>Ga0318493_10000128_pt1 | contig 17910 bp, 18 predicted proteins | sample GRESIP108b1f23_FD_203294 | JGI IMG/M metagenome (GOLD analysis project Ga0318493, IMG submission 203294) | Tropical soil microbial communities from Luquillo Experimental Forest, Puerto Rico - GRE.SIPMG.108b1f23 | ecosystem: Environmental > Terrestrial > Soil > Tropical forest > Bulk soil...
CGGCGAGCGCGCGGAGACCCCAGGAGACGCCCGCCTCCTGCTCGCGCACGAACGCCTCCAGGGGCGCGACCGCCTGGTCGCCCGCGGCCACCAGGATGCGGCGACTCGTCTCCTTCTCCTCGTCGTGCGTGATGCCGGGCTCGGTGCGGACCGTGAAGCGCAGGCAGAGCGTTCCGAGCGCCTCGGGCGTGCCGAGGTCGCCGAGCTGATCGATCGCCTTCTGGCGGTTCTCTGGCGGACCGTACTTTTCGGTGACCTTCTTCGCGAGCTTGCGCAACGCGCCCCTCTCGCGCTCCTCCTTCGAGCCGAACAGACCGAAGATTCCCATCCGTCCTCCGAGCGCGAGGTTCTACAACGAGATCCCCGCCCGCGGATCGCCCTTGTATAGGTGCTCGAGTGGGCGGACCGCCTTCTTCAGCGCCTCGCTCTCGGGCGGGAGCAGGATCTGCACGACCGCGTAGAGGTCGCCGCGCGCGCCGCCGTGCAGGTCGGGGAGCCCCTTCCCGCGCAGCCGGAGCTTCGTGCCGCTCTGCGCGCCGGCCGGCACGCGGAGCCGCACGATCCCCTCGAACGTGGGCAGGTGGACCTCCGCGCCGAGCGCCGCCTCCGGGACCGTCACGGGCAGGTCGAGGAGGAGGTCCTTCCCGTCGCGCTGGACGTGCGGGTGCTCGCGGAGCCTGACGGTGAGGTACAGATCGCCCGCGGGCGCGCCGTGCGACCCGGGGCCGCCCTGGCCGGCGAGCCGGATCTGCGCGCCGTCGATGACCCCGGCCGGGATCTTCACCCTGAGCGTCCGGCCGTCCACGCGGAGGTCGCGCTCGGCCCCGAGGACGGCGTCGCGGAGCGTGACCTCGATCTCCGCCGTCGCGTCCGCGCCCGGCATCGCCACCGGCCCGCGGCGCGCGCGCGTCCGGGCGCGCCCCGCCGCGCCGCCGAACAGGTCTCCGAAGATCGACCCGAAGTCGAACGCGCCGTACTCGCCGACGTTCACCGACTCGAAGTCGCCGAAGTCGAACGGCATCCCGCCCGCGGGGGCGCCCTGCCGCTTCCAGCGCCGGTACTCCTCGGCCTTCTTCTCGTCGAAGCCGGTGCGCAGCGCGTCGGCGCCGAACTCGTCGTACAGCTTGCGCCGCTTGGGGTCCGAGAGCACCTCGGACGCGGCGGTGACCTCCTTGAACTTCTCCTCTGCCGCCTTGTTCCCGGGGTTCACGTCCGGGTGGTACTGCTTCGCCAGGCGGCGGTAGGCCTTCTTGATCTCGTCGGCGGTCGCCGAGCGGGAGACGCCCAGGATGTCGTACAGGTCACGCTCTGGCACGGATGAAACCTAACGCGCCGGGAGGGGCCGTCAAACGCCCGGTCCCCCGGCGGAGGCGCGCGCAGTACCGGCGCGGACTAGAATGGTCGCCATGTTCCCGCTGCTGGCCGCCGCGCTCCTCGCCGCCCAGGCGCCAGCCCCGCGCGACGCGCGGGTCGTCGAGGAGATCGTCGCCGTGGTGCGGAACCCGCCCGGCGCCGCCCCTCGCGTCGTGACCCTCACGAAGCTCGCGGAGGAGGCGCGCATCGCCCTCGTCTCGCGCGGCGCGGTGGACGCGGCGTCGCGCCCGCTCGACGCCGAGGCGCTCCGCGCGGCGCTCGACTGGCTCCTGGACCAGATGATCCTGGCCGATGAGGCGGCTCGGCTCGGGCTCGAGGAGGTGGACCGCGACGCGGTCGGCGCGGCGCTCCGGCGCTTCCGCGGCCAGTTCCCGTCGCCCGCCGCCTACGCGCGCTTCCTCGAGACGTCCGAGCTCACCGAGGAGGAGCTCTCGGCGACGCTCGCGCGCATGGTGCGGGTCGAGCGCTACGTCCAGAGCCGCGTCGGGCGCGCCGCGCGCGTCTCCGATGAGGAGGTGACCCGGTACCTGGAGGCCCACGGCGCCCGCGCCGACCCGGGCCCCGCGCGCGACGCGGCGCGGGCGCAGCTCGAGGAGGAGCAGGTGCGCGCCCAGGTCGGGGCGCTCCTCGCCGAGTTGCGCGGGCGCGCCGACCTCCGCGTGCTCTCCCCGCCGCGCGGGGGAAGCTAGCGTGCGCCGTCCGATCGAGCCGCCGGAGGCGCCGATCTCCCTCCGGGCGATGCGGGGCGAGGACCTCGCGCGCGTCGTCGAGATCGAGGCGACCGGGTTCAAGCACCCGTGGTCGCGGGAGCTGCTGGAGCGCGAGCTCGGGCACACGTGGTCCACGATCCTGCTCGCGGTCGAGCTCGACGACGAGGGCGCCGAGCGCGTGCTCGGGTACATCGTCTTCTGGCTCGTGCACGACGAGGTGCACGTGCTGAACATCGCGACCGCCCTCGAGGCGCGGCGGCGCGGGATCGGGCGCGCGCTGATGCGGGCCGCGCACGACCACGGCTGCCAGCGTGGCGCCGCGCTCGCGACGCTGGAGGTGCGGCGCTCGAACGCGCCGGCGATCGAGCTCTACCGATCGCTCGGCTACCGCCACGTCGGGATCCGCCCGAACTACTACCAGGAGGAAGGGGAGGACGCGATCGTGATGGTGCTGGATCTGCGGTAGCGCGGCCGGGCCGTGCTCGTCCTGAGCATCCGTCCCGTGACGCGCCCGAACCCGGCTGTTCGGGCACGGGCACGTACACGGCTCGGGTTCGCCGCCGTCGCGCCGAGCAGCGAAATCGGGTACTCCTCCTCCGCCCATGCTCTGGCCCACCCTCCGCTCCGCCCTGTTCCGGCTCGACCCAGAGCGCGCCCACGCGCTCGCGCACCTCGCGCTGCGCAGCGTGACGCCCGGGCTCGCGCGCGCCCGGCGCCCGGCGGCGCCGGCCGAGCTGAGGGTGTCGTGCCTCGGGCTCGAGTTCGACGGCCCGATCGGCCTGGCTGCCGGGTTCGACAAGGGGGACTGCTCCGTCGCGGGGCTCTTCGCGCTCGGCTTCTCGCACGTGGAGATCGGCACCATCACCCCGCGCCCGCAGCCCGGCAACGAGCGCCCGCGCCTCTTCCGGCTGGCCGAGCACCGCGCGCTCATCAACCGGATGGGGTTCAACAACGCGGGCGCCGACGCCTGCGCCCACAGGCTGGAGCGCGTGCCGCGCACCGCCCGGCTCGGCCCCGTCGGCGTGAACGTCGGGAAGAACAAGGCGACCCCGAACGAGCAGGCCGCCGCGGACTACCTCGCGTGCATCGACCGGCTCCACCCGTACGCCGACTACCTGGTCGTGAACATCTCGTCCCCGAACACGCCCGGGCTGCGGCAGCTCCAGGAGCGCGACGCGCTCGACGCGCTGCTCCGCGCCTGCGTGCAGCGGCTCGCGGAGCGCGCGCCGGGGAAGCCGCTGCTCGTGAAGCTGGCGCCCGACCTCGACCCCGCGGCCCTCGACGAGGCGGTGGACGTCGCGGTCGCCGCCGGGGTGGCCGGCATCATCGCGACCAACACCACGCTCTCCCGCGCCGGGGTGGAGCGCCACCCGCGCGCGACGGAGGCGGGCGGCCTGTCCGGAGCGCCGCTCGAGCCGCTCGCGACGACGGTGGTGCGGCGCTGCTTCGCGCGCGCGGCGGGCCGCGTCCCGATCGTCGGGTGCGGCGGGGTGATGAGCGCCGAGGACGCCTACGCGAAGATCCGCGCAGGTGCGGCGCTCGTGCAGGTCTACACCGGGCTCATCTACGAGGGGCCCGGGTTCGTACGCCGGCTGAACGAGGGCATCGCGACGCTCCTCGCGCGCGACGGGTTCCGCTCCGTCGCCGAGGCCGTCGGAACCGCTGCAAAGTCGGGCGAGCGGGCGAGCGGCTGACCCATCCCTTGGTGGGCAAGGTACCCGTCCGGGGGGCTCTCGCTCGCCCGGGAAGATGACACACATGTAGGGCTCTCGGATTCGGACCACCGCTGGGTGGTTTGACCTGCGGTAACGCGACGCGTTACGGTCGACCGGTGAGGGGAACGCCCACCCGTCGTACCGAGGAGCAACGGAAATGGCCGAGGCCCAGAAGCACGAGAACAGCCGAGTGAAGATGCCGGAATTCCTGCGTGAACCGCTCGTCGCCGCCCAGGCGCGGCTCGAGGCGCTCGAGGGCGAGGCGCAGCGCGTCCTCAAGGACCTCGTCGACCGCGGTCGCGCGAGCCGCAAGGACCTCGAGCACATGGTCCAGCGCCTCTCGAAGCAGGAGTTCTCGTTCGTCGAGGTGCGCCAGCGCCTCGAGAAGCTGCGCGAGCAGAGCGTCGAGCGCGCCGCGGAGTGGCGGGGCAAGGCCGGGTCGTTCCGGACCGAGGCGCTGGACCGGATGCTCGAGCTGCAGAGCCGCGCGGTCCAGTTCCTCGGCGTCGCGACCCGCGAGCAGGTCGAGGAGCTGTCGAGGGAGATGGAGCGGCTCGCGAAGCGGCTGGACAAGTCGGAGAAGGCGCCCCGCAAGGCCAGGAAGTCGAAGGAGGAGGTCTAGCGCGATGCCCGACATCCAGGAGCGCTTCAAGGAGGCCTGGTCCCACGCGCTCGCCGGCGTGAACGCCGCCGAGGAGGAGGCCGGCAAGATCATCCAGCGGCTCGCCGACGCCGCGGGCTTCTCGCCCGACGACGTGCGCCGCCACGCGCGCGAGTTCGGGGAGCGGCTCACGACTCAGCGCAAGGAGATCGAGCGGACGATCGACGACGCGGTGCGTCGGGCGGCCAACCGGTTCCGCCTGCCCACGAAGGAGGATCTCGACGCGCTGCAGAAGCGGCTCGACGTCGTCTCCGAGCGCGTCGAGGCGCTCGCGCGCGAGCGCGGCACCGCGCCGCCGAGTGGGAGCGGCGAGTGAGGATGCCGCGCCTCCACGGGCTCGTCGGGGCCGCGATCGCCGTCGGCGTCTTCGCCGGCGTGATCGCGATCCCGGCTGCGATCGACGAAGGATCGCGGCGGATCGAGCCCGCGGAGCGCGCGCCGCTCGCCTGCGTCGCGGCGAGCTGCGACCCCGTCGCGCTGCCGGGCATCGCCGAAGTGGACCACGAGCTCGCGGAGCGCATGCCGGCGCTCGAGTCCGGGAATCGGCTCAAGATCGCGCGCACCATCGTGACGGAGGCGATGGCCGCGCGCATCGATCCGCTGCTCGTGGTCGCGCTCATCCACGTCGAGTCCTCGTTCGACCCGTTCGCGCTCTCCGGCGCGGGCGCACGGGGGCTGATGCAGCTCCGCGAGCCGACCCTCCGCCGCGAGCTCGCGCGGGCGGGGATCCCGCACGTGGACGTGCGCGACCCCGCCGTGAACGTCGTCGCCGGCGTGCGGTACCTGCGCCGGCTCCTCGACGCGTTCGGGCGCGAGGAGGTCGCGCTCATGGCGTACAACGCCGGGCCGAACCGCATCCTCGGCTACCTGCGCGAGGGGGAGATCCCGGAGCGGTTCCACGCCTACCCCCGGCGCGTGAAGGCCGTGCACAGGACCCTGCGGCGGCACGCCGGCGCGGCGTCGACGGTGGCGGTGGCGAGCGGAAGGGCGGCGCCCCAGTAGCGTCCGACGCCGGGATCCGGTTATGGGTCCCGCCGGATGCGCGTCACGGAGATCTTCTTCAGCATTCAAGGCGAGGGGACGCGCGCCGGCCGGCCGTGCGCCTTCGTCCGGTTCACCGGCTGCGACCTGCGCTGCGTCTACTGCGACACCGCCTACGCCTTCCACGGCGGGCGGGACCTCGGTCGCGAGGAGATCCTCGCGCAGGTCGCGCGCTTCCCGACTCGGTTCGTGCTGCTCACCGGCGGCGAGCCGCTGCTCCAGCGCGACCTCCCGGAGCTCGCGCAGGAGCTGCTCGCGCGCGGCTACGAGGTCGCGGTCGAGACGCACGGGCAGCGGCCGCTCGACGCGCTGCCGCGCGAGGTCGTCCGCATCGTCGACGTGAAGACGCCGGGCTCGGGCGAGCCCGCGACGGACCTCGGCTGGCTCGATCGGCTCGAGCCGCACGACGAGGTGAAGTTCGTGGTCTGCTCGGAGGACGACTTCCGCTGGTCGCGCGAGATCGTCCGGCGCCACCGGCTCGAGGGGCGCGTGCACGTGCTGTTCTCGCCGGTCTGGGGGAGCGTCGAGCCGCGGGAGCTCGCGCGCTGGCTCCTGGAGAGCGGGCTCGACGCCCGCCTCTCGCTCCAGATCCACAAGGTCATCTGGGGCGCCGACGTGCGCGGCGTGTAGGCGGGTCGCCCCGCCGCTGTGGGGCCTCCTGCTCCCGGCCCCCACGGCGCGCGCGCCGCCGGCTCGGAATACGATGGGATCGCCGTGCGTCACTCGGGGCGAGGGGCTCGCCACCGCGGCGGGGCCGCGTTCTTGACCTGCACCGGCCCGAGGGCTACGAAGGCGAACGGATGCGCGCACTTGCACTCGCGATCGCGCTCGGCGCTGCGACCGGAGCCGCGGCCGCGCCGTCGATCACGCTGAACGGCGTGAGCATCGACGGCGTGACCGGGCAGCGCTTCGAGAACTGCACCGTCGTCATCGACGATCAAGGCAACGTCCACATCACGGCGAAGGGGTACGCGGTCAAGGCGCTCGGCGACGACGCCACCACGCGCCCGCCCCCGCGCCCCGGCCTGGGCGACGCTCGCGTCCCTGCGGGCGATCCGCGCGCGACCGTGCCGGGCAAGCTCACCCGTCGCTACTTCATCGCGACCGAGCACGCCGAGCCGGGGACGCAGTACGACCTCGCCATCTTCATCAACGCTCAGTGGATCCGCGAGGTGAAGGCGACCGAGCCGCAGGTGGTGCTCGAGATCACGCGCTACCTCCACCCGGGCGCGAACAAGGTCGTCCTCGCCGCGACGAAGCGGATCCAGGGCGAGCGGCTGTCGACCTCGCGGGACGTGGCGCTCAAGGTCGTGGTGGGGGAGGGGAACGTGGGCGGCGAGCACGTGATGATCGACAACCCCCTCGTCGAGATGACGCGAACGGCGGCCGAGGTCGAGGACCGGACCGAGGAGTTCGTCGTAGAGGCCCGCTGACGAGAGGAGAGACCGCGTGTTCACCCCCGACCCGAGCCTCGCCTTCGTGCCCACCCGGCGCGAGCAGGTGGTCGCCGTCGTCGAGAGCATCAACCAGCCCCAGGTCTCCGTCCCGGGACGACCGGCCCAGCCGGTGGTCGGGCACCTCTGCGGGCTGCGCAACGCCAACGGGACGTTCTCGATCTACGTGGGCGTCCACCTGCCGAAGACGGGCGAGAACGTCGTCTACGTACACGAGCGGCGGCAGCTCTCCGTCGAGCAGTACCGCGAAGTCGAGGTGGAGGGGCTCCAGTTCCTCGAGTCGATGGGCTTCATGCTCGACAACCTGAACTTCCGGAACCTCTCCCCCGAGGTGCAGGAGCAGACGCTCCGGCGCATCCCGCTCTTCTCCCCGCCGCGCGCCCCCGCGTCGGCCAGCACCCCAGCTCCCGGCGGGCCCGCGGCGACGCCTGCGCCCGCCGCCGACCCGGTGCGCCTCGCCCGCCTGCTCGCGTCCTTCTGATGACCCGCACCACGCTCGCCGCCCTCGCCGCCGTCGCGGTCCTCGCCTGCGCGCACCGCCCCGGCGCGAAGGAACGCAAGACGGCCGACATCCACCACGACCTCGGCGTCGAGGCGCTGCGCGCGGGCCGCCCCGCCGATGCGTTGAGGGAGTTCGACGCCGCGCTGGCGATCGACCCTGACTTCGCCGAGGCCCTCCGCGGGCGCGCGCTCGTCCTCGATCTCGCGTTCGGCCACCTCGAGGACGCGGAGCGCGCCTACCGCCGCGCGCTCGGAATCCGGCCGTCCTACCCCGACGCGCACAACGACCTCGGGCAGCTCCTCGCCCGCACCGGCCGCTACGACGAGGCGCTCCGCGAGTTCGACGCGGCGCTCGAGGACCTGACCAATCGCGAGCCGTACGTCGCGCGCTGCAACAAGGGGCAGGCGCTCTACCGCATGGGCCGCCGCGACGAGGGGCGCGCCGAGCTCCGCGCCTGCCTCGCGCTCGCGCCCAACTTCTGCAAGGGTCGGCGCGAGCTGGGCAGGATCCTGCTCGAGGAGGGGAAGGCGGCGCAGGCGATCGCCGAGCTCGGCGCCTACGCGCGCGCCTGCGAGAAGGTGCCGGACGCGCACCTCCAGCTCGGCCTCGCGCAGATGCGCGCCGGCGACGTCGCCGGCGCGCGCGCATCTTTCGAGCGCTGCTCGACGCTCGGCAACGGCACGACGGAGGGCGAGGAGTGCCGGCGAAACGCGTCGCTCCTGGAGTGAGGTCGTGACCGAGTCGGCCGAAGGGGAACTGGGGCTTCCGGGGTTCGGGCGTTGGCTGGCGCGGGAGCGCGAGCTGCGCGGGCTCGCTCGCGACGAGGTGACGCGGGCGACGAAGCTCACCCCCGGCGTCGTCGAGGCGCTCGAGTCGGGCGAGGAGGCGCGCATGCCGCCTCGCGCCTACGTCGTCGGCTACCTGCGGGCCTACGCATCCGCCGTCGGGCTCGACGCCGACGACGTCGTGCTCCGGTACGAGGAGGCGGCTGGGCCGGCGGGAGCGGCGAGGAAGCGGGGCGCGACGCCCGTATCGCCCCGGCTGGCCCTCGCCTTCGTGGGGGCGGTCGTCGCGGCGGCGGCCGCGGCGTGGATGTTCCTCCGCTGACCCGCGCCGGCGGCGTCCCTGGCGCGGGACCGGCCGAGCGGTTACGGTCGCGCCGTGCCCGAGCAGCTCAAGCTCCACGCCGTGGTCCTCCGCGCAGTCGACTACGGCGAGTCGGACCGCATCGTGACGCTCCTCACGCGCGAGCGAGGGAAGGTCTCGGCGTTCGCGCGCGGCGCGCGCGCCTCGCGCCGGCGCTTCGGGGGCGCGCTCGAGCCGTTCACGGCGGTGGCCGCCGAGGCGCGCGAGCGCGCCGGCTCCGACCTCCTGGGGCTCGACTCGGTCTCCGTGCTCCGCGCGCACGGCGGGATCCGGGGCGACCTCGCGCGGATCGCCTGCGCCGGCTACGCGGTGGAGCTCGTGCGCGAGCTGGTGCGCGACGCCGAGCCGCACGAGGACCTCTTCGACCTCCTGGTCGCGTACCTCGGCGCGCTCGACGCGGCGCCGGCCCGCCCCGCGGCGCTCCGCGCGTTCGAGCTGGGTGCGCTTCGGGCCGCCGGGCTCTCGCCGCGGCTCGACGCGTGCGCGGCTTGCGGCGCGCCGCTCGCGGAGGGCGTCCGCGCCCGGTTCGATCCGGCGCAGGGCGGGGCGCTCTGCCCCGCGTGCGCGGGGAGCGCCGGGCCGGGCGCGGTCACGCTGTCCGCCGACGCGCTCGCGGCGCTCGCGCGCCTCGCCGCGGGCGGCCTCGCGGCGGCGGAGGGAGCAGTGATCGCACCGGCGGCCGGGCGCGAGGCGCGCGACGCGCTCGCGCGATTCATCGAGCATCACCTCGGGCGGCGCCTTCCGGCGCGCCGCTTCCTCGACGAGATCGGGCCGATGCTCGGGGAGTGATCATGGCGACGCGCGACCTGGACGTGGTCGTCCTCGGCGAGGCGCTGGTCGACTTCCTACCGGAGCGTCGCGGCAGGATCGAGGAGTGCGACCGCTTCGTGCCGTGCTCCGGCGGCGCCCCCGCCAACGTGGCGACCGGGCTCGCCCGGCTCGGGCGGAAGGTCCTGTTCCGCGGGGTCGTGGGCGACGACGCGTTCGGGCGGCTCCTCGCCCGCACGCTGGAGGGGGAGGGCGTCCGCTGCTCGCTCCGCTTCGCCCGAGAGCGGCCGACGGGCATCTGGTTCGTCGCGCTCGACGCCGGAGGCGAGCGGAGCTTCTTCTCTCCCAACGCGCGCTTCAGCGCCGACAAGCTCGTCGCGCCCGCCGACGTGGACCTGGGCCTGCTCGCGCGGAGCGGCTGGTTGCACGTCGGCTCGTCCGCGCACGTCCTGCCCGCGGGGCAGGAGGCGCTCCGCGCGGCGGTGGCCGCGGCGCGGGCCGCAGGCGCGAAGGTGTCGTTCGATCCGAACGTCCGCGCCCACCTCTGGGACGATCTCGGGGCGCTGCAGCGCCTCTGCGCGGACGTGCTGCCGGCGTGCGACGTCGTGAAGGTGTCGGACGACGAGCTCGAGGTCTCCGTGGGGGAGCGCGAGCCGGAGCGAGCCCTGGCGCGCCTGGCGGGGCTCGGCGTCTCGCTCGCGTGCGTGACCCTCGGTCCGCGGGGCGCGCTCGTCCGGCGTGGCGACGACGTGCTGCACGTGCCCGCCGAGCCCGTGGAGGTCGTCGACACGACCGGCGCGGGGGACGGATTCGTGGCGGGGCTCCTCGCCGCGCTGTCGCGCTCGGCGCCGATCGCGGCGCTCTCCGCCGACGAGCTCGCCCGCGCGGTCCGGTTCGCGAACCGCGTGGCCGGGCGAGTCTGCACGCGGGTCGGAGCGGTCGCCGGGCTGCCCCGGGCAGACGAAGTGTCTGTTTGACATCGCGCCCTTACGGACCTACCGTCGCCGGTCCCGATCGGTTTAGGCGCAGCGCGTCGAGGCGCGGCGCGACGAGGAGGCCGCGTGTACTTCCAGGACCTGATCTTGAAGCTCCAGTCCTACTGGGCGAGCCGGAACTGCATCCTCGCGCAGGGGTACGATCAGGAGGTGGGCGCGGGCACGATGAACCCCGCCACGTTCCTCCGCGTGCTCGGCCCGGAGCCGTGGAACGTCGCCTACGTCGAGCCCTCCCGGCGCCCCGCCGACGGGCGCTTCGGCGAGAACCCGAACCGCCTGTACCAGCACCATCAGTTCCAGGTGATCCTGAAGCCCAACCCGCCGGACGTGCAGGAGCTCTACCTCGGCTCGCTCCGCGCCATCGGGATCGATCCCCTCGAGCACGACATCCGCTTCGTCGAGGACGACTGGGAGAGCCCGACGCTCGGCGCCTGGGGCCTCGGCTGGGAGGTCTGGTGCGATGGGATGGAGATCACCCAGTACACCTACTTCCAGCAGGCGGGCGGGTTCGAGGTGAAGCCGGTCGCGGCCGAGCTCACCTACGGCCTCGAGCGCATCGCGATGTACCTGCAGGACGTCGAGAACGTCTTCGACGTCGAGTGGGTGAAGGGCGTGAAGTATCGCGAGGTCTTCCACCGGAACGAGGTGGAGATGAGCGAGTACTCCTTCCGCGCATCGGACCCGAAGATGCTGTTCGGCCTCTTCGACACGTACGAGGCGGAGTGCAAGCGGCTCCTGGCGCTGAAGCTGCCGCTCCCCGCCTACGACTACTGCCTGAAGTGCTCGCACTCCTTCAACAACCTCGACGCCCGCGGCGCGATCAGCGTCACGGAGCGCGCCGCGTACATCGGCCGCGTCCGCGCCCTCGCGCACGAGTGCGCGAAGGGGTACCTCGACTCGCGCGAGGCGCTCGGGTTCCCGCTGCTCCCCGCCTCGCAGCGCAAGGCGGCGGTCGAGGCCGCGCGGGCGGCGCGCGAGGCGCGCGAGGCCGCGGCGCAGCCCCGGCGCGAGGCGGCGGCGGCGCGGTAGCGCACGGCTTCTTCTCGGGAGACCATCACCATGGCAGACCTGCTGTTCGAGATCGGCGCGGAGGAGATCCCGGCGGGCTTCGTCCCGCCCGCGCTGCGGCAGCTCGAGGAGGACCTCGCGAAGGCGCTCGACGCCGCGCGGCTCGCGCACGGCGAGGTGAAGGCGGTCGGGACGCCCAGGCGGCTCGCGGTCTGGGCGCGGGACGTCGCGAAGCGGCAGACCGACGCCAAGACGGAGGCGCTCGGGCCGCCGGTCGCCCACGCGTTCGACGCCGAGGGCAAGCCGACGCAGGCGGCGATCGGCTTCGCGAAGAGCCAGGGCGTGGACGTGGCGAAGCTCGAGCGGGCGCAGACGCCGAAGGGCGAGCGCGTCGCGGTGACGAAGGTCGAGAAGGGGCGCGACGCCGCGAAGGTGCTGCCCGCGCTGCTCGAGCGGCTCGTGGCCGGTCTCCGCTTCAAGAAGGCGATGCGCTCGCGCTACGACGAGGTGACGTTCGCCCGGCCGGTCCGCTGGCTCGTCGCGCTCTACGGGGGCTCGCCGCTCAAGGTCCGCTTCGGCGAGGTCGTCTCCGGGAAGGTCAGCTACGGCCACCACTTCGCCGCGCCGCGCGCGATCGCCCTCACCGGCAAGCCCGATGACTACGTCGCGAAGCTGCGGCGGGCGAAGGTGCTCGTCGATCCCGAGGAGCGCCGCGAGGCCGTGAAGCAGGAGCTGTCGAAGGCGGCGCGCGCGGCGGGGGGCAAGATCCGGCCGGACGAGCCGCTCCTCGAGCAGGTGCTCAACCTCGTCGAGCACCCGACGGGCGTCGCGGGCGAGTTCGAGAAGTCGAACCTCGACCTCCCGCCCGAGGTGGTCGTCTCCGAGATGCGCAACCACCAGCGCTACTTCGCGGTGGTGGACGGGAAGGGGCGGCTCAAGAACCGGTTCGTCGCGATCTCCGGGACGCCCGTGAAGGACCCGAAGGTCGCGCGCCACGGCTACGAGCGCGTGCTCCGTGCCCGGCTCGCCGACGCGCGCTTCTTCTTCGAGGAGGACCGCAAGCGCACGCTGCGCGACCGGATCCAGGACCTCGCCCGGCGCACCTACCAGGCGCGCCTCGGGACCGAGCTCGACCGCGCCGACCGCATCGTCGCGATCGGGACCGCGCTCGCGCGCGCCCTGGGCAAGGAGGAGGCGGTCGCGGACGTCGTCGAGGCCGCGCGGCTCGCGAAGACGGACCTCACCACCGGGATGGTCGGCGAGTTCCCCGAGCTCCAGGGCGTGATGGGCGGGCACTACGCCCGGCTCGAGGGGCTGAAGCCGGAGATCGCGGACGCCGTCGAGGACCACTACCGCCCCATCGGCGCCTCGGAGGACATGCCGCGGAGCGACGTGGGCGCGATCGTCGCGATCGCCGACCGGCTCCACGCGCTCGTGGGCATCGTCGGCGTCGGCGAGAAGGCGACCGGCGCGGCCGATCCGTTCGGGCTGCGACGCGCCGCGATCGGCATCCTCCGCGTCCTGCACGACCGCGGCTACCACCTGTCGCTCTCCGCCGCGGTCGAGGCGACGCTCGACGCGCTCCAGGGCGTGCGGCTCGCCGCGGACCGGGCCGTCGTGGCGGAGCAGGTGCTCGACTTCGTGCGCGGGCGGCTGCGCGCCCTCTGGGGCGAGCAGTTCGACGCGGATCTCGTCGAGGCGGTGCTCGGCGCCGGGTTCGACGACGTCGTCGACGCCCGCAAGCGGCTCGAGGCGCTCGCGGAGGTGAAGCGCCGGCCCGACTTCGCCCCGCTCGCCGTCGCCTTCAAGCGCGTCGCGAACATCCAGGACAAGGGCGGGAGCGGAGCCGGCGCGCCCGACCACGTCCTCTTCCAGGAGGACGCCGAGGGCCGGCTGCACGACGTGCTCTCGGAGATCCGCAGCCGCGTGGGGATCGAGAAGCAGGCGAAGAACTACGTCGCCGCGCTGCGGGCGATCGCGGAGATCAAGCCCGCCGTCGACGAGTTCTTCGACAAGGTGCTCGTCATGGCGGAGGACGAGGCCGTCCGGAGGAACCGGCTCGCGCTGATGCGCGAGGTGTCGGCGCTCTTCGCCGACGTCGCAGACTTCAGGAAGATCCAGGCCGAGCCGCCGCCACAGGCCTGAGCGGAGAGACGACCCTTGACCCACCCCCGGCGCCGCGCCTACCGTCCGCGGCCAACCGTGCGCGCTCACCCGAGAAGCCTCGCCGCCGCGCTTGCGCTCGCCGCGCTCGCGTGCAGCAGCCAGCCCCAGACCGGCCCCGGCCCGCTCAACCGGCTCACGTTCCCTTCCTCCGTGGCCGTGCGCGGGCAGGATCTGCTCGTCGTCTCGACCAACTTCGACCTGCTGTACTCGGAGCAGGAAGGCGGGAGCGTGCTCACGCTGTCGCTGCCCGCCGGCGCGCCGGGCGGGGTCAACATCGGCAGCCTCGGCGGCGAGATCGCGATCGCGGACGCGGCCGCCTGCGGCCTGCCGCAGACGCTCGCGCTCGTGCCGTCGCGCTCCACCACCGCGCTCTACCGGCTCGCCCTCGGCGCCGACGGGATCCCGACCTGCGGTCCCGGGTGCGCGCTCCCGCTCCGGGCCGATCTCGCGGACCCGTACGGCGTCACCGTCGCCTGTCGCCCGGGGGGGCCGAACCGCGTGTTCGTCTCGCACCTGCGCACGCCGGACCTGGTCGGCTACGTGACGATGTTCCCGCTCGACCCAAACCCGGGCCTGTGGCAGCCGCAGGTCCAGATCGCGAACGTGGGCCCGGACCCGACGCGCAGCTTCGCCTACGACTCGGACCGCGACCGCGTCTACTTCACGAGCCAGTCGACGGGCTCGCAGGCGCTGCTCCGCTGGTTCGACCTCGAGGGCGGTGGGTGCCGCATCGACGCTCCGTCGAACGCTCTCAACGCGTGTCCGCTCTCGGCCCTCGACCTCTTTCCGTTCGTCCGCGGCGCGGACCTCCGCGGGATCGCGCTCTCTCACGTCATCCCGGGGCAGCCGCGCCGGGCGTACATCGCTGCGCGCGTCTTCGACGCCGACGTCGCCTCCCAGATCGGCGGGCGCCCGACCACCGACGTCGCGGGCGTGCTGCTGGTGGTGGAGCTCGACGACGGCGCCGATGGGCGCGTCCATCCGCGCCTCGTGAACTGGGTCGACGCGGGGATCGGCGTCTCCGAGGTCGCCGTCCTGCCGCAGCGGCCGGCGTCTGCCTGCGCCGCCGCGGCCGGGTGCAGGGATCTCGTCGCCGTGACGGCGGGCGACGCCGGGCTGGTCTCGATCTATGACGACGAGGTGGGAGACATGCGGAGGGTGTTCGGGCGGGTCCCGGTGACCGGTGAGCCGGTGCTCGGGCTCTTCCCCTACGGGCTCGCCGTCGCCTCACTCGCTTCCCTCGGCACGGCGGCGCAGCCCGCGACCTCGGTCCCGGCGTGCCAGACCGCGCCCGATGCGTGCGCGCGCGTGTACGTCAGCTCGTTCCAGGACAACTGGGTGAGCGCGGTCGATGTGCCGCTCGCCGATCCCGGCAGCGCAGGAGTGGTGATGAACGGTAACCTCCCGTGGACGATCGGGGCGACGCCGTGACGCCGCGCCGACTCGCCCCGCTCGCGCTCGCCGTCGCCGCCGCGTGCGGGAGCGCCACGCCCACGGCCGAGATCCGCTTCCTGGAGCCGACGGCCGTCGTCGTCTTCAACGGCATCACGGTGCAGACCCCGGGAACCGTCAAGCCGTACTTCGCCGTCGCGAACGCCGGGCGGGCCGACCTCACGCTGCTCGACGCCGTCAGCGGGCAGGCCGTCGCCGCGCCCGTCGTGCTGCGCAGCCTGGCCATCCCGACGCCCTCGGCCCGCCCCTCGCTGCTCGTGTCGGCCAGGCTGGGCGACGATCTGGCGCCGCCGCCGGGCCAGCCGCAGACGCACCGCCCCGATCTGCTCGTCGCCGTCGGGACGGGCTCCTCGCAGCTCGAGCTCGTGAGCACCTGGGGCGCGGATGGCGTGGTCAGCATTCCGAACAATGGGGTCGTCGACCTGGGTGCGGGGGCCGAGATCCTCGCCGCCATCGCGACGCCGATCGTCGGGGGCGGCGCGGTCGCTTCGGGCCGAGTCCGCCTGATCGCGGCGCTCTCGGGGCGCCAGCTCGCGGTCGTCGTTTACGCGCGGACGCCGACGTCCACTCAGCCGGACGCCATCGCGCCGGTCGGCCCCCCGGTCATCGTGAAGCTCCCGTTCCAGCCCCTGGCGGTCGCGATCGACCCGGACGAGGTGAGCGGCACCCCCGCGGCGTTGCACCTGTACGCCGCGACGCTCGACCCGCTCACGCGCCCGGACGGGTCGAGAGTGTTCGGCGTCGCCATGCTCGACGCGACGCTCCCGCCGGGCGACGCCTGGGCCGCGTCCCCGTCGCTGCAGCTCATCGACGCGCGCGCGCCGACGCGCCTCGTCGCCGCCGCGACCGTCGAGGAGCGCAAGCCCGACGCGGCCGGGAACTTCCCGTCGAGCCCGCCCGGCCTGCCGTCGAGCCCGTTCCAGTCGCCGGCCGTGCGGCGCGTGTACGCGTTCCTCGATCCGTCCTCCTGCGGGCCGGACCAGCGGATCGACTGCGGCATCGCGGTCCTCGACCCGACGCCGACGGCCCTCGGGCTCGTCCCGGACTACTCGATCGGATCGCCGACGACGGGAACGCCGATGCCGTACCTCGCGCCGATCTTCGTCCCCTCGGTGCCGGTCGCCCTCTCGATCTCGAAGCCACCGGCCGTACCGATCGACTCGAGCTCCACGACGGGCAACCAGTTCGCCGGTCAGTACATGCCGCTCGTGGCCGGGACGGGCGTGCGCGCGACGAGCGCGGTCGCGGCGGTCGCGGCAGCGGACGGGCGCGTGTACATCGTCGACCTCTCGCGCTGGCAGATCCCGAGCGACGTGTCGATCCTGCGCGACACCGCGGCCAGCCCCACGCGGACGCGCGCGTCGGCCATGGCGACCATCGGCGTGGTCGACCAGCAGCCCGATCCGAGGTTCTTCCGCTCGCGCGAGCTCGGCGTCTGGGACGTGACCAACCCGGCGAAGCCGGCGCTCGTCGTCGGCGCGACGGGCGACGCGCTCTCCAACATCAACGTCGTCCGGGTGACGCCCGGGTTCACGCCGAGCGACGTGTGGCGCATCAAGTACCAGGGAACGCTCCCCGGTCTCTCGGTTCGGACCGCGGAGACCGGGCCGACCGGCACCGGCGGAACCTGGCTCGCGATGCAGCTCACGTCCGGGGGCACGCAGATCGACGTGGCGCGGCTCTACGATCCCACGCTCGCGGTCCAGGGCGGCGACATCGTCATCATCTCCGCCGCCGAGCTGACGAGCGCGCAGTGCGCGCCCCTCCAGGCGACGGCGACGGCGGCCGCGCTCAACGTCGAGACGCAGATCACCGCGATCCTCGCGCCGAGCGGCGCCTACCCGGGGGGCGCCGTCGTCGTCCAGCCGCTCGACGGCCCGAACGGCACGACGCAGTGGCGCGACTGCTTCAACGCCGAGATCGCAGGGCAGGCGCACAGCGCGGACAAGGGCAGCGCCCTCCGGGCCGAGGTGATCGCGGGCGGTTACGTGATGGTCGGCGACCAGACTGGCTACGCCGGGCGCCCCGCCGTCGTGGCCGACCCGACCCCCGCCACGGCGTTCGCGCTCGCGTACCAGAACGAGGACGCGCTCTCGTGCCCGATCCTGCCCTGGCCCGCGGCGCTGCCGACGGCAACGACCGACCCGTTCTACGCCTGCACCGACGCCACCTGCCGGAGCGCGTGCGAGAGCCTCGTCCTGGCGCGAAAGGCTCGGCGCACGTACCACCTCGCGGACGCCTGCAGCCTCGACGTTCCCGGGGCGGACGCGCGCTGCTTCCAGGTCTGGCCGACCGCGCAGTACCCGTTCCCGCAGGCCACGGGTCCCGTCATCTCCTTCAGGCTAGGGCTGCAGGAGCGGTTCGTCGCCGCGCCGGGGATCACGGTGATGCCGCCTCCCACGAACACCACCACGGCGACGCCCGCCCGCGGCCTCGAGCTGGATCTCACGACGGTCGACGCCCTCTCCCCGACCTTCCGCCGTGCGCCGTCGGGCGCTGGCGACGTCGTCTACCCGACCGGCGGAATCACCGCGTTCGATCGGAGCCCGTACAAGGCCTCGGACAGCTACCGATTCTTCGTGACGTTCGGCTCGGACTTCGTCCTCGACTTCAGCCCCGCGCTCGCCCAGAACACCGGGAACGTGTACCGCTGATCGGGCGGTGGTGAGCCCACCTCCGCCCACCGCGCATCCGCAGGCGCGCGGTGGAGCGGCGGGGGGCCGTCTGGTACCGTACCGGGGCGCCGCCGCGGCAGGCAGGAGGAGCTCGCGTGAAGTCCGTCCGCTCGATCGCGGTCGCCGACCACCTCTGGGACGCCCTCGGCACGATGGCGGAGGAGATGGGCGCCGACCGCGACGCGCTCGTGAACCAGGCCATCCACGTGTTCGCGCGGCTCAACGGGTACGTCGTGCCTGGAG
>Ga0318493_10000133_pt1 | contig 17714 bp, 21 predicted proteins | sample GRESIP108b1f23_FD_203294 | JGI IMG/M metagenome (GOLD analysis project Ga0318493, IMG submission 203294) | Tropical soil microbial communities from Luquillo Experimental Forest, Puerto Rico - GRE.SIPMG.108b1f23 | ecosystem: Environmental > Terrestrial > Soil > Tropical forest > Bulk soil...
GGCTCAAGCTGACCCGCACCTCGACGACGACGGTGCGCTCGGCGGAGGAGGCGGCCGAGCAGGTGGTCCTCCTCTACGCCCGCGACGGCCGCGCGGCGACGCTCGCGGAGTCCCAGCTCGACTTCTCCTGCCTGGGGCCGGGCATGCAGCCCTCGAGCACCGCGAACATGGGCGAGCTCGCGCGGCGGCTGCGCGAGCGGGCGAAGGGCGCGTTCTACGACGAGCGGCTGATGCGGCTCGGCCGGCGGCCGCTGCCGTTCCTCGTCAGCGGCGAGTCGCGCACGGCGACGGCCACGGCGACCACGACGCGCACGGACACGAGCGGCGCGCTCGACACGCTCGCCGAGGTCATGCGGCGGGCGCTCGTCGAGGGGCTGCTCCCGTGAGTCGAGCGGCGGTGACGGCCCGCTTCCGGGTCCGCGGCACGACGCGCGGCTAGCGCGCCTGACGGACGGAGACGACGACCACCCTCGCGTCCTCCAGCCCCCGATCGTCGGTGACGGTCATCATCGCAGCGTAAAGACCGGGCTCGACGTACACGTGGCAGGCCTTGGGCTCCGACGCGGCGCCGCGCCCGTCTCCGAAGTCCCACCTGAACACGACCGCCTTTCCTTCGGGGTGGTAGCTCTTCGAGCCATCGAAGCACACGCGCAGCGGCGCTGGCCCGTCGTGAACGTCTGCCTTCGCCACCGCCACGGGGGGTCGCCGCATTTGATCGTCCGCCGCCGCGCGCGGCGCGAGCGCGTGAGCGAAGGCTGCGGCCAGCGCGATGACCGGCGCACATCTCATCGCGACGTCTCCTGCGGCTCCTTCGCGGCCGAGGGCTCGCCCGCAGGCGTCCTCCACCCGGCACCGGTCGACGCGCCAAAGGTAAGCTCGCCAGCGCGCTCGCGCCGATGCGGAGACGGGTGCCGCGCCCCGCTCGGCGCTTGACAGCGATCGAGCCCCGCGCCAACGGCGGATCAGCAATGCCGGAGACGATCCGCCGCGTCGGCTATTACTACTTCTGGCTCGATGACAGGCCTGGTGAGGGTGCCCGCGTCCTCGGGAAGCTGAAGGAAGCGAGGGTGAACCTGCTCTCGTTCACCGCGTTCCCGGGCGGCGGTGGGAAGGCGCAGCTGACCATCGTCCCCGAGAGACCGGACGACCTGATCGCCGCCTCGAAGGCCCTGGGGCTCCACCTCGCGGGGAGCAGGGAGTGTTTCTTCGTCCAGGGGGACGATCACGTCGGCGCCGCTCACGACGTGCTCGCGCGCCTCGCCCGTGCGGGGATCAACTGCGTGGCCTCGAACGGCTGCGCGTCGGCTGGCGGCACCTTCGGGATGGTCATCTTCGTGAAGCCCGGCGACCTGTCCGCCGCGGAGACGATCCTCACCGCCTGAACCCTGCAGGAGGAGCACCATGGCCATCGCCACCTCGGCGTCGCAGCTCTCGTCGTCGACGGCTCCCGAGCCCGCGCCTCGCGTCGAGCTCAACGGCCCGGTCCCGGACTTCGAGGCGAACACCACCCACGGCCCGATCAAGCTGTCCGACTGGCAGCGCGGACGCTGGGTGATCCTCTTCTCTCACCCCGCCGACTTCACCCCCGTCTGCACGACCGAGTTCGTCGAGTTCGCGGAGCGCTTCGGCGAGTTCGACCGGCGCAACGTTGCGCTCCTCGGCAGCTCGGTCGACTCGGTGTACGCGCACATCGCGTGGATCCGGAACATCGAGGAGAAGTTCTCGGTCAAGATCCGGTTCCCGGTGATCGCCGACCTCGATCAGCACGTCTCGCGGCTCTACGGCATGATCCACGAGCCGAGCTCGGTGACGGCGCCGGTGCGCTGCGTCTTCTTCATCGACCCGAAGATGACGCTGCGCGCGATGATCTACTACCCGCTCAACGTCGGGCGGAACATCGACGAGGTCCTCCGCGTCGTGGACGCGCTCCAGACCGCCGACGCCAACGGCGTCGCCTGCCCTGCCAACTGGACACCCGGTGAAGACGTGATCTTGCCCGCGCCGGTCACGTACGACGCCGCCGTGGAGCGCGCGGGGTCGAAGCAGCTCCAGGTGACGGACTGGTACCTCGCGCGGCGCCACCTCTAGCCGCCGTCGGCCCAGCGGGGCCGTCACCCAGGGAACGAGCGCGAGCCCGATGAGGGGCTCGCACCCTGGGTTCGGGCGATCACCTCCGGGTTCCTCCGGTCGCAGCAGCCGATGCGGGCGCGACGAATTCGCGACCGAGCGACGCACGCGTCACGTACTGTGCGGTCCGTCCATCACCGCTGGAGGAACCGATGACCGTCCGTCGAATCGTGCTCGCCGTTGCGATCCTGGCCTCGGGCGCCGCGCGCGCCGCGGAGAGCGCCTGCCAAGGCGACGTGGAGAAGCTCTGCGCCGGCATCCCGCCCGGCGGAGGGCGGATCATGAGCTGCCTCAAGGCCAACGAGGCGAAGGTCTCCGCGCCGTGCAAGAAGGAGATCGCCGCGATCCAGAAGCAAGTGAAGGCCATCGGCGCCGCGTGCCAGGACGATGTCCAGAAGTTCTGCCCGGACGTGAAGCAGGGGAAGGGCGCGGTCCTGAAGTGCCTCGCCGGGAACAAGGCGAGCCTCCAGCCGGACTGCCAGAAGATCGTGCAGAACGCAGAGGAGAAGACCTCGGCGTTCAAGAAGGCGTGCGGCGGCGACGCGAAGAAGTTCTGCCAGGGCATCCCGCAGGGCCAGGGGCGGATCCTCGCCTGCCTCAAGTCGAAGGAGGCGGACCTGAGCCCGGCCTGCAAGGACATGATGTCCCAGTAAGGCCGCGGGCACGCCCCGGCCCGACTCAGCGGATCAGGATCGCGGGCTGCCGGCGTCGCACGAACGCCGCGATGGCGCCGACGTCCGCGTCGCTGCCGGTCGCGATGCAGCCGAGCGTCCAGTCCAGCCCGGTGACCGGGTAGCGCGACCCGTCCATCCCGCGCGGCGGGCCATGGATCCCGATGGACGCGCCCGAGCGCCCGCCCGCCGCCTGCGCCGGCGTCGGGTAGCCGATCGGGATGAAGGTGCCGAAGCGCTCGGACGCGCGCGGGAGGCCGAGCGGGTACGTGCCGAGGGGTGTGCGCGCGTCGCCGCGCCTGCGCTTCCCGACGCCTTACGTTTGCCGGCGCAGTGCGCCTGCTCCGCGCGAGAGGGGTGGTCCATCGCGTGGACCTCCGGAAGCTCCGCGACGCGCTGAGCGCACGGACCGGCCTCCCGGTCGACGTCTCCGCCGACGCGCGGTGAGCCCCGTGGACGCGAGGGCGCCCGAGCCCGAGCCGGGCGCGGGCGCCCTCACGGTCCGAAAGCTTCCATCGGGCGGGTCCGGCCAGCGAGTCGCGCGGCGGCGCGCGCCGGCCCGATCCTCACTTGCCCTTCGGCTTCGCGCCCTTCACCTGCATGAGCTCGAAGGCCTTCGTCGACTTCTGCGCGGCCGCCTCGGCGCGCACGAGCGCGTCCTGCGTCGCCGCGGTCGAGTCCGCGACCTCCTTGCGCAGCGCCTGGATGTCGGCGGCCTGCGCGTCCTCCTTCGCACGCATCTGCGCGAGCTTCTCGTCCGTGGCGGCCTGCTTCTGCTCGAGCGCCGTGATCCGAGCGGCGAACGGGTCGATCTCCTTCTTCACGGAGCTGCTGGTCGCGCATCCTGCGCCGAGCAGGGCGAGCGCGGTGGCCATCGCGATCCGTCTCATCGTCTCCTCCCGAGGCTGGTCGGCCCGAGTCTCCGCCGCGGTCGCGCGCCCGTGCTCCGGCCGCATGGGGCGAGCCCTCGGTCGACACCGCGATCCGGGTGCGGCAGCGCGCGCGGCCTGACCTGGGCCGTGACCGCCCAGGTCGGCGCCGGCGTCGAGGGTCGGGCCGCGGAGCGCCGCGCTTGACGGAGCGCCGAAGCCCGACCCCGCGAGCGTACGCACGCTACTTCGACTTCGGTTTCACGGTGGGCGGGCTGACCTCGACGGTCCCCATCTCGAGGTGCTGCGGCGTGAGCGCGATCTCCGCGCGGCGGTTCAGCGCCTTGTTCGCGAGCGAGTCGTTCGGGGCGACAGGCCTCCCCGCGCCGAAGCCGGCGACGCCGATGTGCTTCGGATCGATCCCGCGGCCGGCGAGGTACTTCGCGACCTCCATCGCCCGCGCCGTCGAGAGCTGCCAGCGCTTGGACGTGGCGCCCTTGCCGCCCTCGGTGTCGTCGGTGAACCCCGCGACGAGGACGGCCTTGTCCTTGAGCTGCGCGATCGCGGCCGCGACGACGTCGAGGGCGCGCTTGCTCTCCGGGGAGAGCTTCGACGAGTTCTCCTTGAAGAGCAGCTGCTCGTTGATCTTCTTCGTCCGTTCCCTGAGCTCCGCGGTCTCCGCGGTCTGCTCGTTCAGCTTGGTCGTCGTGGCGTCGAGCTGCGTCTGCGCGGCGCTCGCCTGCTGCTGGAGCCTGGCGTTCTGCTGCTGGAGCGTCGCGTTCTGCTGATCGAGCGACTTGACCTGGGACTCGAGCTGGGTCGCCTGCTGCTTGTACTTCGCCGCCTCGGCCTCCTTCGCGCCGTACGTCTCCTTGCTGATCCCCCCGCAGCCGATCGCGGCCGCGAGCCCGACGACGAGCATCACCCTTCGCATACGGATCCTCCCCTGGAATGATGGCGCGCCCGCGCGAAGCGCGAGCGCCCCGACGCTCGGATGATAGGTCGCGCAACCGGGTCCCCCAACCCCGGGCATCCAAGGGCGCGGCGAGGAACCGCAGCGAGGCGCGGCGCGCCCCGGGCGCGGTCGCGCAGACGGGGGAGCGGACGGACTGTGAAGCCCCTGCCGATGCGGGCCGTCGAGCCATCAGCTTCGCTGATGAACCATCCGTTCTTGCGTGTCCCGCTGCCCGGTCGGGCGGGCGCACGATTGCCTCCCAACGAGGCAGGGAGGCTTCACGATGGAACGGTCGAAGGCGGTCGGGCAGGGGTCGGTATCGGTCGGGCAGGCGTTCGCGGCCGTCGGGATCATCGTCGCGCTCGCGATCACGGTCCCTGTGATCGGCATCCTCATGGTCCCGGGCGTGCTGCTCGCGACCTGGATCCGCGCGCTCGTGGAGGACGCGAGCGCAGGCCGTCCGAGCCCGCGCGCCCCCGCCGGCGCGCGCATCGTGGTGCGCCGCGCGCTGCGTGCGTAGGCCGGCCGGGCGGCCCAGGCGAGGTGTCACGCCGGCTGCGACCGGCCGGGGCTACCGGAGGAACTCGAGCAGCGCGCGCTCGAACGCCGGGAATGCCTGCACCTGCGGGACGTGACCGACGTCCGGGATCTCGACCAGGTCCGCGTTCGGGATGCGCCGCTGCGCCTCCTTGCCGAGGCGCGGATAGTCCCCCATCGTCCTCGCCGCCTCGGGCAGCGCGAACGCCCGCCCGAGCGCGGTCCGGTCGCGCAGCCCGATGACGAGGCGGGTCGGCACGCGGATGCGCGGGAGATCCGCGACGACGGGCTGGTTGAAGATCATGTCGTACGTGAGCGCCGAGTTCCACGCGACGCGCCACCACTCTGGGTGCAGGGTCCACCCGGCGAGGAGCCGCGTGTGCGCCTCGTACTCGGGCGTCCACGCCCCGCCGTAGTAGGAGTCGCGCTGGTACTCGCGGACGCGCTCGGGCGTGAGCCTCAGCTCCTGAGCGTACCAGTCGTCCACGGTGCGGGGCGGCACGAGCGCCGCGTAGTCCTCGAGGCCGATCGGGTCGACGAGCACGAGCCGCTCGGTCGCCTCGGGGTACGCGACCGCGTAACGGATCGCGAGCATGCCGCCCATCGAGTGCCCCACGACGACGGACCGCGCGATCCCGAGCGACGCGAGCAGCCCCCGCGTGTTCGCGGCGAGCTGCGTGAAGCTGAACTGGTAGCGCTCAGGCTTGCTCGACTTCCCGAACCCGATCTGGTCCGGCGCGACGACCCGGAACCCGGCGCGGCTGAGCGACGCGATCGTCGTCGCCCAGTCGCCGGCGTTGAAGTTCTTCCCGTGGAGGAGGACCACCGCGCGCCCGTTCGGCGCGGGCGGGGCGACGTCGATGTACGCCATCCGGAGCTTCTGCCGCTGCGAGGTGAGCTCGAGGTAGGCGACCGGATACGGGTACGCGAAGCCGTCCGCGTCGGGATCGATCGCGCCTGGCGGGATGGCCGCGCCGGGCGTCGCGCCGCCGACGGCCCCGCGCTGCTCGTCGTGCGCCGCGGCCGAGCGCGACGCCCCGCCCGAGCGGCACGCCGGCGCGAGGAGGGAGAGCGCGAGGACGAGCAGCGAAACCGCGCAGCGACCACGGCGAGGTGACATCGCAGGACCTCCGGAGCGCCCACCGCGCGCGGGCCGCGTCGCCTCCACGTAACGCCGCAGGGCGCCGCGCGCCGCGGCTCGATCGTCACCCCTGCCCCGTCCGATCACCGGGCCGCGGCCGCGTGCCGCGGACCGCCCACGCACGCGCGGTGAGCGGAACCGATCCGTCGGGGGCCACCGGCAGCGCAGCGCGGAGGAGCTCCCGGAGCGCGCTCCGCCGATCGTCGGGCAGCGATACGACATACGCCGGCGCGGGCCCCTGCCCCCCGAGGAACGGCGACCAGCAGTCGTCGAAGTCGCGGAACCGGATCGCGACCTCGATCCCGCGCGTCTCGACGCCGGACAGGCCCGCCGCGACGAACAGCGCCCCGAGGGGCGCGGGTGCGCAGCCCGGAAACCGTCCCGCCTCGTCGAGCACGGCCGCCGCTGGGTCCAGGGTCCGCGCCGCGCTCCAGAAGCGACGCAGCAACTCCATCCCGCCAGCGTAGTCCCAAACGTACAGGGCGATCGTGCCGCCGGGCCGCCCCACCCGCGCCATCTCCGCCACCATCGCCGCCGGCGCGGGGACGAAGTTGAGCGCGAGCCCAGAGACGACCACGTCGAGCCGGTCCCCCGCGATCGGCAGCGCCCGCGCGTCCGCCACCTGGAACGCCGCCCTCGCGTCCCTGGCGCGAGCGCGTGCGTGGGCGACGAAGCCCTTCGAGCGGTCCACCCCAACGATCGAGCGCGGCGCCGCGTCCTCGAGGATCGCGTACGCGAGCGCGCCCGTGCCGCAGCCGACGTCCAGCCAGCGGCGGCCGCGCGCCGGTCCGAGCCATCGCACGAACTCCCGCGCGACCAGACGGCTCCAGCGCCCCATGTACGCGTCGTACGCGCGGCCGACGCTCCACTCGTCGCCGAGGGTCTCCACGGTCGCTCCTCGTCCCGAGCGGCGCCGGCGCGTGCTCCCGACGCGCGGCTCACCCCGGCGCGCGCCCCTTCCCCCCGGTGTCCCACCAGCGGGACAGCGCGTTCCCGGCGAGCCGGGGGTGGTCGGCGTAGTGGGACACGTCGTTGAACGTCATGAGGCGCGCGCGCGAGGCGTCGCGGAAGTCCACGACGTTCAGGCTCGCCGGCGACTGGTCCAGGCGATCTCGGTAGCCGCGCCCGTCCATGCCGAGCAGGGAGGCGAGCATGAGCCGGATCGTCGCCTTGTGCGAGACGACCAGCACCGTCGAGCCCTCGTGGCGGACGACGATGCGCCTGAGCACCGGGAGCGCCCGGGCGAGGACAGCGAGACCGGTCTCGCCGCCCTCCGGGGCGAAGGTGAACGGGTCCTGCTCCCAGCTCTCGTACTCCCCCGGGAAGCGCTCCTCCACCTCCGCGCGCGTGAGCCCCTCCCAGTGCCCGTGCCCGATCTCGCGCAGCCCGTCCTCCGGGACCGGGGCGAGGCCGTGCGGCGCGGCCAGGATCGCCGCGGTCTCCAGCGTGCGCGAGAGAGGGCTCGCGTACACCGCGTCGATGTCGTCGCCGGCGAGGCGATCCGCGAGCCGCCGGACCTGCGCCCGCCCCTCGTCCGAGAGGTCGACGCCCACGGCGCCGGCGAAGCGGTTCTCCGCGGTGAGCTGCGTCGCGCCGTGGCGCACGAGGTAGACGCGGGTGGACATGGTCGTCAGCTCGTCGCGATGCGCCGGGCCGCGAGCCACGCGCGCCCGGGTTCAGTGTCCACGCCCGCGCCGTCGAGCCCGGGGAAGACCACCTCCTCGAGCGCGCGGACGAAGAGCTCGCGCTTCACCGCGTGGGGCAGCACTCCGAGCGCGAGGAGCGCCTCGTCCTCGCGCTCCGGCTCGACGGGCCGGAACAGGTCCTCGTCGACGCTGCCCGCGAGCATCGCCGGGAGGAGCGGGCCGAGAAACGCGGTCCGCCCCCGCCCCGCCGCGACGGCGAGGTGCGCCCAGCCGAGCCGGGCGTGGCCAATCTCGTCCTCCGCGAGCTCGCGGAGCACCGCGTGGAGCGCCGGGTCGCGCGCGGCCGGGAGCAGCGCGGTCAGCACGGCGACGCTGACGCTCTCGGCCACGCAGCACGCCGCGACGAGCTCGTACGTCACCGCGTCCTCCTCGGCGAGCCCAACGGGCGCGACCTCGGGCGGTGGCGGCGGCGCGCGCTCCAGGACGGGGCCGCCGAGCTCCGCCGCGAGGCGAGCGCAGTGCGTCGCGTGCCTGCGCTCGTCGGCGGCCGAGCGGCGCGCCAGGCCCGCGAGGTGCGTCGGCGCGTCGAGCGCGTCGAGGCGCGCGGCCAGGCGCTCGAACCGGACCGAGGCGTCGCACTCGACGCTCCAGCGAAAGCGCCAGGCCGAGGCGGCCAGCGCCCGCCGGGTGGCGGCCCGGACCTCGGCGGTCACCAGCCCTTCACCCCGCCGCCCTCGGAGTCCGCCGCCTTCTTCTGCTCGTCCGCCTTCTTCTTCTGCGCGTCCTTGTCCTTCTGGTCCTGCTCGGCCTTTGCCTTCTGCGCGTCGTCCTGGGGCTGCTGCTGCTGCTTCGTCTTGTCGGTCTTCTCCGTCGGGGCAGTGCCCGGCTGGCCCGGCTGACCCGGCTGGTCCTCGGCTCGCGCCCCGGCGGAGCCCGCGAGCGCAACGCCGCCGGCCACCAGCACGCGCAGGAGCTTTCGGACGCTGGGGTTGGTCTTCTCGGACATCGGAGCCTCCCATCCTCGATGGACCCCTGCCCGGTAGGGCGGACGCCGGATCCGTCGCCAATCCCTGTGGGGTCATCGCGCCCCGGTGAGCCGCCGGTTCCTCGCGAGGTTCGGGAGAGGCTCGACTTCTGATCCCCGCGGGGTCGCCGCCGACAGCGCCGGTCGCCCCCACCCCGCCGCCGGTCGCCCTCCCCTTCCGACCGATCGCCGAGTTCGCCTCCGCCTGGGCGCGGCGGGGGGCCAGAGTGGTCGCGCTCTCCCACCGGAGGTCCGACCCATGACGTGGACGCAGGTCTACACGCCCCTCGTAAATCTGTACCTCTCGGCGCTCGTCGCCGCGATCCCCGTCGTCGTGCTGCTCGCGGCGCTCGCCTTCTTCCACGTGAAGGCGCACGTCGCGGCGCTGCTCGGCCTCTTCCTCGCCCTCGCGATCGCAGTAGGCATCTACGGGATGCCGCTCTCGATGGCGGGGGCCACCGCCGCCTACGGCGCGGCGTTCGGGCTCCTCCCCATCGGCTGGATCATCCTGAACGCCATCTTCATCTACGACCTCACCGTCAGGACCGGGAAGTTCGAGGTGGTGAAGGACACCATCGCTGGGCTCGCCGGAGATCGGCGCATCCAGGTGCTCCTCATCGCCTTCGCGTTCGGCGCCTTCATCGAGGGCGCCGCCGGCTTCGGCACGCCGGTCGCGATCAGCGCGGCGATGCTCATCGGCCTCGGCTTCCGGCCGCTCGCCGCGGCCGGGCTCGCCCTCATCGGCAACACCGCGCCGGTGGCCTACGGCGCGCTCGGCACGCCGATCATCACCCTCGCCAAGGTCACGGGGCTGAACGAGGGGCTGCTCTCGGCGATGACGGGCCGCCAGCTCCCGCTCTTCTCGCTCATCGTGCCGTTCTGGCTGGTCTGGGCGATGGCCGGGTTCCGGGGGATGCTCGGCGTGTGGCCAGCTTGCCTCGTCGCCGGCCTCTCCTTCGCCATACCGCAGTTCGTGGTCTCCAACTTCTTCGGCCCGTCGCTCGTCGACATCGTGGCGGCGGCGAGCGCGATCCTCTGCACCTACCTGTTCCTCAAGGTCTGGCAGCCGAAGGAGGTCTGGCGCTTCAAGGAGGAGCGCGAGCAGGGCGTCGTGCCCGCCGGCGGCGCGCGGGCGTCGCTCGGGGCGGCGGCCCGCAAGCACTCGGCGAGCGAGGCGTTCATGGGGTGGATGCCGTGGCTCGTCCTCTCCGTGTTCGTGTTCGTGTGGGGCCTGCCGGCGGTGAAGACCTGGATGAACGGGATCTTCAACCCGACCTTCGACGTGCCCCTCCTCCACAACCTCGTGCTCAAGGCGCCGCCGGTCGCCGCGAAGGTCCACCCCGAGGCGGCAAAGTTCAGCCTGAACCTCCTCTCCGCCACCGGCACCGGCCTCCTCCTCGCCGGCGTCGTCGCAGGGCTCTGGCTCGGCCTCCGCCCGCGCGAGCTCCTGAAGACGTACCTCGGCACGCTGAGGCGCGTCCGCTACTCGCTCCTGACCATCGCGGCGATGCTCGCGCTCGGGTTCACCACGCGCTACTCGGGCTCGGACTCGACGATGGGGCTCGCCTTCGCCTCGACCGGGCCGCTCTTCCCCTTCTTCTCGCCGCTCCTCGGCTGGCTCGGGGTCGCCCTCACCGGCTCCGACACGTCGTCCAACGTGCTGTTCGGCAACCTGCAGGTGGTCTCGGCCCAGCAGATCGGCATGTCCCCCGTCCTCGCCGCCTCCGCGAACAGCGCGGGCGGCGTCATGGGGAAGATGATCGACGCGCAGAGCATCGTGGTGGCGTCGGTCGCGACGAAGCAGGACGGCCAGGAGGGCTCCATCCTCCGGTACGTCTTCTGGCACTCGCTCGCGCTCGCCTGCCTCGTGGGCCTGGTGGTGCTGGCCCAGGCATACTGGCTCGGCTGGATGGTGCCGCGGTAAGGCGGGAGGACCGAGACGATGCTCGAGCTCTTCGAGGCGAGGGCCGAGGCGGTGAGCGCCGAGGTGCTCCACGCCCCGTGCGCGGCGGCGGCGGTGGAGGTGGTCCTGGCGGTGCTCGAGCGGGAGCGCGTCGAGGACGCGCCCGGCGCGCGCGCCGTCTGGTGCGAGGGGCCGATCTGCCTCGGCCTCCTCGACCCGGGCTCGCTCGCCCGGCGCGTCCCAGGCCTCTCCTTCGACGTGACCCGCGCGCACGCCGTCGAGAGCCGCGTCGGGGTCTCCGAGTTCGAATGGGCGCTCGCGACGACCGGGACGATCGCACAGGACGCGAGCGATCCCCGGCTGCGTCTCGTGTCGACGCTCACCGAGACGCACGTGGCGCTCGTGCGCGCCTCGGCGCTCCTGCCGGACCTCGAGTGCCTGCTCGCGCGCATCGACCCGCGCCGCGTCCGCTACCTCGCGTGCGTCACGGGGCCGAGCCGGACCGCCGACATCGAGCGGGTCCTCACCATCGGCGTGCACGGGCCGAGGAAGCTCGTGATCGTCCTCGTCGACGACGCCGCGGAGGCGCGCGCGTGACCGCCCCGGACCTCCGGCAGCGGCTGGCGCACGCGCTCGCCGACGGGAAGCTCGCCGGGTCGCTGGGCCGCTTCGGCGAGGCGTACCTCGCCGCCCGGGCCCGCGCCTACGAGGGGATCGACTTCGAGGCGCTGCGCGACCGGCTCGTCGCCCTGAAGGATCGCGCCGCTGGCCGCCTCGACGCCCTCGCGGCCCGCTTCCAGGAGGAGGCGACGCGGGCGGGCGCGACCGTGTTCCGCACCTCGGACCCCGACGCCGTGAAGGAGTACGTCGTCCGCCTCTGCCGCGAGCGCGGCGTGCGCCGCGTCGTGAAGTCGAAGTCGATGGCGACCGAGGAGCTCCACCTCAACGCGCGCCTCGAGGCAGAGGGGCTTCGCGTCAAGGAGACGGACCTCGGCGAGTGGATCGTCCAGCTCGCCGGGCAGCGGCCGTCTCACATGGTGATGCCCGCGATCCACCTGTCGAAGGAGCAGGTCGCGGACGTGTTCTCGAGGGAGGTGAACGAGCGGCTCGCGCCCGACATCCCGGCGCTCGTCGCGGTCGCGCGGCGCGAGCTGCGCGAGGAGTTCCTCGCGGCCGACCTCGGCATCACCGGCGCGAACGTCGCGGTCGCGGAGACCGGCACGCTCGTCCTCGTGACGAACGAGGGGAACGCCCGGCTCGTCTCGACCCTGCCACCCATCCACGTGGCGGTGGTCGGGATCGAGAAGCTCGTCGAGCGGTTCTCCGACGTCGAGCCGATCCTGCGCGCCCTCCCCAGAAGTGCGACGGGCCAGCTCCTCACGAGCTACGTCTCGATGCTGACCGGCCCGGCGCCGGGGGTAGACGGCGCGCCGAAGGAGCTGCACGTCGTCCTCATGGACAATCGGCGCAGCGCCATGGCGAAGGACCCCGCCTTCGCGCAGGCGCTCCGCTGCATCCGCTGCGCCTCGTGCGTGAACGTGTGCCCGGTCTACCGCCTCGTCGGCGGACACGTCTTCGGCGGCGTCTACACCGGCGGGATCGGCGCCATCCTCGCCGCCTGGTTCGACGCGCTCGGCGCCTCACGGGACATCCAGTCGCTCTGCATCCAGTGCGGGGCCTGCACGCAGGTCTGCCCGACCCGGATCGACATCCCCGGCCTGGTCGTCGAGCTGCGCGCGCGCCTCGCGAAGGAGCAGGGCCAGCCGCTGCTGCAGAAGGCCGCGTTCGCGATGGTGAACGACCGGCGCGTTTTCCACCGCGTCCTGCGCGCCGCGGCCAGGGCGCAGAAGCCGTTCGCGAAGGGCGGGATGATCCGCCACCTGCCCCTCTTCCTCGCGGGGCTGACGAAGGATCGCTCGCTCCCGGCCATCGCGGAGGAGCCGCTCCGCGACCGCTTCCCGCGCCTCCCGCAGCGCGGCCCGTTCCGGGACCGCGCCGCGCTGTACGCCGGATGCCTCATCGACTTCGCCTACCCCGCGATCGGCGAGGCGGTCGTGCGCGCCCTGAACGCCGCTGGCGTCGAGGTCGTCTTCCCCCAGGATCAGACCTGCTGCGGCGCGCCCGCGCGGTACTCCGGCGCGCTCGACGTCGCCGCGAGGAACGCGAAGGACAACGTGGTGGCCCTCGAGGGCGCGAACGTCCGCTGGATCGTCTCGGCGTGCCCGACCTGCACGGTGGCGTTGAGGCACGACGCGGCCGCGACGCTCCGCGCGCAGGGCGAGGAGGACTGGGCGCGGCGGGCGGACGCGCTCGCGGCGAACGTCCGCGACCACGCCTCGCTCGTGGACGAGCTCGTGGCGGACGAGCGGCTCGCCTTCGCTCCGGGGGCGGCCGCGGCCGGCCGCGTCACGTACCACGACTCGTGCCACCTGAAGCGCAAGCTCGCGGCGCACCTCGCGCCGCGGCGGCTGCTGCGCGCCACCGGCCACGAGCTCGCGGAGATGAAGGAGAGCGACGCCTGCTGCGGCATGGGCGGGAGCTACTCGCTCAAGTTCCCCGAGATCAGCCGGCCGATCCTGGCGCGGAAGCTCGAGAACGTGCGCGCCACCGGCGCGAGGACCGTCGCCATGGACTGCCCGGGCTGCGTGATGCAGATCGCCGGCGGCCTCGACCAGGCGGGCGGCGGTATCGCGACGCGCCACGTGGCCGAGCTCATCGCCGAGCGGCTCGTCCCGGGCCCGCGCGCCCGAGGCTAGCGGATCGGCGCTCGACCGCCGGGCGTCGGCGCGGGCTCTCCGCCGACCGGCGGCGCTCTCCATCCCTTGCACGCGTCCGAAGCGCCTCCGGGCGCGACGATGACCACCTTGGCTCAGCGAGTGGACGACGAGAGAGGGGAGACGACCATGGAGACCATGCTGACCGAGGCGCTGTTCGTGCGGCTCGAGGCGAAGCCGGGCAAGGAGCAGGCGCTCGAGCGATTCCTGAAGGATGCGCTCCCGCTGGCCGAGGCCGAGCGCCAGACGCCCGCGTGGTTCGCGATCCGGATGGGCCCGTCGACGTTCGGCATCTTCGACGCGTTCCCGGACGAGGCGGGACGGCAGGCGCACCTGACCGGAAAGATCGCGGCGGCGCTCGGGAAGAGCGCGCCCGACCTGCTAGCGGAATCCCCGCACATCGACAAGGCAGACGTGCTGGCGGCGAAGCTGCCGCACTGACGTTCCGGCCCGGTCGCCGGTCGCCCACGCGGTCCGGGCAAGGGGACGGATCCCCGCGCCCGGGCCGCCACGGCCGTCGGGCTACGCCGACCGCAGGATCACCTTGAGCGCCTTCTCCTGCGCTGCGTTCCCGAACGCGTCGTACGCCTTCATGATCTCGTCGAGGCGGAACTCGTGCGTGATGAGCTTGCGCGGCTGCAGCCGTCCCGCCACGACGGTCCGGAGCAGCATCGGCGTCGTGACGGTGTCCACGAGACGGGTCGTGATGGTCACGTTGTGCGCCCAGAGCTTCTCGAGCTTGAGCGTGACCCCCTTCCCGTGCACGCCCACGTTCGCGACGTGGCCGCCGGCGGCGACGACGTCCTGGCAGATGTCGAACGTCGCCGGCACGCCCACCGCCTCGATCGCGACGTCCACGCCTTTCCCGCCCGTCAGGGCCAGGACCCTCTCGACCGCCTTCCCGTCCTTGCTGCTCACGGTCTGCGTCGCGCCGAACCGGCGCGAGACCTCGAGCCGGTTGTCGTCCAGGTCCACCATGATGAGCTCGGCCGGCGAGTAGAACTGCGCGGTGAGCAGCGCGGCGAGGCCGACGGGCCCCGCCCCGACGATCGCGACGACGTCGCCCGGCTTCACGGCCCCGTTCTGCACGCCGCACTCGAAGCCGGTCGGGAGGATGTCGCTCAGCATCACGAGCGCGTCCTCGTCGACGCCCTTCGGCACGGGGTAGAGGCTCGTGTCGGCGAACGGGATGCGCACGTGCTCGGCCTGCGTGCCGTCGATGGTGTTGCCGAGAATCCAGCCGCCGCCGTTCGCGCAGTGCGAATACATCCCCTTCTTGCAGGGCTCGCACTTCCCGCACGACGAGATGCACGAGATGAGGACGCGGTCGCCCTTCTTGAAGGAGGAGACGGCCGGGCCGGTCTCCTCCACGACGCCCACGCCCTCGTGGCCGAGGATGCGGCCGTCCGTGACCGTCGCGACGTCGCCCTTCAGGATGTGGAGGTCGGTCCCGCAGATCGTCGTCCGCGCGACCTTCACGATCGCGTCGGTGGGCTCCTTCAGCGCCGGCCTGGGCTTCTCCTCCCAGGAACGCTTTCCTGGGCCGTGATAGACGAGCGCCTTCATCGCAGCCTCCTTGCGCGTCCTGCGGGACGCGTCAGAGGAGACGTGCCGGTCGCGCCGGCGCGCGCAACCCGCGTCGGGGTTCCGCTCGAAGCGTGCGTCCGGCGGCCCCGCGGTCACGCGCCGCGGGCGATGCTCGGCGGGACGACCTACGCTCGGCGCCAGCGTGAGCCCGCCGGCCGAGGCATTACGCCGCGGCGGGCCGAGGTAACCTCCGACCAGGGCACGGGTCCGCTCGGATGTACCATCCGTGTAGCGGACCTGCAGCGTCGTACCCTCCGTGGTCACCGAGGACACCATGCGCGCGTCGCCGATGCTCCTCACCCTGGTCGCCTCCCTCCTCGCGCCGGCCCCGGGCTTCGCCGACCTCGCCGCCGAGTCGTCGATCGCCTGCAGCGGCGGGATCGTCCAGGTGGGCGACACCCAGGTCGACCTGCTCGGTAAGTGCGGGGACCCCGTGCTGAGGGACGTCGACGTCGTCGAGGCGGGGGTGGCGATCCTGCGCGAGGACCCGCTCGCGCTGGACGGGTCGTCCAGCACCGCCGCGGTCGAGCGCTGGACCTTCAACTTCGGTCCGAACCGGTTCGTCGAGATCTTCACGCTCGAGAGCGGGCGGATCGTCCGGATCGAGCGCGGCAGCTACGGCTACGACCCAGAGCGCGTGCGCACACGCGGCGGCGGCCCGCCCTGCGACTCCTCCGAGATCCGGGTGGGCCACCGCAAGCTCGACCTCCTCGCCCGGTGTGGGCCGCCCACCGCGCGCGACGTCCGGCGGGAGCGCCGCGCGGCGAGCCAGCCCGAGGCGGTACAGGGCGGGACCGCCGTCGCGTACACGACGGTGCAGATCGAGACCTGGACCTACGACCTCGGCCCGGATCGGTTCGTCACCATCGCCACGCTTCAGGACGGGAAGGTGACGGCCGTGGAGCACGGCGGGTACGGATACCGACGGTGATCACTCGACGACGATGAGCCCGCGTTTCGCGCCGCTGTCCGGATCGATGGAGTCGACGGCCTGGAACAGCCGCGCCGTGGACACGAGCCACGGCCCGAACGACGAATTCACGTCGAGCACGAACACGAGATCCCGGTCCGCGAGGTAGCCGCCGACGGGAGAGTGATGGCCGCCGCCTCTCCCGAAGAGCAGCCCTCGGTTGAAGTTGACGATGTACCGGCGGTTCGCGTCATTCGACCGTGCCATCTCCTCCCGGAACTGCGCGAGCGTCAGGTCGCGGATGACGCGCACTCGCCGGTCCGTCTTCGCCCGGACCAGCTGCGCGAGCTCCCCGAGCGTGAGCCCGTTCCAGCAGTAGCCGAACCAACGGCACCTCCCCGACCCCGCCAGCACGTCGTCGACGGTCGCCGTTCCCGAGCCGAGGGATCGCATGACGTTCGCGGCGCTCGTCGGGCCGCACATCGAGATGTTCCGCTGCGGGTCGATCCGGTGGCCGTAGCGGGCAGCGACCGGGAGGCTCCAGGCGCGCTCGAGGAGCAAGGGATCCTGGTACTCGGGTGTCTCGGCGATCGAGGCGACGGCGTAGCGCCTGGGGAAGAGCTTCGCCCGTGCGACGCGGAAGCCGGGATAGCCCACGACCACCACTGCGATCACGAGCGCGAACCACCCGAGCCGATGGCGCATCGCCTCTCTCCCTTCCGTCGCCGGTCGACCGGGCTCGCGGCCGACCGGCGGGATGCGCCCGGGTCGGCGCTCGCGCCCGAGCGCCCCCACGCTGGCTCGGTCAGGCCTTGATCTCAGCGGTCGCCATCAGCACCGCGCGGCCGAGGGTGTGGCTCAGGAGGTTGAAGGCGAGGAACGCGGGGGTGCTGCCCGCCGGGACGCCGATGTCCTCGACGTCGAGGGCGTGCACGACGAAGAAGTAGCGGTGCGGGCCGTCGCCGGCGGGCGGGGCGGCCCCGAGGAACCGCGCGCCGCCCGCGTCGTTGCGCAGCTGGAGCGCGCCGCGGGGCAGGAGCGCGCCCTTCTCGTCCCCGGCTCCCTCGGGCAGGCTCGTGACCGAGGCCGGGATGTTGGCGACCGCCCAGTGCCAGAACCCGGACATGGTCGGAGCGTCGGGGTCGTAGACGGTCACGACGTAGCTCTTCGTGCCCTTGGGCGCCCCGTTCCACGAAAGCTGCGGGGAGGCGTCCTTGCCACCGGGGACGCCGAAGGCGCCCGACATCTGCGCGCTCGGCAGGGGCGCGCCCTCCTTGATCGTCGTGCTCGTGATCGCGAAGCTCGGGACCTTCGGGAGTCGAGCAAAGGGATCGTGGCCCGTCATCGTCTCTTCCTTTCGTGACCTCAGCGCGAGGCGACGCCCGCCCGCAGCGCGCGGTAGCGACGAATGAGAGAGTTGGTGGAGGCGTCGTGCGAGAGCGACCTCTCCTCGGGGCTCTCCAGCTCCGGGACGATCCGCTGGGCCAGGACCTTGCCCAGCTCGACCCCCCACTGATCGAAGGAGTCGATGTCCCAGATGACGCCCTGGGTGAACACGCTGTGCTCGTAC
>Ga0318493_10000136_pt1 | contig 17591 bp, 13 predicted proteins | sample GRESIP108b1f23_FD_203294 | JGI IMG/M metagenome (GOLD analysis project Ga0318493, IMG submission 203294) | Tropical soil microbial communities from Luquillo Experimental Forest, Puerto Rico - GRE.SIPMG.108b1f23 | ecosystem: Environmental > Terrestrial > Soil > Tropical forest > Bulk soil...
GGTTCGCGGTGCGCGCGGCGTACAGCGCGAGGAGCTCGCCCGCCATCTGGAGGAGCTGCTCCTTCACGCGCGCCTTGCGGAGCGCGAACGAGCTGCCGCCGAGCCGATCGAGGCGGATCGCGTCGGGCGAGGCGCCGGTGAACTTCTGCACCTGCCTGAGCTTCGAGACCGGCAGGTAGAGCCGGTCGGCGCCGTCGAAGGCGAGGACGAGGAAGTCGCCCTCCACCCCCCGGATCTGCATCTTCGAGAGGCCGAGGTAGCGCGCGATGCCGTGCTCCACGTGCACGACGAGGTCGCCCTCCTTCAGGTCCTTGAAGAGGGTCGCGACCGCGTGCTCGAGCTTCGTCGCCCGCGCGCGCTTCCGCACGCGCTTGCCGAAGATCTCCTCCTCGGAGAGGAGCGCGAGCCGCTCGGCCGCGTCCACGAAGCCGTGCGTGATCTCGCCCGGCAGGAGGTGAGCGTGGATGCCCGGGTCGTAGAGCCGCGCCGCCTCGTCGAATGGCCCCGGGTGGCTGCGCACCGCCATCCGCCGGTCCTCGAGGAGCCGCCGGAGCCGGTCGGCCGCGGACGGCGAGGCGCAGGCGACCACCGTGGCCAGCCCGCGCTTCCGCCAGTCGTCGAGCCGCCGCACGAGCGGCGCGAGCGCGCCCTCCGTCCCGTGCGCCCCCTCGATCTCCGCGCGCAGGGTGGCGGTGTCGCCGAGCTCCACCCGCACCGGCTCGCCGGTCCCGAGCCACACCCGGTGACGCCGCACGCGCGGCAGCGCGGCGAGGCGCTCCTCCACCTCCGCCGCGGCGAGGAAGTGCGCCGCCGGCGGGAGCGCGAGCTCGTCGCGTCGCACCGTCGCCTCGTGCTCCCGGGCGAGCTCCGCCTCCAGCTCCTCGAGCGCCTGCGCGACGCCCGCGACGTCGTCGACGTACGCGACGGCGTCCTTCGGCAAGTAGTCGAAGATCGTCGAGAGGCCGCCCCCGTGGAAGCCGGGGAGGAGCGCCTCGAGGCCGAAGAACGGCGTCGCGGCGTCGATGGCGTCGAGGACCTCCCGGATCTTGGAGGTCGGCTGGTTCACCTTCTCGGCGGCGTCGAGCACCGCCTGCCGCGCCGCCGCCTTCCCTTCGTCGGTGAAGAGCGCCTCGCGCGCCGGACAGAGCACCACCTCCTCGGCGAGCCCGAGCGTCCGTTGTCCTTCGGCCTCGAACCAGCGCGCGCTCTCCACCTCGTCGCCGAAGAGCTCGAGCCGTACCGGCCGCTCCTCCACCGGGCTCCAGAGGTCGATGATGCCGCCGCGGATCGCGAACGTCCCCGGATCCTCGACGAGCGGCACGCGCGAGTAGCCGAGCGCGACGAGGCGCGCGGCGAACGCGTCGCGCTCGAGCGTGGACCCCTTGCCGAGGAGGTCGGCGTGGGCCTCGAGGGCGGCCTTCGGGATCATCCGGCGCGCGAGCGCCCGCGCCGAGACGACCACCGCGCGGACGCCGCTCCCGTGCAGATGGAGCCTGCACAGCGCTGCCAGCCGGTCCATCTCCAGCGCGCGGTCGGGCGAGAGGTCGTCGTACGGCAGGACCGGATCCGCCGGGATCCGGACCACGGGCGGCACCCCGGGGCGGGCGCCGGCCGCGAGGAAGAAGGCGAGGTCTTGGGAGAGCTCGTCGGCCTCATCCTCACCGGGCGCGATCGCGAGGAGCGTGCGCTTGCCGGCGGTGAGGGCACGGGCGAGGCGGCTGCGGGCGGCGCCGGCGACGCCGACCACCTCCACGAGGGGGGACTTCGCTCCGGAGGCGAGCGGCTCGACGATGCGGCGCCACGGGCTGGCGCCGCCCTCCTGATCACGGGCAGCAGGGTTCACGGGAGGCGGCATATTAAGGAAAAGCCGAGGTCCGTGCCTCCGGCGCGGGGAGGGAAGAGGCCGTCCGTCCCGCGGTGATGGTTGCTTGATCGGCCAGGAGGGGCTCGCTAGACTGGGCGGCTGTTACGGCCGATCGCCCCAGGTTGGGGTATCCACGAGGAAATTCGCGAAGATGCGACGGCTCATCGCAAGCCTGGGCCTGGCCCTCGCGCTCTCCGCCTGCGGCGGTCAGCTCGAGCCGATGCCGCGTCGAGCCGACGGCGTCGCCGCTCCCGTGGTCGTCTCCAACGAGTCCCCCGCGTCGCTGCTCGCCGATCCTGCCGCCGCTCGCGCGCGAGAGGAGGCGCTCCTCGCCCGCAGCCCCGACGCCCTCGGCGCGCTTTCCGATCTGGCGCTCACCTACCTCGCCGAGGGCCGACCCGAATCCGCGCGCCAGCTCCTCGACGAGGTGGTCGCCCGGGGCGACGCCCGCGAGCAGCAGACCGCGCTCGCGAACCTCGCCTCCGTCTACGCGCGGGAGGGGTACCTCGCGGCCGCGGTCGCGCACGGGGAGGCGGCCCGGGACATCGACCCCACGCGCCCCGAGCCCCACTACATCCTCGCCCTGGTCGCGCAGGCGCGGGGCGAGCGCGCCCAGGCCCTCGCACGCGCCCGGGACGCGGTCCGGCTCGACCCCAACGGAGACGCTCGGGCCGCCCTCGCCTTCCTCGAGGCGGACTCCCGCCGCGACCTCGACGCGGTCCTCGCGGTGCCGCTCGCCGAGCGCCGAGGCGAGACCCGCTGAGAAGTTGCTCCTGGTCGATTCCCGGGCTCCAACACGGCGTTATGATCGCGCGGTGAGCGAGAAGCCGATCAGCGCTGCCGACCTGGGCCGCCGCGCCCGCGACGTGCTGCGCGCGCTCGTGCAGGACTACATCCACACCGGCGAGCCGGTGGCGAGCCAGCCCCTGCTCGCACGCCACGAGCTCGACTGCTCACCCGCCACCGTGCGCAGCGTGATGGCGGACCTCGAGGCGCTCGGGCTCCTCACGAAGCCGCACGCCTCCGCTGGCCGCATCCCCACCGGCGCCGGCTACCGGCTCTACGTGGACACGCTCCTCAAGGTGCGGCCGCCGGCCCAGGCCGATCGCGAGCGGATCGAGCGCGTCGCCGGCGAGTCGCCGGCGGTGGAGGCGCTCCTCGAGAACACCGCCGGGCTCCTCCACAACCTCTCGCACCACGCCGGCGTCGTGACGACGCCCCGGCCCAACGCGGACCCGGTGCGCCAGATCGAGTTCGTGAAGCTGCGCGAGAGCCGCGTGCTCGTGGTGTTCGTCTCCGAGGCGGGCCTCGTGACGAACAAGCTCATGCACCTCGACTTCCCGGTGGAGGCGGGCGAGCTCGAGCGCGCGGCGAACTACCTGAACGAGAAGCTGCGCGAGGGGCCGGTCGCGACGCTGCGCGAGCGGATCCTGGCCGAGATGCGCGAGGACCGCTCGGCGCTCCACGGCCTCGTGGAGAAGGCGCTCCTCCTCGCCGAGCGGAGCATCGGCGCGGGCGGCGAGACGGGGATGGTGGTCGACGGGGAGGAGAGCTTCCTCGACGCGCCCGAGTTCGCCGACGTGCAGAAGGCGCGCGCCCTCCTGCGCGCGTTCGCCGAGAAGGATCGGATCCTGCGCGTCCTCGACCGCGTGCTCCGCGCGCGCGAGGTGCAGATCTTCATCGGGGCCGAGAGCGAGCTCGCCACGATCCCCGACGTGTCGGTGGTGGCGGCGCCGTACGGCCGCGGGGACACCGTCCTCGGCACGCTCGCGGTGATCGGCCCCACGCGCATGAACTACGCGCGCGTGATCCCGCTCGTCGACCTCACCGCGCGCGAGATCTCCCGCGCGCTCTCGGGTCCCGGCGAGAGCTAGGGCCGCAGCAGGCTTCGGCGAGGTGCGCGCCGCTATAGGCGCGCCCCGGGATCGTGTGACAGAATGGCCCTTCGGCCGGGTCCCCGGCGGGCCGCGGGGGCGGCACTCGACACGATCATGGCAACGGAACGAGAGACGACCGTGGAGGTCGAGGTGGAAGTGGCGCAGCCGGGCGAGGAGCCGTGCGCCCAGGACTCCGCGCCGGATGCCGACGGGCAGTCGGCCCGCCTCGCGTCGCTCGAGGCCCAGCTCGAGCTCGCGCAGGAGAAGGGGCGCGAGACCTTCGCGCGGCTCAAGGAAGAGCACGAGGCGCGGCTTCGCGCCGCGGCGGACCTCGAGAACTTCAAGAAGCGGGCTCAGCGCGAGCGGGAGGAGGTCCAGCGGTTCGGGAGCGAGCGGCTCCTGAAGGACCTCCTGCCGGTGGTCGACAACCTCGACCGCGCGCTCGCCGCCGCGCCGGCGGGCGACCCGATGGCGCGGGGCGTCGAGCTCGTGCGCAAGGGGCTCGAGGAGGCGCTGCTCCGTCACGGGGTCGAGGCGTTCAGCGGGCTCGGTCAGCCCTTCGATCCCCGCCGGCACGAGGCGCTCGCGCAGCTCGAGGTGCCGGGCGCCGAGCCCGGGAGCGTCGTCGCCGAGCACGGGCGCGGGTTCCTCCTCCACGGGCGGCTGCTCCGGCCCGCGATGGTGGCGGTGGCGCCGGCGCGGCGCGAGGAGCCGTCGGCGCAGCCGGCGGAGGCCGGGCCGGACGCGCAGGGCGGGGACGCGCCCGCGGCTCCGCCCGAAGGCTCGGGAGAGTAAATGGGCAAGGTCATCGGCATCGATCTCGGGACCACGAACTCCTGCGTCGCCGTCATGGAGGGGGGCGACGTGGTGGTGATCCCGAACAGCGAGGGATCGCGCACCACCCCATCGATGGTGGCCTTCACCGAGGGCGAACGGCTCGTCGGGCAGATCGCGAAGCGGCAGGCGATCACGAACCCCGAGTCCACGGTCTACGTCGTGAAGCGGCTCATCGGCCGAAAGTTCGAGGATCCGGAGGTGAAGCGGTCCTTGCCGCTCGTGCCGTACCGGATCGTACCGAACGACAACGGCGACGCCTGGGTGCAGGTGCGGGATCGGCCGCTCTCGCCCGCCGAGGTGTCCGCGATGATCCTCGCGAAGATGAAGCAGACCGCGGAGGACTACCTCGGCGAGCCGGTCACCGAGGCGATCGTCACCTGCCCGGCCTACTTCAACGACGCCCAGCGGCAGGCCACGAAGGACGCCGGGCGCATCGCCGGTCTCGAGGTGCTCCGCATCATCAACGAGCCCACGGCGGCGGCGCTCGCCTACGGCATCGACAAGCAGGACCAGGCGAAGAGCGAGAAGGTCGCGGTGTACGACCTCGGCGGCGGCACCTTCGACATCACGATCCTGGAGCTGAACCAGGGCGTGTTCGAGGTGAAGGCCACGAACGGCGACACCTTCCTCGGCGGCGAGGACTTCGACCAGCGGATCATCGACTGGCTCGCGAAGCGCTTCCAGGATCAGACCGGCATCGACCTGAAGCGGGACCGGATGGCGCTGCAGCGCCTGAAGGAGGCGGCGGAGCGCGCGAAGCACGAGCTCTCGTCCGCCGCCGAGACGGAGGTGAACCTCCCGTTCATCGCCGCCGACGGCTCGGGCCCGAAGCACCTCGCGGAGACGATCGACCGCGCGACGCTCGAGAAGATGGTGGAGGACCTCGTCGCGAAGACGATCGAGCCGTGCAAGCTCGCGCTCCGCGACGCCGGCCTCACCACGCAGCAGCTCGACACCGTCATCCTGGTCGGCGGCATGACCCGCATGCCGCGCGTGCAGGAGTCCGTGAAGCGGTTCTTCGGCAAGGAGCCGCACAAGGGCGTGAACCCCGACGAGGTGGTGGCGGTCGGGGCTGCGATCCAGGGCGCGGTGCTGAAGGGCGAGGTGAAGGACGTCCTGCTGCTCGACGTCTCGCCGCTCTCGCTCGGCGTCGAGACGGCCGGCGGCGTCTTCACGAAGATCATCGAGAAGAACACCACCGTCCCCTGCAAGCGCTCGCAGGTGTTCTCCACCGCGGTGGACAACCAGCCGCTCGTCTCGGTGCACGTGCTGCAAGGCGAGCGCGAGATGGCCGCCGACAACAAGACGCTCGGGCGGTTCGAGCTCGTGGGGATCCCGCCCGCGCCGCGCGGCGTGCCGCAGATCGAGGTCACCTTCGACATCGACGCGAACGGGATCGTGCACGTGTCGGCGAAGGACCTCGGCACCGGGAAGACCCAGCAGATCCGGATCACCGCCTCGTCGGGGCTCAGCGAGGCCGAGATCCAGCGGATGGTGCAGGACGCGGAGTCCCACAAGGCGGACGACCAGCGGAAGAAGGACCTCGCGGACCTGAAGAACAACGCCGAGGGGCTCATCTACACGACCGAGAAGAGCCTCGAGGAGTACGCCTCCTCGCTGAAGCCCGAAGACCTCCTCGAGATCCGCGCCGACGTCGACCACCTGAAGGCCGTGCTCCAGGCGGAGCAGGAGCCCGCGAAGATCAAGGAGGCGCTCGTCCGCCTGGAGGGCTCCGCCTACCGGATCGCCGACGCGATCTACGCGAACTCCGGCACCTAGGCGGATTTGTCAGGCCCGCTCCGTGCGTTACATTGACGCGCGCGGAGCGCTGCTTCGACATCAACATCTGGAAAACACTTGGAAAAGCGCGACTACTACGAGGTGCTCGGCGTCTCCCGGGGAGCCACCGAGCAAGAGCTGAAGACCGCCTACCGGAAGCTCGCGCACGAGTACCACCCGGACAAGAACCACGGCGACCAGGCGGCCGAGGAGAAGTTCAAGGAGCTCTCGGAGGCCTACGCGGTTCTCTCCGACGCCGACAAGCGCGCGCGCTACGACCGATTCGGCCACCAGGCCGGAGGCGGCAACCCCTTCGGCGAGGGCTTCCCGTTCGGTGGCGCCGGCGGCGCCAGCATCAACGACATCTTCGGGGACATCTTCGGGGAGATGTTCGGCGGCGGCCGGCGCCAGCGCGGTCGGCCCCGCGGCCAGGACCTCCGCTACCACCTCGACGTCAGCTTCGAGGAGGCCGCCTTCGGGACCACCGCGCGGCTCGAGATCCCGCGGCCGAAGCGCTGCGAGACGTGCAAGGGGTCGGGCGCGAAGCCCGGCACCCAGCCGCGGACCTGCCAGACCTGCCGCGGTGCGGGCGAGGTCCGGGTCTCCACCGGCTTCATCACGATGGCGCGGACCTGCCCCACCTGCGGCGGCGACGGCCGGGTCGTGGTGGACAAGTGCGAGACCTGCCACGGCGCGGGGATGACCCGCGAGCAGGCCACCGTGGAGGTGAAGGTCCCGCCCGGCGTCGACACCGGCACGCGGCTGAAGCTCTCCGGCGAGGGCGAGCCGGCGCCGGAGCCGGGGGCGCAGCCCGGGGACCTCTACGTGGTGATCCAGGTGCGCGAGCACCCGATCTTCCAGCGCGAGGACCAGGAGGTGGTCTGCGAGCTGCCGATCTCCTTCACGCAGGCCGCGCTCGGCGCGAGCATCGACGTGCCCACCCTCGACGGTCCGGTGAAGATGAAGGTGCCCGGCGGCACGCAGTCGGGGAAGGTGTTCCGCCTGCGCGGGCGCGGGATCCCGGCGCTCGGCGGCTCGGGCTCGCGAGGCGATCAGCACGTGCGGGTGGTCGTGGAGACGCCCACGCACCTCACGAAGGAGCAGCGCGAGCTGCTCGAGCGCTTCGCCGCGGTCTCCGGCGAGGAGACCCACCCGCAGTCGCGCAGCTTCTGGGACAAGGTGGGCGAGCTGTTCGGTAAGAACTCGGCGGGGTAGCCGAGTAGACTCCCGGGGCCATGAACCCGGTCCCGCGGATGCTCCCCCTCGCGCTCGCCCTGACCGCCCTCGCGGGCTGCCTGCACCGTGCTCCCGCTCCGCGCGCGCCCGGCGCCGAGCAGCCGCGCGAGGCCGCGCGCCGGCCGCCGCCCATGCCCGATCGGCCGACGGCGGAGCCCGCGCCGGCCCCGGGGCCGGAGGTCTCGCTCGTGCCCGACGGCTCGTCGCCCGACGTGGTGGGCGTCGCGGTCCCGCTCAGCGGGAAGTACGCGAAGTGGGGCGAGGCGATGCTGGAGGGCGTCGCGCTCGCGCTGGAGGGGTCGACGATGCGCGTCGTCGCGAAGGACACGCGCGGCGAGCCCGACGGCGCGGCCGACGCGCTCGCGCAGCTGAAGGCGGAGGGCGCGATCGCCGCGCTCGGCGGCGTCACCGCGGCCGAGGCGCTGCGCGCCGCCGAGACCGCGCAGTCGCTGGGGCTGCCGTTCGTCTCGCTCGCGCGGACGGAGCGCGTCACCGACGTGGGGCCGTTCGTCTTCCGTCACATGCTCACGCCCGAGGCCCAGGCCCGCGCCCTCGCCGAGCTCGCCATGGGGAGGCGCGGCGCGCGGTCGTTCGCGATCCTCTGGCCCACGAACGCCTACGGACAGGAGCTCGCCGGAGCGATGTGGGACGAGGTGGAGGCGCGCGGCGGCCAGGTCACCGGCGCCGAGCCGTACGAGCCCGACCGGACGAACTTCGCGCCGCTCGTGAAGAGCATGGTGGGGAAGCTCCACCTCGACGAGCGGCAGGACTACGTGGACGCGGCGCGCGACGTGACGGAGAAGGAGAAGGACCCGTACCGGCGTCGAAAGGCGATCGAGAGGCTGCGCGCGTCGCTGCCGCCGATCACCGACTTCGATGCCGTGTTCGTGCCCGACTTCGCGCGGAACGTCGCGCTCGTCGCTCCGGCGCTCGCCGTGGAGGACGTGTTCACCTCCACGTGCGACCCGAAGGAGCTGGAGCGCGCGCGCAAGGTCACGGGGCGCGACGGGCTGAAGCCCGTGCAGCTCCTCGGGTCGAACGGCTGGGACGACCCGTCGCTCCTCGAGAAGGCCGGTCGCTACGTGCAGTGCGCGATCTTCGTCGACGGGTTCTTCGCCGGCTCCGAGCGGCCCGAGACGAAGCGGTTCGTCGAGGCGTTCCAGGCGCGTTACCAGCACCCGCCGTCGATCCTGGAGGCCTCCGCCCACGACGCGGCGGCGGCGATCCACGCGGTGGCCGCGCGCGGGGCGGTGAACCGGGAGATGCTTCGGTCCGGCCTCGCCGGGCTCCGCGGCTTCGCGGGCGCGACCGGCACCTTCGGCTTCGACGAGCGCCGCGAGGTGGAGAAGCCGCTCTTCTTCCTCACCGTGGACGGTGCGTCGATCCGCGAGCTCCGCCCGGAGGAGCTGGCCCCTCCCGGCGCCGGCTGATCGCCGCGCGGCGAGCCCGCGCCGCGCCTAGATAGTGTCCAATGGACGCCGCCGCGCGCCCGCGCCCGCTCATCGGCCGGATCCCCTACCTCCACCTCGGGCTCTTCCTCGCCACCGTGGTCACCACGGTGACCCTGTCCGGCGCCTCGCACCTGGCCTCCGCGGACGCCACCTGGCGCGACGTGCTCTGGGGCGGGGTGCCGTTCGCCACCGCGCTGCTCTCGATCCTGCTGTGCCACGAGATGGGCCACTACCTCATGGCCCGCGCGCACCACGTCGACTCCACGCTGCCGTTCTTCATCCCGGTGCCGTTCGGCGTCGGCACCTTCGGCGCGATCATCCGCATCCGCTCGGCGATGCCGTCCGCGCGCGCGGTGCTCGACATCGGCGCGGCCGGCCCGTTCGCCGGCTTCGTGGTCGCGCTGCCGCTCTACGCCTGGGGGCTCGCGCGCTCGCCGGTGCACGCGCTCGGCGACCTCGCGCTCGAGCCCGGGAACACCGGCTCCGCGCTCGCCATCGCGCGCGCGTTCCTCGCCGGCGAGCCGCTCCGGTTCGCGGGTTCGCTCCAGACCTACGGCGACAGCCTCGTCACGTGGGCGATCGGCCGCGCCGTCGTCGGACCGCTCCCGCCGCACAGCGACGTGCTCCTCCACCCGGTGGCCTTCGCGGCCTGGATCGGCCTCTTCATCACGACCCTGAACCTCATCCCCTTCGGCCAGCTCGACGGCGGCCACGTCACCTTCGCGCTCCTCGGCGAGGAGCGCGCGCTGCGCTTCTCGCGGCTCGTCTCCTGGGGCCTCTTCGCCGCCGGGCTCCTGCTCTCCTGGAACTGGCTCGTGTGGTGGGTCATCACGCGGTACTTCGTCGGCCCGCGCCATCCGGCGCCGCTCGACGTCCACGAGCCACTCGATCCTCGGCGACGCGCGGTCGCCTGGGCGGCGCTCGTCCTCTTCGGGCTCACCTTCATTCCGGTGCCGGTGAGCTTCTGATCGGGCGAGGGCTTCGCTGCGGACGGGCACCCCCGTGACCCGGCCCCGCCCCGGCGGCTACACTCCGCGCCGAATGACCGGCGACCCCCACGAGACCGCGCCTGGCGCGCAGCCAGAAGCCGCCGACGAGGCCGGGTGGGAGGAGCTGCGCGCGCGCTGGGACGATGAGGACGCGCACCGCGCCTTCGTCGTGAAGTGCGCCGAGCTGGGGTTCGACGGGCTCTCCGAGGCCGGGCGCCGGTACCGGACCGCGCTCGAGGGCCGGCCCGGCGATCCCGCCGCGCTCCGCTGGCGGGACGAGGTGCTCCGCCGGGCGACCGCGCTCGCGTTCGCGCAGCTCCCGCGCACGGTTCCGTCCCGGCTCGCGGCCGCGCCCGGCCTGCGGCGGCTCGTCGTCGCCGTGCTCGTGCTCGCGATGATGGCCGCCGTCGCCTTCGTGCTCCTGCGCGCTCCAGGGATCGCCCGTTGACGCAGAGCCTGGCGGACCGCGTGCACGAGGTGCTCGGCGAGGGCGGCGCGCTCGCCCGCGCGCTCCCCGGCTACGAGCACCGCGAGGACCAGCTTGCGCTCGCGTCGCGCGTCGCGCGCGCGCTCGAGGAGCGCCGCTACCTCGTCGCCGAGGCCGGCACCGGCACCGGGAAGACGCTCGCGTACCTCGTGCCGGCGCTCCTCTCCGGCCGCCGCGTGGTCGTCTCCACCGCCACGAAGAACCTGCAGGAGCAGGTGTGGCACAAGGACCTGCCGCTCCTCGCGAAGGCGGGGCTCGAGTTCGAGGCGGCCCTCCTGAAGGGCCGGGCGAACTACCTGTGCCTCTTCCGCGCCGAGAAGTTCGCGCGGAACCCCCTCTTCACCCACCGCGAGGAGGCGGAGTACTGGCCCGGGATCGCGGCGTGGGCGGAGGAGACCGAGACCGGCGACCGCGCCGAGCTCGACCTTCCCGACCAGTTCGGCGCCTGGAAGGAGCTCTCGGCCACCGGCGAGAGCTGCCTCGGCCGCGAGTGCGAGCGCTACGAGGACTGCTTCGTGAACCGGGCGCGGGCCCGCGCGGCGCAGGCGCAGGTGGTGGTCGTGAACCACCACCTCTTCTTCGCCGACCTCGCGATGCGCACCTCGCGCGCCGGCGCCGAGGTGATCCCCGAGTACGAGGCGGTGGTCTTCGACGAGGCGCACGCGCTCGAGGACGTGGCCACCGAGTACTTCGGGCTCCAGGTCTCGTCGTTCCGGGTGGACGAGCTCGCGCGCGACGCCGAGCGCGCGGTGAGCGACCGGCCCGACCTCCTCCGCGCGATGAAGACCGCCACCGCCGAGCTCCGGCATGCCGGGGAAGAGTTCTTCGGCGCGGTGGCCGAGCAGATCGGCGCGCGAGGGCACGGCAGTGCGAGCGGCGGGAGGGGACGGTCAGGTCCCGACCGGAGCGAGCGGGCAGCCTGGGGAGGCGCGCAGCGCCCCTCCAGCTCCGACGTCCGCGCCACGCTGAACAAGGGCGTCCTCGCCCCGCTCGCCGGGCTCCAGGAGCGGCTCGACGTCGCGCTGGAGGAGGTCCGCGGCATGCTCGCCGAGGACGACCAGCCGGCGCTCGCGCAGATCGCCCGCCGCGCGGGTGAGGTGCGGGTGGAGCTGCGCGCGGTCACCGCGCTCGCCGAGCCGCGGCGCGTCTTCTTCGCCGAGGCCCGCGGCCGCGGCACGTTCCTGCGCGCCGCCCCGATCGACGTGTCCGAGGAGCTCGTGGAGCGGCTCTACCGGCGCGTGGACACGGCGGTGTTCACGAGCGCGACGCTCGCCGCGCAGGGGCGCTTCGACTACTTCCGCCGCCGCGTGGGCCTCGCCCCCGAGCTCGACGTGGACGAGTCGCGGCACGCCGGCCCGTTCGACTACGCCACGCAGGCCGCGCTCCTCGTCCCCCGCGCGATCCCCGATCCCACGCACCCGGAGTTCGCCGCCGCCGCCGCGGACGTGATCCGCGAGCTCACGGAGATCACGGGCGGCCGCGCCTTCGTGCTGTGCACGAGCGTGCGGCAGATGCGCGCCCTTCGCGAGACCTGCCGCGCGCTCCCGTACCGGCTCCTCCTCCAGGGCGAGCGCCCGAAGCACCGGCTCCTCGAGGCGTTCCGCGAGGTGCCGAGCGTGCTGTTCGCCACCCAGAGCTTCTGGGAAGGCGTGGACGTGCCCGGCGAGGCGCTCTCGCTCGTGGTGATCGACAAGCTCCCGTTCGCGCCGCCGAACGACCCGGTGGTGCAGGCGCGCGTGCGCGCGCTCGAGGCAGTGGGCGGAGACGGCTTCTCGGAGCTCCAGGTGCCGGCAGCGGCCCTCGCGCTGCGCCAGGGGTTCGGCCGGCTCGTGCGCACTCGGCGGGACCGCGGCCTCGTGGCGCTCCTCGACCGGCGGGTCGTCACCCGCGGCTACGGCAGGGCGTTCCTGTCGACGCTCCCGGAGTGCCCGCTCCTCTCCACGGTGGAGGAGGCGCGGGCCTGGTGGGCGGGCTGATCACTTCAGCCGCCGCGCCGCCAGCGTGAGGGCTTCGCGCGGCGCCGGCACGTCGAGGGCGTCGGGATCCACCACCGGCAGCCGCACCGTGAAGGTGGTGCCGCTGCCGACCTCGGTCTGCACGTCGATGGACCCGCCGTGCGCGAGCACGATGTTCCGCGCGAGCGAGAGGCCGAGCCCGGTCCCTTCGCCGGGCCCCTTCGTCGTGAAGAACGGTTCGTAGAGCCGCCGGAGGTGTCCGGCGGGGATCCCCTTGCCGCTGTCGGAGACGCGCAGCACCGCCGAGCTTCCCTCGCGCGCGAGCTCCACCACGATGCGGTTCGGACGCCCGGGGTCCTTCGCCTGCACCGCGTTCACGACCAGGTTCAGCGCCATGTCCACGAGCTCACCGCGGTGGCCCATGACCCACGCCGGCTGGCGGACGTCGATCCGCGAGTCGCCGCTGCGCAGCTCCGCGGCCGCAGTGCGCGTGACGACCTCGAGCACCTCGGCGAGGGACACCGGCTGGAGCGGCTCGCCCGACTGATCGCGCCGCGCCACCGAACGCACGTTCGAGACCATCTGCCGGATCCGCTCCATCCCGGCGAGGCTCTCCTGCAGCGCCGGCAGCGCCTCGCGCCGCGCGAACACCACGTCCGGGCGCTGGAGCACCGCGGCCGCCTGCTCGGTGGCGCCCGCGGCCTTCGCGGCCTCGGCGAGATCCGCGACGGCCTGATCGAGCACCTGGCTGTAGCGCTTCAGCTCGGCGAGGTTCGAGGTGACGAAGGCCGTGGGGTTGTTGAGCTCGTGCGCGACGCCCGACGCGAGCATGCCCACCGAGGCGAGCTTGTCGGCCTGGACGAGCCGCGCGTACATGCGGCGCTGGTCCCCCACGTCGCGGATCACGCGCACGAGCCGGCGGGCGACGCGCGTGACCGAGACCTCGAACAGCGTGTCGAAGATCGGGTCCTCGATCTCCACGATGGCGCCCTGCTGGTCCGCCCACCAGCGCTCAGGGTGATCCGCGAGGATCAGGCGAAGCGGCCGGCCGACGAGCTCCTGCGGACGGGCGGCGACGAGCTTCGCGAAAGCGCGGTTCGCGCGGGTGACGACGCCCTCGAGATCGGTGACCACCACCATCTCGTTCAGCTGGTCGAGGGTGGCCTCCCAGTCCAGGCGCGAGCGCTCGACCAGCTCGCGGAGCTGTCGCAGCCGCGCCGCGGCGCGCACTCGCTGCTGGTGCAGGTAGCCCGCGATCACCGCCACCATGACGACGAGCCCGAATTCCACCGCCCAGCGGGCCACCACCGCGTTCGTGACCTTCGCCGCGTCGAAGCCGATCGCGATCCCGTCGGCGAGGAGGAGCGAGCACATCGCCCACAGCGCGACGATCGCGACGTCGGCGACGCCCGGGAGCACCGCCGCCGCGCCGACCACGCCGAGGAGCACGCCGTAGCGGAGCGGGCTCGTCGGATCGCCGTGCAGGAGGACCACGATCACCGGCAGCGCCACGACGAGCGCCGACTCGATGCGCGCGAAGGCGACGAGCGCTCGGGCCCGCGGTCGCCTCGAGAGGGCGACGGAGTGGGCCGCGTTCAGGGCGAGGAGCCCCATGGCCACCGCGAGCGGCGACCACGGCGCGCGGCGGACGAGCAGGAGGCCGCTCGCCAGCTCGACCATGGCGAAGGCCGGAACGGCCAGCCAGCGGAGCCGGAGCAGCCACCTCAGCTGCTCGGCCAGCTCCGCGACCTGCGAGCGCTCGAGCGCGGTGAGCTCCTGGTCCGAGTCGGGCATCGAGTCGGGCATCGAGGTGCGATTCACGGGAGGTGTGGGTCCGCAGGCGGGGCCGGTGCCGCGGAGGAGGGAGTATGGCATGGCCCCGTCCGCTGTCACCCAAACGGCGGATGACGAAACGCCGCAATCCCCCTGCGGTTCGCTCGAGAGACCCGATCGGGGCCAGGGCACTCCGGCCCAGCCCGTCTGCTCGCCTGGCCCGGTGGATCGGGAGAATGGGGGCGGCTACACTCGGACCCTCCCGATGGCCCAGATCAACGCCGAGCAGCGCGAGATCGCGATCAAGGTCGTCTATTACGGGCCCGCGCTCTCCGGGAAGACGACCAACCTCCAGCAGCTCTTCCACCGGATCGACCCGAAGGTGCGCGGGCGTCTCATGACGCTCGACACGAAGGACGACCGGACCCTGTTCTTCGACCTGATGCCGGTGTTCTTCCGCACCGGCTCCGGCGCGAAGGTGAAGCTGAAGCTGTTCAGCGTGCCGGGCCAGGTGATGCACGAGTCCACGCGCCGCATCGTGCTCCAGGGCGCGGACGCGGTGGCTTTCGTCGCCGACTCGCGCCGCTCGGAGGCGGAGGTCACCCGGTCCTACTGGGACAACATGCTCGCGAACCTCGAGGCGAACGGCCTCGACCCGCGGGCGATCCCGATGGTCGTCCAGCTGAACAAGCGCGACCTCCCCGACGTGCGGGCGATGGACGAGCTCGCCGATCTGCGCGCGGGCCGCACGCCGTTCGCCGTGCCGGCGGTCGCGGTGCGCGGCGAGGGCGTGGTGGAGACGTTCCACGCGTTGCTCTCGCTCACCTACCGCAACCTCGACGCCGCGCTCGGGCTCGGCCGCCTCTGGCGCGTGCCGGAGGACGAGTTCCTCGCCCAGGTGTTCAGCCACGTCGATCTGCGCGGCACCGAGCTCGAGCGGGTGGGGGCGACGCCTTGAGCGTGGCGCCGTCGGTGCTGCAGCAGGAGTTCGGGCTCGCGGATCTGGTGGACGCGAAGAGCCTGGCCGACGTGTGCCGCTCGTTCTCCGAGCTGTATCGCGTGGGGCTGAAGGTGTTCGACGCCCACGGGAACAAGCTCGTCGACGTGAAGGTGGGGAACGGCGACTTCTGCGGCTACATCTGGGAGAAGCCGCAGGGGCGCGCGCAGTGCATCGCCACCGTGGGCCGCGTGAAGGGCGAGCCGGTCGCGGGCGAGGCTCCCGTCACGTTCCAGTGCTTCTCCGGCTGCCGCTACGTGGTCACCACGCTCTCCTATCAGGGCGATCCGCTCGGGCGCGTGGTGTTCGGGCCGTTCGTGCCCGACGACCTCGTGGAGCTGCCGCGCACGCTCACCGGCATCGCGCCCGACTTCGACCCCCGGCGCGCCGGGGAGTCGATGCGCCTCATCCGGCGCGCGCCGCAGCGCACCGCCGAGCAGGTGGTGCGCCACTTCGGCGAGACGCTCGAGGTGCTCGCCTTCCAGGGCCACAAGAGCCTGCTCACGGCGCGCCTCCACATCGAGGCCGTGCAGGAGAGCTACCGGGAGCTGCAGGAGAAGAACCGCGTGCTCGAGGCGTCGCTCGCGAAGCTGCGCGAGCTCGACCGGATGAAGTCGAACTTCATCGGCACGATGAGCCACGAGCTGCGCACGCCGCTCACGAGCGTGATCGGCTACTCGGAGATGATGCTCGAGGGGCTCGGCGGCCCGCTCACGCAGGAGCAGAAGGAGTACGTCTCCATCATCATGGAGAAGGGCGAGAACCTGCTCCAGCTCATCACCTCGATCCTCGACATCACGAAGATCGAGGCCGGCCGGATGCGGCTCGTGCTCTCGGAGATCGAGGTCGCCCAGTTCGTGGCCGACGCCGCGGCCACCGTGCTGCCGCAAGCGCGGAAGAAGAAGATCGCGCTCTCGTGCGAGGTGGGGCGCGACCTGCCGCGCATGGTGGTGGACCGCGAGAAGCTGCGCCAGGCGCTCCTGAACCTGCTCTCGAACGCTCTGAAGTTCACGCCGCCGGGCGGCGAGATCGTGGTCTCGGCCCAGGCCGCGCCGGACGACCGGATCGCAATCGGGGTGCGGGACACCGGCATCGGCATCCCCGAGGAGCACCTCGGGCGCATCTTCGACGTCTTCTACCAGGTGGACGGCTCGAACACGCGCGAGTACGGGGGCGCGGGCCTCGGCCTCGCCATCGTGAAGAGCTTCGTCGAGGCGCACGGCGGCGAGGTCCAGGTGCGCTCCCGACCCGATCACGGCGCCGCGTTCACGCTGCTCCTGCCGCGCGAGGTGCCCGCCGCGACCTTGCGCGCCGGCGCCCCCACGCCGCTGCCGATGGCGTACGCGGTGTCCCGCTCGTGAAGGAGGCGGAGCTCATCCGCCTCTTCACCCGCGGCGCGCCACTTCACGGAGAGGGCGTGGTGCTCGGCGTCGGCGACGACGCCGCGATCCTGCGCCCGCCGCGCGGCGAGGAGCTCGTCGTCACGGTGGACGCGGTGGTGGAGGGCGTCCACTTCGACGAACGCGCCGCGCCCGGCGACGTCGGCTGGAAGGCCCTCGCGGTGAACCTCTCGGACCTCGCGGCGATGGGCGCGCGCCCGCTCTGGGCCTTCTGTGCGCTCGCCTTCCCGCGCGCGACGGGCGCGCGCGCCCTCGCCGCCGTCGGGCGAGGGTTCGCGGCCTGCGCGCGCGCGCACCGGATCGTCCTCGCCGGCGGCAACGTCTCCGGCGCGCGCGAGCTGTCGCTCACCGTCACCGTCGCAGGCGCGGTGGCCCGCGGCCGCGCGCTCCGGCGCGACGGCGCCCGGCCGGGCGACGTCCTCTGCGTCTCCGGCACCCTCGGCGATGCCGCGCTCGGCCTCCTCCCCGGCGCACCGCCCGCGGCGACGCGTCGACAGCGGCGCCCGATCCCACGGATCGCGCTCGGGCGGGAGCTCGCCGGGATCGTCACGGCGGGGCTCGACGTCTCGGACGGGCTCCTCGTGGACCTGGGGCGGATGTGCGAGGCGTCGGGCGTCGGCGCCGAGGTCGCGCTCGCGGCGCTGCCGCGGTCGGCGGCCTACCGGCGCTGGGCCCGCGGCGCCGACGATCCCTGGCGCCTCGCGGCCGCCGGAGGTGAGGACTACGAGCTCCTCGTGGCGGTGCCCGAGGCGCGCCTCGGCCGGGCGCTCGCCGCGGCGCGTCGCGCGCGCACGCCCCTCGCGCCGATCGGCCGGGTCGTCCGCGGCCGCGCCGTGGTCGCGCGGCTGCAGGACGGCGAGCGCTATCGCCCCGCCGCGACCGGCTGGGATCACGTCCATTGAACGGGGGCTGCGCCCCCGCCCCGCCGAGCGAAGCTCGCCGGGGC
>Ga0318493_10000140_pt1 | contig 17472 bp, 10 predicted proteins | sample GRESIP108b1f23_FD_203294 | JGI IMG/M metagenome (GOLD analysis project Ga0318493, IMG submission 203294) | Tropical soil microbial communities from Luquillo Experimental Forest, Puerto Rico - GRE.SIPMG.108b1f23 | ecosystem: Environmental > Terrestrial > Soil > Tropical forest > Bulk soil...
GGTCTCGGCCGCGGCCTTGACCGCCTTCTGATCGCGCGGCGTGAAGGCGCGGAGCGCGTGCTGGACGCGGTTCCCGAGCTGGCCGAGCACGGCGTCCGGGACGTCGAGCGGGTTCTGCGTGACGAGGTAGACGCCGACGCCCTTCGAGCGGATGAGCCGCACCACCTGCTCGATCTTCTGCAGGAGCTCGTCCGGCGCGTCGGCGAAGAGGAGGTGCGCCTCGTCGAAGAAGAAGACGAGCCGCGGCTTCTCGGGATCGCCGACCTCGGGGAGCGACTCGAACAGCTCGGAGAGGAGCCAGAGCAGGACGGTGGCGTAGAGCTTCGGCGAGCGGAACAGGCGCTGGGCGTCGAGGATCGTGATCTGGCCCCGGCCCTGGAGATCGGTCCGGAGGAGGTCCTCGAGCGCCAGCGCCGGCTCGCCGAGGAGCCGGTCGGCCCCCTCCGCCTCGAGCGCGAGGAGCGCCCGCTGGATCGTGCCGACGGTCGTGGGCGCGACGTTGCCGTACTTCTGGCGGAGCTGGGCCGCGTTCTCCGAGACGTGCTCGAGGATCGCGCGGAGGTCCTTCACGTCGAGGAGGAGGAGGCCGCCCTCGTCGGCGACGCGGAACGCGACCTGGAGCACGCCCGCCTGCGTCTCGTTGAGGCCGAGCACGCGCGCGAGCAGGACCGGCCCCATCTCCGAGACGGTCGCGCGGAGCGGGTGGCCGGCCTCGCCGAACACGTCCAGGAAGACGACCGGATAGCCCTCGCCCTGGAGCGAAACCCCGAGCTCCTTCGCGCGCGCCTGGACCTTCGGGTCATCGCCGCCCGGCCGGGCGAGCCCGGAGAGGTCGCCCTTCACGTCGGCCAGGAAGACGGGCACGCCGAGGCGGGAGAACCCCTCGGCGAGGACGCGCAGCGTGACGGTCTTGCCGGTGCCGGTCGCGCCTGCCACGAGGCCGTGGCGGTTCGCGAGGCCGGGGAGGAGGAAGAGTTCCTGGCTGCCCTTGGCGACGAGGAGCGGGCTGGGAGCGCTCATCCTTCGCTTTTACCGCTCCGCGCCGGGCGGGGCCACGCGCCGGACGTCCTTCGGCAGGTGCACGTCGAAGGCGGAGTCCTTGAGCCCCACGTTCCGCCGCACGCCCTCGAACTTGAGCTCGTTCACGTTGCCGGCGCCGTCGACGACGCGCGTCGCGGCGACCTGGCCGTCGGGGCCGACCGTGAGCGTGATCTGGTCGACGCGCGGATCGGGCTGCTTCGGGTGGAGGACGAGCGCCCCGGCGCCGTCCTCGGACAGGTCGAACTCGCGGGCCAGGTCGCCCTTCCCGAGGAGGAACGTGACCGCCGCGCTCATGGCGGACGCGTCGAAGTGCTCGTCGACGTAGGCCTGGTTCTCCTCCGGCTCGTACTGCACGAGGCGCGCGCCCTTCACCGCCACCGTCTTCGGCGCGGGCGTCTCGTAGTCCCAGCGCATCATCCCCGGCTTCTTCACGCGGAGCGTACCCGACGAGACCTGGCGGCGCCCGAAGCCGGAGTACACGTAGGTCTGCTGGAAGCGCGCCTCGAGGTCCTTCGTCCGCTCGTAGAAGGCCTGGACCTTCCGCGCGAGCGCCGCGGCGTCGCCAGGGCCGGGCTTCTCGACGCCCGCCGGCGGCGTGGGCAGCGCAGCGCGCGCGGCGAGCGGGGTGAGGGCGGTGAGGGTGAGGGCGACGGCGATCGCGAGGGCGCGGGGCATGGCGTTCTCCATAGCAGACGGCCGGCCGCCGGGGCGCATTCAGCGGCGCTCGTCGCGGCCCACAACCCCCGCCTTGACGGGCGTGCCCAAGCGAGGCGATCCTCCCGGGCCCGATGCGCGCCCTCCTCCCGATCGCCGCCCTCGCCCTGGCCGCCGCGCTCTCCGCCTGCTCCGGGCCGTGCGACGCGCTCGCGAGCCGCCTGTGTGACTGCCCGCCGTCCGGCGTCTCCAGCGCGACGTGCCGCCAGCAGGCGTCGGACGTCTTCGGGAAGAACAAGCCGTCGGACAGCCAGTGCAACGCCTGGCTCGACACCTGCAACGCGCCGTCGGGTGTGCAGTTCTGCGACTTCCTGAACTCGAGCTGCGGGAAGGCGAGGTGCGGGCTGTCGCTGGAGCCGCAGGACGTCGCCTGCGCGCCGACGCCGTAGCCTGGCTCTACGCTCGCGGGCTGGGGATCCCGAGCGGCATCACGATCCCGCGCGTCGGCGCACCGGGCCCGTCCGCGAACCGCCCTGCGATCGCCGTGCCGCACGCGGCGCACGCGCCGCGGCGAAGCTGGACCGCGCGGACGAAGTGCCAGTCCCGCTCGATCACCGCGGCGCCGCACGACGGGCAGTACGTCGTCTGGCCCTCGGGATCGTGGACGTTCCCCGTGTAGACGTAGCGGAGCCCCGCCGCGCGGGCGATCGCGCGGGCCCCGGTGAGCGTGGCGGCCGGCGTGCGCGGGCGGTCCATCATCTTGTAGTCGGGGTGGAAGGCGGTGAAGTGGAGCGGCACGTCGGCGCCCATGTGGCCGACCATCCACTCGGAGAGCGCGCGCGTCTCGTCGGGCGCGTCGTTGAGGCCGGGGATCATCAGGTTCGTGACCTCGACCCAGACCTTCGTCTCCCTCGCGAGCCACTCGAGCGTCTCCAGGACCGGCGCGAGGTGCGACAGCGTCGCCTTCGCGTAGAACTCCTCCGTGAAGCCCTTGAGGTCCACGTTGGTCGCGTCCATGTGGCGGAACACGTCCGCGCGCGCCTCGGCGCCGATGTAGCCGCTCGTCACGAACACGGTGAAGAGCCCGGCCGCGTGCGCCGCCCTCGCCACGTCGATCGCGAACTCCGCCCAGATGATCGGGTCGTTGTAGGTGAAGGCGAGGCCGTCGGCCCGGTGCGCCCGCGCGAGCGCGACGACGCGGTCGGGCGTCCAGTCGTCCTCCGAGAGCCGGTCGTCCTGCCGCGCCTTCGAGATGTCCCAGTTCTGGCAGAAGCGGCAGCCGAGGCAGCAGCCTGCGGTCCCGAACGAGAGCACGCGCGACCCCGGGTAGAAGTGCGCGAGCGGCTTCTTCTCGACCGGGTCCATCGCGAAGCCGGTCGTGCGGCCGTACCCGGCGGACACGAGCCGGCCGCCGCGATTCTGGCGGATGAAGCAAAACCCGTTCTGCCCCTCCCCGATGTGGCAGTCGCGGGGGCAGAGCGTGCAGCGGATCTTCCCGTCCGGCGCGGGTTCCCAGTAGCGGGCCTCGTGGACCACGAATGGATCTTAACGCCGTGTCCCGGGGCGTCACCGAGCCGCCGGGCGGGGCCCCGCCCCCGCGGCAATCCGCCGGCGCGGCGCGGAGCGCGCGCTCGATCGCCACCCGCCGCGGTGTTATCTCTCCCCGATGACGTTTCGAGAGCAGATCGCGCGCCGGCCCCTCGTGTTCGACGGCGCCATGGGCACGCAGATCCAGCGCCACCAGCTGAAGGCGCCCGAGTTCGGCGGCAAGGAGGGGGCCAACGACCTCCTGACGCTCACCCGCCCCGACCTCGTGGAGGACATCCACGCCCGCTACTTCGCGGTCGGCTGCGACGCGGTCGAGACCAACACCTTCGGCTCCTCGCGGCTCAAGCTGGACGAGTACGGCCTCGGCCACCGCACCTACGAGGTGAACTTCCGCGCCGCGATCCTGGCCCGGCGCGCGGCCGAGCGCTTCTCGACGCCCGATCACCCCCGCTTCGTCGCCGGCTCCATCGGGCCGACCGGGATGCTCCCCTCGTCGTCCGACCCGGCCCTCGGCAACATCACCCCCGACGCGCTCGAGCGGATCTTCTTCGAGCAGGCGAAGGGGCTCGTCGAGGGCGGCGTCGACGCGATCATCATCGAGACCCAGCAGGACATGCTGGAGCTCCGCGCGGCGGTGCTCGCCGCCGACGCCTGCCGGCGCGAGTGCCTGAAGGACGTGTTCCTCATCGCCCAGCCGACGCTCATCGACGCGAACGGCCGCATGCTCCTCGGCACCGACATCGCGAGCGCGCTCGCGACGCTCGAGCGCCTCCCGGTCGACGCCATCGGCCTCAACTGCTCGACCGGCCCGCAGGAGATGCGCCAGGCGGTCCGCACCCTCGGCGAGCGGTGCAGCCACTACGTCTCGGTGCTCCCGAACGCCGGGCTCCCCGAGAACGTGGACGGGCACGCGGTCTACAAGCTCACGCCCGACGCCCTCGCCGAGGCGCTCGCCGGGTTCGTCTCGGAGTACGGCGTGGACATCGTGGGCGGCTGCTGCGGGACGACGCCCGAGCACATGCGGAAGGTCGTCGAGCGGATCCGCGCCGTCTCGGCCCCGCGCCGGGTCCGCCCCGCGCCGGCGAGCGAGCTCTCCTCGGCGATGAAGGCCATCGCCCTCGCGATGGAGCCCCGGCCCCTCGTCGTCGGCGAGCGGCTCAACAGCCAGGGCTCGAAGAAGGTGAAGGAGCTGCTCCTCGCCGACGACTACGCCGGGCTCGTGCAGATCGCCCGCGGGCAGGTGGACGCCGGGGCGCACGTGCTCGACGTGTGCGTCGCGCTGAACGAGCGCGACGACGAGGGGGCGCAGATGCGCACCCTCGTGAAGCTCCTCGCGCAGTCGGTCGACGCCCCGCTCATGATCGACTCGACCGAGGCGGACGTGGTCGAGAGCGCGCTCAAGATCTACCCGGGCCGCTGCATCGTGAACTCGGTCAACCTCGAGAAGTCGGGGGAGCGCGTCCGCAAGGTGCTCCCCCTCGTCCGCCGCTACGGCGCGGCGGTCGTGGCGATGACCATCGACGAGAAGGGGATGGCGCAGACGGCGGAGCGGAAGGCCGAGGTCGCCCGCCGCCTCGTGGCGGTGGCGAAGGATTACGGGATCGCGCCCGACGCGCTGGTCTTCGACGCCCTCACCTTCACGCTCGCCACCGGCGGCCAGGAGTACCGGCGGAGCGCGATCGAGACGCTCGAGGGGATCCGCCGCATCAAGGCGGAGAACCCCGGCGTCCTCACGACGCTCGGCGTCTCCAACGTCTCGTTCGGGCTCGCGAAGAGCGCGCGCGAGGTGGTGAACTCGGTCTTCCTGTACCACGCGGTCCAGGCGGGCCTCGACCTCGCGATCGTGAACCCGAAGGACATCCGCCCCTACCCCGCCATCGACGCGGAGGAGCGGACGCTCGCCGAGGACCTCATCTTCGACCGGCGCGACGACGCGCTCGCGCGCCTCATCGCCCACTTCGGCGCGAAGGGCGCGCCCGAGAAGGCGGCGGTGGACCCGCTCGCCGCCGCCCAGGGGAAGAGCGCCGAGGAGCGGATCCACCTGCAGATCCTCCACCGCCGCCCGGAGGGGATCGAGGCGCTCATCGACGAGGCGCTCTCCCGCCGCTCGCCGGTCGAGGTGCTGAACCAGGTGCTCCTCCCGGCGATGAAGGACGTCGGCGACCGCTTCGGCGCGGGGGAGCTGATCCTGCCGTTCGTGCTCCAGTCCGCCGAGGTGATGAAGAAGGCGGTCGCCCACCTCGAGAGGTTCCTCGAGAAGAAGGAGGGCACGACCAAGGGGACCGTCGTGCTCGCCACCGTCTACGGCGACGTGCACGACATCGGGAAGAACCTCGTCAAGACGATCCTCTCGAACAACGGCTTCACCGTCCACGACCTCGGAAAGCAGGTCCCCGTCGCGACCATCCTCGAGAAGGCGGTCGCGGTGAGCGCCGACGCGATCGGCCTCTCCGCCCTGCTCGTCTCGACCTCGAAGCAGATGCCGTTCTGCGTGGACGAGCTCCACCGGCGGAACCTCGCCTTCCCGGTGATCATCGGCGGCGCGGCCATCAACCGCCGGTTCGGCTACCGGACGCACTTCACCGGGGACGGGACGCCCTACGCGGGCGGCGTCTTCTACGCGAAGGACGCGTTCGAGGGGCTCGAGGTCGTCGAGGCGCTCGTCGACCCCGCGAAGCGCGACGCGCTCAAGGAGACCGTCCTCCAGAAGGCGATCGCGAACCGCGACGCGCCCGCGTCACCGGCACCGCCGCCCGCGCCCACGAAGCGCTCGCCGGGCGTCGCGCCCGCGCTGCGCATTCCCGCGCCGCCGTTCTGGGGCCCGCGCGTCGTGCCGGCCGGGGAGATCGCGCTCCACGACGTGTGGCCCCACCTCGACCTCGACGAGCTCTACAAGCTGCAGTGGGGCGTCAAGGCCAAGGGCGCCGAGTACGAGCGGCTCATCCGCGAGGAGTTCGGCCCGAAGCTCGAGGCGCTCGAGAGCGAGGCCCAGGCGAAGGGCTGGCTCGTGCCGAAGGTGGTCTACGGCTACTTCCCCTGCCACGCGGAGGGGAACGACCTGGTCGTGCTCGACCCGGTGCACAAGAAGGCCGAGGTCGCGCGCCTCAAGCTCCCGCGCCAACCCGACGACCGGAACCTCTGCATGGCCGACTGGTTCCGCGAGGAGCGCGGCGCGGACGTCTGCGCGCTCCAGGTGGTCACCGTCGGCGACCTGGCGACGCGCGTGGCCCACGAGGCGCAGGAGCGGGGCGACTACACCCGCGCCCTCTTCGTCCACGGTCTCGCGGTCGAGGCCGCGGAGGCGATGGCGGAGCTCTGGCACCGACACGTGAGGAAGGAGCTCGGCCTCCCCGAGGGTCAGGGGAAGCGCTACTCGCCGGGCTATCCGTCGTGGCCGGACCTCGCCGACCAGCGCCAGGTCTGGAAGCTCCTCGAGCCCGATCGGACCATCGGCGTCTCCCTCACCGAGGCGAACCAGATGGTGCCCGAGGCGTCCACCTCGGCGATCGTGCTGCACCACCCGGACGCGATCTACTTCGTCGTGCGAGGGCTGGAGCGGGTGGCGGGTTAGGTCGCGCGCGGGCCACGCCGCGCGCCACCTCAGTGCTGAACGCTTGAGCAGATTCGCCCGTGCGGCTATCGTGGGCCGCCGTGAGGCTCGACGCCCTCGACGAGCGGCAGCGCGAGGCCGTGGAGCACGGCGACGAGCCGCTGCTCATCGTCGCCGGCGCCGGGACCGGCAAGACCACCACGCTCGCGCACCGCGTCGCGCACCTCATCGAGCGCGGGATCCGGCCGGAGCGCATCCTCCTCGTCACGTTCGCCCGGCGCGCCGCCGCCGAGCTGCTGCGCCGGGTCGACGGCCTCCTGCGCGGCGGCCCGGGGGAACGGACCGCCTCCGCCCGCGTCTGGGGCGGCACGTTCCACGCGGTCGCGACGCGGCTCCTGCGCCTGCACGGCGAGCAGATCGGGCTTCACCCCAGCTTCACGATCCACGACCGCGCCGACTCGGAGGACCTGCTGGACGTGCTGCGCGCCGAGCTCGACCTCGGCCGAGGGGACCGGCGCTTCCCGCGCAAGGCGACGTGCGCGGACATCTACAGCCGCTGCGTGAACGCCCGCGAGCCGCTCGCGGAGATGCTCGATCGCGCCTTCCCCTGGTGCAAGGAGCACGCGGACGGGCTGAAGCTCCTGTTCCGGACGTACACCGATCGCAAGGCCGAGCAGCGGGTGCTCGACTTCGACGATCTGCTCGTCTTCCTCGACGGCCTGCTCGCCGACCCCGCCGCGGGCCCGCTCGTGCGCGGCCGCTTCGACGCGGTGCTCGTGGACGAGTACCAGGACACGAACGCCCTCCAGGCCGATCTGCTCGAGCGCCTGCGCCCGAGCGGTCGCGGGCTCACGGTCGTCGGCGACGACGCGCAGGCCATCTACTCGTTCCGCGCCGCGACGGTGCGCAACATCCTCGACTTCCCGCAGCGCTACCCCGCCGCCCGGTCGGTCGTGCTCACGCAGAGCTTCCGAACCACCCCGGCGCTGCTCGAGGCGACGAACCGGGTCATCGCGCAGGCGCGCGAGCGGCACGCGAAGGAGCTGTGGTCGGCGCGTCCGGACGGGGAGCGGCCCGAGCTCGTCACGTGCCGCGACGAGGAGCAGCAGACCGAGCTCGTCATCGCGCGCGTGCTCGAGCGGCGCGAGCAGGGGATGGACCTCCGCCGCCAGGCGGTGCTCTTCCGGACGTCGCACCACAGCGCGCAGCTCGAGATCGAGCTCGGCCGCCGCGGCATCCCCTTCCGCAAGTACGGCGGCCTGCGGTTCCTCGAGGCGGCCCACGTCCGCGATCTCCTCGCCTTCCTGCGGCTGCTCGAGAACCCGCGCGACCTCGTGGCCGGCACGCGCGTCCTCTCGCTCCTTCCCGGGATCGGCCCTCGCATCGCCCGCGCGCTGCTCGATCCCGTCGTCGCCCAGGGGGCCTTCGCGCCCTGGCGCGCCGCGCGCCCTCCGGCGGCCGCTGCGGCGCGCTGGCCTGCGCTCGTCGAGCTGTGCGAGGAGCTCTCTGCGCCGAGCGGCCCGGCCCTGCCGGTGCAGGTGCACCGCGTCCGCGACTTCTACGCCCCGCTGTGCGAGGCGCGCTACGATCACGTGGAGGCGCGCCTGCGCGACCTCGAGCAGCTCGAGCAGGCCGCGGCCGCCTTCACCGATCGCGCGACGCTGCTCGCGGAGCTCACGCTCGAGCCGCCGCGGTCGACGCAGGAGCTCGCCGGCCCACCCTCGCTCGACGACGACTACCTCGTCCTCAGCACCATCCACTCGGCGAAGGGGCTCGAGTTCGACGCGACCTACGTCATCCACGCGGCCGACGGCAACATCCCCTCCGACCTCTCGACCGGCCGGCCCGAGGAGATCGACGAGGAGCTGCGCCTGTTCTACGTCGCGCTCTCCCGCGCGCGTGATCACCTCGCGGTGTACTTTCCGCTCCGCTGGTACGACCGCCCGGCGGGCGTGGGCGGCAGGCACAGCTACGCCCAGCTCACGCGGTTCCTCCCGCCGGACGTGCGCGCCGCGTTCGACGAGCGCGCCGCCTCCCCCGAGGCGGCGCGGGCCGACGCGCCGCCCGCGGTGGAGTCGGGCGCGAGCGCGGCGATCCGGAAGCGGATGCACGATCTCTGGAGCTGAGCGCCGACGTGGGCCGGAGCGATCGCCGGGGCAGTGCCGCGCCCTAGCCTCGCTCGGCGACCCCGATCGCTTCCCCCATCCGCACCCGCGTCTCCTCGCCGCGCGCGCCGGCGCGGAGGAGATCTTCCCGGAACCGGACGCGCCCCGGCGCCGCGACGACGACGAGCGTCGAGCCGCCGAAGCGGAACAGGCTGCGCGCGGCGCCCTTCTCGACGGGCGCGCCCGGCGCGTAGAGGTGCCGGATGGAGCCGACCAGGAACCCGCCCACGTCGACGAAGGCGAGCCGGCCGAAGCGCTCGCTCTCGAGGACGCTCACGGCGCGGCGGTTCAGCGCGAGGAACGGCACGTCGTTACCGCGGCGCGGGGTCACCGCGTGGTAGCCGCCCGCGAGGAGGCGCGGCGCCGACGGGACGCCGGCGCAGGGGAAGATCAGCCGATGACCGTCCGGCACGTAGAGCCGGAGGATCGCAGCGGTGCCACCGCGGTACTCCGCGGCGACCGCGGCGTCGCCCAGGACGGCGGCGAGCGGCGCAGCCGCGCCCTTCACGACGAGCCGGACCTCGTCCCCGAGCGGCGCGACCAGGAGCAGGTGGCCGTCGCCGGGCGAGACGAGCGAGGCGGGGTCCGGATCGACGGGGCGCGCGTCGGGCCGGAGCGCGCGCGTGAAGAAGGCGTTGAACGTGTCGAAGCCGCCCGGCGGCACCTCCGCCTCGCCGAGATCGATCCCGTACCGCCGCGCCGCCCACGGGACGAGCCGCGCGGAGAGGCGGCTGTCCGCGGCGGCCTCGACCGCCCGATGGAGGAGGCGCGAGCGCGACAGGACCGCGCGGACCCGCCGCCCGGCGGGGCTCGCGTGGAGCCAGTCGAGGAGCGCCTCGACGCCGCCGCCCGTCACCGGTGGATGGTCGCGACCAGGCACTCCGAGTACCCCGGCGTCCGGCAGCGCGCGTCGACGCCGCGCGCGATCCCGTGCTCGACCTCGATCATGGGGAACCGCGCCGGGTCCACCCGGCGCGGCGTGTTCACGAGGTTCGTCCACGCGCAGAGCCGCGCGCCCGGACGGGCGGTGCGCACGATCTCCGCGAGCGTGCGCGCGTGCTCCTCCTCCGAGAGCCAGTCGAACGCGTTCGAGAGGTTGAAGGCGTCGAACGACGCGTCCGGCGAGGCGGCGAGGACGTCGTCGAGCGACGCCGTCACGGGCCGGAGCCGGCCGGCGAGGGCGCCGACCCGACCCGGCGCGCCGCGCCGAAGCCAGGCCGGGCAGCACGCGTCGGACGCGTACGTCCGGGTGAACAGGTAGTGGAGGTAGAAGTTCGTCGCCGCGGGGACGTCGCGGAGCAGCCGCTCCGCCGCCGCCCGGAACCGCGCGGCGGGCCCGCCCTCGCGCGCGTGGGCGAAGTGGGCCGGGTCGAAGGCGCGGTCGAGCACGAACCGGCTGAAGACCACGGCGCAGAGCGCCCGCCAGCGGCTGCCGTTCCACTCACGGTCATAGAAGACGCGCTGCGCGTCGAGGTCGGGGCAGGCGAGGAGCCGGCGCACGCGCCCGTCGCCCTGCAGGACCCTCACGGCGCCCCCGACCGCGTGCAGGTAGCGGTCCTGGCGCCCCGCGAGCGCGACGCCCCGGCCGACCATCGCGGGGCGCGCGTCCCAGTAGGCGCGCGCCTCGGGCTCGAGCGCCTCGCGCAGCGTCCGGTAGAGCGCGAGACGGTCCTCCGCGGGCCGGAGCCCCAGCGCCGCCCAGACCCGCTCCTCCGTGAGCGCGCGGGCCGCCGCGACCTTGAAGGCGAGGAGCGCCGTCTGGTGCGGGCTGAAGTCGACGGAGACGACCTCCTCCGCGCCGGCGAGCAGGAGCTGGAGCGTGAAGCAGCCGCCCGAGGTGATCGACAGGACGCGGTCGCCCGGACGCGGCCGGAGCCCCTCCGTCACGATCGCCTCGTCCTCCCACACCGACGAGTAGCCGAGGCTCCGGAAGAAGCGGGCCTCCGCGACGCGCGCGCCGGCCCGGGGCCGGGGCGCGGCCGCCGACCCGCTCACGCCTCCTCCTCGCCCGGCGCGAGCTCGACCGTCCCGCGCCCGCCGTCGACGACGACGGGCGCCCCGTCCTGGACGAGGCGCGTCGCGCCCGGCACCGCGAGCACCGCCGGGATCCCGTACTCGCGCGCGATCACCGCGGCGTGGGAGAGGAGCCCGCCCGTCTCGGTCACGACCGCCGCGAGCCGCGGGAAGAGCGGGGTCCAGCCGGGGTCGGTGAAGGGCGCGACGAGGACGTCGCCGGGGAGGAGGCGCTGCGCCTCCTCCACCGACGCGACGACGCGGGCCGTGCCGCGCGCGCGGCCGGGAGAGCACGGCGTGCCGTGGAGCGTCGGCCCGCTCGCGGGCGGGGGCGCGTCCTCGTCGAAGGCGCGCCGAGCGCCGATCTCGTTCGGCGGCCGGAACGCGCGGTACGAGCGGACGAGCCGCTCCCCCGCGCGGGCGCGGCGGCGGACCTCGTCCGGCGGGAGCGCCCCGGCGAGCGCAGCGCCGACCTCCTCGCTCCGGAGCAGGAACACGTCGTCCGGCGCGGCGAGCGCGCCGGCCGCGACGAGCCGCCTCCCCGCCTCGACGGCGAACCGGCGCACCAGCGCGTACGCGTAGGAGGATCGATCGCGCATCTCCTCGCGCCACCAGGTGAAGCGCCGGAGCCGCGCGAGGCGGCGCCGGAGCCCGGCGCGATCGAGCGGCCGCCCGCGGAGCGCGCCGAGTGCCCGCGCGCGCTCGGCGAGGTACGCGTCGTGCTGCGCGCGCGAGGCGGCGACCGGATCGTCCTCGGGGCGCCACGCGGCGAGCGCGCGCTCCATCGTCTCGCGCACGAACGGGAGGTCGTCGGGCCAGCGTGGGACGCGGAGGTCGAGCTCCTTCCGCCCGCGGTGTGGCCATCGCCCCGCGAACGCCGCGACGTCGCCGTCCGTGATGGCCCGTCCCTCCGCCCGGATGCGGCCGAGGGTGTCGTGGAGGTCCTTCATCGGGCGGAGGTGGGAGAGGTCCGCGAGGCCGCCGACGAGCCGGCCGTAGTCGAGCGCGCCGCCCGCCCGCGCCCGCGCGCGCGAGAGCGGGACCGAGAGGTCGAGCTTGGCGTTCGAGGTGTTGTAGATGGTCTCGAAGTACGCGGTCTCGGTCTCGTGCTGGAGCGCGAGCACCGCCTCGTAGCGGGCCCGGAACGCGCCCGCGTCGAGCGCCGCGAGCGCGCCGCCAGCGAGCTCGAAGGGCGCGGCGCGGTCCGGGAAGGTGCGGAGGAACGCCGCGTTCGCGGCGAGGCGCCGGCGGTAGCCGCGGAGGAGCCGCGCGAGCACGGGGAGCGCGCGGAGGACCGAGCCGACCGAGGTGCGCGTCGTCCGACCCGGCCCCTCGTACGCCGGCTCGATGCCGAGATCGAGATCGAAGTTGCGCTCGACGAAGCCCGGCAGCGGCAGGACCGCCGCCTTCGCCTCCGCCACGTTCCAGTAGGGCCGCGCGAAGAACATCCGCGTCCACTTCGCGGCGTGCCCGCGCGGGAGAAGCCCGAGCGAGCGCAGGTAGGCGGGCATCGAGACGTCGAAGGCGCGCTCGTAGAGCGACCACATGAACGGCGAGCAGACCCCCGACGACACGCCGCCGTCGCGGAAGTCCGCGGTCGTCCACTCGCCGACGTCGGGCGCGAAGTGGAGCCGCGTCACGGGGCGAGCCTGCACGAGCGCGAGCCGGCCGCCCTCGCGGACCCACTCCACGTCGAGCGGGTGCCCGAGCGCCTCCTGCGCGCGCGCGCCGAGCTCGGCGAGCGCCAGGGCCTCCGCGTCGGCGAGCACCGCCGCCGCGCCGGCCATGCGCCGCTCGCGCACCGCGCCTGCGGCGGCGTCGACGACGAGCGTGTCGGCGTTCGCCCGCCCCGAGACGAGCGCGTCGGCGAGCCCGGGCACGGCCTCGATCACCGCCTCCTCCTCGCGGCCGGTGAGCGGGTTCACGGTGAAGAGGACGCCCGCCGCGTCGGCGCGGGCGAGGCGCTGGACGACGACCGCGATCCCGAGCGCGGGGACGGGGCCGGCGCGGCCGCGCAGGTAGGCGGCGACGCGCGCGCCGAAGAGCGAGGCGACGCATGCGCCGAGCGCGTCGGCGACCGCCGCCTCGCCGGTGACGCCGAGGAAGGACTCGTACTGACCGGCGAAGCTCGCGTGCGCGAGATCCTCCGCGATCCCGCTCGAGCGCACGGCGAGCGGGACGTCGCCGAGGACGGCGAGCGCGTCGCGCAGGGCGGAGGCGAGCGGCGCGGGCACCTCGGCGACCTCGATCCGGCCGCGCATCGCGGCGAGCCACGCCTCCTCGTCGGGCGCGGCGGGAGCGGCGACGCGCCGCGCGAGCTCGGCCGGCGCGCCGTCCACGCCCGCGGCGGCGAGGAGCCCGCGGCAAGCGTCCGCGGTGACGACGACGCCCTCGGGCACCGGCAGCCCCGCCGCGAGCAGCGCGGCGAGCCCCGCCGCCTTCCCGCCGATCTCGGCGACGGCGGCGGTCGCCGCTGCCTCGAGGGGCAGGACGAGCGGCGTGGGAGCCGGGACAGGCTTCACGGACGCAGCGCGCATCGGGAAATGCTAGCGCGCCCGATCTCACCCGAACATGCCCCAGGTCACTCCGCGCGCGAACACGAGCGCCGCGACGAGCCCGCCCGCGGCCACTGCCGCGAACACCTCGACCGGCCCGCGGAGCCGGGCGGACGTCCGGGGCGAGGGGCGCGCGAGGAACCGCAGCGACGCCGCGACCACGCCGGCGAGCGCAGCGGCGACGGCGACGGCGTACGGGAGGCCGACGCCGCAGGCGCGCGCCGTCCAGGCGAAGCCGGCGGCCGAGACGGCGCAGAGCGCCGGCGGGAGCGACGCCGCGGTGCGCCATCCGAGGCGGGAAGACCACGACTCGTAGGCGGTCTCCTCCTCGGGGGCACGGACCTTGCGCGCGATCTCCCACGCCGCCACGGGCAGGTAGACGGCGAGCACCGGGACGACGCCCCCTGGCCGGAGGCGCTCCGCCCCGACGTCGCGCGCGAAGACGGCCGCCGCGTACGCCGCGTAGAGCAGCGCGAGCGGGTTGTGGGTCCAGAAGGCGAGCACGAGGTCCTTCGCGATGCGCGGCCAGAAGAACCAGCGACCCGACAGCCACGTCGCGCCGAGCGCGACGGCGAAGGGCGCGCACGGAAGGGGGAACCCGAGCGGCAGGTTCAGGAGGACGAGCGCGGCGATCGCGGCGCGGCGGAGGACGGCGAGGTCGCGTGGGGTCACGCGGCCGGCGACGACGGGACGCGCGGCGAAGCGCGGATCGCCCGCGCGCGCGAGGGCGGCGTCCGTCGCGAGGTCCTTCAGCTCGTCCTGGACGCGCAGGAGGAGGGCGAGCAGCGCGACGGTCGCGGCGCCGGCGACGGCGCGCGGGCCGAGCCGGATCGGCGCGAGGCCCGCGAGCCCCTGCAGCCCGGCGTGGACCGCGAGGAACAGGATCGCGGCCGCGGGGAGCTGCACCGCGGGCGGGAACATGGCCTGGAGGTAGTCCGCGATGCGGCCGGCCCACGTCGCCCGCGCGGGCGTGGCGTCGCGGTGCTGTCGCGCCGGGATCACCGGCCGGATGATAGCCGCATTCGACGCACGGTTCGTCTATCCTCGGTGCGTGCCCGCCGTCATGCCCGCCGCGCCCGACGTCCCCGCCGAGGAGCTCGGTGGGAAGGGCGCCGGCCTCGCCGCGCTCGACGGGCTCGGCCTCCCCGTCCCGCCCTGGATCGCCGTGCCCGCCTCGGCCTGCGATCGCGTGCTCGCGCGCGCCGGTACCGAGTTCGCCGCGGCGCTCGACGAGGCCGCGGCCGCGCCGCCCGAACGCGCCGCCCTCGAGGGCGCGGCGAGGCGGATCGGGGGCGCGATCCGCGCGGCGGGGCTTCATCCGGACGACGCGGTTGCGCTCACGGAGGCCCTGGATCGCACCCTGCCGGGAGACGCGCACCTCGCCGTCCGCTCCTCGGCCGTCGGCGAGGACGGCGGCGCCGACTCGTTCGCGGGCCAGCTCCAGAGCTTCCTCGCGGTGCCGCGCGCGGAGGTGCCGGCGCGGATCCTCGACGCGATCGCCTCCGCGTTCGGCGCGCGGGCGCTCCTCTACCGCCGCGCCCGCGGGCTCCCCCTCCGCGGGGTCCGGACCGCCGTCGTCGTGCAGCGGCTCGTCGCGGCGCGGAGCGCGGGTGCGCTGTTCACCGCCGATCCGGCCACGGGCGACCCGGGCACCGCCGTCATCGCCGCCGGGCTCGGGCTCGGCGAGGCGGTGGTGGCCGGGACGGCCGAGGCGGACGTGATCCACGCGGACCTCGCGACCGGCGCGGTCCGCCAGCGGGCGGTCGCAGACAAGCGGACGCGCATCGTCGCCTCCGCCGCGGGCGGCACGGCCGCCCTGCCCGTCGCGCCCGGCGAGGCCGCCGCGCCCGCGCTTTCCGACGCGGAGGTCGCGGCGCTCCTCGCCATGGGTCGCCGCGTCGCCGACGCCGCCGGCGCGCCGCAGGATCTCGAGTGGGCGATCGACGATCGCGGCGCGATCCACCTGCTCCAGGCGCGCCCGGTGACCGCGTCCGCGGCGGCGCGCGAGCACGTGTTCGACAACGCGAACATCGTCGAGAGCTACCCGGGCCTGACGTCGCCCCTCACCTTCACGTTCGTGCGCCCGGCGTACGAGACCACGTTCCTCGAGGCGGCGCGCGCGCTCGGCGTCCCCGGCGACGTCCTCGACCGCGAGCGCGGGGTGTTCGCGCACCTCGTGGCGCTCCTCGACGGGCGCGTCTACTACGACCTCCTCGGCTGGTACCGGCTCTACCAGCTCGTGCCCGGGTTCGAGGGGCTCCTCCCGGCGTTCGAGAAGGCGCTCGGGCTGCCCCGCCGCGCCGTCGCGGCGACGCCCCCCGCGCGCGGCGTCGCCCGGCTCCGCCGGCTCGCCGTGCAGGCCCGCGTGGCCGCGCGCCTCGTGCTGCGGTTCCTCGGCCTCCCCCGCGCGACGGCCGACTTCCTCGCGCGGCTCGAGGCCGAGCGCGAGGCGCGCTGCCGCGTCGCCGTCGCCGCGTGCGACGCGCATGCGCTCCTCGAGGACGTCGAGCGCCTCGCGCGCCGCCTCAACGCCCCCTACGCGGTCACCGCGCTGAACGACCTCTTCACCTTCCAGCTCCACGCGCTCCTCGAGCGGCTCGTCGCGCGCTGGGACCTCGGCGAGCCCGGGCCGGTCCGCGACGCGCTCCTGTCCGGCATCCGCGGCGTGGAGAGCCTCGAGCCGGTCCGCTCGGTCGCCGCGCTCGCCGACCTCGTCCGCGCGTCGGCGCCGCTCGCTGCGCTGTTCGCCTCCCCGCGACCCGACGCCGCCGTGTGGGATGCGCTCGCGCGCGTGCCCGCCGCCGCGCCCCTCCGCGCGGCGATCGACGCGCACCTCGCCCGGTTCGGAGACCGGATGCTCGAGGAGCTGAAGCTCGAGACGATCCCGCTCGCCGAGGACCCGGCGCGCCTCGTCGGGATGATCCGGAACGCGCTCGCTGCGGACCGTTCCCGCCCGCGCGCCGGCGACGCGCTCGCTGCGCCCGCCGAGCGCGACGCGCACGCCCGGCTCGCGCGCCACCCCGTCCGGCGCGTCCTCTTCGCGTTCGTCCTCTCGCGCTGCCGCGACGGGCTCCGGCGCCGCGAGGCGCTCCGGCTCGCGCGGGCCCGCGCGATGGGGCTCGTCCGGGCGGACTACCGCGGCGTGGGGCGCCACCTCGCGCGTGCCGGGCTGCTCGACGATCCGCGCGACGTGTTCTGGCTGACTGTGGACGAGGTCTCGGGCGCGGTCCGCGGCCACGCGGTCGACAGGGACCTTCGCGCGCTCGTGGCGCGCCGGCGGGCGGCGTGGGCGTCGTCCGAAGCGCGGCCCGCGCCGGCGCGCGTGGTGACGCGTGGGCTCGTCCTTGCGCGCCCGCCCCCCGAGCCCTCACCGGGCGGCCCCGACGCCTCGCAGACGCTCACCGGCATCGGCTGCTGCCCGGGCCGCGCGCGTGGGCCGGCGCGCGTCGTCCTCGATCCGGCGGGCGATCTCGCCGTGCGCGGGCACGTGCTCGTCGCGCCGACGACCGACCCGGGCTGGATCTTCCTCATGGTCTCCGCGGCCGCGCTCGTCGTGGAGCGCGGCAACCCCCTCTCGCACACGGCCATCGTCGGGCGCGAGCTCGGGCTGCCCACGGTCGTCGGCGTGAGGGACGCGACGCGCCTCGTCGCCGACGGCGAGGCGCTCGAGGTGGACGGCGGCGCGGGCACCGTGCGGCGCGCGGGCGCCGAGCCGCGCTACAGCGCGCGCCCGTAGAGCGCGTACTCGCGCGTCGGCGTGAGGCGCCGGTCCCAGAAGCGAAACGTCTCCGTCGTGAGCGGGAACACGAGGGACTCGTACCCGGCGTCGAGCGCCACGTCGAGCCCCGCGGCGATGACCTTCGCGTGGGCGGCGCGCCCGCGGACCTCCGGCGCGATCGCGACGGTGTGCGCCACGACCCGGCGCGCCCGTGCACGGCCCATCCAC
>Ga0318493_10000142_pt1 | contig 17454 bp, 19 predicted proteins | sample GRESIP108b1f23_FD_203294 | JGI IMG/M metagenome (GOLD analysis project Ga0318493, IMG submission 203294) | Tropical soil microbial communities from Luquillo Experimental Forest, Puerto Rico - GRE.SIPMG.108b1f23 | ecosystem: Environmental > Terrestrial > Soil > Tropical forest > Bulk soil...
CCCCAACAAGCGGGCGGACGACGCCGAAGCGAACTGACGACCTAGGCTTGCTCGCGCGGCAGGAGGCCGTGGAGCAGGAGATCGGAGAGGTGCTCGCGCAGCGCCTCGGGCGTCACCGCATGCTCGAGGAAGATGCGCGAGGACTCGTGCGCCGAGGCCGCGAACGCGGCGAGGCCGCCGATGGAGAGCACCGCGAGCGTGGGCTCGAGCCCCGGACGCGCGTTGTTGGCCGACTCGGCGAGCGCCCGAGCAGCGGCCTTCACGCGCTCCGTGAGCGACGGCTCCGCGGCCACGAGCTGCTGCAGGAACGGAGCGCCGTCGAGGTACTCGCGCACGAAGATCTGTGCGCCCACCGGATCGTGCAGCATCGCGTCGAGGTACGCGTTCACGACGCCCGCGGCTCCGCCCGGCCCCTGCTCCATGAGCTGCGCGATCTCGTCGCCCGTCGACTGCCAGATCGTCCGGAGCACGTCGAGGTACAGCGCCTTCTTCGACGCCCAGTGCCGGTACAGGAGAGCGACGTTGCAGCCCGCCCGCCGCGCGATTCCCTGCACCCGCGCGCCGTGGTAGCCGCGCAGCGAGAACTCCACGCGAGACGCTTCCCAGAGGCGCTCCGCGATGCCAGGGCGGACGTTGGGCGGGGGCTTCGTCGCTGCGGAGGCGTCCATGAGGGCACTCTTACTGACGGGTTGAGTCGAGTCAAAGCACGGTCGTATTCCCGAAGGGTTCCGGAAGGGGGAACACGGGAGGAACACGCCAGGGCGGGTCGTGAAAACGACCCCTCGGGGCCGCGAGTCCCTACCACATCCGAGTTCCCTGCTACATCCCAGGACGTGGGACTCCGCGCCATCCTCCACCTCGACCTCGACGCCTTCTACGCGTCGGTCGAGCAGCTCGACGATCCGTCGCTCCGCGGCCGGCCCGTGATCGTCGCCGGCCCCTCCCACCGGGGCGTCGTCTGCGCCGCCTCGTACGAGGCGCGTCGCTTCGGCGTCCGCTCGGCGATGCCCACGATGCGCGCGCGCAGCCTCTGTCCGGACGGCGTGTTCCTCCGGCCGCGCTTCCCGCGCTACGAGGAGCTCTCGTCGCGCGTGTTCGGGATCTACCGGCGCGTCACGCCGCTCGTGGAGCCGCTCTCGCTCGACGAGGCGTTCCTCGACGTGACCGCCAGCGCGGCGCTCCACGGCAGCGCGCGCGACATCGCCTCGCGGCTCAAGGCGGAGGTACGCGCGGAGACCGGGCTCACCGTGTCGGCCGGCGCGGCCGACGGCAAGCTCGCGGCGAAGATCGCCTCCGATCTCGGGAAACCCGACGGCCTCGTCGTGGTCCCGCCGGGCACGACGCGCGAGTTCCTCGCGCCGCTCCCCGCGGGCCGGCTCTGGGGCGTGGGCAAGGTCACCGAGGCCGGGCTCGCGAAGCTCGGGATCCGGACCATCGGCGATCTCGCCATCGCCCCCGAGGCGCTCCTCGCGACGCGACTCGGCCGCCACGTCCGCGATCTCCAGGCGCTCGCCCGCGGCGAGGATCCGCGCGAGGTGACGCCCGACGAGCCGGCGCGCAGCGTCGGCGCCGAGGACACGTTCGAGCGAGATCTCGAGGGCGAGGCCGCGCTCCTGCCGCGCATCCTCGCCCAGGCCGGGAAGACGGCGCGGCGGCTCCGCGAGGCGGGGCTCCGCGGACGAACGATCACGCTGAAGGTGAAGTACGCCGACTTCGAGCTCGTGACCCGCCGCGTGACGCTCGGCCACGCCACCGACGACGGCGCCGAGATCTACGCCGCGGCCCGCGCGCAGCTCGCGCGGCTCGATCTCTCCCGCCGGATCCGGCTCACCGGCGTCTCGGTCTCGGGCTTCGAGGAAGGCGCGCCGGCGCAGCTCGGCCTCTTCGGCGCCGGCGAGGGCGCGGCGGGCGGCGAGCCCGGGCCCGACCCGCGCCGCGAGGCGCTGAACGCCGCCCTGGATCGCCTCTCGCGCCGCTTCGGCCCGCAGGCGGTCCGCCCGGCGACGCTCGCCGAGGACCCCGACGCGGAGTGAAGTAGGGGAGGGCGGCCGTGCTCGGGCGAGGGCCCGCTCGCTCGCGCGGCGGTCGCCCGCGGCCTGCGAGGCGCGCGGCCTTCCGCGCCCGCCCGCGCGTTGCCACAGTTTGTGGATGCGACCGGGAGAGCAGCTCGCATGGGAGAAGAGGTCGGCCGGAGAGCTCGACGCGCGCGGGGACGCGCTGAGGGCGCTCGTGCGCGCGAACGTGCCGTTCGTCGTGGCCGGGGCCTACGCCTTCTTCGAGTACACCGGGATCTTCCGGGACACGAAGGATCTCGACGTGTTCTTGCGCCGGCGCGACCTCGCCGACGCGCTCGACGCCCTCGAGGAGGCCGGCTTCCGGCGCCACCTCGAGGATCCGCTCTGGATCGCGAAGGCGTTCAAGGGCGAGTACTACGTCGACCTCATCTTCTCCTCGGGGAACGGCGTCGCGGTGGTGGACGATCCGTGGTTCGTCCACGCGAGGCAGGGCGAGGTGATGGGCGTGCCCGTGCTGTTCGCGCCGCCGGAGGAGATCATCTGGTCGAAGGGGTTCGTGTGCGAGCGCGAGCGCTACGACGGGAACGACGTGTCGAACCTGCTCCGCGCCGTGGGGCACGAGATGGATTGGGAGCGCCTGCTCGCGCGGTTCGGCGACCACTGGGAGGTGCTCCTCGCTCACCTCCTCCTGTACCGCTACGCCTTCCCGGGCGAGCGCTCGCAGGTGCCGCGCTGGGTGATGGACGAGCTCTCGCGGCGGTCCCTCTCGCAGCTCGGCGAGGAAGACCCGGTCGCGAAGACCTGCCGCGGCACGCTCCTGTCGAGGACGCAGTACCAGCACGTGGTGGAGCACCTCGGGTACGAGGACCACAGGGCGCTCTTGCGGGAGGCGATCCTGGGGGAGAGCGGGGATGTCGTTCCGGCTGGCCGCGGCGGGTGATCTCCACGGCCGCGCCGATCAGCACGGCCGCTTCCGGGAGCTCGTGAAGGCGGTGAATTCGGAGGCCGAGGGGCTCGTGCTCTGCGGCGACCTCACCGACCGCGGCACGGTGGACGAGGCGAACACGCTCGCCGAGGCGCTCTCGGCCCTGCGCGTGCCGTGCGCGGCGGTGCTGGGGAACCACGACTACGAGGCGGGGCACGTGCAGGACGTGGTCCGGATCCTCGCCGAGGCCAGCGTGCAGGTGCTCGACGGCGATCACGCCGTGTTCGACCGGCGGCTCGGGATCGCCGGCGTGAAGGGCTTCGGGTGCGGCTTCGACGCGGCGATGCTGCAGGCGTTCGGCGAGCCCGTGATCAAGGCGTTCGTGCAGGAGTCGGTGAACGAGGCGCTGAAGCTCGAGGCAGCGCTCGCCCAGCTCGACACGCCGATGAAGGTGGTGATCCTCCACTACGCGCCGGTGCCGGACACCTGCGTCGGCGAGAACACCGCCATCCACCCGTTCCTCGGCAGCTCGCGCCTCGCGGCGCCGGCCGAGATCTTCGGCGCGCGCGCGATCTTCCACGGCCACGCGCACCACGGTGTGCCCGAGGGGCGCACGCCGCGCGGCGTGCCGGTGTTCAACGTGGCGATCCCGGTGCTGCGAAAGCACTTCGCGGACCGGAAGTTCCGGGTGGTGGAGATCGCGGGCGACGAGGCGCAGGAGGAGGCCGCTCCCAGCGTCCACTGACGCCGGGGAGCACCGGTCCCCGCCTCAGTGCCGCAACGGCGGCGGCCCCGCCGCCTTGCGCACGCGGTCGAGGATCTCCTCCATCCCCACCGACTTCGGGATGTACCCCTGCGCGCCGAGGAGCTCGGCCTCCCACTCGAAGCCGTACGCGGACAGGATGAGGATCGGCACCGCGGCGCTCTTCGCGTCGCCGCGCATCCGCTCCATCACGCCCCAGCCGTCGAGCACGGGCATCTTGAGGTCGAGCAGCACGATCCCGGGCTGCTCCTCCTCGACGCGCCCGAGCGCGACCTCGCCGTTCTCCGCCTGTTGCACCGGGTAGCCGGCCTCCGCGAGCACCTCGGAGAGCGCCTCCCGGAAGTCGTCGTCGTCGTCGACGACGAGGATGTACTGGCCGGGAGTCATGCCTTGAGGATCTCCGCGATCTCGCCGGCGATGCGACGCGCGTCGGCGATCCGGTCGGGGTCGAGGGACACCGCGCCGACGACCGGGTGGCCGCCGCCGCCGTAGCGCTCGCAGATCTTGGCGATGTCGTGGGTGCGCGTCTCGCGCGCCCACGGGTTCGAGCCCACGGAAATCTTGCACCGCTTTGGGTCGCGGCTCACGACCACCGTATAGCGCGCCTCGGGGAAGAGGTCGTAGGCGATGAACTTGTTGGCCCCTTCGAGGCCGGTCTCCGACAGGTCGAATGTGACGACCCCCCGGTCCGTCCGGGCGAGCCTGCGCACGGTGTCGATGGACTGCCGGTGACGCTCGAGGATCGGCGCGAGCGGCGCCGTCACCCACGGCTCGGCCGCGATCTCCGCGAGCGGCTGGTGGGCCATCGCGCGGATGATCCGGGTGGGGAGCGCCGGGTCGTGCGTCGCCTCGAGGAGCGTCATGATCCGGAGCGCCGGCTCCTCGAGCCGCACCGCGACCGCGGCCGACGGGAAGCGCGCCGCGTCGATGACGTCGGCCCAGGCGACGAGGTCGGCGAGCCCGTCGGGCTGCCAGTCGAACCGCTCGGCGAGGACGCGGGCGATGAACCCCGTGCACGAGGGCGCGGCAGGGTCCCAGAACTTCTGGTCGGACGTGTCCTTCTCGAACGACTCGCGCGACCCGGGCGCCTGGAACGCGCTCTCGTGGTGATCGAACCACCAGTGAAGGCGGGGCGAGGTGGAGTAGCGGAAGTCGACGACGGCGTTCTGGTCGGCGTGGTCGAAGGCGTCGGGCGGGAACGGGTCGCCCCTGTGGTGCTGAACGGGGAAGTACTCCACGTCCTCCGGGGCGGTCCCCTCGCGCTCGCTGTAGAAGCGGCCGAAGAGGGCCGCCGAGGCGCAGCCGTCGAAGCAGTTCGCGTGGTGAAGGATCCGGAGCCGCATGGTAGGCGCGGCAATCTAGTGAGCCGAGCGGCCGTTGTCGACGCTTCGTGGAGCGCGGGTTACACTCGGCCCTACGATGGATGCAACGCGCGTCGGGGCGCTCCTCGACGACAGGAAGTTCGACCTCCGGCTGACGCTCGTCGCCGGCAAGAAGGGGCTCACCCGCAAGATCTCCTCCTCGCGGATCCAGAAGCCTGGGCTCGTGCTGGCCGGCTTCATGGAGTACCTGCACAAGGAGCGGATCCAGGTCTTCGGGAACACGGAGATGAGCTACCTCGCGACGCTGCCGCGCGACGGCTCCGTCGACGTGTTGCGCCGCTTCTTCGCGCAGGACATCGCTTGCCTCGTGGTGACGAAGGGGCTGCCGATCCCGCCGGAGCTCGTGGCCGCCGCCGAGGAGGCAGGCGTGCCCGTGCTCCAGACCTCGCACCTCTCCTCCACCTTCATCGAGAGCGTGCAGAGCTACCTCGAGGACATCCTCGCGCCGTCCACCTCGATGCACGGCGTGCTGCTCGACGTGTTCGGCGTCGGCATCCTGCTCCTCGGGAAGAGCGGCATCGGCAAGAGCGAGATCGCGCTCGACCTCGTGATGCGCGGCCACCGCCTCGTGGCCGACGACATCGTCGACGTGAAGCGGAAGAGCGCCGACTCCGTCTACGGCACCGGCTCCGAGATCATCAAGCACCACATGGAGATCCGGGGCCTCGGCATCATCAACATCAAGGACCTCTTCGGCGTGGCGTCGATCCGCGAGCGGAAGAAGATCGAGATCGTGCTCGAGCTCGTGGAGTGGGACCCGCACGTGGAATACGACCGGCTCGGCGTGGAGGAGAAGAAGTTCAAGATCCTCGACGCCGAGATCCCGATGCTCATCGTGCCGGTGCGGCCGGGCCGCAACATGACCACCATCGTGGAGGTGGCGGCGCGCAACCACCTCCTGAAGCTCCAGGGCCACCACTCCGCGAAGGAGTTCCAGGAGCGCCTGAACCGCGCCATCGCGCTCGCGCCGGGCGGGCGCGGCACGGAGATCGACGTCGAATGAGCGAGCGGGAGCAGGGCCGCGGCGGGATTCACACGGGCGAGGCGCGCGTCGTCATCCTCACGGGCGTCTCCGGCTCGGGGAAGTCCACCGCGCTGCGCGCGCTCGAGGACGCGGGCTTCTACTGCGTGGACAACCTGCCCATCGTGTTCCTCGAGAAGCTCCTCGAGCTCTCGGCGCACACGAAGGGCGAGGTCACCCGCATCGGCCTCGTGGTCGACGCGCGCGAGGGCCGCTTCCTCGGCGAGGCGCCGCGGGTCATCGAGGAGGTGCGGCGCACGGGCGTGCGCGTCGACGTGCTCTTCCTCGACGCCTCCGACGAGGCGCTCCTGCGGCGCTTCTCCGAGACGCGCCGCCGTCACCCGCTCGCGATGAGCGCGGCGAGCGTGCCAGAGGGGATCGCCGCCGAGCGGCTCGCGCTCGAGCCGCTGAAGGCGCTCGCGAACGAGGTGGTCGACAGCTCCACCCTCAACGTCCACGAGCTGAAGCGGCTCATCCACGGCCGGTTCGTGGAGGGCCCGGTGCCGCAGCTCGGCGTCACCTTGGTGTCGTTCGGTTTCCGCTACGGGCTGCCCGCGCACGCCGACCTCGTGTTCGACGTGCGGTTCCTGCCGAACCCGTATTTCATCCCCGAGCTGAAGCCGCACCCCGGCACCGATCCGCGGGTGGAGAAGTTCGTGCTCGAGCAGAAGGACGCCGGCGGCTTCCTCGACCGGGTGGTCGGCCTCTGCGAGTACCTGATCCCGCGCTACCGGGCGGAGGGGAAGAGCTACCTCACCATCGCGGTGGGCTGCACCGGAGGGCGCCACCGCTCGGTGGCGATCTCGGGCGCGCTCGCCCGGCGGCTCGAGGCGGCGGGTACCGACGTGCGGCTCTGGCACCGCGACGTCGAGAAGGAATAGGTTTCACGGCCCGCGCTTCCGCGGGCGACGAGGAAAGAACCATGGTGGGAGTCGTGCTCGCGACGCACGGGCGGCTGGCGGAGGAGCTCCTCCGCGCGGCCGAGCAGATCTGCGGGCCAGTCGAGAACTGCCGGGCGCTCACGCTCTCGGCCACGAGCGCGCTCGAGGACGCGCGCCAGGCGCTCGCGGAGGCGATCGAGGAGGTGGAGCAGGGGGACGGCGTCCTCGTGCTCACCGACATGTTCGGCGGCACGCCCTCGAACCTCGCGCTCACCTTCCTCGACGACCGCGTCGAGGTGGTCACCGGGGCGAACCTCCCGATGCTCATGAAGCTCGCCACCGCGCGCGCCCCCGGCGTGCCGGTCGTCGAGCTCGCGCGCGTGATCACCGCTCACGGGCAGAAGAACATCGTCCTCGCGAGCGACCAGCTCCGGGCCCGGCGGAGCAAGGCGTGATCGCGCTGGTGCGCGTGGACAACCGGCTCCTGCACGGACAGATCCTCGAAGCGTGGCTCCCGCGGCTGGGGGCCCGGCGCGTCGTGGTCGCCGACGACGCCTCCGCGTCGACGCCGCTCGCGCGCCAGGCGATGACCCTCTGCCTCCCGCCCGACCTCCCGGCCGAGATCTCCCCGGTGGACGGCGTCGACTGGGACGCGCTCGCCGCCCGCAAGGAGCCCGTCGTCGTCCTGGTGCGCGACATCGCCGACCTCTCCCGGGCGGTCGCGAGCGGCCTCGCGTCGCGTCACGTGCGCAGGATCAACGTGGGGAACGTGCACCATGCGCCCGGGCGGAGGCCGGTGACCCCCTCGGTGTTCCTCACCGCGGCCGAGGGTGCGGAGCTCGTGCGGCTCGCAGGCCTGGGGTTCGAGGTGGAGGCGCGGGCCATCCCCACCGACGCGCCGCTCGCCGTGAACGAGATCGCGGAACGCGCGGCCCGTTCGAAGTAGACTCGGGGGAGTGGGTAGCTACCTCGCACTCGCCGGCCTGGCGGGGCTCGCCGCCGTCGAGCGGAAGGGCTTCCTCCAGGCGATGCTCTCGCGCCCGGTCGCGCTCGGACCGATCGCGGGGCTCGCGCTCGGCGACGCCGCGGGTGGCCTCCTCGTGGGCGCGCCGCTCGAGCTCCTCTGGCTCGGGTCGGTGAACCTCGGGGCGGCGCTCCCGGTGCACGAGGCGCTGGGCACCTGCGCGGTGGCCGGTGGGGCGATCCTCGCCGGCCGCGCGCTCGGCACGGGCGCCACGCCCGCGACCGCCGCGCTCGCGCTCCTCGTGGCCGCGCCGCTCGCGCTCGTGGGGCGGCGGCTCGACCGCCTCGTCGAGACCGACGTGAACGAGCGGCTCGCCGACCGCGCCGAGCGGCTGTGCTCGGCGGGTGCGATCGCCGCGGCGGTGCGCACGAACCTGGCCGGCCTCGCGCTCCCCTTCGGCATCGCCGCCCTCCTCGCGCCGCTCGGCGCCGCGGCCGCCCGCTTCGTCGTACCCCCGGTGCTCCGCGCGCTCCCGGGGCTCGAGCGGCCGCTCGAGGCCGGGTGGATCGCCTTCACCGCGTTCGCGGCCGCCGCGGGCGCGAAGGCGCTCCGCGCGAAGGGGGCCCCCGCGGTCTTTCTCTCCGCCTTCGCCGCCACCGCGGTCGCCGGCGCGACGCTCCTCTTCTGGCGACTCGAGGTGCGGCCTTGACCCGGGTGCGCCCGCTGACGCTCGTCCGCTCCTTCTGGCGCGGGCTGTTCCTGCAGGCAGGGTGGAACAGGCGCGGGATGCAGAACCTTGGCTTCGCCTACGCGATGCTCCCGGCGCTCCGCGACCTCTACTCCGGCGACGACGCGGCGCGGCAACAGGCGCTGGCGCGGCACCTCGGCTTCTTCAATTGCCACCCTTACATGGCGGCGGCGATCCTCGGCGGCGCGATCCACCACGAGGAGCGGGTCGCGCGGGGCGAGGAGCCTCCTGCCGCGCCGCTGCTCTACAAGCAGACCTTGCAGGGTCCGCTGGCGGCGATCGGCGACGGCTTCTTCTGGACGGCGCTCCGTCCCTTCTTCGGGGCGCTCGCGGCGGCCGGTGCCCTCGCGTTCGGTTGGCCGGCGGTGGTGGTTGCCCTTACCATCTACAACACCATCCACTTCGCCCTCCGCATCGGAATGTTCCGCGCCGGATACCTCCAGGGTGACGCGATCGTCGGCGCCATCGCCCGGCTCTCGTTGCCCGTGGCGGCCGATCGCCTGCGACTCGGCGCGGCGGCGTTGTGCGGAGTCGCCGCCGCCATCGCCGTGCTCGTCGGCGCGCTCACGGGCGGCCGCGTGCCTGCCATCCTCGCCGCCCTCGGGGCGGTCCTCGGCTTCGCCGCGCTCGCGCGCGGCGCACGCCTCCTCCCGGCGGCCTACGCCGCCATCCTCCTCGGTGCCGGCGCCGCCTTCGCTGCGGCGCGCCTCGGCTGGAGCCCCTGATCGCATGCCGCGGCACGCCCGCTCCTTCCTCATCGTGAACGCGCTCGGGCTCCACGCCCGAGCCGCCGCGCAGCTCGTGCAGATGGCGAACCGCTACCGCTCCGAGGTGCACGTCGAGAAGGACGGCCAGGAGGTGAACGGGAAGAGCATCATGGGAGTGCTCACGCTCGCGGCCGCGAAGGGGAGCGAGATCGTCGTCCGCTGCGAAGGCGACGACGCCGACGCCGCGCTCACGGCCATCGCGACGCTCATCGAGGCGGGGTTCGGAGAGAAGTGAGCTCGCTCGGAAACTCCACCACGCTCATGGGCCTGGCGGCGTCGCCGGGCATCGCCATCGGCCGCGCCTGGCCGGTGGATCGCCGGCGGGTCCGCACGCCGCGCCGGCGCATCGACGCGCTGGAGGTGAACGCCGAGCTGGCCCGGCTCGACGCCGCGCTCGCGCTCTCCGACCAGCAGCTCGCCGACGTGCGCACCAAGGTGGAGCGCATCGAGGGCTCGGAGCACGTCGCCATCATCGACATGCACCGGGTGATGCTGAAGGACGAGATGCTCGTCGCCGAGGCGCGCCGGCTCGTCACCGACGATCGCGTGAACGCCGAGTGGGCGGTGCGGCGCGCGATCCGCAAGATCAAGGCGGCGTTCAACGACGTCGCCGACGAGTACTTCAAGGAGCGGCGCGCCGACGTGGAGTTCGTCGGCGAGCGGGTCATCAAGAACCTCATGGGCGAGGTGGTCGACGTCGACGAGCCGCCGCCCGAGGGCTCCATCGTCGTCGCCCACGACCTCTCGCCCGCCGACACCGCGCTCCTCCTCCACGAGCGGAAGGTGGCCGGCTTCGTCACCGACGCCGGCACCAAGACCTCTCACACCGCCATCGTCGCCCGCGCGCTCGAGGTGCCGGCGGTGGTGGGCGTCGGGCGCGTCTCGGCGATCGCCGACCGTGGCGACTGGATCATCGTCGACGGCGGCCGCGGGGTCGTGGTGCTCAACCCGGCCTCGGGCGAGCGGCGCGACTACGAGACCGCGCGCGAGAAGTGGCGCGAGCACGAGCGCGAGCTGCTCCGCACGCGCGATCTCCCGGCCACCACGCTCGACGGCGTGAACCTCCGGCTCGTCGGCAACATCGAGTTCGCCGAGGAGGTGCGGAGCCTCGTCGAGCACGGCGGCGAGGGGGTGGGCCTCTACCGCACCGAGTTCCTGTTCCTCGGCCGGGGCGACCTCCCCTCCGAGGAGGAGCACTACGAGAACTACCGCACGATCCTCGAGGCGCTCGCGCCGCGCCCGGTGACCATCCGCACGTTCGACCTCGGCGGTGACAAGCTGCCGGTCGGCGCGAAGAGCCACGCCGAGAACCCCGCGCTCGGGCTGCGCGCGGTCCGCTACTGCCTGCGCCACCCCGACATGTTCCGCGCGCAGCTGCGGGGCCTGCTCCGCGCCGCGAAGCACGGCAACCTCCGCATCATGTTCCCGATGATCTCGGGCGTCGCCGAGCTGCGCGCGGCGAAGCGGATGCTCGCCGAGGCGCGCGAGGAGCTCCTGCGCGAGGGCCACGAGATCGCGCCCGCGCCGGTGGGCATCATGGTGGAGCTCCCCTCGGCCGCGATGCTCGCCGACCGGCTCGCCGCCGAGTGCGACTTCTTCTCCATCGGCACGAACGATCTCATCCAGTACACGGTCGCGATCGATCGCCAGAACAAGGACGTCGCCTACCTCTACCGTCCGCTCCACCTCGCGGTGCTGCGGATGCTGAAGGCCGTGTGCGACGCGGGGCGGAACGCCGGGATCCCGGTCTCGATGTGCGGCGAGATGGCGGGCGAGCCCATCTACGCGCTCGTGCTCCTCGGGCTCGGCCTGTCCGAGCTCTCGATGAACGGCCCGTCGATCCCGCTCGTGAAGCGGGTGATCCGGGCCGCGCATGCCGAGGACGGGCGCCGGCTGATCGAGCGCCTGCTGGAGCTCACCGCCGCCGACGAGATCGAGCGGCTCGTGCGGGCGGAGATGCAGGCGCGTTTCCCCGGCGCCCTCGAGACCGACGCCGTCGGGCCCGTGGGCGGCTGAGCCCCCGACCGCCTGTCCGCCGGTACCCTGCCGCAGCCCTGCGGCGGGGGGCTGCATCCGTTATGACGGACGTAGTCCGCTACCTTGACGCCCCCGCGGCGGCGCGCGTACGGTAGGCGGCCTTTTTGCGAGGGGAACCCCCACCGATGCCCCAGACCGATTACCTGTTCACGTCCGAGTCCGTCACCGAAGGCCACCCGGACAAGATGGCGGATCAGATCTCCGACGCGGTGCTCGACGCCGTGATCGCGCAGGATCCCCGCGGCCGCGTCGCCTGCGAGACCCTGCTGAAGACCGGCTACGTGATGATCGCCGGCGAGATCACCACCACCGCGCGCATCGACTACCCGACCCTCGCCCGCAGCGTGGTGAAGCAGATCGGCTACACGCACGGGGACATGGGCTTCGACGGGAACACCTGCGCCGTGCTCGTCGCGGTGGACCAGCAGTCGCCCGACATCGGCCAGGGCGTGGACACCGGCGGCGCCGGCGACCAGGGCATGATGTTCGGCTACGCCTGCGACGAGACGCCTGAGCTCATGCCGGCGCCGATCCAGTACGCGCACGCGGTGACCCGCCAGCTCGCGAAGGCCCGCAAGGCCGGCCTCGACTTCCTCCGCCCCGACGGCAAGAGCCAGGTCACCGTGCAGTACGAGGGCGGACGCCCGGTGCGCATCGACGCGGTGGTGGTCTCGACGCAGCACGCGGCGAGCGTGTCGAACAAGAAGCTCCACGCAGCCATCCGCGAGGAGGTCATCGCGAAGGCGCTGCCGAAGAAGCTCATCGACAAGAAGACCAAGATCTACATCAACCCGACTGGCCGCTTCGTCATCGGCGGCCCGATGGGCGACACCGGCGTCACCGGCCGCAAGATCATCGTCGACACGTACGGCGGCATGGGCCGCCACGGCGGCGGCGCGTTCAGCGGCAAGGACCCGTCGAAGGTGGACCGCTCGGCGGCGTACATGGGCCGCTACATCGCGAAGAACGTGGTCGCGGCCGGTCTCGCCGCGCGCTGCGAGGTGCAGGTGGCCTACGCGATCGGCGTCGCCGACCCGGTCTCCGTGATGGTCGAGACCTTCGGCACCGGCAAGGTGTCGGAGGAGAAGATCGCCGCCGCGGTGCGCGAGGTGTTCGGCCTGAAGCCGCGCGAGATCATCGAGGGGCTCAACCTCCTGCGCCCCATCTACGAGAAGACCGCCGCGTACGGCCACTTCGGCCGCTCCGAGAAGGAGTTCACCTGGGAGCGCACCGACAGGAAGGACGCGCTCAAGGACGCCGCCGGGCTCGTCGCGGCGGCGAAGAAGATCCGGGTCGCCTGACGGGGCGCCTCGCCCCCGACCCGGCTCGTCGGGTCGTGAGCCTCCGCGCCAGCGCGCAGGCTCCCCGCAGTGACCATCCGGCTCCACCGACGGCGCGCCTCCGGGCGCGCCGTCTGCGTTTGCGGCGCGAGGGCCCCCGCGCCTAGACTCCGCCCGCGTGTCCCTCCTCTCCGCCGTGCTCCTCGGCCTCGTCCAGGCCGCCACCGAGTTCCTCCCCGTCTCCTCCACCGCGCACCTGCTCGTCTTCGGCGAGCTGCTCGGCCACTCCCTCGACGACGCGCGCTTCCGCGCCTTCGTCACCATCATCCAGATGGGCACCACGGCCGCGGTGATCGTCTACTTCCGCGAGGAGCTCCGGCAGCTCATCGCGGCGGCGCTGGGCGGGCTCGCCCGCGGGCGGCCGCTCGAGACGCGCGAGGCGCGGCTCGCGTGGCTCATCGTCCTCGGCACGATCCCGGCCGCGGTGGCCGGCAAGCTGCTCGAGCGGCGCATCGAGGCGCTCGGGAACAGCGTCATCGCCGGCTCGCTGGTCGTCTGGGGGCTCGTGCTGCTCGCCGCCGAGCGGCTCGCGCGTCACGAGCGGACGGTGGACGACGTGGGGACTCCCGACGCGCTCGGCGTCGGCGTGGGCCAGGCGCTCGCCCTCGTCCCCGGCACCTCGCGCTCGGGCGCGACGCTCACCGTGGGCATGCTCCTCGGGTTCACCCGCGAGGCGGCGGCGCGGTTCAGCTTCCTCCTCTCGGTGCCGATCATCCTCGGCGCCGGGCTCTACAAGCTCGTGAAGGTGCTCCCCGACCTGCGCGGCGCGCCCGAGTGGCGCACGGCCACCCTCGTCGGCACCGCGGTCTCCTGCGTCGCCGGCTACGTCGTCATCGGCTGGCTCCTGCGCTACCTGCGCACCCGCACCACCTATCTGTTCGTGGCCTGGCGCGTCGCGGCGGGGCTCGTCATCGCCCTGCTCCTCTGGCGCGGCGTCCTCCCGTCATGACCTCCGGCCCGCAAGACGGCCCGTCGTTCGAGGAGCTGCGGCGCCGGCTCGCGGCGCGATCCCGAGACGACTTCCCGTTCGAGCGGCTCGACCCGGCGCAGCTCCCCGAGGGCGGGCTCCGCCACGCCGCGGTGCTCGTGCCGCTCCTCGAGAAGGACGGCGAGGTCCACGTGCTCCTCACGAAGCGGCGGGCCGATCTCCGCCGCCACGCGGGGCAGGTGAGCTTCCCCGGAGGCGGGGTGGAGCCCGGCGACGCGGACACGCTCGCCGCCGCGCTCCGCGAGGCGCGGGAGGAGGTGGGCCTCCATCCCTGGACGGTGGACGTGCTCGGCCGCCTCGACGAGACGCTCGTGCTCGTCTCCGGCTTCCGCCTGACCCCGTGGGTGGGCCGGGTGCCGTACCCCGTCGCGCTCACGCCCGATCCGGGCGAGGTGGAGGCGATCCTCTTCGTGCGGCTCGCCGATCTGCTCGCCCCCGGAGCGCACCGCACCGAGCGGCACGAGCGGTACGGGATGGAGCACGAGGTGCACTTCTACGACGCCGGCGGCGAGGTGATCTGGGGAGCGACCGCCCGCGTCCTCTCGCGGCTCCTCGCGGTCTGGACGGGCACATGAAGATCTTCCCGGTGGTGATGGCGGGCGGCTCCGGCACGCGCTTCTGGCCGCTCTCGCGCGCCAAGCGGCCGAAGCAGTTCCTCGCGCTCGCCGGGGAGACGCCGCTCCTCGCCGATACGGTGGGCCGGCTTCCGCCGCTCGCGCGGATGGACCGCACGTTCGTCGTGTGCGGCAAGGCCCACGCCGCGGCGGTGCGGCGGCTCCTCCCGCGCCTCCCGGCGCAGAACCTCATCGTCGAGCCCTGCGCCCGCAACACCGCCCCATGCGTCGGCCTCGCCGCGCTCCACGTGGCGAAGCGCGATCACAAGGGCATCCTGGCGATGCTCCCCGCCGACCACCACGTCGCGCGGCCGGCGGCGTTCCGCGACGCGATCGCCGCCGGGGCGAGGCTGGCGGAGCGAGGGCTCATCGCCACCATCGGCGTCCGCCCGTCGCGGCCCGAGACCGGCTACGGCTATCTCAAGGTCGGCGCGCCGCTCGAGCCCGGCGCCCCCGGTAACGCCGACGGGGTCGGCGCGCCGGCGCGCGTGGAGCGCTTCGTCGAGAAGCCCGATCGCGAGACCGCGGCGCGCTACCTCGCCGACGGCGGCTACCTCTGGAACTCGGGGCTGTTCGTGTTCCGCGCCGACGTGATCCTGGCCGAGATCCGCGCCTCGATGCCCGAGCTCGCCGACCTCCTCGACGAGATCGCCTCCGTCATCGGCAAGCCCACGTACGGGCGCGTCCTCGCCCGCGCGTTCCCGAGCTGCCCGTCCCAGTCGATCGACTACGGCGTGATGGAGCGCTCCTCGCGGATCGCGGTGGTGCCGGCGGACTTCGGCTGGTCCGACCTGGGGAGCTTCGCCGCGCTCCCGGAGGTGCGAGCCGCCGACGCCGACGGGAACGTGACCCAGGGCGACGCGCTCGTCGTGGACGGGAAGGGGAACGTGGTCCTCGCGGGCAAGCGCGCGATCGCCGTCGTGGGCGTCGACGACCTCGTGGTGGTGGACGCCGGCGACGCGGTGCTCGTGTGTCCCCGCGAGCGCGCGCAGGACGTGAAGAAGGCCGTGGACGAGCTCCGGCGGCGGGGCCGGACCGCGCTCCTGTGAGCGCCGCCGCGCGATCCTCGACCCCTCCGCCCCCTCGCGCCTCCGCCCAGCCGCTCGGGTAGGATGCGCCCGCAACGCCGCATGGCGCGCCGCGCGGTCCCGATGCACAACCTCCAGGAGCCTTCGCAGATGCCGAGCCTCAGCCCCACGATCTTCCGCGAGTACGACATCCGCGGGCTCGTCGACCAGGACCTCACCGACGACGCGGTGAACGCGATCGCGCGCGGGCTCGGCACGATGGTCCGGGCGAAGGGCGGGAAGACGGTGGTGGTCGGCCGCGACTGCCGCCTCTCCGGCCCCCGGTTCGCGAAGGCGATGATCGCCGGGCTGCGGTCCACCGGGTGCGACGTCATCGACCTGGGCGTCGTCCCCACGCCGCTCACGTACTTCGCGGCGAACACGATCCCGGGGGTCGATGGGCTCTGCATGATCACGGGCTCGCACAACCCGCCCGAGTACAACGGCCTCAAGCTCGGGCTCGGGAAGACCACCTTCTTCGGCGAGCAGATCCAGGAGCTGCGCCGCCTCGTCGAGTCGGGCCGGTTCGCGACCGGCGAGGGCACCGTGCGCGAGCACGACGTGGTGCCCGCGTATCGAGACTACGTGGCGAAGAACGTCTCGATGGGCCCGCGGAAGCTGAAGGTGGTGGTGGACGCGGGGAACGGCACCGGCGGCGTGGTGGCGAACCCGCTCTTCCGCGCGCTCGGCGTGGAGGTCGTGCCGCTGTTCGAGGAGATGGACGGCCGCTTCCCGAACCACCACCCCGACCCCACCGTCGAGAAGAACCTCGAGGCGCTGAAGGCGGCGGTGAAGGAGCACCGCGCCGACCTCGGCATCGCCTACGACGGCGACGCCGACCGGGTGGGCGCCGTGGACGAGCTCGGGAACGTGCTCTGGGGCGACCAGCTCATGATCCTGTTCTCCCGGGCGCTCCTCGACGAGGTGCCGGGGGCGGCGATCGTGGGCGAGGTGAAGTGCTCGATGACGCTCTACGACGACGTCGCGCGGCGGGGCGGCCGGCCGATCATGTGGAAGGCGGGCCACAGCCTCATCAAGGCGAAGATGAAGGAGGAGCACGCGGTCCTCGCCGGCGAGATGAGCGGGCACATCTTCTTCGCGCACCGGTGGTTCGGCTTCGACGACGCGGTCTACTCGTCGGCCCGCCTGCTCGAGCTCCTCTCCCGGACGGAGGGTTCGCTCTCGGCGCAGCTCGCCGACGTGCCGCGCACCTACTCCACGCCCGAGCTCCGCTTCGACTGCCCGGAGGAGAAGAAGTTCGAGGTGGTGCGCCGGGCGCAGGAGTGGTTCTCGGCGCGCTACCAGTCGGTGACGGTGGACGGCGTGCGCGTGGTGTTCCCGGACGGCTGGGGGCTCGTGCGCGCCTCGAACACCCAGCCGCTGCTCGTGCTCCGCTACGAGGCGACCTCGCCCGCACGGCTCGCGGAGATCGAGGCGCTCGTGGGCGGGAAGGTGAAGGAGCTCTTGCGCGAGGTGGGCGCCTAGCGGGGCTGGGGGAGCTAGGTCGACCGTTCGCCCGCGCCCTGCGCGTGGGCAGCAGGGGGAGTGATGGCGTCGCTCGCGATCGGTGCGGACCTCGGCGGGACGAACGCGCGGGCGGCGGTGGTGGACCGGGCGACCGGGGACGTCCGCACGGTGCATCGCGAGCGGCTGGATGAGCGGTCGCCAGAGGCGGTGGCGGAGGTGGTCGCCCGCGCGGTGCGCGCGGCGGCCCGCGAGGCTGGGACCCACGTCCACCGGGTGGGCGTGGGGGTCGCGGGCCAGTGCCTCGGTGCCACCGGCGTCGTGCTGAACGCTCCGAACCTCGGCTGGCGCGACGTCGCGTTCGGGCCGATGGTCGCGCAAGCGCTGGGGGTGCCGGTCCGGATCGTGAACGACCTCTCGGCCGCGGCGTGGGGAGAACGGCAGCTCGGCGCGGCGAAGGGCGTGGACGAGGCAGCGC
>Ga0318493_10000144_pt1 | contig 17400 bp, 15 predicted proteins | sample GRESIP108b1f23_FD_203294 | JGI IMG/M metagenome (GOLD analysis project Ga0318493, IMG submission 203294) | Tropical soil microbial communities from Luquillo Experimental Forest, Puerto Rico - GRE.SIPMG.108b1f23 | ecosystem: Environmental > Terrestrial > Soil > Tropical forest > Bulk soil...
CGGCATCATCGCCGGGCTCGTGCTCGCGTTCGCCCGCGCGCTCGGCGAGTTCGGCGCGACATTGATGCTGGCCGGCAACATCCCCGGCAAGACAACGACCGTCCCGCTGGCGATCTACACCGCGGTGCAGACCGGCGAGATGGGCGAGGCGGTCGTGCTCGTGCTGGCGCTCACCGTGCTCTCGTGCCTCGTGCTGGTCCTGGCCGGCCGCCTGGGGGCCCGCGCCGCGTGAGCCATCGGTTCTCGATCGAGATCGCGAAGCGGCTCCCCGGATTCACCCTCGACGTCGCGTGGACCGCGGGCGACGGCGTCGCCGTGCTGTTCGGCCCATCGGGCGCCGGCAAGACGCTCACCCTGCAGTGCCTCGCGGGCCTGATCGAGCCCGACGCCGGGCGCATCGTCGTCGACGATCGCGTGCTCTTCGACGCGGCCGCCGGCGTGAACCTGCCGCCGCAGGCACGGCGGGTCGGCTACGTCTTCCAGAGCTACGCTCTCTTTCCGCACCTGACCGTTGCCGGCAATGTCGGCTTCGGCTTGCGCGACCGCCCGCGGCCGGAGCGCGAGCGGCGGGTGATCGAGGTGCTCGAGCGGCTCGAGCTCGCGGGCCTGGCGTACCGCCGCCCGTCCGAGCTCTCCGGCGGCCAGCGCCAGCGCGTGGCCCTCGGGCGGGCCCTGGCGATCGATCCGGCACTGCTCCTGCTCGACGAGCCCCTCTCGGCGCTCGACGCGCCGCTGCGCCGCACCCTGCGCGACGAGCTGCGCGCGATCCTGAGCGGGTGGGGGACCGCCGCGGTGCTGGTGACCCACGACTTCGCCGAGGCCTACCGGCTCGCCGACCGGATCGTCGTGTACGAGAACGGGCGCGTGATCCAGGCGGCGGCGCGCGCCGAGCTTTTGTGGCAGCCGGCATCCGAGGCGGTCGCACGGGTGATGGGCCTGCGCAACGTGCTCCACGGCGTCGTCGTGAAGGCGATGCCAGATCGCATCCAGATCGCATGGCGCGGCCACACCCTCGAGGCGGTGAACTCGCCGACGCGGACGTATCTCCCGCCGGCCGACACCCCGATCGCCTTCTTCATCCGCCCTGAATACGTGCGACTGGTCCGCAAAGACCGGAGCGCGCTCGACGCCGCTCACCACATGAACCAGATGCGCGGCACCATCGTGGGCGAGAGCGATTTCGGGACGGTCTGGTCGCTGCGGCTGCGCCTGGACACGCCGGGCGCCCCAGCGCAGGGGGAGTTCGACCTGGAGGTCGAGGTGCCCCACCTCGTGTACGAGATCCTCGAGATCGAGCGCGACCGCCGCTGGGAGTTCTCGATCCACCGCGGATCGATTCACGTCCTGCCGGCCTGACGCGCGCCCGTCGGGACGGCCCTGGCCGGCCTGGAATTACCGGAAATTGGGGTGCTGACGCGCACCAGCCACTACCTGTCCGGGGGCGAAGCTTGACACTCCAGGGTGTCCAAGGCTATAAGGAGGCGTCGATAGCGCGAGTAGTGACGGCCCCTCCACCGCGCAAGGAGGCCTCGCATGGATCAGGAGTCCCTCATCGAACGACTGACGGCCGAGAACGAGGAGTTCAGGCGCCTCCGGGGCGAGCATCGCGCCCACGATCAAGAGCTCGAGGCGCTCAAGGTGACGCTCCCGCTCTCGGCAGAGAGTCAGTGGCGTATCAGCGAGCTCAAGAAGCTGAAGCTGATGGCCAAAGACCGGATGGAGGCGATCATCCGGCACGCTCGACCCGGCGTCACCGCCTGACCAACGCTCGGCGGGCGTCGTCGTACCGCGGTCTCTCGCACCTTTCACCGAAGGGCGACGCCCGCATGGTGGACGTCTCGGAAAAACGCGAGACGGTCCGCGAGGCCGTCGCCCGGGCCATTCTCAGGATGAAGCCCGCGACGCTCCGTATCATCCGGCAGGGTAACGCGCCCAAGGGCGACGTCCTCGGCGTCGCTCGCACCGCGGGCATCCTGGCCGCGAAGCGCACGCCGCAGCTGATCCCGCTCTGTCATCCGCTGCGCATCACCGGCGTCGACGTCACGTTCGACAACGACCTCAAGCGCGGCGAGCTGTCCGTCGAGGCGCGCGTGCGGACCGTCGACAAGACCGGGGTCGAGATGGAGGCGCTCACGGCCGCGGCGGTGGCGGCGCTCACCGTCTACGACATGGTGAAGGCCGTGGAGCGCGGCGTGACCATCGCGAAGGTCCAGCTCGTCGAGAAGCTGGGCGGCAAGTCGGGGCACTGGCGCCGATTCGCGGCGAAGGCGATGAACTCCAGGCCGGTCTCGAAGACCGCCCCACGATGAAGATCGCCGTTCGGGGCCGGGTCGCGCCCATCTCGGGCCACCCTCGATGAAAGCCGGGCTCAAGGACCTCGCTACGACAAAGACCGCGCTCATCCACTCCGACGCGTGGACTCGCTTCGACTACGGGCCGCACCATCCGCTCCGGATGGAGCGCCTCGGGCTCACGTGGCGACTCATGCAAGCGTACGGGCTCACGAGCCTGCCGCGGGCCACCGTGCGCGCGCCGGAGGCGGCCCCGGAGAGCGCGCTCGCCGTCTATCACGGCCCCGACTACCTCGAGATGCTCAAAGCCTGCAACGGCGGCCAGGCGCCGATGCGCGCCGAGCGCTTCGGCCTGGGCCCGGGCGACAACCCGGTATTCCCCGGTCTCTGGGACGCCGCGCGGCTCTGTGCGGCCGGCTCGCTTCTGGCGGCCGAGCTCGTCCTGAACGGCGAGGCCGATCGCGTGTTCCACTTCGCCGGTGGCCTGCACCACGCGATGCCCTCGCGCGCGTCGGGCTTCTGCTACGTCAACGACGCCGTGCTGGCGATCCTCCGGCTCCGCGAGCGCGGCCAGCGCGTCCTCTACGTCGACATCGACGCCCATCATGGCGACGGCGTGCAGCACGCGTTCTACGGCGATCCGGGCGTGCTGACGATCTCGACCCACGAGCGCGGCGACTATCTCTTCCCCGGCACCGGGTTCGTCGAGGAGGCGGGATCGGGCGCGGGGGTCGGCTACTCGGTGAATCTCCCGCTCGAGCCGTTCACCGACTCGTCGGTCTACCTGCCGGCGTTCGAGCAGGTCGTCCCGCCGCTGTTCGGCGCGTTCCGCCCGGACGTTGTCGTGGCGCAGCTCGGGATCGACTCGCACCGCACCGACCCGCTCACGCACCTGGCCCTCGACGTCCAGGGATTCACGCGCGCGGTCGCGCGCATCACGGAGCTCTCGCCGAAGCTCGTGTGCCTGGGCGGGGGCGGCTACGACCTGCCGAACGTGGCGCGCGCCTGGACGTCGGCGTGGGCCGTGCTGAACGGCGTCGAGCTGCCGGCCGCGCTGCCGGCCTCCTTCGCCGGCGACGTCAGGCGCTACGGGTTCCTGGCCGACTCGCTCTGGGACCCGGCCGAGGCGCTCCCCGACCACCAGCGCCTGCGGGCGCAGGAGTACGCCCAGCGGCAGGTCGACGCGGTTCGCCGGACGATCTTTCCCGTCCATTCGTTGTAGACATTCGGAGGGGCCTCGACGGCCCCCTCCGATGCCTCCCCCAGGGTGGGATTGCGCGGGCGAAGCCCGCGCTCGAACAGGCTTAGTCAGGCGCGGAAGACACGACGCCCGGCAAACGCGGCCGGCATGACGCCCGGTCAGGCGTTGCCGGTACGACGCCCGGCCAGACGCGGCGGCCAGGGCGGCCGGGCAGACGCTGCGAGGTTGAGGGGGATGCGTTACACTGAGACAGTCGTCGCGAGACCGATCGACCAGACATGAAATTCACCCTGCGGCTCGTCAGCGCGATCTGGCTCTCGGTGATGCTGGTCATCGGGGTATTCGCGTATCTCCAGATCCGGGAGGAGCGCGAGCGCCTCGCCGGCGATCTGCAGCGCCGCGCGATGCTGATCGCCGAGGGGCTGACGGACGCGATCGAGGCATCCTCGGCCAAGCAGTCGCCGGCGGCCATCGAGCGGATCGTCAAGAAGTTCGGTCAGTCGCAGCGCGGGATCGCCGTCTACGACCGGTACGCCACCCAGCGCTTCGCCACGCCCGACGTCGCGCCGATCTTGCCCCCGTCGCTGCCCGAGGTGACCGAGGCGATCTCGCGCAACGCCCCGGTGCAGGGGTACCGGACACTGGGCGACCGCACGCGCTTCATCTACGCGACGCCGCTCGTCGCCGACGACCAGCCGGTGGGCGCCATCGCGGTGCTCCAGGACGCCTCGCACCTGGAGCGCGCGGAGTGGGACCGCTGGTCTTACAACGCGGTGCGCTTCCTGGTGCTGGCCCTGGTCATCTCGATCATCATCGCCCTGGTCGTGAAGTTCAGCATCACGCGGCCGATGGCCGAGATCTCGCAATGGACGCGCGCGCTACGCAGCGGGCGGCCGGTGCCGCCGCCGCGCACCGTCGTCGACGCCAACATGTTCGGGCCGCTGGCGCTCGAGGTCTCACGGCTGGCCAGGAGCATGCAGCGGGCCCAGGCCGCCGCCGAGCAGGAAGCCGCGCTGCGCCTGGCCGGTGAGAGCGTGTGGACCGAGGAGCGCCTGAAGCAGTTCGTGCAGATGCAGCTCAACGGCCGGCTCCTCGTCGTGGTCTCGAACCGCGAGCCGGTGAGCCACGTGTGGCGGGGCGGCCAGATCCAGCCCCAGGCTCCGGCCAGCGGCCTGGTCACGGCAATGGACCCGGTCATGCGCGCCTGCGGTGGGGTCTGGGTCGCCCACGCCAGCGGCGATGCCGATCGCGAGACCGCCGACGGGCGCGGCCGGCTCGGCGTCCCGGTCGACGATCCGCGCTACACGCTTCGCCGCGTGTGGCTCTCGAAGGAAGAGGAGCAGGGCTACTACTCCGGCTTCTCCAACGAGGGGCTGTGGCCGTTGTGTCACATCGTGCACACGCGGCCGGTATTCCGGCCCGACGACTGGTCCTACTACCTCGAGGTGAACCAGAAGTTCGCCGATACGGTGCTGGACCAGATCAAGGACGCCGAGTCGCCGATGGTGTTGATCCAGGACTATCACTTCGCGCCGCTCTCGGCGCTCATCAAGGCCGAGCGCCCGGACGCGCGCGTCGCGATCTTCTGGCACATCCCGTGGCCGAACTTCGAGGCCTTCGGGATCTGCCCCTGGCAGCGCGAGCTCCTGCTGGGCATGCTCGGTGCCGACCTGATCGGCTTCCACACCCAGTACTACTGCAACAACTTCCTGGAGACGGTCGATCGCGCGCTCGAGGCGCGCATCGACTGGGAGCGCTTCGCGGTGACGCGCGGCGAGCACACGACCTACGTCAAGCCGTTCCCGATCAGCGTGGCGCCCGAGTTCGTCGACGATCCGCCGCGCGTCTCGCGCGCCGAGCTCCTGCGCCGGCTCGGCATCACCGCCGAGTTCCTGGGCGTCGGTGTCGAGCGCATCGACTATACGAAGGGCCTGCCGGAGCGGATCCGCGCCCTGCGCTTCTTCTTCGAGACCTATCCCGAATACCGCGAGCGGCTCGTGTTCGTGCAGCTGGCGGCGCCGAGCCGCGGCATGATCGATCGCTACCAGGAGATCCAGCGCGAGGTCGAGGACCGCGTGCGCGAGATCAACCAGGCGTTCCAGACCAAGTCGTGGCGGCCCATCCTGTATCTGAAGGCGCACCACGAGCACCGCGACATCTGGGCCTACTACCGTCACGCCGACTTCTGCATGGTGACCTCGCTCCACGACGGCATGAACCTGGTGGCCAAGGAATTCGTCTCGGTGCGCGACGACGAGGACGGCGCGCTCATCCTGAGCCGCTTCGCCGGCGCCTCGCACGAGCTGCGCGACGCGCTGATCGTGAATCCGTATGACCTGACCGGTATGGCCGAGGCGGTGCGCGCCGCGCTCGAGATGTCGCCCGAGGAGCGCCGGGCCCGCATGATCCGCATGCGCCATTCGGTCGTCGACCACAACATCTATCGGTGGGCGGGCCTCTTGCTGAGCGAGCTGGCGAGGATTCCCGTCGAGACCACGGGCGCGAAGGCGTCCTGAGTCTCCCCGTGCGTCTCCTCGACCGTCTCGACCGGGAGCTCGGGGATGGCGCCGGTCTCGTGGTGATCCTCGACTACGACGGAACCCTGACGCCGATCGTCTCCACGCCCGGCGCCGCCGTCCTGGCGCCGTCGGTCCGGGCCACGCTCGCGCGGATCGCCCGCGCCGAGCGCGCCCGCCTGGCCATCCTGTCGGGCCGCGGCCTCGCCGACCTCCGCGCCCGCGTGGCGCTGGACGGCGTCGTCTACGGCGGCTGTCACGGACTCGAGATCACCGGCCGGCGCCTGCACTTCCGGCATCCGCGCGCACATCGCGCCGGGGTCGCCGCGACCGAGCGGGCGCTGGCGGCGGTGCTCCCGTCCGTGCCCGGTGCGCTCGTCGAGTGCAAGGGGCTCGCGGTGAGCCTGCACTATCGCCACGTGATGCCGTCGCGGCGCCGCGCCGTGCGGGAGATCGCCGAGCAGGTCCTGAGGCGCCGCCCCGACCTGGCGATGGTCGCCGGCAATCTCGTCTACGATTTCCTGCCGCGGGTCGGCTGGCACAAGGGCACCGCGGCGCGCTGGATGGTGAGCCGCATGGTGCCCACCCTGCCGGCGCGGCGGGCCGTCATCGTCTACGCGGGCGACGACGCGACGGACGAGATGGCGTTCGCGGCGCTGCGCGACCGCGCGCTCACGATCCACGTCGGGGCCAGGCCGACCGCCGCCGAGTACCGCGTGCGGAGCGTGCGCGACGTCCAGACGCTCCTGCACCGGCTCGCCACGGCCGTCAGCTCGTGACGCGATGACCTCGCGCGCCGCGCGCCCCTTCCGCTTCACCGGGTGCGTCGAGCTGCGCCAGACGCTCGATGTCCACGCCCTGGACGAGCGGGAGCTCATGAACCGGATCGGCGAGGTGCCGGCCGACTCGATCTTCTTCCACACGTTCGGCTACTTCCTGCGCCACCGCGCGGTCACGACCGCCTACGGCAACGACTTCGCGCGGTGGGCCGCCGTCGAGATCGGCGACCAGGCGCTCGCCGAGCGGCTCGCCGTCGTCGACCCGTTCGCGTTCTCGACGCTCGAGGCGCTGCGCGAGCACCTGGTGACGATCCTGCAGGACCATCTCCGGGGCGGTGAGGTCGAGCGCCGGGTCGAGTTCGACCGCGGATTCCATTTCCAGCAGTCGCACATCGTCGAGGTGCCGCTCGGGCTCTCGGCCGAGACCCTCGTCGAGTTCCGCGCGGGTCTGGCCGCCGTCGACGAGAGCGCGATCTACCTGCACACCGTCGAGACGCGCACGCGCGAGCGGCGCGCCGACGCCTTCGCCGCGTGGCTCCGGACCGAGCTCGCGCTGGGCGAGCTCGCCGAGCAATTCGAGCGGATCGATCCCTACCTGACGAGCCTCGAGCGGATCCGCGGGCGGCTGCTCGGGCTCGTCGACGTGGCCCTCGAGGCGGCGCCCCGATGAGGATCGACGAATACCGCCGCGTCGCCATCCCCGGCGCCATCGACTTCATCCTCAAGCTGGCCGAGCAGGTGAAGGGCCGACGCCTTTTGCACGTGACCGGCGGCCGTCTCGGCGGCGGCGCGGCCGACTCCCTGCGGGCCGTGGTGCCGATCCTCAGCGAGCTGGGCGTCGACACGCGGTGGGAAGTCACCGGCGGCGACAACGCCTACTACGCGACGGCCCGGTCGCTACAGGCTGCCCTCGAGGGTGCCGAGCGGGTGCTCAGCGAGGAGGGGCTCGCGCGCTGGGTGGACATGAACGGGCTCAACGCGAAGAAGCTCGATCTCGACGCCGACGTCACGATCGTGCACGACAGTCAGCCCGCCAGTCTCGTGAGCGCGCGGGCGGCCGGCCGGTGGGTGTGGCGGTGCCACTTCGACTGCTCGTCGGCGCAGGCCCGGGCGTGGGCCTTCTTCCGGCGCTTCGCCGACCAGTACGACCTGGCCGTCTTCCCGATGCCGGGGTTCGAGGGACGGCTCGGGATCCCGATGTTCGTCGTGCCGCCGACGATCGATCCGCTCTCCGAGCGCAACCGCGACCTCACGCCGCGCGAGGTCAGCGAGATCCTCATGGCGCTCGGCGTGGCGCGCGACAAGCCCCTGCTCGTGCAGGTCGGGCGCTTCGCGCACGCGCACGACCCGCTCGGCGTCGTCAACGCGTACCGGCTCGTCAAGAAGCACCACGACGTGCGGCTCGTGCTGGCCGGGGCGGCCGACGGCGAGCCGGAGCGGCTCGAGCTCCTCTCGCACCTGCTCGAGGTCGCCCAGGAGGACCGCGACGTCGTCGTGCTCGAGCTGCCGCCCGAGGCGCACCGGCAGGTCAACGCGCTCCAGCGCGCGGCCACGATCGTGCTCCAGAAGTCGGTGCGCGCCGGCTACGACCTCGGCGCCGCGGAGGCGATGTGGAAGGGCAAGCCGATCGTCGGCGGCTACGCGGGCGGGCTCGCGCAGCAGATCATCACCAACGTGACCGGTTACACCGTGCACTCCGTCGAGGGGGCTGCCTTTCGCATTCGCCACCTGCTCAACAACCCGGAGCTCATTCCACGCATGGGCGCCGCCGGCCGCGAGCACGTGCGCCGCTCGCTCCTGATCACCCGCGAGCTCGTCGACGGGCTCGCGCTCGGGGTCCATCTGACGCGATGAGCGCCGTGGCCGTCGGCCCGGAGCTCCCGCCCGACGTCGACCGGCAGGTGGACGGCCTGGCGCCGGCCGAGCTCGCGGTGGGCGTCTTGACCTACAACAACGCTGCCACGGTCCCCGCCGTCGTGGAGGCCGTCCGCGGCGGACTCGAGAAGCACTTCACCGGTGCGCGCGCGGTCCTGATCAACGCGGACGCCGGCTCGTCGGACGCGACGGTCGATCGGCTCGCCGACAGCGGGCTGCCCTTCGTCCGCGCCCGGCACGAGGCGCCGGCGGCGCAGCTCGGCGCCGTGCCGTTCCACGGCGTCCCCGGTCGCGGGGCCGCGCTGCGCCTGGCGGTCGCGGTCGCCCGGCGCCTGGGCGCGCGCGCCCTGCTCGTGCTCGAGGCCGACGTCACGTCGATCACCGGCGACTGGCTCGAGCGGCTGCTGCGCCCCGTGCTGGAGGGCGGGGCCGACCTCGTGATGCCCATCCACGCGCGCCATCGCTACGACGGCACGATCACCAACCTCGTCCTGGCCCCGCTGGTCGGCTCGCTGTTCGGCCGCCGACTGCACCAGCCGCTGTCCGGCCCGCGCGCGCTCTCGGCGCGCGCGCTGGAACGCCTGGGGACCGAGCCGCGGTGGCCCGAGTCCGGGCGGAGCACGACGGATCTCTGGATCGCCGGCACCGCGATCGCCGAAGGCCTGTCGGTCCACGAGGCGCGGCTGGGCCGCTGGCGCGTCGAATCGAGCACGCGCTCCACCGACCTGCCGACGATGGTCGCGCAGACCCTCGGCGCCGTCTTCGCAGTGATGGAGGACTACGAGGATCTCTGGCTGCCGACGACGAACTGGCTGGCGGTCCCGGCCGACGGACCGCCGGCGCTGCCGTCGGACGAGCCGGTGCAGATCGACGTCGAGCGCATGGTGGGCGCCTTCACCCGCGGCCTGCGCGACCTCGGCACGATCTGGGAGCACGTCCTGGCCCCCGACACCCTGGGCGACGTGCTGAGCCTGGGCGCGGACGACGTCGCGCGGTTCCGCTTCCCGGACGATCTGTGGGCGCGCGTCGTCTACGACTTCGCGCTCGGGTATCACTGGAGCGTCGTGTACCGCGAGCACCTGCTGCGCTCGCTCGTGCCGCTCTATCTGGGCCGCACCGCGGCCTACGTCCTCGCCACGCGCCCGCGCGACGCGGCGGCGTCGGAGGAGGCACTCGGCGTCGTCGCCGACGCGTTCGAGCGCGAGAAGCCGTACCTGGTGGATCGCTGGCGATGAAGAACACCGCGCGCGACTGGTACAAGGACGCCGTCTTCTACGAGGTCCACGTCAAGGCGTTCCGCGACGCCAACGACGACGGCATCGGCGACTTCGCGGGGCTGACCGAGAGCCTCGACTACATCCAGGAGCTCGGTGTCGACTGCCTGTGGATCCTGCCGATGTATCCCTCGCCGCTGCGCGACGACGGCTACGACATCGCCGACTTCTACGGGATCCATCCCTCGTACGGGACGGTCGAGGACTTCCAGAAGTTCCTCGACGCTGCGCACGCGCGCGACCTGCGCGTCATCGCCGACCTGGTGATGAACCACACCTCGGACCAGCACCCGTGGTTCCAGTCCTCGCGCTCGAGCCCGGCCTCGCCGTACGCCGACTACTACGTGTGGAGCGCGTCCGATCGCCGCTTCGCGGACGCCCGGATCATCTTCGTCGACACCGAGAAGTCGAACTGGACCCTGGACCCGACGCGGCGCCAGTACTACTGGCACCGGTTCTTCAGCCACCAGCCCGACCTGAACTACGACAACTCCGCGGTGCGCCACGCGATGCTCGACGTGATGCGCTTCTGGCTCGACCGCGGCCTCGACGGCTTCCGTTGCGACGCGGTGCCGTACCTGGTCGAGCGCGAGGGCACGAGCTGCGAGAACCTGCCGGAGACGCACGCGATCCTCAAGGAGTTCCGCGCGGTCATCGACCACGAGTACGGCGGCGACCGGGTCCTGCTCGCCGAAGCCAACCAGTGGCCGGAGGACGTGCGTCCCTACTTCGGCGACGGCGACGAGTTCCACATGTCCTTCCACTTCCCGCTGATGCCGCGCCTCTATCTGGGCCTTCGGCTCGAGGACACGCGGCCGATCACCGACATCTTCACCCACACGCCGCCGATCCCGCCGACCTGCCAGTGGGGGCTCTTCCTCAGAAACCACGACGAGCTGACGCTCGAGATGGTGACGAACGAAGAGCGCGCATTCATGTACTACGCCTACGCGCACGACCCCGACATGAAGCTCAACCTCGGCATCCGCCGGCGCCTGGCGCCGCTCCTGGACGGCGACCGGCGCCGCGTGGAGCTCCTGAACTGCCTGCTGCTGACCCTGCCGGGCAGCCCCATCATCTACTACGGCGACGAGATCGGCATGGGCGACAACGTCTACCTGGGCGATCGCAACGGCGTGCGCACGCCGATGCAGTGGTCGCGCGACCGCAACGCCGGCTTCTCGTCGGTCGAGCACGGGCAGCTCTACCTGCCGGTCATCGCCGATCCCGTCTACGGCTACGAGGCGGTGAACGTCGCGGCGCAGACGCGCCAGCCCTCGTCGCTCCTCAACACTATGCGCCGGCTCCTGGCGGCGCGGCGCACGTCGTCGGTGTTCGGGCGGGGGAGCATCGAGTTCCTGCGGCCGCGCAACTCGAAGGTGCTCGCCTACCTGCGCCGGCACGCCCGCGAGACGCTCCTGATCGTCGCCAACCTCTCGGCGGCGCCGCAGCCGGTCGAGCTCGACCTGGGCGCCTTCGCCGGGGCCACGCCGATCGAGATGCTCGGCGGCACGACGTTCCCGACCATCCGCACCGCGCCCTACTTCCTGAGCCTGGGCCCTCACGGCTTCTACTGGTTCGGCCTGGAGCGGCCCGGCGACGGCGACGAGCCGTTTGGAATCGAGCGGACAGCCATCTGAGCGCGCGCGACCCGGGGATCCCGCGCGGATCACCGCCGCGCTCGGGCGGGCGGTCGTCGCCGAGCTGCCCGCGGCCCTCCCGCGCCAGCGCTGGTTTGGCGCGAAAGGCCGGACGATCACCGGCGCGCGCGTGCGCGACTGCGGCGAGCTCGGCAAGTCGGCCTGGCTGGTTCTGGTCGATGTGACCTTCGCCGAGGGACCGGACGAGACGTACGCGGTCCCCCTGATCCTCGACGACGCCGCACGCGCGCCGGCGGGCGGGCTCTCGCTCACGGTCGATCTCGACGGCGGGCGAGTTCGCGCGGCCGATGCGTTCGACAACCCCGGGTTCTGCCTCGAGCTCCTGGAGGGCTTCGAGCGCGAGTCGATCCGCGCGACCGCGCGCGGCGGCTCGGTGCGCTTCGTGCGCACGGATCGCTTTCCACGGCTCGCCGGCGCCTCCATCACGCCGCGGCGGCTCACCGGCGAGCAGTCCAACACCTCCGTGGTGTACGGCGAGCTCCTCATCGTGAAGGCGCTCAGAAAGGTGCAGCCCGGACCGAACCTCGACTACGAGGTCGGGGAGTTCCTGACCTTCCGGGCGCGGTTCCCGCACGTGCCGGCGCTGGCCGGCGCGATCGAGCACGTCTCGGCGACCGGCGAGACGACGACCCTGGCGATGCTGCAGCGCTACGTGCCGAGCCGCGGCGATGGCTGGCGCTGGGCTCTCGGCGAGCTCGGACGCCTTCCGCCCGAGCGCGCCGACGACGCATCGGAGCCCGTGTTCCACGACCTCTTCGGGCTCGGTGTCGTGACGGCGGCCTTGCACGGCGCGCTCGCGTCCGACTCGAGCGATCCCGTGTTCGCGCCCGAGCCGCTCACCGCCGCCGACGCGAACGCCGCGGGCGAGCGGGTCGCCGAGGCCGTGCGGCGGACGTGCGTCGCTCTCCGCGCGCGCCTGGTCACGCTGCCTCCGGCCATCGCCGCCGACGCGCGAGCGCTCCTGGCCGGCGAGCCGACGCTGATCGAGCGCGCCCGCGATCTTCACCTGCTCGCCGCCGAGCAGTGCACGAAGATTCGGATCCACGGCGATTATCATCTGGGCCAGACCCTCCGCACCGACGGAGGCTTCGTCATCCTCGACTTCGAGGGCGAGCCCGCACGGCCCGTGGCCGAGCGGCGCCAGAAGCAGTGCGTGCTGGTCGACGTCGCCGGGATGCTCCGGTCGCTCGACTACGCCGTCCACACGGCGCTGTCGGCGGCGGGCGCGCCCTCGCCCGGGGGCGAGCGCTGGGTACGGCGCGCGAACGCCGCGTTCGTCGAGGGCTACCTGGACGAGATCGGGCGCGTGCCGGTGCGGCTCCTGCCTGCCTCGCCCTCGGCCTTCTCGCGAGCGCTCGCGGTCTTCGAGCTCGACCGGGCGCTGTACGAAGTGCGCTACGAGCTCGACAACCGGCCGACGTGGCTCGGTATCCCGCTCGGAGGACTCGCGCGCCTGTTGGCCCGCGAGCGCGCGTCGTGAGCGTGATCGGGCGCCGTTCGGCCTGGGCCCTCGGGCTGATGGCCTGGCTTCTGGCGCTCGGCGGCTGCGGCGCCGGCCACGAGCGCGGGCCCGTCACGCTCGTCTTCAAGTACGCGCGCATCCTCGGCAACGCCGACCCGCTGCCCGAGCTCCTGCGCGCGTTCGAGGCCGCGCATCCGGACGTGCGCGTCAAGGGCGAGGCGCTGCCGTGGGCGTCCGACGATCAGCACCAGTTCTACGTCATCAATCTCGAGGGCAGGAGCCCTGGCTTCGACGTCATGATGCTCGACTGCATCTGGGTCCCGGAGTTCGCCCGGGCGGGATGGCTCCTCGACCTGACGAGCCAGCTCGCGCCGGACGAGCTCGCGCCCTATTTCCCGAGCGCGGTCGCGTCGGCGACCTACAACGGGCGCGTCTGGGCGCTGCCGTGGAACTTCAACGTGGGGCTGCTCTACTATCGCGCCGATCTCCTGACCAAGTACGGCCTGCGGCCGCCCGAGACCTTCGAGGAGATGATCGACCAGGTGCGCCGCATCCGCGCGGGCGAGCGCGACCCGGCGCTCAACGGCTACGTCTGGCAGGGCAAGCAGTACGAGGGCCTCGTCGTCAACGTGCTGGAAGCATTCTGGGCGAACGGCACGACCGTGATGGAGGACGACGGTAAGGTCTTTCCAGATCCTGCGCGTGCGGCCGACGCACTGAAATTCTTGCGCGGGCTCATCACGATGGGCGTGAGCCCGGCGTGGACGACGGCGGCCGACGAGGAGCTGTCGCGGCGCGCCTTCGGCGACGGCCACGCGATCTTCCTCCGCAACTGGCCGTACGCGATGGACCTGTTCGAGGGGCAGGGCTCGGCGGTGCGCGGCAAGGTTGCGTTCGCGTCGCTGCCCGGGCGCGCGCGCGGCGCGCCGGGTGTGGGCTCGACCGGCGGCGCGCACCTCGGCGTCTCGGCCCGGAGCCGCTACCCGGAGCTCGCGCTGGCGCTGGCGCGACACCTCACGAGCGAGCGTGCCCAGCGTGCGATCGCGCTCGGCGCCGCGCTCTCGCCGACGCGCCAGGCGCTCTACCGCGATCCCGAGCTCGTGCGGGAGCGCCCGGCGATGCCGCGGCTGGAGGCGCTCGCGCTGGCGGGGCGCCCGCGGCCGGTCATCCCGTACTACCTGCTGCTCTCGGCCACGGTCCAGCCGGAGTTCTCGGCGGCGCTCGTCGGCGTGAAGTCGCCCGAGCGCGCGATCGCCGACGCCGACGCGCGGCTCGCCTATTTTCTCCAGGCCGTGCGATGACCGGCCGCGAGGCCGCCGCCCGGCGCCGCGCGCTCGTGTGCGTGGCGCCGACCGTCGTGGCGCTGGGCGCGCTCACCGTCTATCCGGGAATCTGGGTGGTCTGGCTCTCGCTCCAGCACCGCATCCCGATCTTCGACGTGTCGCGCTTCGCCGGATTCGAGAACTATGCCTTCCTCGCCGTCGACCCGCGGTTCTGGAGCGCGGCTCGCATCACCGCCGTGTTCACGCTCGGGTCGGTGGCGCTCGAGGTCGTGCTCGGCGTGGCCGCCGCGCTCGCGATCCACGCCCAGGTGCGCGGCCGCAAGGTGTCGCTCTCCTTGCTGCTGCTCGCGTGGGCGATGCCCGCCGTCGTGGGCGCGAAGCTCTTCGAGTGGCTCTATCATCCGTCGGCCGGTGTCATCAACGTGGCTCTCGGCCGGCACGCGATCAACTGGCTCGGCGATCCCAACGTGGCGCTGCCCGCCGTGATCCTCGCCGACGTGTGGCGCACGATGCCGTTCGTCGCGATTCTCTGTTACGCGCGCTTGCTGGCGATTCCGGCCGACGTGTACGAGGCCGCGCAGGTGGACGGCGCCGGCCGGCTCGCGACCCTGACCCGGATCACCCTGCCGCTGCTCGGCCGGATCTTGCTGCTCGCCATCCTCTTCCGCACGCTCGACGCGCTGCGCGCCTTCGACATCATGTTCGTGCTCACCGGAGGCGGCCCCGCCGGCGCGACCGAGACGCTCACCATCTACGCGTACCGGGCACTCTTCCAGACGCTGCAGATCGGCTTCGGCTCGGCGGTGAGCGTCGTCGTGTTCGCGCTGGTCATGGCGGTCGCCTGGGCGTACTTGAGACTCTTGCGCACGGGCACGGTGGCGGCGTGAGAGCCAGGGTACGCGCGCTCGTTGACGCCCTCGTGGTGCTGGCGCTCGCCGCCTATGCGATCCCGTTCTTCTGGCAGCTTCTGACGTCGTTCAAGCCGGAGGCCGAGCTCCTGCGGGTCCCGCCGCTCCTGCCGAGCCGGCTGACCTTCTCGCACTACCAGGTCGTGTTCTCCCAGAGCTTGATGCCGCGGGCGCTCGGCAACAGCCTCGGCATCGCCACGCTCACCACCGTGCTCTCGCTCGCGGCCGGCGTGCCCGCGGCGTACGCCGTCGCGCGGCTGCCGCTTCCTGGCAAGCGCTGGCTGTTGCTCGCGATCGTCGCGAGCACGGCCTTTCCGCAGATCGCGACCGTGAGCCCGCTCTACCTCCTGATGCGCGCGCTCGAGCTGCGCGACACGTGGGCCGGCCTGATCCTGGTGCACGCCTCGTTCGCGCTGCCGCTGACGATCTGGCTCCTGGCCGGGTTCGTGCGCGAGATCCCGATCGAGGCCGAGGAGGCCGCGTCGGTCGACGGGGCCGGGCTCGTCGCGACGCTCCGCTGGGTCGTGGTCCCGCTGCTGGCGCCCGGCCTGGCCTCGACCGCGCTCCTGACGTTTCTCTTCAGCTGGAACGAGTTCCTCTTCGCCTACACGTTCACGGTCTCCGAGGCGAGCCGGACGATCCCGGTGGCGCTGGCGCTGTTTCCGGGTGTCTTCGAGGTGCCGTGGGGCGACATCGCCGCGGCGTCGATACTCGCGAGCCTGCCGCCGGTCGTGATCGTGATCGCCCTGCAGCGGTTCCTGGTGCGGGGCCTCGTCGCCGGCGCCGTCAAGGAGTGAGCTACTATGAGGAGGGGACGTCCATGACCGACTTCTGGCGCGACCTCGTGCTGACCGCGATGCACAACATGAGCGTCACCCTCGGCACCGTGCTGCCGAGCATCCTGGCCATGCTCACCCTGGTGGCGCTCGGCGCCCTGCTGGGCTGGCTCGCCGGAAGCCTGGTCGGGCGGCTGGCGCAGGCGCTCGACCTCGACCACCGGAGCCGCGCCTGGGGCGTCACGTCCGCGCTCGCACGCGCAGGGATCTACCGGCCGCCGTCGCAGGTGCTCCGGCTCGTCGCGTTCTGGGGCCTCTTCGTCATCTTCGCCACGATGGGCATCGACGCCCTGGCGATCCCGGGCGCGCCCGGCGCCACCAGCATGCTCCTGAGCTTCCTGCCGCGCCTCCTGTCCGCCGTTTTGATCCTGGTCGTCGGCTGGCTCGCCGCGAACTTCCTCGGGCAGGCGGTGCTGATCGCCGCCGTCAACGCCGGCATCGTCCAGGCACGGCTGCTCGCCCGAGCAACCCGCTCGATCGTGATCCTCTTCACCGTCGCCACCGCGCTGGTCGAGATCGGCATCGGGCGTGACATGGTGCTGATCGCCTTCGGCGTGCTGTTCGGCGGCCTCGTCCTGGCGCTGGCGCTCGCCTTCGGTCTCGGCGGCCGCCACCTCGCGCGCGAGATCCTCGAGCGCGGCCGGCGCCGCGAGCGCGAGCCCGCGCCGCAGGACTCCATCACGCACCTGTAGCGCTCCTGTTCGCGCCACCCGGTCGTTGGCCGGGTGCCCCGCCGGCGCTATGCTCCGCGCCACAGGGCCGGGGAGGTGCGCCTGAAGCGAAATTGAGGATCGATAGACTGCCGGGGTAGCCGCGCCGCGCGGCTACACTTTTCTCATGGCCACCTTGGCCCACGCCCATCGGTTCCCGACGGTGGTGCCGGTCATCGTCGCCAACTCGATCCCGATCGTCGGCGTCCTGGCGTTCGGCTGGGATCTCCGCTCGATCATGTTCCTCTACTGGTTCGAGACCGCCGTGGTCGTCTTCTACAGCGTCTTGAAGATCGTCACGATCGGCGGGCCGATGACCCTCTTCTGGATACCGGCGCATCTCGCGACCTTCGCCGTGTTCATGAGCTTTCATCTGATGATGATCCTGGCGCTCGGGCCATCGCACGGCGGCGGGTTCTTTCCGCGGGAGACCATCCTGGATCTCCTGCGCCGAACGTGGGGCGGCGCCGTCGGCCTTGTCGTGAGCCACGGCATCTCGTTCGTCGTGAACTTTCTCGGCAATCGCGAGTACGAGCACACGACCGTCGACGCGCAGGTGGCGGCGCCGTGGAAGCGGCTGCTCATCATGCACGTCACCACGATC
>Ga0318493_10000150_pt1 | contig 17035 bp, 12 predicted proteins | sample GRESIP108b1f23_FD_203294 | JGI IMG/M metagenome (GOLD analysis project Ga0318493, IMG submission 203294) | Tropical soil microbial communities from Luquillo Experimental Forest, Puerto Rico - GRE.SIPMG.108b1f23 | ecosystem: Environmental > Terrestrial > Soil > Tropical forest > Bulk soil...
TCGCGCCGGGGCCATCCACGTCATCTGGCCGCGGCGGACTTACCTCGGGGAAAGGCCCGAGCGCCGGGCATATGTGAGCGCTAACGGTTTAGGGATGGACTGACCGTGAGACGGGACGAGGGATCCGACCCGGGCGGTTCGGTAGCGGGCGCAGGTCAGGTCGCGGATATCCCGGTCGCCGCGGGCAGCGTGCGCTGGGAGCGGCCCACCGCGCGCAGCTTCTGGAACGCGCTGGCCGACCCCGAGCGGGAGGCGCTGGCGGCGGCCGGGGTGGAGGAGTTCTTCCGGGCCGGCGCGGTGCTGTGCCGCGCGGGCGAGGACACCTCCCAGGTGATGATCATCGACTCGGGCTGGGCCAAGGTCAGCGTCAGGGAAGGGCCGGGCGGCGCGGAGAAGATCCTGGCCGTGCGCGGCCAGGGGGATGTGGTGGGGGAGCGGGCCGCGCTGACCATCCAGGTCCGTTCGGCCACCGTGACCGCGCTGGACGAGGTCTCGGCGATGGTCGTTCCGGCCGAACGGTTCGCGGAGTTCCTGCGCGGCCATCCGCGGGCCGCCGAGGTGCTGGAACGCCAGGTGACCGAGCGCCGGGAAGAGGACCGGGCGCGGCTGTTCCCGGGTGAGCGGGCCGGCGCCGAGCGGCGGCTGGCCTGGCTGCTGCTCGACCTGGCCCAGCGCCGGGGCGGCTACCAGCACACCGCCGTGGCGATGTTCACCCTGCCGATGTCGCAGCAGGAACTCGCGGACTGGGCGGGGACGAGCCCGGACGCGGTCGGCCGGTTCCTGCGGTCCTGGCGGGACCGGGGGATCATCGCCCACGGCGAGCGGTCCCGCCGGCTGACCGTGATCGACCTGGACGGCCTGGCCGCGCTATGCGACGTCGCGCCGCCGGACACCCGCGCCGACCGGACGCCGAACGGGTCGCTCGCCGCCACGGCGGAGGCGGCGCGCTGGCAGCAGGATTGGGATGAGCCGCTGAACTGCTCGATCGTGTTCACCGACGTGGCCGGGTTCTCCGATCCGGTGCGCAACGACGGCGACCGCGAGGTGGTGCGCGCGGCGATGTACGAGATCCTGCGGTCCTCCTTCGAGGCGTCCGGGGTGTCCTGGGCGACGTGTTACCGGGAGGACCGCGGCGACGGCGCCGTCATCGTGGTGCCGCCGACCATCTCCACGCGCCGCGTGGTCGACCCGCTGATGGCCGAACTGGCCAGCCGGCTCCGCCAGTACAACCGCCGGGCCAGCGAGGTGGTGCGGATCCAGCTGCGGGTGGCGTTGCACGCCGGACCGGTCGGGAGGGACGCCGAGGGGCTCACCGGGCAGGCCGTGATCGCCACCGCGCGCATCGTGGACGCCCCGGTGATCAAGGCCAGGCTCGCCACCGAGCAGGCGGACCTGATCTTCGCGGCGTCGGACTACGTCTACGACCACGTGGTGCGCGGCTGCACCGGGCGGGTGGATCCGGCGACCTTCGAGCACCTGGAGTGCCAGGTCAAGGAGTCTCACGTATCGGTCTGGGCGCACCTGCACCTGACCGGGCGCGTCGCGCCGCCGCCCGGGCTGGCCCTGGCGGCCCCGCCCGCGTCGGCCATCTCGGTCGGCCCGCTGCCGGTCGCGGCGCCGCTGGGCAAGCTCCCGCCGGAGGTGCGCGGCCGCGAGGGGCTGATCGGCGAGCTGCGCCGGGCGCTGCGGCCCTACCCGTGGCGGGCCAGCCGGGCGTTCGTGATCGCGGGCATGGGCGGCCTGGGCAAGTCCACCGTCGCGCTGACCGCGGCCCGGATGGCCAGGGAGCGCGGCTACCGCGTCTGGTGGGTCCGGGCCGCGGACAGCGCCCTGCTGACCAGCGGGATGCTCGAAGTGCTGCGCGAACTCGGGGCACCCGAGTCGGTGACGGCGCCGGTGCGGGAGGGTGCCCGGACCGCGCCGGCCCGGGCCTGGGAGTTCCTGAACAGCGACCACGTCGCGGGCCGCCGCTGGGTGCTGGTCTTCGACGACGCCGACAACCCCGCGGTGCTGGCCGGCGCCGACGCCGGCACGCCGGCCGACGGCACCGGATGGCTGCGTCCCGATCCGGCCGGGATGGTGATCGTGACCACCCGGATCAGGGACCCGCGGGTCTGGGGAACCGGGGTCACGCTGCGCGAGCTCAAGCCGCTGGACGACGAGGCCGGCGCCGAGGTGCTGCGCGACCTGGCTCCCGAGGTCGCCGATCCCGGCGGCCACGAGGCGCGCGAGCTGTCCCGCCGCCTCGGCGGGCTGCCGCTGGCGCTGCACCTGGCGGGCGCCTACCTGGGGTCGCCGTTCGCGCACTGGTCCACCTTCGCCGGCTACCGGGAGGCGCTGGACGGCGTCGAGCTGCCCGCGGCCCTGACCGACATCGACGAAGAGGGCGAAGGCATCCACGCGAACGTCCAGCGCACCTGGGACCTGTCCCTGGACGCGCTCGCCGCCGAGGGCAGGCCGCAGGCACGCCCGCTGCTGCTGGTGCTGTCCTGTTTCGCGCCGGCCGCCCCCATCCCGGCCTGGCTGCTGCAGTTGCCGCCGCTCGCGGACCTGCTGGCCGGCCCGGACAAGCGAGCCGGACACGACGACGGGGCCGAACGGCGCGGGCTCCGCGCCGGGCTGCAGGGCCTGTCGCGCACCGGGCTGATCGACATCTCGAACAGCGGCAGCCCGGCCGGCGTGCACGCCGTCACCGTGCACCCGGTGGTCGCCGACGCGAACCGTGTCCGGCTCGCGGCCAGCGCCGACGCCGAGCGCGCGGCCGTGCAGGAGACGGTGGTGGCGCTGCTCGAGGCGGCCACGGCCGGGCTCGACCCGGGACGGCCGGGCGACTGGCTGGCCTGGCGGCGGCTGCGGGCGCACATGAACGCCGTCATCGACCTGCTCGCCGACGATCTGGACCCCGCCGTCCTGGCCCGGCTGCTGTCGGTCAGCGCGGTCGGCACCGAGGCGCTGCTCGGCGCCGGGCGGCTGGCCGCGGCCCAGAAGCTCGCGCAGGCCAGCGTGGCGGCCGCGGCCTTCCTGCGCCAGGACGACCCGGCCGCGCTGACCGCGCGCGGCTACCTGGCGCGGACCCTGGTCCGGCGGGGTCGCAGCGGCGACGCCGAGACGATCTACCGCGAGCTGCTCGCCGACCGGATCCGGGTCCAGGGCGAGGATCACCTCGACACCCTGGCCACCCGGCACGACCTGGCCGCCGCGCTGGGCGTGCAGGGCCGGTTCGGCGAGGCCGAGCAGCTGTACCGGCGGCTGCTCGGCGCGGACTACCGGCTGCGCGGCCCCGATCACCGGGAGACCCTGGCCGCCCGGTACAACCTGGCCCGGATGATCGGCCTGCAAGGCCGCTACGCCGAAGCCGACACGCTGAGCCGGCAGGTCCTGGACGTGCAGCGCCGCGTGCTCGGCCCGGACCACCCCGACGTCCTGGCCAGCCGCCAGCACCTGGCCCGGCTGGCCGGGAAGGCCGGCCGCTACGCCGAGGCCGAGCAGATGTACCGCCGGGTCCTGGCCGACCGCCGCCGGGTCCTGGGCGACGATCACCCCGACACGCTGGCCACCCGGCACCGGCTGGCCCGGATCGTCGGGCAGCGGGGCCGGTACGGCGAGGCGGAGGAACTGTGCCACCAGATCCTGGCGGACCGGCGCAGGCTGCTCGGCGAGGACCACCCGGACAACCTGTCCACCCGGCACCGGCTGGCCAAGATGCTCGGCCTGCAGGGCCGCTACGCCGACGCGGAGCCGATGTTCCGGCAGGTGCTCGCGGCCCGGCGCCGCGTCCTTGGCGCCGAGCATCCCGACACCTTGTCCACCGAGCACCGGCTCGGCTGGCTGATCGGCCGGCAGGGCCGCTACAGCGAGGCCATCGACATCGTCAACCAGGTCCTCGGCGGCCGCAGGAACCTGCTCGGCGACGACCACCCCGACACGCTGGCCGCCCGCGAGACCCTGGCCTGGCTCACCGGGCTGCGCGGCAAGCCCGCCGAAGCCGCCGAGCAGGCGAGCGAGGTTCTGGCCGACCGGCGCCGCCTGCTCGGCGAGGACCATCCCGACACCCTCACCACCCGCGGCACCCTCGCCTGGACCGCCGAACTGCGACGCCGCTACGCCGACGCCGAGCAGCAGTACCGCAGTCTGCTCGCCGACCGGGAGCGCATCCTGGGCGCCAGCCACCCCGACACGCTCGTCGCCCGCCAGGACGTGGCCCGGATGCTCGGCATGCAGCGCCGCTACGCCGAGGCCGAGCAGCTCAGCCGCGAGGTGCTGGCCGACAGGCACCGGCTGCTCGGCGACGACCACCCCGACACCCTCACCTCACGGGCCACCCTCGCCCGGCTGGCCGCCCGCCAGGGCCGCCGCGCCGAAGCCGAGGAACTCTACCGCCAGGTCATCGCCGACCGCACCCGCGTCCTTGGCCCCGCCCACCCCGACACCGCGGCCGTCCGCGAAGAATTCGCCCAGCTCACCGCCAGCTGACCCGGGCGGCCAGCCGGGCCGTCCGGCGGCTTACCAGCGGCCGCGGTGAACGACCTCGCCGAACGGCCGCCGGTCGGGCTTGCGGACGGGGGCCAGCGGCCGGTCCGCGGGGTAGCCGAGCGAGATGAGCAGCGCCCAGTTGCGGTCCTCGGGGAAGCCCAGCAGTTCGCGGGCGAGCCGCAGGTCGGCGACGCCCGCGTGGCAACTGCCGATGCCGAGGTCGGCCGCGGCCAGCAGCATGGCCATCGTCGCCTGGCCCAAATCGAACTGGGCCCGGCCGAACTCATTGTCGGCCGCGGGGCCGACCACCACGATCGTCGCCGCCGAGTCGGCCACGTGACCGGCCCCCCGCCAGACCCCGGCCAGCCGACGGAGCTGCCCGCGGTCGGTGACGACGATGAAGTCCCACGGCTGCCAGTTCTGCGAGGACGGCGAGCGGCGACCCGCCTCCAGGACCTGGTCCAGGTCCGCCGCGGGGATCGGTCGGCCGTCGAAGGACCGGACGTTGCGGCGAGAGGTGATCGCCTCCCAGGTCTGCATGCTGCTCTCCTCACCCCTCGGGCGCGAACGGCGGGCCATGCGGCTCGCCCCACCAGCTCCGCAGGAATCCTCCGGCCTGTTCGAAAGCCCCGGCAAGCGGGCCGTCGGGGTGGCCGAGCGCCGTGCGGATGAGCTCGCTGATCCTGGCTTCGACGGCGGTCAGGACCTGGTCCGGGGTCGCATCGGCTGCGGACCGGTAGCCGAGCACCGCGCCCGCGTTGCACACGAAATCGGGCAGCGCCACGATGCCGCGCCGGCGCAGTACCTCGGCTCCGGCCGCGGTGTACGGGGCGTTCGCGGCGGGGGCGACGACCCGCACCCCCGGTGGCAGCGACCGAGCGGTCTGGCCGTCGATCGTTCCCGGCCGGGTCCCGGGGACCAGGACATCGGCGTTCACCTCGGTGAAAAGCTGCCGCGCCGGCATGACCGGCCGTCCGTAGCGCAGGACGCACCCGTCGCCGTGCGAACGGCGCAGCTCGAGCAGCCGTTCGACGTCAAGACCAGCGGGGTCCGCGACGCACCCGGCCACGGTGGACACCGCCACCACCCGGCCGCCGCGGCGGCTGACCTCGCGCGCCACTCCGCCGCCCACCTTGCCGAACCCCTCGATGGCCACCGAATGACCGTGCCAGCCCTCTGCCGCCCCGCCCAGCGCCGTCTCGGCGGCCACCGCGACGCCGTACCCGGTCAGCAGGTCCTCGAACGGCACGCCGGCCACCGCGGCGCGGATGGCCGCGGGCGCGGCCCGGCGCTCGCGCAGCGGCGCGAAATCCTCCTCGGCCGTGCCCATGTCCGGCCCGGTCAGGAACCGGCCCGCGTCGGTCAGCGGCCGGACCTCCGCGCAGAACCGGGCCATCAGGGCGGCCTTACCCGCCCGGTCCGCCGGGTCCCCGCGCACGCCCGCCTTGGCGCCGCCGACCCGCTCACCCAGCGCGGCGAACTTGTAGGTCATCGAGCGCGCCAGCACCGCCACCTCGGCCACGCTGACATCCGGTGCCAGCCGGGTCCCCCCGGCCGACAGCGGCGCACCGGGCAGGTCGAATACCACGAACCCGGGCACCGAGCCAAGCTCGACGATCTCTGGACCACTACCGTCGCGTCCCGCCATGCCTCTGATCATGTCAGCTCGGACCGTAGTCGGCCGGCCACGACGCCCCGGCTGCCGGGGGACGAGGCCCGAACCGGAGGTGAGCAGCCCGTTTCCCCGAAATACCTGGGCCGGAGCCCGCGGCCGGACGGTGCCGGAGCCGCCTCGCGGGCCCGCCGCACGGCCATCGTGATCATTAATCGCCTGCATTCCGTCAGCGTTCGGCTTTAATCTGCTCAGGCGAGGGTAGTCCGTATGCGGGTTGCGGATCGGATTTTTGCAGCCGGGGAGGGCGCAAAGGCATGAGCAGTCGCAGGCCTGGCCGAGAAAATGATCATCGTAGACGGCGCTTCGCCGTGGCCGGCAGGTCACCGGGACCTGCACGCCGCCAGCCGAGCTACCACGTCAAGCACTAGCCGACGTGGCCGCGAAGGCGCGGCAGGCTGCGATGTCTAGCCCGGGCTTTCTGCGACGCCGGAAAGCATCGAGATGAGCACGTTTCTCAGCACCTGCCTCTACATTTTCGCCGCGTGCGCCGCGCTCGGGTTGCTGCCAGCCGCTGTCCTCGCCGCCAGGGCGCGTCAGCCTGCGATGGTCGTCATATCGCTCATCGTCGCGGGCTTCGTCATCTTCGTGCTCGTCGCGGCCGCCGGCGAACTGCCCAGGCACTGAGTTCGCCGGCGGCCTGCGTCAGGCGGCCCGCCGGTAGGCGCGCACCGCGAGCGGCAGGAACACGATGAAGATCCCGGCCAGCCAGGCCAGGCTCTTCCACAGGTTCGCCGCGACCGGCCCGCCGAGAGCCAGCGCGCGCATGGTGTCGACCACGTAGGTCACCGGCTGGTTGTTGGCGAAGGCCTGCAGCCAGCCCGGCATCGTCTCGATCGGCACGAACGCCGAGGACAGGAACGTGAGCGGGAACAGCCAGATCAGCCCGAACGCCTGCACCGACTCCTCATCCCCGATGGCCAGGCCGGTGAAGGCGGAGATGCAGCAGATGGCCACGCCGAACACGATCGCCAGCAGGATCATGGCCACGGCCGGCCAGAAGCCGTTGAGGAACCGGAAGCCGACCGCGTATCCCACCCCGATGATGATCAGGATCGTGACCGTCATCCGCCCGGTGTCGGCCACCAGCCGTCCGGCCAGCACCGCTGAGCGGGCCATCGGCATCGACCGCAGCCGGTCGATCACGCCCTTCTTCAGCTCCATGGCCAGCGCGATGGCCGTGCCGAACGAGGCGAACGCCGCCGTCTGCGCGACGATCCCCGGTATCAGGAAGTTGACGTAGCCGCCCGGCACGTCCACCGGGATCGCGCCGCCGAAGACGTACCGGAACATCAGCACGAATATCACCGGCTGGATCACGGTGAACACCAGGTACGCCGGCACCCGCATCCAGACCAGCAGGTTGCGCCGGGTGATGGTGAGCGTGTCGGTCACCGCCCAGCCGAACCTGACCAACGGGCCCGGTGCGGCAGGTACGCCGGGTGCGCCGGTCCTCTCAGCCACCGCGGTCATGATGCCGTCCTTGCCATGTCCTTGTCCTGCCTATTCCGGGGCCGGGCGCTCCGGCGCCCGCGACGGCGTCCTCCCGGATCCTCGTCCTCGGCCGCGTGCCCGGTCAGGGCCAGGAAAACGTCGTCTAGCGACGGCCGCCGCAGCGTGAGCCCGCGGGTTACCACGCTGGCGGCATCCAGGCCGCGCACCACCTCGACCAGCGCGTCCGAGCCACGGCTGCCGACCCTGAGGCTGACCACGCCGCTGTCGGAGTCGGCAAGCGGCTCGCTCTCGCCGATCCTGGAGATCGCGGCCACCGCGTCGTCGATCCGGTTCCGGTCCGGGACGGTGAACTCGACGACGTCGCCGCCGACCCGTCCCTTCAGCTCCTCGGCCGTGCCCGCGGCGATGACCAGGCCGTGGTCGATGACCACGATCTCGTTCGCGAGTTCGTCGGCCTCGTCCAGGTACTGCGTGGTCAGCAGCAACGTGGTCCCGTCGGCCACCAGTGACCGGATGATGTCCCACATCCCCAGCCTCGACCGCGGGTCCAGGCCGGTGGTGGGCTCGTCCAGGAACAGCACCTTCGGCCGGCCGACCAGGCTGGCAGCCAGGTCCAGGCGCCGCTGCATGCCGCCGGAGTAAGTCTTGGCCGCCCGGTTGGCCGCATCGCTGAGGCCGAACTGCTCGAGCAGTTCGGTGGCCCGGCTCCGGGCCTTGGGCCAGCTCAGGTGATACAGCCGCCCGATGATCTCCAGGTTCTCCTGGCCGGTGAGCTCCTCCTGGATGGCGGCCGACTGGCCGGCCAGCCCGATCGACCGGCGGACCGCGGCCGCATCGCGCACCACGTCATAGCCCTCGACCAGCGCCCGCCCTCCGTCGGGAAGCAGCAGCGTGGTCAGGATGCGCACCGCCGTGGTCTTCCCGGCCCCGTTGGGACCGAGCACGCCGAGCACCGTCCCGCGCGGCACCGACAGATCGATACCGCGTAGCGCATGCACCTCACCGAACGACTTGGTCAAGCCCTCGACGAGAATCGCGGGGCGCCCGCCGACGCCGTTGACCTGTGACATTCATCCTCCCGTACCGCCCCGTACCACCACTCGCTCCCCGTACCACGAACCTACCGGCAACGTGACGACCCCGGCGAACCAAATACCTCCGCGCGGTGCCGGTGCCACCCGCATGGTAAGACGAGACAACGACATTTAACTCATCGCCAAACCCGAGGAGGGGCAGCCGATGCCTGACGAGACTCGCCACGAATCCGCTGACCTCGACGACTACTCGGTCCAGGAGCCAGCCGACTCCCTGACGGGAGAGCCGGGTGAACCCGGGGACGATCCCCTCGACCGCGGGGTCGCACCGCCGGAGCGCTGGTCGGCCGTGATCAGGTCCGGCTCGGACGGGGGCGACCAGGAGTCGCTCGATCAGCTGCTCGCCGAGGAGGAGCCCGACACCGCCTTCGACCAGGACGACGAGCTGCCCGAGGACCGCGACGACGACGATGAGGCCGACGAGTACCTCGACGGCCTGCTGCTCGACGACGGCCCGGACCCCCGGGCAGGCCGGCTGGTAGCCGAGGACGAGGGCGCCCACCCCGACGACGAGGAAGACCTCGTCGCCCGCGACGTCGGCATCGACGGCGGGGCGGCCAGCGCCGAGGAAGCCGCGATCCACGTCGTGGAGGACGACGACACCGACATCCGTTCCGGCGACTGACCGGCGGCTGTCCAGGCTCGCGTGCCCACCCCTGATGGGAGACAATTCCGCCAGGGCCTGGACGGGATCGGCGAGGGGAGAAATCGCATGCTGCCGGTCGCTGAGCTGCACGTTCACATCGAGGGGACGCTCGAACCTGAGCTGCTGGTCAAGCTCGCGGCGCGCAACGGTACCCGGATGCCGACGCTGGACGCGGACGAGCTCCGGGCCACGTACCAGTTCGACGGCCTGCTGTCCTTTCTCCGGCTGTACTACGCCAACCTGCGCGTGCTGAGGATCGAGGCGGACTTCTACGACCTGGCCAGCGTCTATCTCGCCCGGGCCGCCGCGGCCGGGGTGCGGCGGGCGGAGATCTTCGTCGACCCGCAGACGCACCTGGCCAACGGCGTGCCGCTGGAGGTGCTGTTCGGCGGGCTGACGGCGGCGCTGGCCGATGGCGCCCGGGACCACGGGATCTCCGCCGACCTGATCCCGTGCTTCCTGCGCGACCTGGGCGCGGACGCCGCCGACGCGATGCTGCGCGCGTGCCTGCCGTTCCGGGACAAGTTCATCGGCGTCGGGCTCGACTCCGCCGAGGTCGGCTACCCGCCCGCGCTGTTCACCGGGGTTTACCGGCGGGCGGCGGCCGAAGGCCTGCGGCTGGTGGCCCACGCCGGGGAGGAAGGCGGCCCGGACTACGTGCGCGGGGCTCTCGACGAGCTGCGCGCGGAGCGCGTCGACCACGGGGTGCGGTCGGTGGAGGATCCCGAGCTGGTCGCCAGGCTGCGCGCCGAGCAGATCCCGCTGACCGTCTGCCCGCTGTCCAACGTGGCGCTGCGGGTGGTCGGCACGCTCGCCGACCACATGCTGCCCGGCATGCTGGACGCGGGCCTGCTCGCCACCGTGAACAGCGACGACCCGGCCTACTTCGGCGGGTACGTGGACGACAACCTGGCCGCGCTGCGCAGCGCGTTCGGTTACGATGACCCGCGGCTCGCCACGCTGGCGCGGAACTCGTTTGACGCCTGCTTCGCGCCCGAGGCGGACAAGCAGAGGTGGAAGGCCGAGGTCGACAGCTGGCTCGCCGCCCGGCGCGTACCCGGGCGTAATGTCGGTGCACTGGACTAGGGTCCGGGCCATGCGACTGCTGCACACCTCGGACTGGCACCTCGGCCGGTCGCTGCACCGCGCGGATCTGCGGGCGGCGCAGTCGGCATTCCTCGATCACATGGTGGACGTGGCCCGCGACGAGAAGGTGGACGCGGTCCTGGTTGCCGGGGACGTCTACGACCGCGCGGTGCCACCGGTGGACGCCGTCGAGCTGTGCGAGGACGCACTGCTCCGGTTGCACGACACCGGCGCGCGCATCGTGCTGATCAGCGGCAACCACGATTCGGCCCGCCGGCTCGGGTTCGGCAGCGGGCTGCTGGAGAAGGCCGGCGTGCACCTGCGCACCCGGCCCGGGGCGCTGGCCCGGCCGGTCGTGCTCGAGGACGCCCACGGGCCGGTGGCCGTGTACGGGGTGCCGTACCTGGAGCCGGACGCGGTCCGCGGCGAGCTTCCCGACGCCGGCCACGCCCGGGACGAGGTCCCCCGCGGGCATGCCGGGGTGCTCGGGCACGCGGTCGCCTGCATCCACGCCGACGCCGGGGCCCGCGGGATCAGGCGCCGCGTGGTCATGGCGCACGGCTGGGTCAGCGGGGGAGCGGCCAGCGAATCCGAGCGCGACATCAGCGTCGGCGGGGTCGGCCAGGTGCCCGCGGAGCTGTTCGCCGGCTTCGGCTACGTCGCCCTCGGCCACCTGCACGGCCAGCAGACCGTCGCCCCGCACCTGCGCTACAGCGGCTCGCCGCTGCCGTACTCGTTCTCCGAGGCCGCGCACCGCAAGGGCAGCTGGCTGGTCGACTTGGACGAGGCCGGGGCGGCGCGCGTCGAGCAGGTGCCCGCGCCCGTCCACCGGCGGCTGAGCGTGCTCCACGGCCGGCTCGCCGACCTGCTCGCCTCGGCCGCCTACGACCGGTACCGGGACGACTTCGTGTCCGTCACGCTCACCGACCCGAGCCGCCCGGAGGGCGCGATGGACGCGCTGCGCGCCCGCTTCCCGCACGTGCTCGTGCTCGCGTTCGAGCCGGAGGGCGTGCGGCCCGACCAGCGCGGCTACCGGGCCAGGACGGCGGGCCGCGACGACCTTTCCATCGCCGCGGAGTTCGTCAGGCACGTCAGCAACGCCCCGCCCACCGCGGCCGAGGAACGGCTGCTCGCCAGCGCGTTCGCGGCCGTCCGGACGCGTGAAGCGGAAGAGGCGGCGGGCTGATGCGCCCGCACCGGCTGCGCGTGACCGCGTTCGGCGCGTTCGGCGGCACGGTGGAGGTCAGCTTCGACGACCTGGCCTGCTCCGGGCTGTTCCTGCTGCACGGCGAGACCGGGGCGGGCAAGACCACGCTGCTGGATGCCATCGGGTTCGCCCTGTACGGCCGGGTGCCAGGCGAGCGCGGCAAGGCCAGGCGGCTGCGCTCGGATCACGCCGCGCCGGGCACCCCGACCGAGGTCCAGCTCGAGGCGACGCTCGGCGGCCGCCGGATGCGGATCACCCGCAAGCCGGAACAGGAGCGGGCCAAGCTCCGCGGCACCGGCACCACCACCGAGCAGCCGAAGCTGTTGCTCGAGGAGCTCAGCGTCGGGTCCTGGCGCGCCGTCTCCACCCGGATGGGGGAGGCGGACGCCGAGATCGCCGACCTGATGGGCATGTCCGCCGACCAGTTCTTCCAGGTCGTGCTGCTGCCGCAGGGGGAGTTCGCGCGGTTCCTGCACGCCGACGCCGGGGACCGGGCCAAGCTCCTGCAGCGGCTGTTCGGCACCGACCGGTTCCGCCTGGTCGAGGACTGGCTCGCGGAACGTCGCCGGACCACCGCCCGCGCGGTCGAGGAGGGGGACAACGAGATCAGGGCCCTGGTCGCCCGCGTTGCCCAGGCCGCCGCAACCGAGGTCCCGGGCGAAGAGCCCCCGTCGGCCCGCTGGGCCGCGCAGCTGGCCGAGGCGGCCGCCGCCGAAGCCGCGGCCAGTGCGAGCCTGGTCGTCGGCCACCGTCGCGACCTGGACCATGCTCTGGGCCTGCAAGGCGAGACGGCCCGGCTCGCCGACCGGCAGCGGCGTCGCCAGGCCGCGCTGCGCACCTGCGACCAGCTGGCCCACGCCGAAGCCAGCGTGCAGGCACGGCGCGATGAGCTCGCCGCCGCGGCCCGGGCCGCCGAGGTCGCCCCCGCGCTGGCCGAGGCCGAGCGGACCGCCGCCGCGCTCGCCCAGGCTCGCGTCGCCGAGGAGCAGGCGAGAAGCACGATCGACACCACGACCGGCGCCACGGCCGCCGCGCTGCGAGAGGCGGGTCAGCAGCACGTCGCGAGGTTCGGCCGCCTGGAGGCGCTGCGATCGGTGTCCCGGCAGGCGGATGACGAGGACCAGGCCGCCGGCGTGGCCCGGGCCGCCGCGACCACGCTCGCCGCTCAGATCGACGCGGTCGAGAGCGAAGCCGCGGCCCGCCGCCGGCAGCGCCCCGAGCTGAGCCGCGAGCGCGACCAGGCCGCCGAGGCCGGGCACCGGCTGCCCTCGGTCCAGGCCGAGGCCGACCGGTACCATCGCGCCGCCGGCGACGCGAACGCCCTGGTCGAAGCCCAGGCCGACAAGAGCCGCCAGGAGCGGGCCTACGTCGACGCGAAGCTGGAGGCGGCCGAGCTTGTCGCCGAGACCACCCGGCTGCGCGAGGCGCGCATCGATGGCATGCGCGCCGAGCTCGCCGCCACCCTGGTCCACGGCGCGCCGTGCCCGGTCTGCGGCTCGCTCGACCACCCTGAGCTGTGCGAGCTCCGTGGCGAGCGGGTAACCAGGGAGCAGGAGGAGGCCGCCGACGCCGAGGCGACGGTGGCCGTGGAGCGAACCGAGGTGATCGGCGCGAAGCTGGGCGCCGCCGACGAACGCGTCGGCTACCTGTCGGCCCGGCTCGAGCAGGCCGGCTTCATCGCCGCCGTGGACCGGGCCGAGGCGGCCCGGCTGGAGGCGACCGCGCGCGATCTGGCCGCTCAGGCCAGGGCGCTGGCCGGCGCGGCCGAACAGCTCGCCGACGTCCAGGCCAGGCTCGACGCGCTCGATGCGGCCATCGCGGACGCCGAGAAACGCCTCGTCGAGCTGACCGAGCAGCGCGAGGCCGAGCTGCGCCAGGCCGCCGACGCGCAGCAGCGCTCGGTCGGCCACCGCGAGTCGCTGCTGGCCCAGCTCGATGGCCATCCCGACCTGGACGCCGCGCTGGCCGCGGTGCGCGCCGCGGCCGACGCGCTCAACGCCGCCGCCGACGCGGCCGACGCCACCGCCCGCGCCGACCAGGACGCCGGCCGAGCCGCAGGCCTCGCCGCCCGGACCGCGGCCGGCGTCGGTTTCGACGGGCTGGACGCGGTCCGCCAGGCGCTGCGGGACTCCGCCTGGCGGGCCACGGCCGATCAGGACATCCGCGAGCACGAGGCCTCGGCCCGGGCCGTCGCCGAGCTGCTGGCCGATCCCGACCTCGACGTGGCCCTCGACCCGCCCGCCGACGTAACGGGCGCGCAGGCAGAAGTCGAAGCGGCCAGCAAGGCCCACGACGACGCGGTGGCCGCCTACGACCGTGCCACGCACAAGGCCGAACAGCTCGCCGGCCTCGTCCCCCAGCTCACCGCGCGGCTCGCGGAGCTCGAGCCGCTCGCCGCCGCCGCCGCCGAGGCCCGCAGGCTGGCCGACCTCGCCGCCGGCGGAGGCGCCAACACGCTCAAGATGACCCTGTCCTCGTTCGTGCTCGCCGCCCGCCTGGAAGAGGTCGCCGCCGCGGCCAGCGAGCGGCTGCTCAGGATGACCTCCGGCCGCTATTCGCTGGTCCATACCGACGCCCGCCGCGGCGCGGGCCGGTCCGGCCTGGGTCTGCTCGCCTGCGATGGCTGGACCGGCGTGGACCGCGACACCAGCACGCTGTCCGGCGGCGAGACGTTCCTGGCCAGCCTGGCCCTCGCGCTCGGCCTGGCCGACGTGGTCACCGCCGAGGCGGGCGGCACCAGAATCGAGGCGCTGTTCGTCGACGAGGGCTTCGGCAGCCTGGACGAGGACACCCTGGAAGAGGTGATGACCGTGCTCGACGGCCTGCGCGAGGGCGGCCGCATGGTCGGCATCGTCAGCCACGTCGCCGAGCTCAGGCAGCGCATCCCGGCTCAGGTCCGGGTGCGGAAGGGCCAGGCCGGCAGCCACCTGGCCGTCCGCACCCCGGTCGGCTAGCCCGCTCCGGCGGGGTTGGCTTCATCTCCAGGTCGAACGGCATTCGCTCGCAGGTGACAAATATGACATTTTGCCTCACGGGCGACGTTCAGAACGTTATTATCGCGGGCGGATGTGACGTCGGCATCCAGCCGTGCCCGCTCACGGAATCCAGGTCACCTCATGCCGGGCGTCTCGCCTCCTCAAGATGGCGCCAGGGGGGAAATATGAGACGGAGATTTCTGCGCGCTATTAGCGTGACGACCGTCGGGCTGTCGGTCATGCTCGGAGCCGGGTGCGGGGGCCCCAGCGGCGGCCTGCCGAAGGTCTCAGGTCTGGAGAAGACCAACCTGACGGTCGGTGCCGTGCCCGTGGCCGACGAGGCTGGCCTGTTCATCGCCCAGGACGAGGGGCTGTTCGCGGCCGAGGGCTTGCACGTCACGATCGACCCCATTCTCAGCAGCGCCGACGCCACCAAGGGGCAGAACGACGGCAAGTTCGACATCACCGCGGGAAATGCCGTCTCCTACGTGCAGGATCAGGTGTTCCACCGGTCGGACCTGGAGATCGTCGCCGAGGGCTCGTTGATGCAGCCGGCTAACCAGGCGCTGTATACCTTGCCCGGGTCGCCGGTCACGACCATCGCCGGCCTCAAGGGGCGCCGGATCGGCGTCAACGTGCTGAACAACATCGGCACCCTGCTGATCAGCTCTGTCCTCGAAGAGCACGGCATGTCGGCCCACGACGTGCACTTCGTCCCGGTGCCGTTCCCCGCGTTGGGGCAGGCCCTGAAGCGGCACCTCGTCGATGTAGCCTGGCTCCCCGAACCGACCGCCAGCGCGAACGCGCAGAGCATGGGCCTGCTGGAACTCTGCGATCTCGACCAGGGCGCGACGGCGGGCTTCCCCGTCGGCTGGTACGTCGCGACGAAGGCGTGGGCGAAGAAGTACCCGCGGACGCTGGTCGCGTTCCTCACCGCGCTCAGGGAGGGCCAGCAGATCGCCGACAGCAACCGGACCGCCGTGGAGCAGGCGATGGAGAAGCTGCCCGCCCCCTTTACGGTTTCGCCCACCATCGCCGCGGTCATGTCGATCGAAACCTATCCGCTGAACGTCGCTCCGAACATCGACCTTTCCCGGGTCCAGCGGGTGGCCAACGAGATGTACCAGTTCAAGATGCTGACGCAGCCGTTCCAGGTGAATACCATGCTGGGCGGCCCCTGAACCAGCCGGGCCCCAGCTCCTGGTGCTGCTGCGCTCCCGGAACGCAGCCGGAACACCGGCAGCACGAGATCCTCGCAAGTTGGTTACTCGTGGGACAAGACGGGTCACATGATCCATTTCGCCCAGACGCCCAATAACGGTACGATAACCGCGGGTTCCCGGGGGGTGCGTCGCGCCGCCACAAAAGCGGTTCGCGCCTCTCGTCAGGAGACCTTCCCCGGTCTAGGATCGGAAACTGTCAGTGACAACAATCAGTAAGCCCTGACGAGAAGGCCGTGGGCGGGACGGCCTCGTGGGTCTGGGGTGGCGGACTGGTAAGGATTCGTCATGGCAATAGATTCCGGTGTCCGGCGGATCGTCGTCGGCGTGGATGGCTCAGCGGAGTCCGTGGCCGCCCTCAGGTGGGCGTGCCGCGAAGCGAGCCTGCGCGCCGCGGAGGTCCTCGCCGTGCTGGCTCTGGAGTCCGCGTGTCATCAGGTAGCAAGCTATGCCGTTCCCGCACCGAGACAGGCGGGCGGCAGCTGGGGAGCCGCCCGTGACGTGCTGCGACGTTCGGTCAGCGAGGCCCTTGAGTTGTTCCCGGGCGTCAGCGTGCGCACCGAGATCGCCGAGGGGCTGGCCGCGCGGGTGCTGCTCGACCAGGCGGCGGACGCGGACATGCTGGTTCTCGGTCGCAACGCGCACGGCCCCGATCCGTACCGGGCCGCGGGCCCGGTCATCCGGGTCTGCCTGCGTGCCGCGCGGTGCCCGGTGGTCATCATCGGTGCGGTCGACGCGGTCGCTCCCGACCCGGCGGATCACGTCCCCGAGGCGTGGCAGCGGGCCCTGGAGGGTTCGGGCGCGGCCAGGTAACCGGTAACGGAGAGTGATCAAAACCTGGGGCCGCGGGGTACTGACCGGGTGATACCGGGCCAGTGAGACAATCGTTCGCGTGTCGTCCCTGGTAGAGGTGTCTCCCTCGGTCAGCGCCGCGCTGCGGTCCGGCACGCCGGTCGTCGCGCTCGAGTCCACGATCATCTCGCATGGCCTGCCGCGGCCGGGCAACCTGGACGCCGCCCGCGAGTTCGAGGCCATCCTGGCCGATCAGGGCGTGACCGCGGCCACGATCGCGCTCGTCGACGGCGTGGCCAGGATCGGCCTGACGCCGGACGAGCTCGAGCGCGTGGCCACCGACGAGTCCGTGGTCAAGGTCAGCAGCCGCGACATCGCCATCGCGATGGCCAGGAAGGTGACCGGCGGCACCACC
>Ga0318493_10000177_pt1 | contig 16204 bp, 16 predicted proteins | sample GRESIP108b1f23_FD_203294 | JGI IMG/M metagenome (GOLD analysis project Ga0318493, IMG submission 203294) | Tropical soil microbial communities from Luquillo Experimental Forest, Puerto Rico - GRE.SIPMG.108b1f23 | ecosystem: Environmental > Terrestrial > Soil > Tropical forest > Bulk soil...
CCATTCACCCGGTGAGCGGTCCGGAGATCACCGGCCAGTCGCTGCTGATCCGGGACGGCCGCATCGCGGCGATCGGCGGCAACGTCGCGCCGCCGCCCAACACCCGCACCGTCGCGCTCCCCGGCCTGCACATCTACCCCGGCTTCGTCTCGGCGAACAGCGTGCTGGGCCTCACCGAGATCAACAGCGTTCAGGGCACCAACGACTACCAGGAGACCGGATCCACCAATCCCGACATCCGCGCCGAGGTGCAGGTCAACCCCGAGAGCGAGCTGCTGCCGGTGGCGCTCGCGAATGGTGTGACCAGCGCTCTGGTCGTGGGCCGCGCCCGGGGCGGGGCGCTCACCGGCACCTCGGCGCTCATGCACCTGTCGGGCTGGACACGCGAGGACATGACGGTGCGGGCCCCGGTCGGGCTCCACGTCCAGTGGCCCAACATGACGCCGATCCACGCCTTCTTCGAGACCCGCACCGACGAGCAGCAGGCCAAGGATCGCGACCAGGCGATCGAGAACATCCGCAAGGCGTTCGAGGACGCGCGCGCCTACTGGAAGGCGCGCGACGCCTAGAGCGGTAACGCGGTGCCGCGCCACGACCGCGACGTCAAGTGGGACGCCATGGGCAAGGCGCTGCGCGGCGAGATTCCGGTCATGTTCGAGGCCGACGCGCTCAACCAGATCCGCGCCGTGCTGCGCTTCGCGGACGACCTCAAGCTGCCGAAGGTGGTGCTGGTCGGCGGCGACGACGCGTGGCGGGTCGCGGACGAGCTCAAGGCGCGCGACATCGCGGTGATCGCCGGGCCGACGCTCGAGACGCCCCGTCGACGCTCCGACGCCTACGACGCCGCCTACGTCGCCCCGGCGCGGCTGCAGAAGGCCGGGGTGCGCTACTGCATCTCGGACGGCGGCTCGTCGTTCAACGCGATGAACTCGCGCAACCTGCCCTACCATGCCGCGATGGCGGCCGCCTTCGGGCTGCCGCGCGACGAGGCGCTGAAGAGCGTCACCCTGTACCCGGCGCAGATCCTGGGCGTCGGCGACCGGCTGGGCTCGATCGAGAAGGGCAAGATCGCGGATCTCATCGTCACCGACGGCGATCCGCTCGAGATCACGACCCACGTCGAGCAGGTGTGGGTGGCGGGCCGGGAGATGTCGCTCGAGAACCGCCAGAGCCGCCTGTTCGAGAAGTACGACGGGAGACCGCGCGGGCCGATGGCCCGCAAGCACTGACCGCGAACCAGCGCGGGCGCGAGGGAGCCGCCCGCGCCAGGGTGGGCAGGGAAGCCGCGACACGACGGAGGCTCCACCATGACCACGACCGCCCAGCACGCGATCGGCACCTTCTGCTGGCCCGAGCTCGCGAGCACCGACCAGGCCGGGGCCAAGACCTTCTACGCCGGCCTGTTCGGCTGGACGCCCAACGACACGCCGATGGGCGACGGCAACGTCTACACCATCTTCAAGAAGGACGACCGCGACGCCGCGGCGCTCTACCAGATGGGCAAGGAGCAGGCCAGCATGCCGCCCCACTGGGGCTCCTATGTCGCGGTGGCGAGCGCCGACGAGGCGGCCGCGCTGGCCACGAAGCTCGGCGCCAGGGTGGCGATGGCGCCGTTCGACGTCATGGAAAGCGGCCGCATGGCGGTGATCCAGGATCCGCAGGGCGGGTTCGTCGCCGTGTGGCAGGCCCGGCAGCACCCCGGCATCGGGGTGGTCGACGAGCCCGGGGCGCTGTGCTGGACCGAGCTCATGACCAACGACATCGCCGCCGCGGGCAAGTTCTACAGCGCGCTGTTCGGCTGGACCACCGAGACCAAGCGGATGGGGCCCCAGCCCTACACCGTGTTCAAGCGCGACGGCAGGTCGAAGGCCGGGATGATAGCGATCACTCGCGAGATGGGACCGCTGCCGCCCCACTGGCTCAGCTACTTCGCGGTGCGCGACACCGACGCCATGGTGGCGAAGGCGATCATGCTGCGCGGCTCGGTGGTGGCGCAGCCCATGGATATTCCCGACGTGGGGCGCTTCGCGGTGCTCCACGATCCGCAGGGCGCGGCGTTCGCGATCCTGGGCGAGGCGCGCAAGGCCTGAGCCCGACCGGCGCGGCGCCGCGTCCCGCAACCGGGCCGCGGCGCCGGCGCGGAGGTCCGATGAGCGACAAGCTCCACGAGTTCGAGAGCGACGACATCCGGGTCACCTGGTCGAAGCAACGCTGCATCCACTTCGCCGCGTGCGTACGGGGGCTGCCGGGCGTGTTCATGCCCGGTCGCCGGCCGTGGATCACCCCCACCGACGCCCCGGCCGACCGCATCGCCGCGATCGTCACGCGCTGCCCGACCGGGGCGCTTCATTTCGAGCGCAAGGACGGGGGCGCGGCCGAGGCGGTGCCGGAGCGCAACCTGATCGAGCCGGGCCGCGACGGCCCGTTGTTCCTGCGCGGCGACCTGGAGATCGTGGACGCGGGAGGCGCGGTGCTGCTGCACGACACGCGGGTCGCCCTGTGCCGCTGCGGCCGGTCGCGCAACAAGCCGTTCTGCGACAACAGCCACTGGTCGATCGCCTGGAACGACGACGGCGAGGTGTTCGAAGGCGGAGTCAAGCTGGCCGAGGCGCCGCCGCCCGACGGCCGGCTCCGCATCGTGCCCACGGCGGACGGCCCGCTCGAGCTGCGCGGCCCGCTCATGGTCCGCAGCGCCGACGGTCGCGTGGCGTTCGACGGCGGCCGGGCGACGCTGTGCCGCTGCGGCGGCTCGCGCAACAAGCCGTTCTGCGACGGGAGCCACACCGGCCGCGGGTTCCGGAGCGGGGCGGGCGCCGCACCTCCACCGGCGTCCGCGCTCCCCGCCCCTTAGCCCGGGGGCCCGGAGCAGGCGGCCGGTCAGCCGCCGGCGATTTCGGCGGTTCACGGGTGCCTGCGCTTGTGCGAGAATCGGGAGAGTTTCGCGGGCAGGCGTGTCGTATGCTGAACCACCGCTCCCGCGTGCCCGGCGGGGGTTAGAAGAGGAGGCGGCCATGGGTCGGGTCGCGGACATCCTCGCCCGAAAGGGCCATCAGGTTCACACCATCCAGCACAACGCCACGGTGTTCGAGGCGGTGTGCTCGATGGTGGATCGCAACGTCGGATCGCTGGTCGTGCTCGATGGCACCGCGATCGCCGGCATCTTCACCGAGCGTGACTACCTGCGCCGTGTCGCCGCGGAGCAGCGTTCGCCCGCGACCACGCGCGTTCGCGAGGTCATGACCGAGTGCCTGGTGTGCCTCGATCTCGACCGCTCGGTCCAGGACTGCATGGCGATCATGACGCGGCAGCGGGTGCGCCACCTGCCGGTGCTCCACGACGGACGGCTGGCGGGACTGGTCTCGATCGGCGACCTGGTCAAGCACGTGTCGGCGGAGAAGGAGGTCGAGGTGCGCTACCTCACCGACTACATCGCCGGCCGCTATCCGGCGTGAGGCGAGTCGCGGCAGGCCGTCGCGACCGCCCCGTGCCCGCCGCCGGGGTGGCGCGCGTGCGCCAGCCCCGGGCGCGCGCGTGAGCGCGCCGCTCGGCAAGCTTTCGCCCGCAAGGTTCGCACGCCACATCGCTCCGCATCTGGGGGCGCGCCGTGACGACATCCTCGCCGGCCCCGGCGTGGGGCGCGACTGCGCGATCGTGCGGCTGCCCGTCGGCCGCGTCATGGCGCTCACCACCGATCCCCTCTCGATCGTCCCCGCGCTCGGCCTCGAGGCCTCGGCGCGGCTCTCCTGCCATCTGCTGGCCTCGGACCTGTGGACCAGCGCGATCGCGCCCCAGTACGCGACCGTGAGCTTCGATCTGCCGGCGAGCCTCGACGACGACGACTTCGACACGTACTGGCTCGCGATGTCGGAGGAGTGGGAGGCGCTGGGCGTGGCGGTGGTCGCCGGCCACACCGGGCGCTATCCGGACGGCGAATCGACGCTGATCGGGGCCGCGACGCTGATCGGGATCGGTGACGAGGACGCCTACCTCACGCCCGACGCGGCGCGCCCCGGCGACGGGGTGATCGTCACCAAGGGCTGCGCGATCGAGGCCACCGCGGTCGCGGCCCACCTGGTGCCGGCGCGGCTGGGCGAGCGGATCGGCGCCGGGGGGGTGGAGCGGGCGCGCGGGTGGCTCTCGCGCGTGAGCGTGGTCGAGGATTGCCGCACCCTCCTCGGCCCAACGCTCGAGCGTCGTGTGGCCACCGCGCTCCACGACGCGACCGAGGGGGGCGTGCTGGGCGGCCTGCTCGAGCTGGCGATGGCCTCGCGTCACGACCTGAGCATCGAGCGCGCGCACATCCCGCTCGCCGCCGAGGCGCGCGGCGCCTGCGAGGCGCTGGGCGGGATCGATCCCTACTGGACGCTCGCGGAGGGCGCGCTGATCGCGACCGTGAAGCCGGGACGCGCGATGGCGGCCCTCACGGCCCTCGCCGCTGCCGGCATCGTCGCCGCCGAGGTGGGCGTGGTGGTGCCGGGACGCGGGCAGCTGATCGTGCGCGAGGAGGACGGCACCAGCACCACCATCGCCGAGCCCGAGCCCGATCCCTACTGGCCGGCCTACGAGCGCGCGGTGCGCGAGGGCTGGAGCTGAGCCCGGACCCGGGCGACCTCCGCATCGCGCTCCGACGAACGCATCCGTAGCGATCCTGCCCCGGATGGGACGCTGGTGCCTCGCCCGGTGCACGGTGCCGCGTCATCCCAGCCTCATGACGAATCTGTCAATCCCTTGGCACAATAAGGACTAACAGATTAATACTCGGGCCCCGCCCGCGGCATGGCTCTTGATACTCCTGGGGTCCGGAGGAACCCCGCCCGCCCCTCCGTCAGGAGGTCGAATGCCGCATCGGATCATCCAGTTTGGCATGCCTTCGGGGCCGCCGCCGCGCGCCCGGGTCGCGGCCGTGTGGCTGTCGCTGGCCTGCGCTGCCGCCCTCTCTGCGCCCACCCCCGCCGCCACGCAAACGCTGTCGGGCGGCGGTGGCTTCGATTACTACTCGGGCGCCGGCGGACAGATCACGCGCAGCGTCGACGCCTGGGTCGAGGACCGCATCGGGGCCGGCTCGGTGTCGCTCGAGGGCAGCCGCTTCGACGACACCATCGTCGGCAGCGGCCTGAGCTACGGCGCGGGAATCGGCGTGCCGGTCGCGCCGCGCTGGCGATTGCGGGCCTCGGGCACCCGCTACGTCGGCGACGGGAGCTTCAGCGGCTGGCGGCTCAAGGCCGGGCCGCAGCTCCACGTGCCATCCGGCGAGACCGCGGGGTTCTACGTCTCACACTACGACGACAACATGCAGGGGGCTTCCACCGCCCTGACGGTCTCGCTCGCGGTTCCGCAAGGCCCGTCGCTCTCCCTGCGCGCGAATGCCGGCTACGCAGCCGCCGCCTCGGCGCACGGCCCGCAGGCCACCGTGGGGGCGAGCTGGATCCCGATCCGGCACCTCGAGCTCTCCGGGGACTTCGGCTTCGTCCAGAGCGGGCTCGGGGTCGCGGGGGCGTTCCCCTCGAAACACGCGCGCGACCTCGCGCAACCCGCGCAGCCCAGCGCCGAGATCGGCGTGAGGCTCATCTCGTCGTAATCGTCTCCCCGATATCGCTTCCCCCCCGGGCCCGGGAGGTCCGGAATCACGCGCCGCAGGCGCACGTTCGAAAGGAGCAACGATGAACCGGAAGAGCATGATCGCGACCCTGATGGTCGCAGGCCTGATCGCGGCCACCAGTGCGTGGGCCGCGAATGACGCGGGCACCGCCGCCAAGCCGTCGTCCAAGTCGGTGGCGTCGGCCAACAAGAAGATGGAGGCGTCGGCGAAGGACGTGGACCAGGCCGCGGCCAAGGGCGGCGCCGAGGTCGCCGAGCGGCTGGCGAAGATGTTCAACACCACGCCCGATGCGCTGACCGCCGAGCGCAAGCAACTCGGCACCTCCTGGGGGCAGCTCGCCATCGCCCATACGCTGGCGGCCCAGGCGGGCGGCAGCGTCACCGTCGCGAGCCTGATTCAGGAGCGCAAGGCCGGCAAGGGCTGGGGCGAGATCGCGAACGGCCTCAACCTCAAGCTCGGCCAGGTGGTGAGCGAGGTGCACGAGAACAGCCACGCGGCCGCGAACAAGGAGAAGAGCGAGACCGCGGAGAAGGACGCCGACCACGACGCCAAGTCCGGCAAGGCCGCCAAGGCCGGCAATGCCAGCGAGCCGCGCGAAGCCCCGGCCTCGCACGGTGGGAGTCACGGTCACGGTAGCGGGATGTAATCCGCGCGACCATCGGCGGGAAGCAGCGACGGGCGGGACGAACGGTCCCGCCCGCTTCGTTTGCGCCTCCAGTGCCGCTGCGTCGCTAGCGCAGGATCGTGACGCCGCGCGAGAGCGTGTGGCCGTTGGCCCTCAGCAGGATGACGTATCGCCCACTCGCCACCGGCTCGCCGCGCTCATTCCTGCCCGACCAGACCATGCTGCGGCTCCCGGCCGGGAGCGAGCCCGAGAGCAGCCGGCTGACGAGCCGGCCGGAGAGATCGTACACGTCGAGAGCCACGGCACCCGCGACCGGGAGGGTGAAGCCGATCCCCGTCGCTCCCCTCGAGGGATTGGGCGTGACGGGGGCGAGCCAGAGCCCGCCGGCGACCTGGTCGCCGACCCCCGCCATCGAGGTCACCGTAATGCTGAACGGTGTGTTCACCGCGCCCCCGTACCAATTCCACGAGTCACCGCTGGTGCTGCCTCCGTTCGAGCACATCGCGACCGCGTAGAAGCTGTAGGTCCCTTCGGTCGCCGGCGCCTGCCAGCTGAACGTCCACGACCGCTGCGCGTTGCTGCTGTGCGTCAGCTCGCCATTCAGGATGTAGGTGCCGGTCCCTGCGGTCAGTGTGCCGCCGGTCGCTTTGAGATCGACGCCGCCGGTGGTCCCCCCCGGCCCGCCGGTCGCCGAAATGGTGTAGGAGTTGCTGCTGCCCGGAGCCACGTACTGCGATCCCGAGATGCCAACGGTCACGGCGCGGTTCTGGTTCGGGATCGAGCTATGGCACGAGCAGCCGGTCGCGCTCTGAGTGACACCCGACACGCCATTACTGTGAGCGAAGACCACGGCCGACCAGAGCAGGAGTGCCGCCGTCGCGAGCGCACCCGTGTGCCGAACCGCTGTGTGGGAACCCGGCATGATCCGACTCTCCCTTGGGACGACGGTTTGCCGTGGACCGGCGGCCGCGCTGTCGAGCGTCCACGGGAGCGGCCGGCCGCGCGTCAAGCATGGTCCGGGCCGCTAGGGTCTGTAGCGGCGGGAGGTCGGGCGGACCGGCCGGAAGTCGTTGGGGCCGCATTTGCCCGGGCAGGCTCGATCGCCACGCGCGACCGCCGGCCGCCTCTGCCGGTCACCCCGGGAGCACTGACATCGTGGCAGGTGCGGCAGCCCGATGGCACACCGAGGCGAGGCGAAGCGAAGGCGTCGTTGCCTTACGGCCCCTGGGGTGTGGAGTGGCTCGGGTGCAGACGGTGCGCGATGCGGCGCGTCATCGAGACCAGCGGCGCGAACTCGGGCCGGTCGGCGGTCCACTGCGCGGTCCAGGCGCTCATGCCCGCGTCGTCGTAGTCGAAGAGGCGGGCGCGCCACAGGAACGGGCACGCCGCCTCGGTCGCCGCGAGATCGTCGGCGACGAAGCCCTCGGTGTTGGCTTCGCGCACCAGCATGCGCGGCCCGATCCACATGCGGCGCGCCGACTCCGCGGGCGAAAGCCCGTACCACGCCAGCACGCCGAGATACTGGGCGCGCTCCTGCCCGGGCGGCGGGATCAGATCCTTCGCCCAGTGCCCTTCGCGATCGAGGTAGGCGGCCCAGTCCTCGACGGCGCGGAAGTCCGAGCTGGTGAGGTCGCAGCTGTCGGGCACGGCGCGCGCGACGGCGTGCGCGAAGTCGAGCATCATGCGCGCCGCGTCGCCGTGGCCGGCCTGCGCCAGGCGCTCCGCCTCGTGCGGGATGAACCCGTCGCTGTCGCGGCATGCGAGCTTGAAGAAGTTGCCGTACAGGCGCTGGGCCTCGTAGGCGGCCGCGAAGCCGCGCGGCTCACCCTGATTGGCGATCACCGCCGGCTCGAGCACCACGCGGCGCCATGCCTCGTGCGCGATGAAGCGTCCCACCCCCGGGGTCTCGAGGACGCGCGCCTGCACCGCGGGGTTGGAGAGCGACACGCTCCAGGTGGCGATGCGGTAACCCACCGAGTAGCCGGACAGGATCCCCACCACGTTGGTGGTGGTCGAGACCGGCTTCACGTAGTCGAGCGTGCGCCGGTAGAGCTCGGCGAACTGGCCCGGCATCACCGGCGAGCCGGTCGAGTCGGCGAGCGTGAGCCAGAAACCGTTGGGGGCGCGGCCGCGCAGCGCGAGCGGCGCGTAATGCGAACCGCTGATCGCGCGCCGGTACTCGTGCCCCTCGCCCGGCGGCTCGAAGCGCCGGCGGTCGATGTCGTAGCGCTGGAACACGTGGCGGCCGGTCGACAGCTCGACCACGAAGTGGGCCACGGTGTCCGAGGGCGAGTCGCGCCACGAGTAGATGCTCAGGTTCTCGAGCAACTCCTGGTACGGGAGCGCGGTCGGGTCGGGAAGGCTGCGGCGCCCGACCACGAAGCCCACCACGCACAGCGCCAGGAAGACGATGAACACCCGGCTCGCGATGGTGCGGCTTGCGACGTGGTGGACCAGCGGTCCCAGCTTGCGCGGGAAGCGACGCCGTGGCATCGACCTGGCTCCGTAGAGTTGGGGAGGCGGCATGCGGCGCCGGATCCGGTTCCGGGCGCCCGTGCCCGCCTGATGAGGGGTTATCGGACGATGGGCGGCGAAAGTTCAGCGCGGGGCGCGGCGCGCGCCGGGGCCGCGCCCGCGCTCACGGTGCCAGCACCGCGTCGGGCGGCGGCCGGAGCGCGCGCGCCACCGGGAGCAGGTCCTGATCGGGGTCGGCCCACGGGGAGTGGCGGTAGAAGAAATCGAGGCGCCGGGCGGGGCTGTTGGCGAAGGCGGTATCGGCGGCGAGCCTGGCCTTGAACTCCCGGGCCAGCGCCGGGTCCTGGTCGAACATCTTCCGCGCCAGCGGCTCCACGACGTAGCCGGCGCCGAACTCCTTGAGCTCGAGCACGGTGTCGAAGGCGTTCCAGTACGCGAGCCCATCGGGCGCCTGGGCCTCGAACAGGTTGATCGCGATCAGCGCGCCGCGCTGATCGAGCGGCACCCACAGGTCGCCGGGTCGGTAGCCGCGCTTGCGGCGCTCGAGGCCTACCTTCGTGATGCGGATCGGGCGATGGCGCTGATCGGGGCGCGCGCCCCAGCTCCATTCGAGCACGTGCTGGACCTCGACCGAGTCGCTCCACGGCTTGCTGAAGCGCCGGTAGCGCACGCCGTGAACGTCGAGCTTCTCGCGGCAGATGGTCCACTCCTGAGGGATGAGGTACCCGGCCGGCTCGCGCACCGTCACGGTGGGCACGGTCTCGCGGTAGAGGGGGAGGATGGTGTCCCACGGGGTCGCGGTGAAGCGGACCACCGGGCCCCCCGCGATGTCGCTGCGCTCGGCGCGCGCCACCACGCCCTTGTAGTCGAACGGCACGCTCGCGTCGCCGGTCCGGGTGTCGATCACCACCTGGCGCTTCACGGGGTCGCGCTCGCGCGCGCGCCCGGTCACCTCGGCCTCGGCGACGGCGACCGCGTCGATCAGCTCGCGCGGGCGCTGGTTCACCTCCTCGAGCACCGCGACCAGCAGGTCGTAGGTGGCCCGCACCCGCACCTCGTAGGACTTGAGCATGTGGGTCTCAACCAGGATCGCGGGGCGGCACTGGAGCGGACCGTAGCCGGTCGAGAAGCGCGGGGGGAAGTTGCCGAAGTCGATCCCGGTGCGCGGGTCGTCGCCGCCCCGGAACTCGAGGTAGGGCGCCGGCAGGTGGCCCATCGCGGCCAGCCGCGGCACCGCGCGGCCCTCGAACGCCTGGGTCAGCCAGCGGTCGAGCGCGACCGGAACGCCGGCCCCGTGGTTGAAGCCGTAGGTCACGTCGTGCCGGTAATCGGCGCCGTCGGTGGTGTGGTTGTCGATCAGGAGATGCGGCCACCAGCGCGTGAACACGCGGGTGACGAGCGCCTGCATCTCGGGCGATTCGGCCTTGAGGTAATCGCGGTTGAGATTGAGGCCGGTCGCCGTGGTGCGCATGCCCATCTCCTCCGGCCCGTTCTGGTTGATGCGGTTGTACTTGCTGTGGCGCTCGTGGGCGTCGACCGAGAAGATCGGGAGCACCAGCAGGGTCGCGTGGTCGAGCAGCGAGTCGCGATCGTGGAGCACCGCCATATCGCGCACCAGGGCGAGGCTCGCGTCCTTGCCTTCAATTTCGCCCGAGTGGATGCCGTTCTGGATCAGAATGATCGGCTTGCCGATCGCGCGCGCCGCCTCGGGCGTGAAGGCGCGGTCCTTGGAGACGATGAGGAGCGGCAGCTCGCGCCCCTGAGCGCTCGAGCCGTAGCTCTCGAGCTTGACCCACGGCGAGGCCCCCATGACGCTGCGGCAGAAGCGCAGGGTCTCGTCGTAGTCGGCGGTGACGCGGTAGCCCGAGCGCTCGGCGCGCGTCTGCCAGAACGCGGGCACGGTGTGCGGCGGGGCGGGGGCGGCGGGCGCCGGCGCTGGAGCAGGCGCTGCGGGCGCCGGAGTCGGCGCCGGCGCGCCGTGGCGGACGGTGTCGGGCGCCGGGGTCGCGCGCTGCGTGGTGTCGGTGGCGGGTGTGGCGGCGGCGAGCAGCGTAGCGAGGGCGAGGCGCGCGAGCATGCCCGGCTACGATAGCACAGCGCCAGCGCGCGTCACGCCGCTACGCTGTGGGCGTGCCGGCGACAAGCGTGTCGATCTTCGCGGCCAGGATGAAGTCGTTCCGGTGCAGACCCTTGATCTTGTGGGTCCAGGTCTCGATCGTCACCCGGCCCCACGCGACGTGGAGATCGGGATGGTGCTGCTCGCGCTCCGCGATCTCGCCCGCCTGGTTCGCGAACGCCAGCGCGGCGCGGAAGTCCTTGAACTTGAACTCGCGCTCGAGGCGGGCAATGCCGTCGCGCTCGACGATGCGCCACGCCGGGGTCTCGGCGCGCAGCGCCTCTGCCTCGTCGTGCGTCAGCGGCGGCACCCCGCCGCGGCACGGGACGCAGGAGGATTGCGTGAGGCCGCTCATGCCAGCCCGCCCTCGCGGGTGCGTGCCGTTTGCGCCGCGCGCAGCAGCTCGTCGACGTCGAGCGCGCCGCGCGGGACGGTCGAGCGCCGTGCATAGACGATGCGCCCGGCGCGATTCACCAGCGCCGCGCCGCTCTGCTGCCACACCAGCAGCCTGCGCCCGAGCCGGAAGATGCGAAACGCCACCCGCTGCGGGTCCGCGAGCACCGGAAACGACGCGCGGATGAGCCGGGCGATCTTACGCGCCTGGTCGGGGGTCGAGGGCAGCACGACCAGCAGGGCGGTGTCGATCGCGTCGAACCTCGGGGCCTCGCGTCCCAACTGGACGGCGTGGACGATGCACGTGAGTCAGGTGTAGGCGCGCATGAAGAACAGCCCCACCGCCTGCCGGCCGCGGTAGCTCGACAGGCGCACGAACTCCCCGGTGTGCGACTCGAGCTCGAAATCCGGCGCCGGCTGCCCCGGGGACCAGATCCCCGCGCCGGCGCGCGATCCGGTGGCCAAGAACGGTCCCTCCGCGCGCTGCCCCGCCCGGGCGGCGGAGCGGAACAGAGACTAGCGCAGAACGATCTGCTTCGCGCGCGCGCCGGCCGACCGCGCCCCGGGCTGGACCGGCTGCGCCACCCGCGCGGTCACCAGGCTCTCCATCAGCGCCTTCTGGAGGTGGAGCCGGTTCTCGGCCTGCTCGAGCACGATGCTGTGCGGGCCGTCGAGCACCGCGTCGCTGACCTCTTCGCCGCGGTGCGCGGGCAGGCAGTGCATGAACAGGGCGTCGGGGGCGGCGAGGCTCATCAGCGCCTCGTCCACGCGGTAGCCGGCGAACACGACGCGGCGCCAGTCCGACTCGCTCTCCTGCCCCATGCTGGTCCAGGTGTCGGTGTAGACCACGTCGGCGCCGCGCGCCGCCTCGACGGGATCGCGGAAGCGCCGCACCCCGCCGTGACTGCCGCCGTTGCCGTTGGCGCTCACGACGCGGCGCTCGGCCTCGAGGTAGAGGCCGGCGTCGGGCTCGAAGCCGTCGGGCACCGCGATGCGCAGCGTGAAGCCGAAGATGGTCGCGGCCTCGAGCCAGGAGTTGAGCACGTTGTTGCCGTCGCCGATCCAGGCGATCTCGAGACGGTCGAGGTCGCGACCGGCGCGCTTCAGGGTATAGAGGTCGGAGAGAATCTGGCACGGATGCGAGAAATCGGTGAGCGCGTTGATGACCGGGATGCCGGCATGCGACGCCAGCTCCTGGACCACGCGGTGGGCGAAGGTGCGCGCGACCACCAGATCGCACATCCCGGAGAGCACGCCCGCCACGTCCTTCAGGCTCTCGCGGCCGTTCTCGCTCACCTCGGCGGCGGTGAGATCGACCACGTCGCCGCCCAGCTCGTGCATGCCGACGGTGAACGACACCCGGGTGCGCAGCGAGGGCTTGTGGAACACCAGCGCGGCGGTCCTGCCGGCCAGCGGACGCGGCGCGTGCGTGCTGCCGCGGCGCTCGCGCAGCCAGTCGGCGCGCGCGAACAGGCCGAGCAGGAACGAGCGCTCGAGGCCGAGCAGTTCCACCAGGTGTTGCGGGGTTTCGTTCATCGTCGTCGGGGCTCCTCCCTAGGAGTGAATGACCGGCAGCGCCGGCTCGATCTGGAGCGGCGGCGGAATCGGCAGCACCCACGAGGCGGCGGCGGCCGCGGCGGCCGCGGTGGCGCCGGGCTTGAGGTCGAGCACCACCGCGACCTCGTCGCAGGCGTGGCGGCGCGGGCAGCGCACGCAGTCGGTCCACACCTTGCGGGGCAGGGTGTCGCGCGACACGATGCCGAAGCCGCAGCGCTCGAAGAAGCCGACCTCGCGGGTGAGGGCGATGACACGCGGCAGATCGAGGGTGCGGGCGTCGTCGAGGACGCGCTGCACCAGCCGCGCGCCCAGGCCCGAGCCGTGATGGTCGGGGCGCACCGCCAGCGAGCGCACCTCGCCGAGGTCGTCCCACAGCAGCCGCAGCGCGGCGCAGGCCACGACCTCGCCGGCGCGCTCGGCGACGTGGAACTCGCGGATGCACTGGTAGAGCTCGCTGACCGGGCGCGGCAGCAGGACGCCCTGCGCGACGAAGTCGGCCATGATGCGCGCGATGCCCGGGACGTCGTCGAGCGAGGCGCGTCTCAGCACGATGCCGCCGTCGAACGACTCGATCGCCCCGGGCTCCGGCGCCGCGGCCTGCGAGCCCGCGGCACCGGCGCCGGACTTCGCTGGGGCGATCTTCGCTGGGGCGGTTTTCGTGGTCGCGGTCTTGGCCTTGCCGTTGCCGGCGCCGAGCCCGAGCCGCTCTTCCGCGCGCGCGAGCTGGGCCGCCACCGAAGCCGGTCCGGCGCCCGGCGAATGATCGCGGCGCCTGAGCGCGTTCTCGACGCTGAGCGCTCCGAGACGCTCGGCGGTGAAGTGGGGCGAGAGGGCGAGGCGGTCGGGCTCCGGCAGGTCAGCGGGTACCGCCCCGGCCGCTTCGGCGGCGGCCCACAGGCGCCCGACCGCGGCATGGGCGTCGCGGAACGGGACGCCCGCTTCGACCAGCGCGTCGGCCAGCTCGACCGCCAGCAGGTCGGGCGTGAGCGTCGCCGCCATGCGCGCGGGCTCGGGCTTCAGCGCCTCGATCGCGGGCGGGAGTGCGGCGAACAGCAGCGCCAGCGTGTCGGCGCTGTCGAACAGCGCCTCCTTGTCCTCCTGCAGGTCCTTCTGGTACGCGGACGGCAGACCTTTCAGCGTCACCGCCAGCCGGCTGGCGTTGGTGATCAGGCGCGCGCTCTTTCCGCGCGTCAGCTCGAACAGGTCGGGGTTGCGTTTCTGCGGCAGCAGGCTCGAGCCGGTCGAGAACCCGTCGGGCGCCCTGAACCAGCCGAAGGCAGGCGAGCACCACAGCACCAGATCCTCGGCGAGGCGCGACAGGTGGACCGCCAGGACCGCGGCGGCGTTGAGATACTCGAGCGCGAAGTCGCGGTCGCCCACGGCGTCGAGGCTGTTGTCGGCGACGCGGCTGAAGCCGAGCCGCGAGGCGAGCGTCAGGCGGTCGTAGTCGAGCGGCGTGCCGGCCACGGCGCCGGCGCCGAGCGGCATCTGGTCCGCGGCCTCGCGCGCGGATTCGAACCTCGCCTCGTCGCGCTCGAAGGCGGCGAGGTGGGCGAGCCACCAGTGCGCGAGCAGCACCGGCTGCGCCGGCTGAAGATGGGTGTAGGCGGCGACCGCAATGGTGCCCGCGGCGCGCGCCTGGAGCACCAGTGCCCGCTCGATCGCGTGCAGCCCCGCCACCGCCTCGTCGGCGAGCCGCATCACGCGCAGGCGCATGAGCGTGCTCACCTGGTCGTTGCGGCTGCGGCCGGTGTGGAGCCGGCGCGCCGGGTCGCCGCAGCGGCGCCGAAGCTCGGTCTCGATCGCGGCGTGCACGTCCTCGCCCTCGAGCCGGACGCGCCCGAAGGTGAGGTCGACCTCCAGCTGATCGACGGCCGCGATCAGCGCCGCGAGCCCCGCCCCGTCGAGCACACCGCACTCGGCGAGGCTCCGGGCGTAGGCGCGCGACAGCAGGAGTTCCTCGGGCCACAGGCGCTGATCGACCGCGAGCGAGTCGTTGAGCGCCCGTGCGCGCGGGTCGAGCCCGCCGGCGAGCCGGCCGTGCCAGACCGGCGGGATGCTAGCCGACACGGCCCGCCTCGAGCTCGGCGTCCTGGGGTGCTGAGCCGCGCCGCGCCACGGTCGCGAGCGGCAGACCGAACAGGCGGATGAAGCCCTCGGCATGGCTCGCGTCGTAGCCGGTCATGTCGAACGAGGCGAGGTCGGGCCGATAGAGGCTCTGCGGGCTGGTGCGCGCGATCGCCTGGGCGCGACCATGCGCCAGCTCGACCGTGACCTCGCCGGTCGCGGCCTGGAGCGCGGTGTCCACGAACGCCTGGAGCGCGCGCCGGAGCGGCGTGAACCACAGGCCGGCGTAGATGAGATCGGCCATGCGCGGCGCCAGCTCGGCGCGGGTGCGGAGCAGATCGTGCGGGAGCGTCAGCCGGCACAGGTCCTCGAGCGCCTCGTGGAGCACGGTGCCGGCCGGCGTCTCGTAGACGCCGCGCGACTTCATGCCCACCAGCCGGCTCTCGACCAGATCGACGCGCCCCACACCGTGGCGCGACGCGATGGCATTGAGGCGGCTCACCAGCGCCACCGGATCGAGCGCCTTGCCGTCGAGGCGCACCGGCCGCCCGGCCTCGAACGCCACCTTGACGGTCTCCGGCTCGGCGGGCCGGTCGTCCGCGCCGCGCGTGAGCCGGAACATGCTCTCGGGTGCCGCGGCCGCCGGGTCCTCGAGCGGGCCGCCCTCGTGGCTCAGGTGCCACAGGTTGCCGTCGCGCGAGAACAGGTCCTTCGCCGTCTGCTGCACCGGAATGCCGTGGCTCGCGGCGTAGGCCAGCGCGTCCTCGCGCGAGACGATGTCCCACTCGCGCCACGGCGCGATGACCTTGAGCTGGGGCGCGAGCGCGAGATAGGTGAGCTCGAAGCGCACCTGGTCGTTGCCCTTGCCGGTGCAGCCGTGAGCCAGCGCGTCGGCGCCCACGCGCTCCGCGCACCACACCTGGCGCGAGGCGATGAGCGGGCGCGCGAGCGCCGTGCCGAGCAGGTAGGCGCCCTCGTAGATCGCGCCGGCGCGCAGCGCCGGGAAGCAGAAGTCGCGCACGAACGGCACGCGCAGGTCCTCGACCACCACCTGGTCCGCGCCCAGCGCCCGCGCCCGCGCCTCGAGCCCGTCGAGCTCGGTGCCCTGCCCGACGTCCGAGCAGTAGCACACCACCTCGCAGCCGTAGTGCTCCTTGAGCCACGGCACGATGATGCTGGTGTCGAGCCCACCCGAGTAGGCGAGCACCGCCCGCCGCAGTCTTCCGTTGGTCTTCATCTAGGCAGTACCTTTCGTGTTGGCGGCCTGGGTTTCGAGGGTTGCGAGCGCGCGCTCGAAGCGCTGGAGCGCCTCGACGATCTCGCCCGGGTCCACGTTGAGCGGGGGCAGGAAGCGCACCGCGCGGTCGCCGCC
>Ga0318493_10000189_pt1 | contig 15902 bp, 13 predicted proteins | sample GRESIP108b1f23_FD_203294 | JGI IMG/M metagenome (GOLD analysis project Ga0318493, IMG submission 203294) | Tropical soil microbial communities from Luquillo Experimental Forest, Puerto Rico - GRE.SIPMG.108b1f23 | ecosystem: Environmental > Terrestrial > Soil > Tropical forest > Bulk soil...
GAACTGACGGTGGCGCGGCTGACGCGGGCGGCGACGGCGGCAGCGATGGAGGCATGTCCGCCTGTAGCGCGCTCATGCCCAGCTTCGGTTCCGCCGTGGAGCGCACGTTCGACACCGGCACCCACGTCGACTGCGACGACGCCACGAGCGCCGCCGCGACCGTGAGCTCGGCCGCGACCAGGAGTACGGCTCCGACCACAGGCTCGGCTCCGACCACGAGCCCGGCCGGCCAGGTCGCGCTCGGCTTCGGCGTTTTCAGTGCCGACGCCGGGATGAGTGCCGACGCCGGGATGAGCGCCGACGCCGGGATGAGCGCCGACGCCGGGATGAGCGCCGACGCTGGAGCGAGCGCCGACGCCGGGACGCGCTACGACCTGTACTCGGCAGCCGGCGCCCCACAGAACATCTCGCTCGGCCCCGTCGTCGGGACGGATCGCGCCGTCATCGACCCGTGGTTCCACCCGACGTCGCTCGGCTACCAGGGCCTGGTCCACGACATCGGCCTGCTGCCGCCGCAGGTGCTCCGCAGCTGGGACGCGACCGGGAAGTTACTCGGCGACAGCGCGCGGAACGCGGTGAGCAGCACGCCGACCGCCGACGGCGGCAGCGTCGTGCTGGCGCAGGAGTTCGACGCGACCAGGACGCCATCGCTCGGCCCGACGCACCTCGACTGGACCGACGCGATGGGACGGGTGACGCAATCGGTGACGCTCGACGGCACGCCGGACCACCTCATCCAGGCGTCGCACTCGCAGCACGTGCTCGTGCTCGACACGACGACGAGCCCGTGGCGCGCCCGCTGGTTCGACGCGAAGGGTTCGTCGCTCACGCCCTGGTTCGACGTCAACGCGACCCCGCAGGGCGCGTCCATGACGCCGCCGCCGGCGAGCCGGAGCGGCCCCTATCTGCAGCTGCTCGCCGACGCGACCACGGTCGCGCTCTCCGATGGGGCGAGCTGGGTGGCCGTGCTGCGGGACGGGAACGCCTCCGAGGATGCCGCTCCGGGCTGGCTCACCTCACGTCCGGGCACTCGGCTGGCGACGATCCGCCAGGGCACGGGGTACGCCGTGCTCGCCCTGCCCCACGGCGAGGCGGAGCGCTTCGAGCGCTTCGAGATCCTCACCCCCGAAGGCGACAGCTGCGGGTTCGCGACCGTCCCCGCGCCGATGCCGCCCAACGGCCAGACCTGGACGCCGCAGCGCCTCGACGTGGGCGGCGACGGGACGCTGTTCCAGGTGAGCAACCGCACGGGCGGCGATCTCGACAGCAGCGTGCATTGCGCCTTCCGCTGGTGGCGGGAGCTCCTGCGCTGACGGGCGCTAGAGCCCGGCCTGGACCATGTGCTCCGCGAGCCGGCGGATGAGCTCGCGGCGGACGACGCGGCGGGTGCGCGAGAGGGCATCGGGGTCGCGGTGGCGGCCGCGGGCGCGGCGCCGCGCCGCCTCCACCACCCACGCGATGCGGCGGGTGTCGAGGTGGGGGGCGCGGCCGCGGCCCGGCTTCACGAAGAAGCCGAGGCCACGGTCTTCGAGGACGCGGTGGAGGGCGCGGCGAGCCGCGGCGCAGAGCGCGAGATCGACGACGTTGTGCACGACGGCCATCTCTAGGATCGATCGCGCGCTCGATCCATTTTCGGGCCGATCGGCCTAGAACTGGACTTTGTGCGCCAGATCGGCTGCGAACGCGCGAGCGCGCGCGGCCGCGTCGGGCACGAACGGGAGCGTCGCCAGCACGCGGCGGCCGGTAAGCCGCTCGATCTCGGCGGCGTTGTGCGGCTCCGACGGATCCCCCTCCGCGGAGAGGCGGTTCAGGACGACGCCGTGCACCGTGAGACCGCGCGCGCGGAGCGCCTCGCAGGTGAGGGCGACGTGGTTCACGGTCCCGAGGCCGGCGCGCCCGACGACGAGCACCGGCAGCGCCAGCGCCAGCGCCAGGTCGGCGTAGGTGTGACTTTCCGTGAGCGGCGTCATGAGCCCGCCCGCGCCCTCCACGACGAGCGCCGCGTGGCGCGACGCGAGCGCCCAGGCCGCCTCGAGGATGCGGGGGAGCGAGACGCTCTTCCCCTCGAGCCGCGCCGCCACCGCCGGCGCGAGCGGCGCGGCGAAGGTGTACGGGCAGACGAGCTCGACCGGATCGAGGTCGCCCGCGGCGGCGCGGAGCCGGTCCGCGTCCGACGCCTCGCCGGGACCGTGCCCCGATTGCGCCGGCTTCATGGCGGCGACGTCGCGACCGCCGGCGCGGTGGCCGCGGACGAGCGCGCAGGCGACCTCGGTCTTGCCCACGCCGGTGTCGGTCGCGGTGATGAAGAGGCCTCTCACGCCAGTTCCCGGTCGAGCTGAGCGGTGGCGCGGTCGAGCGCGGTGAGCGCGATGCCGGCCAGCTCCGCGAGCTGGGCCTCGCTCATGGCGAGCGGCGGCATGAGCACGAGTACGTTCCCGAGCGGCCGCAGGATCGCGCCGAGCGGGCGGGCCTCCACGCAGGCGCGTTGGCCCGCCCTCGCCGCGTAGGGGTACTCGGCCTTGGTCCGGCGATCCCTCACCAGCTCGATGCCGACCATCAGCCCGCGCTGACGCACCTCGCCGACGCGCGGGTGCTCGCGGACCGGGGCGAGCGCCCGCGTGAGCGCGCCCACCTTCCCCGGCAGCGCCTCCACGATCCTCCGCTCGCGGAAGAGCTTCAGGCTCGCCACGGAGGCGGCGCAGGCGAGCGGGTTCCCGCAGTAGGTGTGGCCGTGGAAGAACGTCCTCTGGTCGGCGTAGGGCCCGAGGAAGGACTCGAACACGCGCTCGGTGGCGAGCGTCGCCGCGAGCGGCAGGTACCCTCCGGTGATGCCCTTCGCCACCGTCATCAGGTCGGGGACGACGCCCTCTTGCTCGACGGCGAACATGGTGCCAGTGCGACCGAAGCCGGTCGCGACCTCGTCGCAGACGAGGAGCGCGCCCTCGCGGTCGCACAGCTCGCGCAGCCGGCGCAGGTAGCCGGGCGGCTGCGTGATCATGCCGTCGGCGCCCTGCACCAGCGGCTCCAGCACGAGCGCCGCGATCCGGCCCCGCTTCTCGGCGAAGACCTGCTCCACCGCCTCGGCGCACTCGAGGTGGCAGCTCGGGCGCTCCTTCCCGAGCGGGCAGCGATAGCAGTACGGCTGCGGCGCGTGATTCACCGGGAAGAGGAGGGGCTTGAAGATGCGGTGGAACAGGTCGATCCCGCCCACCGCCACCGACCCCAGCGTGTCGCCGTGGTACCCGCCGCGGAGCGCGACGAACTCGCTGCGCGCGGTGTCGCCGCGCAGCTGGTGGTGCTGGTAGGCCATCTTGAGCGCGACCTCGACCGCAGTCGCGCCGGCGTCGGAGAAGAAGACCCGCGTGAGGCCCTTCGGCGTCCAGCGCAGCAGCTCCTCGGCGGCCTCGATGGAGGCGGTGGAGGCGAGGCCGAGCAGGGTCGAGTGGCCGACGCGATCGAGCTGCGCCCGGATCGCGTCGTCGATCTCCTTCACCCGGTGGCCGTGGACGTTGCACCACAGCGAGCTGACGCCGTCGAGGTATCGGCGCCCCGTCGTGTCGACGAGGTGGACACCCTCCGCCTCGTCCACGATGAGCGGCTCCTCGGCCAGCCAGTCCTGCATCTGGGTGAACGGGTGCCACAGGTGCTCGTGGTCGGACCTCCACAGGCGGCGGTGCCGCTCGAGGCGCTCGGCGTCGGTCATGGTCGGCGGACGCTAGCGCAGGGTGCCGTCGTCCGACAACGCCGGAGCTCGCTCCGCCCGCCGCGCCGTGGCGAGCGCCCGCTCGAAGGCCGGCTGCATGGCGTCGGCCCAGCGCTCGTACCCGCGCTCCGAGGGGTGGAAGCCATCCGCGGAGAGGAGCTCGGGGTGGAGGAGGAGCTCGCGAGACGTCTCTGCGAAGAGGTCGACGAGCGTGAACCCGTGCCGGCGTGCCGCCGCCGCGATGCGGGCGTTCACGGCCGCGATGCGCGCCGCGAGCCCGCCCCTCGTCTCCTCGCCCACCGCGAGCGGCGATCGCGTGAGGTCCGGGACGTTCACCGCCACCACCGGGGAGCCACGCCGCGCAAGCGCGGCCGCGACGCGCTCGTAGTCCCGCGCGAACGCTTCCGGGTCCGTCCCGAGCGTCACGTCGTTGATGCCGATGCCCAGCGTGACGAGGTCGGGCTGCGCCGCGAGCCCTGGCCCGAGCTGGCGCTCGGCGACGTCCGCCACCCGCGCCCCGGGGACGCACAGGTTGACGAGGCGCGCCGGCTCACCCTTGTCCCGGGCGCGCGCCGCGAGCCGCGCCGGATAGCCGCCGCCGCGCGCGGCGCCGACCCCGACTCCGGTCGAGTCGCCGAGCGCGAGGTAGGTGGGCTCGGCGGCCGCGGTGGCCATGGCGAGGGCGAGCGCGAGCGCCGTCACGCAGAGAATCTAGGTCGGCCTGCGCGCGCGGCCAGCCATCCGGCCGGCCCGCCCTGCCCTGGGCGCCGGCCGCCAGCCCGCGTTCCGCTTCCAGGGCACGCCGCGGGTGCGGAGCCGCTCTCCGGGCTTCAGCCGCCCGGTGCGCCGCAGCGCCTCCTCGACCAGCGGCCGCTGCTCCGGATCGCCCCAGCGCAGCAGCGCCTTCTGCATCTTCTTCTCGTGCATGTCGCGCACGACGTGGACCGGCTTCATCGTGAGCGGGTGGTAGCCCGACCAGTGCATGTCGGAGGCGAGCGTCATGGGCGTGGGCGTGAAGTCCTGGACCTGCTGCGGGCGCCAACCGTTCCTCTCGAGGTACTCGTAGAGCTTCACCCCGTCCTCGAGCGTGCAGCCGGGGTGCGAGGAGATGAAGTAAGGGACGAGGTACTGCTCCTTCCCCGCCTCCTTCGTGTAGCGCTGGAACTCGCCCCGGAAGCGCTCGAACTCCTCGATGCCCGGCTTCTTCATGATCTGGAGAACGTCCGGTGAGGCGTGCTCGGGCGCCACCTTGAGCTGACCCGAGACGTGGTGGCCGATGAGCTCCTTCAGGTAGGTCTGCCCGTGTTCCTGGTCGTGGTGGGCGAGGTCGTAGCGGAGCCCCGAGCCGACGAAGACGTGCTTCACGCCCTTCACCTGGCGCGCTTTGCGGTAGAGCTGCACCAGCGGCCCGTGGTCGGTCTTCCAGAACTTGCAGACCTTCGGGTACACGCAGGAGAGCCGCCGGCAGACGGCGTGCGCCTCCTCCGACGAGCAGTACATCTGCCACATGTTGGCGGTGGCGCCGCCGAGATCGGTGATGGTACCGCGGAAGTCGGGGCGCTCCGCCATCGCCTGCATCTCGCGCAGGATGGAGCCCTCCGACCGGCTCGTCACCTCGCGGCCCTGGTGCTCCGTGATGCAACAGAACGAGCATCCGGCGCTGCAGCCGCGCAGGATCTGGATCGACCAGCGGATCTGCTCCAGCGCCGGGATGTGCGCGCCGCCGTAGGAGGGGTGCGCTTCGCGGGCGAAGGGCAGCTCCGCGATCCGGTCCAGCTCCTCGGTGGAGAGCGTGGCCGCCGGCGGGTTCACCACCACGGTCCGCGCCGACGCCCCCGACCCGTGGCGCTGCGTGAGCGTCCGGGCGTTGGCGCCGTTGTGCTCGAGGTGGTAGAGGCGCGAGAAGTCCGCGAACGTGCGCTTGTCGCGCGCCACCTCCTCGTAGGAAGGGAGCGCCAGGACCCCGCGCTCGCGCCCCTCCAGCCCAGCCAGCGCCAGGTCCTTCGGGACGAGCGCGGTTCCGGCCACGTCCGTCAGGCCGCACGGATCCTCGCCCGCGGCAAGGCGGCGGGCGATCTCGAGGATGGGTCGCTCGCCCTGCCCGTACACGAGGAGGTCGGCCTCGCTCGATGCCGCCAGCGACGGCAGCAGCCGGTCGTCCCAGTAGTCGTAGTGCGCGATGCGGCGGAGCGACGCCTCCACGCCGCCGGCGACGAGGCAGCACGCCTCGCCGAACGCCTCGCGCGCCAGCCGGGCGTAGACGGTCGTGGCGCGGTCGGGCCGGAGCCCGGCCGCTCCGCCCGGCGTGTAGGCGTCGTCGGAGCGTCGGCGCTTGTGGGCGGTGTAGTGGTTCACCATCGAGTCCATCGCACCCGACGTGATGCCGACGAAGAGCCGCGGCCGGCCGAGCCGCGCCACGCCCGCGGGCGACCGCCAGTCCGGTTGCGCGATGACGCCGACGCGCAGCCCCTGCGCCTCCAGGACGCGGCCGATCACCGCCGTCCCGAAGCTGGGGTGGTCGACGTAGGCATCCCCCGAGACGAGGAGCACATCGAGCTCGTCCCACCCGCGCGCCCGCATCTCCTCGCGCGTGGTGGGGAGGAAGCGGGCGGCTGGGGGCAGACTCGCGTTCGGTCGGTGGCTCACGTCGGTTTCCTTACATGGTCCCGAAGCTGTCCGCGATCAACACACGAGCAGCGGCGTGCCTTTCGCCACGGCCGAGTGGGCGGGGTATCATCGGCCGGCCCGCGATCGCGGACCTCTCGCCTTTCCTCCTTCCGGTCCAGCCCATGTCCGATCACGTCCACGCAGCGAACGAGCGCGCGCTCCAGCCCTCGACGACCGGGTTCGACGTGAACGCGGCCGCTGCCGAGGTACGAGCCGAGCTCTCCCCCGCAGCGGCGCCCGAGAGGCCGCGCTGGACGGCGGCCGACTACGGCTGGGATCCCGCCGACGCGAACGCCGTCGCCTGGGCAGCCTACTACTCCGACCTCGGGGTCGATCCCGTTGCGCTCGCGGCGCAGCAGGCCGCCGAGGCGGCGCCGCAGGCCACGCCGGCGGCGGAGCTCGCGCCCGAGCGCGAGCCCACGCTGGGGCCTGCCGCCGCGGAAGAGGTTCGGCAGGCGGATCCCGAGCCGCAGCCCGCGCTCGAGCTCACCCCCCAGGCGGTCGAGGCGGAGGCGCTCGCGGCGCCCGAGGCGGCGACGTCCGACGCCGCGGCCGTGGCGGCGGAGCCGCTGCTCACGACCGACGACCCCCTGCTCGACGACCTCTCGTTCGCGCCGGTCTCGACGACAGATGCACCCGGCATGGTCGACGCCGGCAGCGCGATGTGGGAGCTGCTGCCGGCGGAGTCGCCGGCGACCGGGGCCCCGGCGGAAGCCGAGCTCCCGCACGAGCTCCCCGCCGGATGGCTCGACGACGGCCGCGCCCGACTCGACGATTTTCAGCTCGCGAGCGGCGGCTCGTTCGACGAGACGACGGCGCCGATCGGAGATCAGGGCGAGCCGATCTCGGGCGAGCAGGCCGACGCCATGGACCCTCTGTTGCCCGAGGTGCCGCCGCTCGACCTCGGCCTCGCCGAGGATCGCCTGCCCACGGCGGCCGCCCCCGCCACGGCCGCGCCCGAGCCGGTCGCCGCCGCCGAACTGCTCGCGATCCCGGATGGCGACCTCGCCGCGCCCGGCGCGGAGCTCTCGATCGACCTCGGTTTCTTTGAGGACGAGCCGCTCGAGGCGGCGGTGGCCGGGCTGGCGACCGAGCCCCAGCACGACCTCGGCTGGGCCGCGTACGCCGTACCGCAAGGCGATGCCGCGGTCGACCTCGCCAGCTTCGACGCCGAGCCTCAGCACGAGACCGAGCCGCGGCACGACACCAGCCTCGCGTCGGAGGGCACCGCGATGTGGGGGCTCGGCCGTGCGCCGGCCGTTCCTCGATCGACCGCGGCGGAGGTGCTCGGCGACGCCGCGCCACTCCCGATCCCGGCCTCGCCGCCGCCCTCGTCGGATCTCGGCGAGCCGATCGACGGATCGCTGTGCCTCGAGCCCGTCCTCGACGCTCCGGAGCCGACCGCCGCGGCTCCGTTGCCGCCCGATCCGTGGGACGTCCCCGCCGCGCCTGCCTCCGCGGTCGAGGTCGCGCCAGCGGCGGGCGCGGGACCGTCCGACCTCGACGCACCCGAGGTGGCGCCGCCCGCCGAGCCGGCCGAGGCCATCCTCGAGGTCGGCGCGGAGGTGGTCGAGGTCACCGCCGAGCCCGTCGAGCCCGAGCCACTCCCCGCGCCGCCGGCCATCGCGCCGGCGGCCCCGGCTCTCGCGCCGGAGCCCTCGCCGGCCCCGGCGAACGTCCACCCCGCCGCGGCTGACGAGCCGGCTGCGTTCGAGCCGCCCGCTCCTCCCGTGGAGGAGCCGCTCCCGGGCGCCGACCTCCTCGCAGGACTCCGTGCCGACCTCGCGGCGCCGGAGCCTGAACCGGTTGCGCCGGCCGCAGCGGTGCCGTCTTCTTTCATCGCCGGGACACACCGGGTGGTGGTCCACACCTCGGACGGTCAGGTGAAGCGCGGCACCCTGCGCGACGCCACGCTCGATGGCCCGGAGCTAGAGCTGTGGCCGCAGGCGGGCATCGTGCCCGAGTCCCTGCAGGCGCAGGGCGTGAAGGCGATCTTCTTCATGCTGTCCGCCGGCGAGCCGCCCCCTGCGCCGGTGGGCAAGAAGGTCCGCGTCACCTTCCGCGACGGGCGTCAGGTGGCCGGCTTCAGCCCGGACTACGCCCCCGACTGCGTCGGCTTCTTCATGGTGCCAGCCGACACCCGCACGCACACGGCCCGGATCTGGGTCTACCGCGCGTCGGTGCGGCAGGTGACCGTCTCGCCTTGACGAGAGCGTTCGTCCTTCGACTACGGCCGGCTGCGCCGGCCGGAGCCTGCCCTGAGCGGAGGCCGCGGAGCGGCCGCAGTCCAAGGGCTCAGGACGAACGGCAAGGGGCCGTTCCCGCGCCCCTGCTCCCGCGAGTACGCCGTCCCGCTAGTTCAGCCACCTCGGCGGATCTTCCTTCTTGATCACCTTGAGGTGGCTCGCGCGCCGGCGCGCCCGCCGCTCGTACTGCTTGATGCGGAGCGTCTGCCAGAACCCGCGCAGCGACCAGCCGCGAGCGTAGGCGAGCATCCCGAGCTGCGCCGCGAGGTGAGGCACGTAGGCGTGGAGCCGCCCGAAGACCCCGTACAGCAGCGTGCCTCCGAGGGTGAGCCACAGGAGCGCGCGGCCCGAGATCGGCAGCGCGAGCATGAACAGGATCTGCCGCTCGGGGAAGATCATGGCCCACGCGATGATGAGCGCCGACAGGACCGGCCACGAGCCGGTCCACGCCGAGACGTACACGGCCGGCCAGGCGAAACGGCCGACGAGGCAGGTCACCGCCGCCGCGAGCACCGCGAAAGCGAGGAAAGTGACGACGAACCGGCGCGGCCCCCAAGCGAAGCAGAGGTCCTTGCCGAACCAGTAGAGCGTGAGCGCGCCGAAGAGGAGCGAGAGCGGGTCGCGCTCGAAGAAGACCCAGGTGACGAGTCGCCACACCTGGCCGCGCCAGACGAGCGCCGGCACGAGCGCGGCCGCGTCCACGAACCCGTAGCCCTGTCCGAGCGCGCCGAGGAGGCTCGCCGCCACGATGGCGCTGATGAGGGCGCCGACCGTCGGCGGGATGCGCCCGCCGAACGTGAAGAGGTCGCCGATGGAGGATCGCGAGCCGCGCATTCGGGTCAAATAAGGGCCCGGCGGGGACTGCGCCACCGCTCGGCCGGGAACGCTCCCCCTGCCGGCGCCGGCCGGGCGGTCAGCGGTCCCGCTCCCGGTAGAACAGGAGGATGCTCAGGCAGTGGAACTCCTTGTCCGAGCTCTGCCTCACCTCCCGATCGACGACCTCGAGGTCGGGGTGCTCGCGCAGCCAGCCCGTGATGCGCTCCGAGAGCGCCTCCCGGTCTCGGGCGAGCGTGGTGGAGAAGACCTTCAGGCCGGTGAAGCTCGGGATCCGTTCCACGCGAGCACGGTACCGGGCCGTGCGCCCGCCCGCAAGGAAGTCGCGCCGAGAGCCCGTCTACATCGCCTCGAGCACCACCGCGATCCCCTGCCCGCCGCCGATGCAGGCGCCGCCGAGCCCGTACCGCACGCCCCTCCGGCGCAGCTCGTACAGGAGGTGCATCGTGATGCGGGCGCCGCTCGCCGCGAGCGGGTGGCCGACGGCGATGGCGCCGCCGTCCACGTTGGTCGCGTCGCGCGGCAGCCCGAGCTCCTTCTCGACCGCCAGGTACTGCGGCGCGAACGCCTCGTTCACCTCGAACAGGTCGAAGTCGGAGAGCTTCGCCTGCGCGCGCTCGAGCGCGTTCCGGAACGCGGCCACCGGACCGATGCCCATAATCGTCGGATCGACCCCGGCGAAGCCCCAGTTCAGCAGCCGTCCCAGCGGCCGGATCCCGCGCGCTTCGGCGAAGGCGCGGGTGGACATGAGGAGCGCGCCGGCGCCGTCGGACACGCCGCTCGCCGCGCCGGCGTGGATGACGCCGTCCTTCTTGAACACCTTGGGGAGCTTCCGGAGCGTCTCGACGGTGGTGTCCGGGCGCGGGTGCTCGTCGCGCGCGAACTTCACCGCTCCCCGCCGCGTCGGGATCTCGATCGGCGCGACCTCGGCGGCGAGGCGTCCCGCCTCCTGCGCCGCCGCGAACCGCCGCTGCGAGAGCACGCTGTACTCGTCCACCTCGTCCTGGCCGATGCGGTACTGCTCGGCCAGCTTCTCCGCGGTGAGCGCCATCGGCATGCCGGCGTAGCTGTCGGTGAGCGCCGACCAGAGCAGGTCCTCGAGCGGCGGCGGCTTGCCGAGCGGGAAGCCCCAGCGCGTCCCGCGCAGCACGAGCGGCGCCTGGCTCATCGACTCGGTGCCGCCGACGAGGACGAGCTCCGCCTCGCCCCCGGCGAGCAGGCGCGCCCCCTGCACCACCGCCTCGAACCCGGAGCCGCACAGCCTGTTGACGGTCAGCGCGGGCGTCGAGACGGGCGCGCCGGCCCGCAGGCCGACGTGGCGCGCGAGGTAGATAGCGTCGGACGACGTCTGCGCCACGTTCCCGAAGACGACGTGCTCCACGCGCTCGGCCGGGACCGCCGCCTGTGCCAGCGCCGCCTGCGCGGCGTGCACGCCCAGGTCGGTGGCGGAGAGGTCCTTGAGGGTGCCCCCGTACGTACCGAACGGGGTCCGCCGTGCGGCGAGGAAGACGACGTCGTGGGCGGTCGCGGAGCGCATGGAGTCCTCCCTCCGCGGCGGAGCGTGCGAGGCGCCGCGGGGCTCCCCGCTATGTAGCGCCGCGGACGAGGAGCTTCACGGCCGACGCGAGGAGCACGAGCGCGAACGCCGCGATGGCGAAGGAGAGCGCGGCGCCCCGCCGGAGCTCGCGCCGGCCCTCGCCGGCGTACCAGGCCCGGGCCGCGTCGAGGCGGGCGGCGAGATCGAGCGCCACCGCCGGCGCGCCGTGGTGCGCGGCGAAGCGCTCCACGGCGATCTCGTGCGCGGCGAGCTGCGCCTCCGGCGCCGCGCCCACGACGGCCCCGGCCTGCGCCCGCGCGCTCGCCACGGCGTGCCGGGGGTGGTTGGCGGTCAGGACGTAGGCCCCGTCCTGGAAGGGCGAGTAGAAGAGGAGCCGTGGCGCGTCCGCCGCTCCCCGCTCCTGCGACACGTCGGCGTACGTGCCGCGCGACGCGTCGGCGTACGAATCCACCTCCCGGTCGAGCGCGCCCAGGGGCGCGCGCTCGTGGAGGATCCCGAGCGGCGTGAACCCCAGCCGCTCGAGCTCGGCGCCGAGCCTCAGGCGCGGCGCCGACCGTGGCGGCTCGTCCGGCTCGCCCGTCACCCGCACCGACGGGACGAGGAAGACGAGGGCGCGCCGCGCGTAGCGGAGCGCCTGCACGAGGGCGAAGAGCGCGACGAGGAGGTTGAAGGTGCGCATGCGGTCGGGGCGGCGACCCCGCCGCGAGCCTACTTCGACGCGGCCTCGGCCGCGACGTCCGCGGCGCTCCTCTTCTTGCCGAGGACGCGGGCGAGCAGGATCCCGATCTCGTAGAAGAGGATCATCGGGACCGCCATGAGCGCCAGGTTGAAGGGGTCGCCGGTGGGCGTGATGATGGCCGCCAGCGTCACGTTCGCGACGATGGCGTGGCGCCGGTACTTGGCGAGGAAGTCGGCGGAGACGAGCCCGATCATCGACAGGAACGCGATGATGACGGGCACCTCGAAGATGATGCCGAAGCCGAGCAGCATGGCGAGCACGAGCGAGAGCTGCTCGGTCATGGTGAGGATCGGCTTCATGTCGTCGCCCGCGATCGCCGCCAGGGCGGGGAACGCGTAGGGCATGACGAGGAAGTAGCAGAAGGCGGCGCCGCCGTAGAACAGGAGGGTGGCGGAGGCGAGGAACGGGATGACGATCTTCCGCTCCTTCTTGTAGAGCCCGGGCGCGACGAACTGCCAGAACTGGTACAGGACGTACGGGGCCGCGACGAAGATGCCGCCGTAGAGCGCCACCTTCAGGTACACCATGAAGGGCTCGATGTAGCCCGTGTAGTGCAGGTACTGCTGCCCCTCCGGCAGCGACTTCAGCACGGGCAGCATCACCCAGCGGAAGATGCGCTCGCAGAAGTAGCCCACGAGCGCCATGCCCACCGCGACGCCCAGCAGCGCGCGGATGAGCCGCTTGCGCAGCTCCTGGAGGTGCTCGAAGAAGCTCAGCTTGACGTCGCTCTCCGGCTCCGGCTTCTCGGGCGGCGGGAGCGACTTGGCCGTCTCCGTCATGGGGCCTTCGGCGCCGCCTCCGCGGCGGGAGCGGCCTCGACCGGCTTCGGCTCGGCGAGCGCCAGCTCGAGGCCGGGGACGTTCTGCGCCGTGGCCGCTGGGACCTCGCCCTGCGGTGGCGTGGGCACGCCGCCCGGCGGCACGGCCGGCGGCGACTCACCGTCCGCCGGAGGCTTGGCCGGCTCGACCAGCGTCGGCTTCTGCGGCTTGGTGGGCTCGGAGTACAGCTCGGTCTCGAACTGCGCCTTGAGGTCGTCCGTCGCCTTGCGGAACTCGCGCAGCCCCTTCCCGAGCTGCTTGGCGGCGTCGGGGAGCTTCTGGGGTCCGAGCAGGATCAGGGCGAGCACCAGGATGATGACCACTTCGCCCATGCCGAGGCCGAACATGCGGTCGATATAACACGCGCTTCGCCCGGTTTGTGCCCCCTTGGCGTCCCGGATCGACGTTGCGTACGACCCGCCGGACCCGTAACGTGCCTCGCGATGGCCTACTGGCTGCTCAAGACAGAGCCGGAGGTGTACGCGTTCGAGGACCTCGTCCGCGAGGGAACGACCGCCTGGTCGGGCGTCCGCAACCCGCAGGCCCAGGCGAACCTGCGCGCCATGAAAGCGGGCGACCGGGTGGTCATCTACCACTCCGGCGAGCGGCGGGCCGTGGGGACGGCACGGGTGGTGAACCCGGCGTACCCCGATCCGTCCTCGGAGGAGGAGGGGCTCGTGTGCGTCGACCTCGGCGCCGCCGAGCCCTTGCCGGCGCCGGTGCCGCTCGAGGCCCTCAAGCTCGAGCCCGCTTTCGCCGGCTCGGCGCTGGTGAGGCAGGGTCGGCTGTCTGTGGTGCCGCTCTCACCCGCGGAGTGGCAGGACCTCGTCGAGCTCGCCGCCGTCATCGCCCGCACGGGCGGGCTGCGGCGCAAGAAGAGGTTCTGAGACGCCTCACTCCCGGAAGAGGTCCTGGACCTCGACCCGCGGCTTGTCGGGCGGGTTCTCGGTCGGCTTCGCCTCCACCTTGAACGGCTCGAGGACACCGCGCCCGCCCTCGGGCGCGAGCTTCCCGGTCGTGGGGTCGATGCGCACGAGCTCGATGCCGTCCGGCTGCGGGAACTCCGGCTGCGGGCGATCGCGCAGCGCCGACTCCATGTAGGAGAGCCAGATGGGCAGCGCGGCGCGGCCGCCCGTCTCGAACCGGCCGAGCGGCATCTCGTTGTGGTCGTACCCGAGCCACACCCCCGCGAAGAGGTCGTGCGTCATCCCCATGAACCAGGTGTCGAACGAGTCGTTCGTGGTGCCGGTCTTGCCCGCGGCCGGCTTGCCCAGCTTGGCCGCCTGCGCTCCCGTGCCGACCGTCGCCACCTCGTGGAGGAGCGAGACCGTGATGTAGGCGGAGCGCGGGTCCATCACGCGCTCCACGGGCGTCGTCACCTGCGCGGCGGCGGCGGCCAGGCGCGTCGAGAGCGGGACCCACGCATCCGTGGGGGCGCTGTGGTCCTCGAGCAGCCGCCCGTCGCGGTCCAGCACCCGCTTCAGGAACGTCGAGGGGCGCTTCTCGCCGTATCGGTCGAGCAGCGCGTAGACGTTCGCAAGGCTCCACAGCGTCGTGCACGAGGAGCCGATGGCGCTGCCGAGCTCACGCTTCACCGGCGTCTCGAGCCCGAGCGTGGCCGCCCAGGAGACGAGCTGGTCGACGCCGAGCGCCGCCGCCGCCTTCACCGCCGGCAGGTTCATGGAGTGGACGAGCGCGTCGCGCAGCGTGACGTCGCCCTTGAACGAGCCGCCGTAGTTCTCGGGCTTCCACGACACGCCCGAGGTCTCGTCGCGGTAGACCACCGGCGCGTCGGTGAGGAGCGTGGCGGGTGTGTAGTTGAGCTTCTCGATCGCGCCCGAGTAGACGATCGGCTTGAAGGCAGAGCCGGGCTGACGGCAGGCCTGGAAGGCGCGGTTGAACTCCGACGCGTCGAAGTCGTAGCCGCCCACCATGGCCGAGACGTAGCCGGTGAAGGGCTCGATGGAGACGAGCGCACCCTGCAGCTTCGGCTCCTGCTCCAGCGCGAGGAGGACGTCCGCGTCGGGCACGAGCTTCTGCCGCTCCGCGGGCTCGCGCTTGACGAGGTCCTGCCGCAGCACCCGCCGCACGAGGATCACGTCGCCGACGTGGAGCGCGGTCGACGGGCGCGAGATGAGCGCGTCGGGGTAGCTCTGCTCCGGGTTCGGCTTGCGGGCCCAGCGCATGCCGGCGATGGGGAGGATCCCCTCGGTGGCGCCCACGGTGACGCGCGCCAGGGCCGCCCGGTCGTCCACCTCGCCCACGATGCCGACGGCGTAGTCGCCCGGCGTGACCGAGCCCTCCGGCCAAACGTGGGCGAGCCGGGCCCTGAGCGCGTCGCGCTCTTTGCCCTCGACGTGGGTCACCGGGCCCTGGAACCCCTGGCGGTGATCGACCTCCATGAGACCCGCGAGCATGGCGGCCTGCGCCCCGCGCTGCCGCTCGAGATCCATCGCCAGCTCGACCCGAAGCCCGTCGTGCAGGACCCGGTCGTTGCCGTAGCGCTCCACGACGAGCCGCCGCGCCTGCTCCGCATAGAACGGCGCCGTCTCGCGGAAGACGTCGTCCACCGGGTAGACCTTGACCTCGGTCTCCTCCGCCCGGACCCGCTCGTCGGCGGTGATCATCCCCTCCTCGTACATGCGGCGGAGGACGTACCGCCGGCGCGCCTTCGCGGCGTCCGGGTGCATGAACGGAGAGTACTTGCTGGGCGCCTGAGGCAAGCCCGCCACGAGCGCCGCCTCGGCGAGGGTGAGGTCCTCCACGTTCTTGCGGAAGTAGTTCTCCGCCGCCGCCTGGACGCCGTAGCTGTGGTGGCCGAGGAAGACGCCGTTCAGGTACAGCCACAGGATCTCGCGCTTGTCGAAGGCCGCCTCGAGCCGCCGCGCCAGGATGAGCTCGCGGACCTTGCGCCGGAGATTGCGCCTCGTGCCCTCCTCGAACCCCTCCGCGGAGACGAGCAGCGACTTCGCGGTCTGCTGGGTGATGGTCGAGCCGCCCTGCACCCTGTGGCGCAGGAGGTAGGTGTTCACGGCCGCGCGCAGGGTGCCGAGCCAGTCGATCCCGCGGTGCTCGAAGAAGGTCTTGTCCTCCGAGGCGATGAGCGCCTCGACGAGCCGCTTCGGGATGCGGTCGTAGGGCACCACCTTGCGCCGCTCGTCGAACAGCTCGCCCGCGAGCTGGCCGTCGGCGGACACGAGCTCGCTCACGATCGGCGGGCGGTACTGGGCCAGGGTCGGGACGTCCGGCAGGCCGCTCGCGAAGTGCCGGTACGCGACGAGCCCGGCCACGGCGGCGGCGCCCGCGGCGATCAGCACGAGCCCGAGCAGGGCGATGA
>Ga0318493_10000190_pt1 | contig 15869 bp, 6 predicted proteins | sample GRESIP108b1f23_FD_203294 | JGI IMG/M metagenome (GOLD analysis project Ga0318493, IMG submission 203294) | Tropical soil microbial communities from Luquillo Experimental Forest, Puerto Rico - GRE.SIPMG.108b1f23 | ecosystem: Environmental > Terrestrial > Soil > Tropical forest > Bulk soil...
GAGACGGAGAGGAGACTGCGGCCGGGATGCGCATCGCAGTGCTGACCGGTGGAGGAGATTGCCCGGGGCTCAACGCCGTCATCCGGGCCGTGGTCCGCCGCGCCGCCAACCACCGCTTCGAGGTCATCGGCCTGCGGGACGGGTGGAAGGGGCTGCTGGAGGACCAGACCTTTCCCCTCACCCGGGCCAGCACCGCGGGCATCCTCCACCGCGGAGGGACCATCCTCGGAACCAGCCGGATCAATCCCTTCAAGGTCGAGGGCGGGGTGGAGCGGGTGCTGGAGAACGTCCGGCGCCACGGCATCGAGGCGGTGGTGGCCATCGGTGGCGAGGGCACGCTCTCCGCCGCGGGCCGGCTCTTCGAGCATGGGCTCCCGGTGGTGGGCATCCCCAAGACCATCGACAACGACCTCGGTGGCACCGACTACACGTTCGGCTTCGACACCGCGGTGTCCATCGCCACCGAGGCGATCGACCGGCTCCACAGCACCGCCGAGTCGCACAAGCGGGTCATCGTGGTCGAGGTGATGGGCCGGCACGTGGGGTGGATTGCCACCCATTCCGGCATCGCCGGGGGCGCCGACGTCATCCTCGTGCCCGAGGAGCCGGCCGACCTCGACCAGGTCGCCGAGCAGCTCCGCCGCCGGCACGCGGGGGGAACCAGCTTCAGCATCGTGGTGGTGGCCGAGGGGACGAAGATTCGCTCCCGGCCCGACGAGCCGGAGCACGTCATCAGCTCCGGAGCGGTCGACGAGGCAGGGCGGGTCCGGCTGGGCGGCGTGGGAGCCTACGTGGCAGCGGAGATCGAGCGGCGGACCGGGTTCGAGACCCGGGTCTCGGTGCTGGGGCACATCCAGCGCGGCGGCTCGCCCACGGCACATGACCGGGTGCTGGCCTCCCGCTTCGGCGTGCACGCCACCGACATGGTCGCCCAGGGCGAGTTCGGGCGGATGGCTGCCCTGCAGGGAAACGTGGTGACCAGCGTTCCGCTGGAGGAGGCCACCCGGACCTTGAAGCGGGTCCCGGCGGAGTACTTCGACGTCGCACGGGTGTTCTTCGGTTAGCGTTTTCCCGCCTGTTGTCGCGGGGATGGGCGGCCTTCCGGCTCCCGAATTCGACAGCAAGGGCCAGCACGCAGAAGGCCTGATGGCACGGCTACACCTCCTGCCGTACTCAACCCCTGTCGAGAGATGACCATGGACCTACACTCCTCCGACGTGCCCCGGCTGGAAACCGACGCGCAGCGCTGGGAGGCGTTCGAGCGGCGCGACCCGGCGGCAGAAGGCCAGTTCGTCGTCGCCGTCGAATCCACCTGCATCTACTGCCGGCCGATCTGCCCGGCCCGGCGCCCGCTGCGGAAGAACATCCGCTTCCTCCCCGACGCCCGCGCAGCGGAGCGCGAGGGCTACCGGGCCTGCAAGCGGTGCAAGCCGGACCAGGCGCTCCCCCCGGCTGCCGACTTCGTGGCCAGGGTCCGCCGGCTTCTCCTCGAGTCGCTCGATGCGCCGCCGGGACTGGAGGCGCTCGCCGAGGCCACCGGGCTGAGCCCGGCCCATCTCCAGCGGACGTTCCGCAAGCACACCGGCCTCTCACCGCGGGAGTTCGTCGCCGCCGCGCGGCTGGAGCGCTGGAAGTCGGGGCTGCGCGCGGGGCGGTCGGTCACCGATGCCTGGCTCGACGCAGGCTACGGCTCGGCGGGACGGGCCTATGCCGCGGCGCGGGACAAGCTGGGGATGCGGCCCGCCGACTACCGGCGTGGAGGCGCAGGGAGGACGCTCACCTGGACCGTCCTCGACACCCCGCTGGGCCTGCTGCTGCTGGCGCGCACCGAGCGGGGGCTCGCCCGGGTGGCGTTCGGGGAGAACGAGGCGGCCCTGGAGCGGATGCTGCGCGCCGAGTTCCCCGAGGCGACGCTGGAGCGGTCCTCGCCGCACTCCGACCGGCGGCTGGCGGCGGTGGTCGCCGCGCTCGGAGAGCAGGACGGGGCCGAGCAGCTCCCGCTCGACGTCCGGGCCACCGAGTTCCAGCGGAGGGTGTGGCAGGCGCTGCGGAAGATTCCCAGCGGCAAGACCGCCAGCTACGCCGAGATCGCCCGCGCGGTCGGGGACGGGCGAGCGGTGCGTGCCGTCGCCCGCGCCTGCGCCACCAACCCGGTCGCCCTGGCCATCCCCTGCCACCGGGTGGTCCACTCGGATGGATCGCTGAGCGGGTACCGGTGGGGCGTGGCCCGGAAGCGCACCCTCCTCGCCGCGGAGAAGGAAGCCGCCGCCAACGGCTGAGCCGTGGTCAGGGCTCGAGTGGCACGTCGAGCACCGGAGCGTGATGCGCCTCCGGGGCGTCGTAGTGCCACCACTCCATCCGGTTGGGCCGGAAGCCGGCGTCGACCATCGCCTTCCGGAGCCGCTCGCGGTTCTCACGGGCCGCGGGAGTCCCGGCGGTGCTCCCGTGGTGCGCTGCCGGACCGAAGGTGTCGAAGGGGGTGGGCATCTCCACCGGCGTCCCATCCTCGGTGTCGAGGGTGAGGTCCACCGCCGCCCCGCGGTTGTGGTTGCTGCCGGTGTGCGGGTCGGCGACGTAGCCCTTCCTCGGGACCAGCCGCCACATCGCCCACTGCACGTGGAGCGGCCGGTAGCAGTCCCAGACGTGGAGGCGGTAGCCCACCGGAGCCAGCGCCCGGGCCACCGCCGCCAGCCGTACCGCTACCGGTTTCAGGAGCAGGCACCGCGCCGCGGGGGGGTACACCGCCTTGCCCAGGAAGTTGTCGGCGGTCGCGTAGCGCAGCTCGACCGTCAGCCCGGGGACGCTCGCCGCCGCATCCACCAGCTCGCTGCTCACCCCTCCGTCGGTGGCGAGCGAGGCAGCCAGGGCGAGCCAAAGCAGCGCCTTCATCGAGCGTAGACCGTGGGGTCGGGCACTCCGGCTGCCCGGAACCCCTCGCGGCGAATGAGGCAGCTGTCGCAGCGCCCGCAGGCACGGCCCTCGCCATCGGGGTCGTAGCAGCTGTGGGTCAGCGCGTAGTCGACCCCCAGGCGCATCCCGGTGCGGATGATCTCCACCTTGGTCATCCCCGACAGCGGGGCATGGATGTGGAAGCGCGCCCCTTCCACGCCGGCGCGGGTGGCGAGGTTGGCCAGCACCTCGAAGGCGCGGATGAACTCCGGCCGGCAGTCGGGGTAGCCAGAGTAGTCCACCGCATTCACCCCGATGTAGACGTCGGTGGCTCCCAGCGTCTCCGCCAGCCCCAGGGCGAGAGCGAGGAACACCGTGTTCCGCGCCGGCACGTAGGTCACCGGGATTCCCTCTGAACGCTCGCCGGCTGGACGGTCCTTGGGCACCGGCACGTCGGCGGTCAGCGCCGAGCCTCCGATGGCCCGGAGGTCGACGGTCACCACCCGCACCTCGCTCACGCCCTGGGCGCGGGCCACTACCCTCGCCCGCTCCAGCTCCACCGCGTGCCGCTGGCCGTACTGCACCAGCAGGCAGGCCGGGTCGAACCCGTCGGCGCGGGCGAGCGCCAGGCAGGTGGCGGAGTCGAGGCCGCCGGAGAGCAGCACCACTGCCCGGCGGCTCACTGTCCCCCCGGTTTCCCCTGCACCGCATTGCTCAGCGAGCAGGACACGCACCCTGCGTCACAGGTCGTGCCGAGGACCTCGATCTCGATGAGATTCACCCCGCACACCAGGCTGGCGTTCCAGATGCCCTCGGGCGAGCGCGGAGGCAGGAACGCCGGGCCGCCCGGAATTCCTCCATCGAGGAGCGTGGCGAACGGCGGGCATCCCCCATCGGGGAGCACCACCGCCGCCGCCTGCGAGCTGCTGAGCACCGCCAGGACGTTCTCCTCGTGGACCAGGATGTCCGGTGGGTCGATGCTCGGACAGTTGCAGCTGGGGAAGACCCGCGGGCTGTCGCCGGCCACGTCGATGACCTGCCCGACGATCACCCCGTACTCGGTGCCCGACCCGTCGGACTGGGTGAGGTAGCCCGCGTCGTAGGGGGTGATCGGCCCGCCGTCCGGCAGCAGCCGACCTCCGTCGGGCGCGGTGGTGTTGTTGTAGGTGACGGAGAGGATGACCCCCGCGTCGATGGGAACGCCTCCGTCGGGGACCAGGAGCTCCGAACAATCGTTGGTGAGGGGCAGGCCCACCGAGACGAGCTGGAAGGTGCCCACCCGCTCCTTCCCCGGGACCGGCACCTCGGCCTTGCAGCCGAAGAGCGCAGCCACTCCGACGACGGCGAGCAGGGCGGCGGTGGGGACGCTGCGGCGCATGCGAGGGCGCCAGGGGTGGCGCGGCCCGGACGTTACACGAGGGAGAGCGCCCGCTGGACCACTGCGGCGAGGGGCGCGCTCCCCGTCAACACCGCCGCGGTGTCGATGGTGTCCGCGTCGGCCCCCCGTGCCACCGGGTCGAGCCAGAGGAGCACCCGGGCCGCCGCGGCCGGGCTGGGAACGGCGGCGAAGGCGCGCGCCGCCGCCGGACCGAGGGCCGGGACCTCTCCGGGCCGGGACAGCGCGGCTCCCTCGCTGCCCAGGGCCAGGGCCAGCGCGGTGAGGTAGGTCAGCTCCACCGGGCCGAAGAGCGAGAGCGCCCCGGCGCCGAGCACCAGCGTCTGGGGGCCGGCCATCCAGGCCTCGGCGGCGCCGGAGGGGTCGAGCCAGGTCTGGAGGCCCGCCGCCCCGAGCTGGCCGAGCGCGTCCTGGAGGACCCGGTCGAGGTTGGGCATCTCCTCGGGGGTGACCTGCACCGCGCCGAGGGGCAGCGTGGTGGTGGTCTCGGCAGGCCCTCGCTCCACCGGGTGGACCTGCACCGGGACGGGGGCTGGCTCCTCGCCGGCGAAGAGGTGACCGAAGGCGGCGGCACGGGCAGCGGCCACCGGATGGCCGGCGCGGCGGAGGGCCTCGGCGTGCTGCGCCCACCCGTCGGGGTCCACCGGCCGCTCGGCGAGGAGCAGCGGCCAGAGCAGGGCGGCCATCGGCGCACCGACGTCCGAGGGGGTCAGGGTCTGTGCCAGCTCCCGGCGCGCCGGATGGGAGAGCAGGTCCAGCGCCGGCATCCCGCCGAGGATGCGGGCAGCGTCGGCGGGGCGCCCGGACCGGGCGGCGGCGATGGCCAGCCCCTCGCGCTCCGCCGGGGTGGTCGCCAGCTGCTCCCGGAGGGCCAGCGCCTCCTCGGTCCGGCCGAGGGCCTGCGCCAGATCCGCCCGGATGCGCAACCGCTCCATCGTCGAGGGGAGCTGGGCCAGCGTGGACAGGGCGTCGGCGTGCCGGCCCAGCTGGACGTACGCAGCCACCAGCTCGTCCTGTCGGCCTTCGAGGTTGGCGTGACCGGAGAGCGAGCTCACCCGCTCGGCGAGATCGACGAAGCGCTCCGGCTCGGATTCGGCGGAGGTCAGGGCGAGGAGCTTCGAGGCCGCGGCGAGGGAGGTCGGGTCCTCGTTGCCCGCCAGGGCCCAGGACTCGCGCGCTGCCTCGACCTTGCCCAGGGCCAGCTCGAGGTCACCGGCCTGGACGCGGAGCCCGGAGCGCTGCACCGGATCGGCCGTCGCCGCCACCCATGCCCGCAGCGCGGCCGCGGCGTCCTCGAGCCGGTTGTCGTCCCGGGCCTGCTCGAAGAGCGCCTGCCACAGCTCGGCGGCGCGGGCCGGCACCCGGGCGGCCAGCAGGCGGAGGCCCCGTTCGCGCTCGGCGCCCCGGCGCGCCCGCACCTGCGTCACCAGCTGGTCGACCAGGGCGTCGGGAGCGGAGGCATCGAGCGTCTCCAGGGCCGGGAAGAGCACCGCCTCGCGCTCGCCGAGGGCGGTGAGCCGCTGGAGGGCGCGGAGGCGCTCCTCTCCCGATGCGTCGGGAGCGAGGAGGATGGCCTTGTGGAGCGAGACCGCGAGGTCCATCGCCCGGCGCGACTCGGCCAGATCGGCGCAGGCCTGTCGCTCGGCGGCGGTGCCCTCGGCGAGGAGGAGCTTGGCCAGGCGGCGGAGGGCCTCGGCGCCCGCGGCTCCCTGGGCCAGCCCCCACAGGCTCTGCCGGACACGGGCCGGATCCTCGAGGCGCTCGGCGATCTCCAAGGCCTGGGTGAATGCGCCCTGCGCCAGCAGCGGCTCGTATCCATGCTCGATCGCCGCGGCGCGGGCCCCGAGCCGGAGAAAGCGATTGCCCCAGGCACCGGGACCCAGCGTCGCCGGATGGAGCCGTGCCACCCGCTCCAGCAGCTCCTGAGCCTCGGCCGGGTCTCCTGCTCCTTCCCAGGCATCGGCGGCCTCGAGCAGCAGGCGCGGTCGATCCTCCGGCGCGGCGAGCTGCGCTGCCTGGGTCAGCGAGGCGGCTGCCTTCGCCAGTTCGCTCGAATCCCGCATCAGGCTCGCCAGGAGCAGCAGCGCGTCCTGGCTCGCCTCGGTGGCCACCGAGGCGCGGGCCAGCCGGGCCGCCCGCGCATCGTCCCCGGCCTGGTGCGCCGCCTGTGCTGCGGAGAGGAGCAGGCGGGCGCGCTCCGGCCCCTTCTGGAGCTCGGCCCGCGCGGCGAGCACCGTCGCCCGGGCCAGCGCATCGTCGTCGGAGGCGAGGAGCGGAACCAGCAGCTCCAGCGCCTCGCTGTAGCCGGGGGCGGAGCGACCACCGGCAGCCAGGGGCTCCAGCAGTGCCCGGGCTTCATCGCGCTCGCCGCGGGCGATCAGCAGGCCAGCCAGCTCGAGCTTCAGCTGCGCCGACCCGTCGTCGGCGGGGGCGACCGAGACCAGGCCGCGCAGGACCGGAAGGAGGGCATCGCCATCCCCCCGCGCCCGGTGGGCCTCGGCCAGCGCCTTCAGCACCGGAAGGTGATGGGAGTCGGCCTTGAAGGCGCGCTCCAGCAGGCCGCGCGCGGCGCCAGCATCGCCGGCTCCCTGGGCCAGTGTCGCCGCCTCGCTGAGCAGCGCCGCGGCCCGCCTTCCCCCGCTCGCCTCTGCCGCCCGCTCCAGCAGCACCGCCAGCTCCGCCTTCCGGCCGGCGGTGCGCAGGCCTGCCAGCGTGCGGTCGACGATGGGCGCCTCGCCGGGGTGGAGGTCGGCCAGGGGAACCAGGGCCTCCAGCGCCTCCCCGGGTGAGTCGACCAGCGCCGCGGCACGGCGGTACAGCGCCTCGGCCTCGTCGGGACGGGCGAGTCGGGCCAGGCGCACCGACGTCCGGTAGAGCCCGGCGGTGTCCTGCCGGCGGCCATGGACCTCGGCGAGGAGCGAGAGCGCCTCGCGGCCCCGCTCGCCGTCGGGGTCGGCCGACGCCACCGCCTCCAGCGCATCGGCCGCATCGTGGAGCGCTCCCGAGGCGAGGGCGGCGTGGCCCAGTCGGAGCTGCAGCCGCGTGCGCTGGGCGGTGGGCAGGTCGGGGGCAGCGGCGAGTGCCCGTCGATCGTAGGGCTGGGCCGCCTGCGCTCCCCCGGCTGCTGCGGCCAGCTCTCCCCGGGCGAGCAGGGCCCTGACATCGTCGGGCTGGCCGCGGAGCAGCTCGTCCCAGGCCTCGGCGGCGAGCAGCGCTTCTCCGGACCGGGTGAGCAGCTCGGCCCGCTCGGCGAGCAGCGCCGGGGCCTCGGTGGAGACGGCCCGGGCGCGCTGGGCGAGGAGCTGGGCCAGGGCGCGGGGATCGCTCTCCACCCGCGTCCGCCGGGCAGAGAAGGCGGCGTCGAGCTCGGGCGCCTGGGCGAAGGCGGCATCCTCCGCGGTGCGGGCTTCCTCCTCGCGCCCTCCAGCACGGAACGCGGCCGATGCCTTCAGCCAGCTCCGGGCCGCCTCGGCACCCGCCTGTCGCTCGGCGCGGGCCGCCTCCAGCCGGGCCAGGGCGACCACGTCGCCGGCCGACTCCAGCCAGGCGGCATGGCGGGGGTACGTCGCATGGAAGGGGTCGTCGCGGAGGAGCAGCGCGCGGTACGGCGCAGCGTCGCCCTCCCGGCCCTCGGAAACCAGGAGGTCCACCAGCTCGCCGGTAACCGTGGTGTCGGCGGGCGCGAAGTTGTGCGCGGCGGCCAGCGCGTCCAGGGCCTGCTCGAAACGTCCGAGCCCGCGGTAGAGCCGCGCGGCGCGGCGGAGGAGCTGCGCCCGCGCCGCGGCCTCGGGGCGGCTCCGGGCGGCCTCCAGGTAGTAGGCGGCCAGGTCGGCGCCCCGGCCACTCCGCTCCAGCAGCTGGACCAGCAGGGACTCGGCGCCGGAGTGACCGGGCACCTCGGCCAGCGCATCGCGCAGCAGCGCCTCGGCCGCGGAATCGTCGGCCAGCGGACCGGCCTGCAGCTCGGCGGCCTGCACCAGCGCGTCGGCCACGCCCTGTGGCGTGGGCTGGAGCGCCGCCCCGCGCACCAGCCACCCGGCGCGCCCGCGGAGGTCTCCCTGCTGCTCGGCGAGCATCGCCAGCCGGCCCGCCGTGGCCGCGTCGGGCGAGAGCTCGAAGGCGCGACCGAGCGCTGCCACTGCCCCGTGGACGTCGTTGCGGGCGGTGAGAAGGAGGTCGGCGCGGCGGCGCTCGGCGGCACCGGCCTCACCGAGGCGCCCGGCGGTCTCCAGCGTGGTCCGGAGCAGGGCCAGCGCCCCCAGGGCATCCTCGCTCCGGTCCGCCGAGGACGCGGTGGACTCGAGCGTGGTGAGGGCCTCCACCGCGCCGGCGGTGTCCCCCAGGGCCATCGAGCGCTCGGCCACTGCCCGGAGGGACTCCAGCAGCGCCGAGATGCGGCCGGTCTCCCGGTGGAGCTCGACCCGCGCCCGGTGTGCCTCCAGCGGCTCGGTGAGCATCGACGCTGCGCGCACCAGCAGCCGGTCGGCCAGGTCGGGGTCGGCGAGCTCGGCCCGCGCTCGCCCGGCCAAGGTCAGCAGGGACCGCCCGGTGTGCTCCGACGACGGACGGCCGAGGTGGTACTCGGTCAGCAAGGTGACCGCGCCACGGGGGTCGGTGCGACCGCGGAGCTCGGCCAGACGCTCCACCGCGGACTCGGGGGTGAAGGGGCGCTCCACCAGCCGCCGCAGGACGTCCTCCGCTCCTCCCGGCTCTCCGGCACTCTCGAGGAGATCGGCGTGGGCGAGGAGGACCTCGGTGCTCAGCGTGGGGTTGGCGTCGAGGTCGAGGGCGGGAGTGAGCGCGCCGAAGAGCTGGAGGGCCTCGGCGTTCGCCCCGGCGGCATAGAGCGAGAGGGCCAGGGTGGCGAGGGCCGTCCCGGTGGCGGGGACGAGCCCGTGGGCCTGCCGGCGCAGGGCGAGCGCGGCCTCGGCATCACCGGCCCGTCCGGCCAACTCGGCCGTCTCTCGCAGCAGCGCCGCGGCGGCCTCCGGAGGAACCCGGGGCACCAGCCGGTTGAGCACCGGGACGGCATCGCTCCACGCCCCGCGCTTCAGCTGCAGGCGGACCAGCTTCTCCGCCGAGGGGGCGTCGGCCGGCTCGAGCTGGACGGCGCGGTGGAAGGCTGCCTCGGCGGCCTCGGCACGTCCCAGCCGCTCCTGGAAGAGCGTCCCCAGCTCGGCGTGAAGGACGGCGGAACGCTCCCGCGGCGCGCGCTCAGCTTCCACTTGCAGCAGCCCGGCCACCGCTTCCCAATCGCCGGCCCGTTCCAGCAGCGCCCGCAGCCGGGCCAGGGCCCGCGGATGGCGGGGGGAGATCTGCAGCACCCGCCGGTAGGAGTCGATGGCCGAGGGCGCATCGCCCCGCTCCTCGGCGAGCTCGGCGCGCTCCAGCAGCACGTCGCCCCGCAGCGCATCGGGGGCAGCCTCCGCTGCGTGGAGGAGCGCCTGGGAGGCGGCGTCGAGTCCCCCGCGCCGGCGCTCCAGTCGCGACAGCGTGCGCCAGGCCTCGGCGGCATCGGCCGGCGCGGCGTGGCGGGTGGCTTCCTGGAGCGCGGCCTCGGCCAGGGCGGGCTCGGTGTCGAGCAGCGAGCGCCCCAGCGCCAGCAGCCGGGGGGCGGCCTCGGGTGCCAGGCTCTCGTCGTCGGCCAGTGCCTTCTGCCACGCCTCCAGCTCTCCGGGCCGGTCATCCGACTCGTGGGCGAGGAGGGCCACCTCCTTCCACAGCGCCGCCGGCTCCGCGGCGTCGCTGGCGGCGAGGCGAAGCTCCTCCCGGGCCGCCGAGCGTTCTCCGCGGGCGCGAAGCAGCCGGGCCCGGGCGATGCGGTGCTCGGCGCGGGCGGTGCCGGTGGTGAGACCGACCAGCCGGGTGCGCAGGGCCAGCGCCTCGGCGTCGCTGCCGGGCGCTGCCGGGGGCAGCACGGTGACCAGCGTCTGCAGCGCCCAGGGGTCATCGGGCGAGAGCTCGACCAGCCGGCGGAGCGCGTCGATGGCCTCGCTGGGCCGGTGCAGCTCCAGCGACAGCTCGACCAGCTCCTGGCACGCCGCCCGGGCCTGTTCGCCGGAGAGCTTCGGCCACAGCCCGGAGAGGAGCGCGGCCAGCGCCTCCACCGCCCCGGCGCTCCGGTGCAGCGCCGCGAGCTGGAGCAGCGCCTCCACGTCGTCGGGGGCGGCGTCGGCGTAGGCTGAAAGGTGGCGACGGGCGGCGTCGGCGTCTCCGGAGCGGACCGCGCTCTCGGCAGCCATCCGCTCCAGGCGCTTCCGGTCACCCGGGGGCACCACCGCCGGGTCGGCCCGGGCCAGCGACAGCGCGGCCTCGAGGTCGTCGAGCGCCCGGCGGGGCTCGCTCTCCGCTCGCAGCTCGGCCCGCCGGACGCGGGCCGGGGCCAGCGCCGGGTCGAGGCGGAGCGCATCGTCGAGGAGGGAGGCCTCCCGGGCCTCGCCCCGTGCCAGCTCTGCCGCCCGCTGGAACAGCCGGGCGGCGGACAGTGGATCGGCATCGAGCGCCGCACGACGGGCGAGGAGCGTCGCTGCCTCCGGCCGGTTGCCGGCGCCGATCTCCAGCTCCGCCAGCGCCTCGAGGATCTGCCCGGCGAGCACTCCCCGGGGCGCCATCTCCAGCGCGGCGTAGAGCTGCCGGTGAGCGGAGTCGCGCTGTCCGTCGGCCAGCAGCGCCTGGGCGCCCTTGAAGAGCAACGGCGCCGCCGCCTCGGCCCGACCATCGGCAAGGAGCTGCCGCGCCCGGAGCGCCCACAGCTCCGCCAGCTCGCGGGAGCGGCCCAGCTGCCCGTAGAGGCCCTCCAGGCGCGCGGCGAGCGCATCGTCTCCGCGCCGGTAGGGCAGCGCCTCGGCGTAGTGGGTCGCCGCGGCCGCGAGATCTCCCAGCATCTCGCAGGCCTGGCCCAGCCGGGCCCGGACCTCGGCCAGCTTCTCCGGCGGTCCGGTGCGAGGCAGGGTGACCAGCACGTCCTCCAGCGCCCGGCGGGCGTGCTCCGGTCGCTCGCAGCGCAGCGAGAGATCGGCCAGCTCCAGGAGAACCTCCGGCCTAGGGTCGAGCCGGGCCGCCTTCTCCAGGGCCACCAGCGCTTCCCCGAAGCGGCCCAGCCGCGCCTCCTCGATCTGCGCGAGCTCCCGGAGACAGGCCGCCGCCAGCCGCGGGTCCGACTGTGCCTCGGCGACGCGGGCGCGGGCGGCGAGCGCCGAGGCCAGGCCGGGCATGTCCGCCCGGCGGCGCTGCAGCGCGCACAGCTCGCCCCAGGCCAGGAGGTCATCCGGCTCCAGCCGGAGCACCTCGGCCAGGGCCCGGGCGGCGACCTCCAGGTCCGAGGCGAGGTCCTTGGCCGCCACTGCCAGCCGCCGCAGCGTCCGCGCCCGCTCGGCGCCTTCCTTGGCCTGCTCGGCGAGGAGGGTGAGGCAGCGGACCAGCAGCGGGCCGTCGCGCCGGGACTCGCCCAGCGCCACCAGGCCCTCCAGCGCGGTGCGGTTGCGAGGGTCGGCCTCCAGCGCGCGCGCGAGGAGCGCCTCCGCCCGATCGGCCGCACCGAGCCGGGTGCGCTGTAGCTCGCCGGCCTCGGCGAGGAAGGCGGCGCGGCGCACCGGATCGGCCACCGTGGGGGCGGCCCGTTCCAGGGCCCGGGCCAGCTGCACCGGCTCGCCCGCGGCGCGCCAGGCAGGGACCAGGGCCTCCAGCGCCTTGGCGTCGTCGGGCACCAGCGAGAGCGCAGCTTCCCAGTGCTCGCGGGCCTGGGTGGCGTCGCCGAAGCGACTCTGCGCCAGCGCGGCCAGTGCATGGTGGGCGGCGTGCGCGGCGCGGCGGGTCCCGGCGTCCACCGGAGCGGGACCGGCCAGCTCCACCGCCTGCTGGTAGCCGGTCACTGCCTCGGCGACGCGGCCGAGGGCCTCGGAGACGCGGGCCTGGGCCACCAGCGCCACCACGTCGCCGGGGAGCAGCGACACCGCCTCGCGGTAGCGGAGCAACGCATTGTCCAGCTGGTGCAGGCCCTGCTCCCAGACCTCGCCGGCACGGAGGTTGGCCCGGCCGACCAGCCCCAGCTCGTGTCGGCCGAGGGCCACGTCGCGCAGCCGGTCGAAGGCACGCAAGGCGCGGAGCGGCTCGCCGGCACGGGCGCACAGCTCGCCGAGCAGCTCCAGCGCCCCGGGATGGTCGGGGGCGAGCTTCAGCGCCGCCTCGCAGTGCAGGCGGGCCCCGGCCACGTCGTCCTCGGTCAGCGCCGAGAGGCGGGCGAGCTGGACGTGCGCATCGGCGGACTCCAGCGGATCACGGGCCAGCGCCGAGAGCCGCCGGTAGGCACGGATGGCACCCGCCCGGTCTTGGGCGAGGTCGGCTGCCTTGGCCAGCGCCTTCAGCGAGGGGAGGTGGTCGGGGCGGATGCCCAGGAGCGCGTGGAGCGCCTTCACCGCCATCTGCGGGGCCTGGCCCTCCGCGGCGCGGGCGGCAGCCTCGGCGGCGGAGAACGCCGAGGCGTCCTCCCCGTGCTTGCGCGCATGCTCGACCAGGGCCAGCCAGCGCTCGGCGCCCCGCGCGGCCTCGCCGCGCCGCTCGCGCACCACCGCCGCGGCCCACAGCGGTGCCGGGCTGGAGGGGCGGCGACGGGCCAGTGCCTCGAGGACGTCGAGGGCGAACTCGTGCGCCGCGGGGTCGGCCACCAGCAGCGCCAGGAGCCGCTCGAGGGCGAAGGGATGGGCCTCCTCCGCACCCGCTCCACGGAGGTAGGCGTCACGGGCCTCGGCGAGCTTGCCGGCAGCCACCAGCGCCTCGGCCTCGGCGAAGGCGCGGGCGCCCTCCAGGGTGAGGAGCAGCTCCTCGTCGAGGAGTGCCGGGGGAGGCAGCGCCCCGGCGGCAAAGCGCAGCCGCAGCCCGGTGGGAGCGACCTCCACTCCTGCCAGCCGGGCACCGTCGAGGGAGGGCATCCGGAAGCCGCGGGAGACGGCGGCCAGCTTCACCAGCTGGGGCAGCACCCGGGCGGAGAATCCGTTCGCCCCGCGAAGCTCGACGTCGGGGAGCGCCGCGGCGCTCTGCGCGGCCCGGGAGAGGAGCAGCGGCACCGTGGCCGCCGGCGCCGGGGAGAACCCGTACATCCGCACGTCGTAAAGGTAGACCGCCAGCCGTTCCCCATCGGCGTCGAAGGCGACCTTGAAGGTGGCGGCGACGGGCGACGGCCCCTTCAGCTTCGCCTCTCCCTCCAGCCAGCCCCCGCGGAAGTGCAGCGCGACGTCGGAGACCTCCAGCGCCCCGGCGGTCACCTCCTGCACCGTGCGGCGGATCAGCTCCGAGTCGATCGCCACCTCGAGGAAGCCGAAATGCAGCTTCCGCCGCTGGTAGCGCTGGGCCCCTGCCCCGACGTTGAAGGGAAAGGAGACGTCTGGAATCTGCAGCCCGAAGTCGACCACCTGGACGCCCGGGCGCAGCTCGATCGGCGGAAAGCCGACGAAGGCGCGGCGATCCAGCAGTCGCAGCTCGGGCCCGGCTCCGCGCCCCGCCGGGGCTTGCGATGCCGAGCCTCCCGGCGTGTCCTCGGTGGCCATCTGGAGACGAAGGGCCAGGGTACCACCCGCCTCCAGGCGCCCCAAATTCCAGGCACTTCCGGTCGTCGAGCGAGCGGGTAGGCACTCGGCCGACAGTGAAGGTATCGGGTGACCGCTGATAACCTCCGGACCCGTTTCCCGTGCTCGAGCCGAACTCCCTCGTCCTGGGCGATCGCTTCCGCGTGCTGGGTCACCTTGGAGGTGGCGGCATGGGGGAGGTGTACCTCGCCGAGCAGGTCAGCCTGGGCCGCCGGGTGGCCCTCAAGGTCCTGCGCCGCGAGGTGGGGCAGCAGCCGGGGATGAGCGAGCGCTTCCAGCGCGAGGCACGCCTGCTCTCCAGCGTGGAGCATCCGGCGGTGGTGCGGGTGATCGACTTCGGCCAGTCGCACGATTCGACCTGCCTGGTGATGGAGTTCGCCGAGGGCGAGACCCTCCTCCAGACATTGGCCGTCGCCCCGCTGACCGCCGAGCGCGGACGCCGGGTGCTGCTCCAGCTCGCCGAGGGGCTGGCGGCGATCCACTCCAAGGGGATCATCCACCGGGATCTCAAGCCGGAGAACGTGGTGCTCACCCCCGGGCCGCGCGGGGAGCAGGCGCGCCTCCTCGACTTCGGCATCGCCAAGCTGCTCCAGCCCGACCCGGACGCCAAGGGCCTCTCCCAGGTGGGCGTGGTGCTGGGGACACCGGAGTACCTCTCGCCGGAGCAGGCGATGGGCAATCCCCTCGACGCCCGCAGCGACGTCTACTCGCTGGGTGTCCTCGCCTACCGGATGCTCTCCGGGGCGCTGCCGTTCACCGGTCCCAACGCCCGCGACTTCCTGGTGCAGCACATCGGGACCCCTCCGGTGCCGCTGCTGGAGGCCGCCCCGGGGATCGAGGATGACCCCGACCTGGCGGCAATCGTCATGCGCTGCCTGTCCAAGGACGCCCGGGCCCGCTACCAGACCGCCGACGACCTGGTGGGGGCGCTGGAGGCACGCCCACGTCTGGCCAGCCGGCTCCCGGCGTTGCCCCGGGCCATCTCCTCGGTGTCCGAGGTCATCTTCGCCCGGCGGCCGGTGCAGCCGTTGCCCGAGAGCCGGCCGGCGCCCCTGGGCGAGGTTCCCACCGGAAAGAACACGCCGGTCCCGGCGCCGGCCCGGGTCTCGGACACCGAGTCCACCCCTCGCCGGCGGCGCTGGCCGCTCATCGCCGCCGGAGCCGCGGTGGCCATCCTGGCGGTGGTCATCTTCGCTGCCTGGGGTGGAGGGAAGGATCCGCTCGATGCCGCCCGCTCCGAGCTCGACGCCGGCAAGGCCCGCGACGCGCTGCAGACCCTCGACCGGCTGGAGAAGTCGGGGGTGCCGGTGGAGCGGCTGGCCGGGCTCCGGGCCGCGGCCCAGCATGCAATGCACGACCACGATTCGGAGATGCGCACCCTGCTGGCGGCGAGGAGCTCCGACTCGGTGCTCGACGGCCGTCCGCTCCGGGCGCTGACCGAGGACCTGGCGCACCAGGGCGGCGAGGGTCCGCCGAAGGACTTCCTCGATGGGCTTCCGCCGGCCCGCACCACCGCCGCGCTGAAGGGCATCGCCGAGTCGGGGACCACCGACGCCTCGTGGGGCGCGCTGCGCTACCTCGACCGGCAGCACCGCACCGACACCCTCGACCTGGTCTCGGTCTACGGGGCGTGGCTGGAGAGCTCGGACTGCACCGCCCGCACCTTCGCGGCGCGGCGGCTGGGGGAGCTGGGCCGACCGGAGGCGGTCGCTCTGCTACAGAAGGCGAAGAAGAAGAAGATGCCGCACGGCTGCGGGCAGGACGAGATCGCCGCGGCCTTGAAGGCCCTCGACAAGCCCTGAGGAGGTCGGGCGGTGGCGCTGGAGATGCGCAAGGTCTGCGAGCAATGCGGCGCGGCTCTGACCGACGAGGGGCCGGCGTGGATCTGCAGCTTCGAGTGCTCGTTCTGCGTCGCCTGCGCCGAGCGGATGCGCGGCGTCTGTCCCAACTGCGGCGGGGAGCTGGTCCCCCGGCCCACCCGCCACAAGCGCGCTGCTCCGGGC
>Ga0318493_10000198_pt1 | contig 15768 bp, 10 predicted proteins | sample GRESIP108b1f23_FD_203294 | JGI IMG/M metagenome (GOLD analysis project Ga0318493, IMG submission 203294) | Tropical soil microbial communities from Luquillo Experimental Forest, Puerto Rico - GRE.SIPMG.108b1f23 | ecosystem: Environmental > Terrestrial > Soil > Tropical forest > Bulk soil...
CTCCTGGCCGCCCTGGCCGTTCGGCACCGTGATCGAGCCGATCCACGCCGGCCACTGGCCCAGGTCCTCGGGGCCGCCGCGCGAGCCGCTCACCTTGCCGTCGGTGGTGAGCCCGACGATGTAGTCGCCCGGCGTCTTTCCGGAGGCGTCGCGCGCGAGCGTCATCTGCATCATGCCGTTCTGGTCGGGCGACACGCCGGTGAGCGCGGTATGCGTGTGCTGCGTCTTCCAGTTCGGCGGGAAGCTCATCTCCAGCCCGAGCACGGGATGGTAGAAGCGCGAGCCCTCGAACCAGCCGTAGCGCGGGTTGTCGCCGTAGACCAGGTTGCGCATGTGGTCCAGGTACGCCCGCTGGCGAACGTTCATGTTCGTGCGCCCGGCCGCCGCCTTCGCGGCGAGGTCGCTTGTCCGCTCCTCGCGCTGGCCGGGATCGGGGTGCGTGCTCATGTAGCCCGGCAGCGACTGGCCGGCGCGGTCAGCGATGCGCTTGAGCGTGCGGTACGTGCCGGGGATCTCGCGCGGGTCGTAGCCGGAGGCCGTGGCGTAGCGCACACCCAGCTCGTCGGCCTGCGTTTCGTCGTCGCGCGAGTACTTGAGCATCAGGAGCCCGAGCGCCTGCTGGGCGCTGCTGCTGTAGCGGCTGAACGTGGGCGAGACCACGCTGGCGATGCTCAGGCCCATGCCCGCGAGCTGCTGCTGCGTGATCTGCTTCGCCGAGTGCCGCGCGGTGACGTGCCCGATCTCGTGTCCGAGCACGCCCGCCAGCTGCGCCTCGCTCTGCATGTGCGCGAGGAGCCCGCGCGTCACGTAGATGTAGCCGCCGGGCATGGCGAATGCGTTCACCACCTGGTCGTCGAGCACGGTGAAGCGCCACGGCAGGGTGGGCTCCTCGGAGGCCGCGGCAACCTTGTGGCCGACGCTGTCGACGTACGCGGCGAGCGCGCCGTCGTCGTAGAGGCCGTATTCGGCGATCGCCGCCGAGTAGCCGTCGCGGCCGAGGGCGGCCTCCTGGGCCGGCGTGACCAGCGTGAACTCCTTCTTGCCGGTGGCCGGATTCGTGGCGCAGCCCGACGCGGCCCACGCGAGCAGCCCCGACACGGCAAGGGTCAGTACGCGGCGCGGCGTCAAGCCGAACTCCCTGTTCGATCCCCGCATGGTTCGTGTCCTCCGTGAACGATCCGGCGCGGCCCTTCGCAGCCACGTCTCTTTTAATAGCGCGGGACGCTGCTGTCCACCTCGCGCGACCAGGCGTCGATGCCGCCGGCCAGGTTCTTCAACCGCGAGAACCCCATCTCGCGCAGGATTTCCAGCGCGCGCATGCTGCGCACGCCCTTCTGGCAGGCGAGCACGAGCAGGCGGTCGCGCGGCAGCTCGGCGGCGCGCGCGGGCACGGAGCGCAGCGGTACGTGCATGGCCTGCGGGAACCTGGCGATCGCCAGCTCGAACGGCTCGCGAACGTCCACGAGCAGCAGGTCGTCGCCGCGCGCGAGCCGGTCCGCCAGCTCGCGCACCGTCATCTCGATCCCTTCCGCCGCGTGCGACTGCACGCCGCAGAGCGCGTCGTAGTCCTGGAGCTCGTGGATCGTCGGGTGCTCGCCGCAGATCGGACAGCGCGGGTCCTTCCGCAGGCGCATCTCTCGGAACCGCATCTCCAGCGCGTCGTAGAGCAGCAGCCGGCCCACGAGCGTGTCGCCCGCGCCCAGGAGGAGCTTGATCGTCTCCGTGGCCTGGATCGAGCCGATGACGCCGGGCAGCACGCCCAGCACGCCGGCCTCGGCGCAGCTCGGCACCACGCCCGGCGGCGGCGGCTCCGGGAACAGGCAGCGGTAGCAGGGCCCCACGCGCGCGTCGAACACGCTCGCCTGGCCCTCGAAACGCAGGATGCTGCCGTAGACGTTCGGCTTCTTCTCCAGCACGCAGGCGTCGTTCACGAGGTAGCGCGTGGCGAAGTTGTCGGTGCCGTCCACGATCACGTCGTAGTCGCGCACGATCTCGAGCGCGTTCGAGCGGTGGAGGTAGGCCTCGTGTGGCACCACGTTCACGTAGGGGTTCAGATCCTTGATCCGCGCCGTGATCGAGCCCAACTTCGAGTGTCCGACCGCGGCGGTGCCGTGCGCGATCTGGCGCTGGAGGTTCGACTCCTCGACGGCGTCGAAGTCCACGATGCCGATCGTGCCCACGCCGGCGGCGGCGAGATAGAGCGCGAGCGGCGAGCCCAGGCCGCCCGCGCCCACGACCAGCACGCGGCCGGCCTTCAACCGCCGCTGCCCCTCCTCGCCCACCTCGGACAGCGACAGATGGCGGCCGTAGCGGCGGAGCTCGGACCGCGAGAGGTCGGGGAGCGATGGGTCGGCAGCTTTCACGGGGGCTCCATGCGAGGGGGAAAGGTGTTCCCCGAGAGCGTAGGTCGCGCGCCGGGGGGCGGCAAGTGTAGGGTGATGAACCGTGACCGCTCCCACCCGCACCGACGAAGCGCTCGCGACGCTCGCCGTGAACACGATCCGGTTCCTCGCCGTGGACGCGGTCGAGAAGGCGCGCTCCGGCCACCCGGGCATGCCCATGGGCATGGCGGTGCCCGCGTACGTGCTGTGGTCGCGGTTCCTGCGCTACGACGCCGGCGACCCCGCGTGGCCGGGGCGCGACCGGTTCCTGCTCTCGGCCGGTCACGGCTCGATGCTCCAGTACGCGCTGCTCCATCTCGCGGGCTACGACCTGCCGATGGCCGAGATCCAGAACTTCCGCCAGCTCGGGAGCCGCACGCCGGGCCATCCCGAGCACGGCGTCACGCCGGGCGTGGAGACCACGACCGGACCGCTCGGGCAGGGCATCGCGAACGCCGTGGGCATGGCGCTCGCCTCGAAGATGGGCGACGCGCGCTTCGCGGGTGAGGGGTTCTCGCCGTCGGCCTGCCGCGTGTACGCGATCGCCGGCGACGGCTGCATGATGGAGGGCATCTCGCACGAGGCCGCCTCGCTCGCGGGACATCTCCAGCTCGGGAACTTGATCGTCCTCTACGACGACAACCACATCACGATCGACGGCCCGACGAGCATCGCCTTCAGCGACGACACCGCGAAGCGCTTCGAGGCGTACGGCTGGCAGGTGCTGCGCACCGAAGCGAACGATTTCGAGGCGGTGGGGGACGCGCTCGAGAAGGCCGTCGCCGAGACCGCGCGCCCGTCGCTCGTCGTCTGCCACAGCCACATCGGATTCGGCGCGCCGCACAAGCAGGACACGGCGCACGCGCACGGCGAGCCGCTCGGCTCCGAGGAGACGCTCGCCGCCAAGCGCGCGCTCGGCTGGCCCGAGTCGCCGGCGTTCCTGGTGCCGGACGAGGTACGCGCGCACTTCTCCGCCATCCGCGCGGAGAAGACGCGACTGCGCGGCCAATGGGACACTGCGTTCGCGAAGTGGCGCGCCGCCGATCCCGCGCGCGCCGAGCGCTGGGCGAGCTTCCTCGAGCGCCGGGTCCCCGGTGGCATGGTCGAGCGGCTGTGCGCGTCGGCGCCCACCACCGCCGCGGCCACGAGAGCGCACGGCAACGTCGTGCTGCAGCAGGCGGCAGCGCTGCTGCCGGCGCTGGTCGGCGGCAGCGCCGATCTCGAGAACAGCAACAAGGTGCGGGTCGCCGATTCGCCGTACGTCACCGCGAAGGACTTCTCCGGCCGGAACCTCCACTTCGGCGTGCGCGAGCACGGGATGACGGCCGTGTGCAACGGCCTCGCCCTCTGGGGCGGCTGGCTTCCGTACAGCGCCTCGTTTCTGACGTTCACAGACTACGCGCGACCCGCCATCCGCCTCGCCGCGCTGATGAAGCTGCGCGCGATCTTCGTCTACACGCACGACAGCATCTTCCTCGGCGAGGACGGCCCCACGCACCAGTCAGTCGAGCACCTGGCGGCGCTGCGGCTGATCCCGAACCTGCTCGTGATCCGCCCGGCGGACGGGCTCGAGACCGCGGCGGCATGGGGACTGGCGCTGGAGCGGAGCGACGGCCCCACGCTGCTCGCGCTCTCGCGCCAGACGCTGCCGGTGCTCTCGCGGCCGGCGACATTCTCAGCCGGCGACCTGCGCCGCGGCGCTTCACTGCTGCGCGACAGTGACGCGCGCGACGCGATCACGTTGATCGCCACGGGCTCCGAGGTGGGCGTGGCCGTGGACGCGGCGGAGCGCCTCGCCACGGTGGGCCTCGCGACGCGCGTGGTGAGCATGCCGGCGCCGCAGCTCCTCGCGCAGCAGGACGAGGCGTGGCGGCGTCAGCTGCTGCCGCCCGGCGGCCGGCGCGTGAGCATCGAGGCCGGCGTCACCGACGGCTGGCGCGCGCTCGTTGGCGAGCGCGGCCTCACGATCGGCGTCGACCGCTACGGCGAGTCGGCTCCCGCCGCGGTGCTCGCCCAGTTCTTCGGCCTCACGGGCGAGGCGGTGGCGAAGCGGATCCGGGAGTGGGCGCCCCGAGCCTGACCGGGTGCTTTCCCGCCGAGGCGGCGGGCAGCAGCCTTGAAGCGAGCCAATCCGCGATCGCTCCCAGCGTCTCGCGCGGCACCTGGCCCGAGGGCAACGTCGAATAGCCGGCGGGATCGCCGCTCGCGTCGGGCAGAAACAGGTGGTTCGTGGCCGGCAACAGCTTCACGGTCACGTCGCGGTTGCCCGCGGCCTTGAACGCCGCGGCCAGCTCCTTCACCTGCTCGGCGCTCACCTGCCGGTCGGTTTCGCCCTGGAGCAGCAGCACGCGCGGCTTCGCGAGCTGGCGCGCGACCGGCAGCGGGTCGTGGCCCATGAACCAGCCGAACCAGGGATCGGACTTGCCGAGCGAGTCGATGCCCGCGCGCGCCGCGACCATCGCCGAGTCGAGCGCGGCGCCCGAGAACCTCTTCCGCAGCGCCCACTCGTTCTGGTAGACGAGGATCCGCTTGCCGTCCCAGGCCGGCCCCGCGAGCAGCACGAGGGCCGTGATCGAGTGCTCGTGCGTGGCCACCATGGGCGCGATGATCCCTCCCTCGCTGTGGCCGAGCAGGGCCAGCCGCGTGGTGTCGATCCCCGGCTGGCGCTTGAGCCATCGCAGCGCGTCTTCAACGTCGTCGCCGAAGTCGGCGCTGGTGCTCCCCACGAAGCGGCCGCCCGACTCGCCCGTGCCGCGGTCGTCGAGCCGCAGCACGGCGATGCCGCGACGCGAGAGAGTGTCGGCGATCTGCCGGAAGAGCCGGTAGCCGCGGACGAGCGCGATGCGCTCGTCGCGGTCCTGCGGCCCGGAGCCGGTGATCGTGACCACGCACGGCAGCGGCTTGGCGCCCGGCTTGCCGTCGGGCCGCGTGAGCGTGCCCGCGAGCTCGAACCCGCCGCGCGTCGGCACCCGGACCGCCTGCGCCGTGTACGGCGCCCCCGGTGGCGCCGAGTAGTCGGGCGGCACCACCGCGAGCAGCTCGCTGGGGAGCGACTCCACGCGCTCGAACCGCACGTTCTGCGCCGGCACGGAGCCGGAGAGGATGTGGCCGCGTGGGTCGATCCGCAGTCGGAACTCCGCGGCGCCGAGCGCGAGCGTGAGCGAGTCGGGACCCAGGAACCCGAGCGCGGCCGCGAGCGTGCGGCCGCCTGAGACGGTGAACACCGGCACGCTGTCCCTCGGCGGCGTGCTCGCACCCGCACGCTTCACGATCAGCTCGAGCAGGAACATCGACGGGTTGATGTACGGGATCGAGCCCGGCTTGCTCGCGATGCGCTGGAGGCCGTCGGGCTTCACGTCGGCGATGACGCTGTCCGCACGCCACGTGAGCGTGGCGCTCTGCGAGGGCGTCGAGCTCAGCGGGGCCGAGGCGGGCCGCGCCGCCATTTCCATCCGCTCCACGGTCCCGTCCGGGAGGATCGCCAGCGAATAATCGAAGCGGATGCCGATGGGCATGAAGAGCATCGTGCCCTCGCCGCCACCCGCGCTGCGCGAGAACCGCTCGAGCGCGATCGTGTCGCGCCCCATCGTCATCACGAAGCCGCCGGAGTCGGCTGCGGCGCGCGCGGTCGGTAGCGGCGCGGCGAGCGGGGCGAGCACCAGCAGCAACGCGGCGATGCGGCGCGGCGACAAGGGGCCTCCGTGAGCGATCCGGGCGCGTTGCGCGCCACTCGACGCCCAAGCACTATGCCGCGACTCTCCCACCCGCGCACGTTGGAGGCTCCCCGAAGATGCGGTTCCCTCGGTCCAGCGGTCTGCTCCTCCACCCCACCGCGCTGCCGGGGAACGCGCCGTGCGGCGACCTGGGCGCGGAGGCGCACGCGTTCGTGGACTTTCTCGCGGCCGCGGGCCAGTCGCTGTGGCAGGTGCTGCCGCTCGGGCCCACGGGCTTCGGGGATTCGCCGTACCAGTGCTTCTCGGCGTTCGCCGGGAACCCGCTGCTCGTCTCGGCGCCGCGGCTGCGCGAGATCGGCCTGATGAGCGAAGAGGAGATGGCCGCGCTTCGGAACTTCCGTGAGGGCGCGGTGAACTTCGACCAGGCGCATGCCGACGCGGGTACGATCGGGTCGCGAATGGCGATGCACCTCGAGCGACACGCGATGCGCGAGGCGTTCGAGGACTTCCGCGTTCGCACGCCCTGGCTCGCGGACTTCAGCCTGTACATGGCGCTGCGCGAGGCTCAGGGCCACGCGGCCTGGCCGGCGTGGCCGGAAGCGTTGCGACGCCGCGAGCACGCGGCGCTGGCCGAGGCGCGCCGCTCGCTCGCGCTCGAGATCCGCGCGCACGAGGCCATGCAGTGGCAGTTCGACGAACAGTGGCGCGCGCTGCGCTCGTACGCGCACGAGCGTGGGGTCTCGCTGCTCGGCGACGCGCCGATCTTCGTCTCGCTCGACAGCGCCGACGTCTGGGCGCACCCGGAGCTGTTCGAGCTCGACGCCCACGGCCGCCCGACCGCCGTGGCCGGCGTGCCGCCCGACTACTTCAGCGCCACCGGGCAGCTGTGGGGGAACCCGCTCTACAATTGGCAGGCGCACGCCGGCGACGGATACGCCTGGTGGACGGCGCGGCTCGAGGCGCTGCTGCGCTGGGTCGACCGCGTGCGGCTCGACCACTTCATCGGCTTCGTGCGCTACTGGGAGGTGCCCGCGGGGGCCCCGGACGCGCGCAACGGGCGCTGGCAGCCGGGGCCGGGCGAGTCGCTGTTCGTGACGCTCACGCGCCGGCTCGGCGCGCTCCCACTCGTGGCCGAGGACCTGGGCGAGACCGGCGAGGACGTCGCCGAACTGCGCGACACGCTCGGCCTGCCCGGCATGTGCGTGCTCCAGTTCGCGTTCGACGGCGACCCCGAGAACCCGTTCCTGCCGCGGAACCACGCTGCGAACCGGGTCGTCTACACCGGCACGCACGACAACGACACCACGCTCGGCTGGTGGACGGGGCTCTCGGAGGACGAACGCCGTCTCGTGCGCGACGAGCTGGGACCGTCGTCGGGCGACATCGCCTGGGACCTGATCGCGGCCGGCACGGCCTCGCGCGCGGACACGTTCGTCGCGCCGGTGCAGGACGTGCTCTCGCTCGGGACCGAGGCGCGCTTCAACACGCCGGGTCGGGCGGACGGCAACTGGGGCTGGCGGCTCGCCGAGGGCCAGCTCACGCCGGCGCACGCCGAGCGGCTGCGCGCGCTCGCCGCGGGGCACGGCCGGAGCACGCGGGCGCACGACTGAAAGGGCCCCGCACGGCCTTGCGCGGGCGCGCGGGCCGTCCCATGCTTGGGGCCCGGCCGAGTTTCTTCCCCCTCGCAGCCCCAAGGAGCCCCGATGCCCAGCCGCGCGCAGCAACTCCTGAGCCTTGGCCAGAGCGTGTGGCTCGACTTCATCCGCCGCGGTCACCTGCTCTCCGGCGAGTTCGACCGTGACGTGCGCAAGGCCGGCGTCGTGGGCGTGACGTCCAACCCCACGATCTTCCAGCAGGCGATCGCGGGCAGCACCGACTACGACGCCGCGCTCACGGAGGGCATCGCGCGCGGGCTCGAGGGCGAGCCGCTGTTCGAGGCCGTGGCAATCGACGACATCCGCATGGCTTGCGACAAGCTCCTGCCGGTGTTCGAGCGCTCGCGCGGGATGGACGGCCGCGTGAGCCTCGAGGTGAGCCCGCGGCGCGCGCGCGACACCGCCGGCACGATCGCCGACGCGAAGCGGCTGCACGCCGCGGTGGCGCGGCCCAACGTCATGATCAAGATCCCGGCCACGCGCGAGGGCCTGCCCGCGATCACCGCCACGCTCGCCGCCGGCATCAGTGTCAACGTCACGCTCATCTTCACGCTCGCGCGCTACCGCGAGGTGATGGACGCGTGGCTCGCCGGCCTCGAGCAGCGGGCCGCGGCGAACGGCGACCTGGCGGCGCTCCGCTCGGTGGCGTCGTTCTTCGTCTCGCGCGTGGACACCAAGGTGGACGGCGCGATCGAGAAGCGGCTTGCCACGCTGCCGCCGGGAGCCACCGAGCGCGCCGAGCTGGAGTCGCTCCGCGGCCGGGCCGCGGTGGCGAACGCGCGCCTCGCCTACGCCGAGTTCGAGGCCGTGGCGGACTGCGCGCGCTTCCGCCCGCTCCACGAGCGCGGCGCGCACCGGCAGCGGCCGCTGTGGGCGTCCACGAGCACGAAGAACAAAGCCTACCGCGACGTGCTCTATGTCGAGGAGCTGATCGGGCCCGACACCGTGAACACGATGCCGCCGGCGACACTCGCCGCGTTCAACGACCACGGCACAGTCGAGGCGCGCATCCGCCACGACGTGCCCGGCGCGCGCGCGGTGTTCGCCCGGCTCACCGCGCTCGGCGTGCCCGTGGAGACGCTGATCGGCGAGCTGGAGGCCGAGGGCGTGCAGGCGTTCGCGAAATCGTTCGACGACCTCTTGGCCACGCTCGAGACGCGCCGGCGCGAGCTGCTCGCGCAGCGCGGCCAGGCGCGATGAGCGGCACGCAGCTCGAGCAGGGGGCGCGGCTCGCGCTCGGGGAGTTCGCGTCAGCGGTCGAGGAGCGAATGCAGGCGCTGGTCCGCGCCCGGTTCGCGGATCGCCTGCTCGCGAGGGACGACTCGCTCTGGGGAGACGATGCGGCGCGGCGCAGCGTGGCCCGGAACCGGCTGGGCTGGGTGGACTCGCCGGCGCGGATGCGCAGAAACCTGGACACGTTCGCGCCGCTCGTCGAGGGCGCCCGGTCCCGCGGGGTTCGCAGCGTGCTGCTGCTCGGCATGGGCGGCTCGAGCCTCGCTCCCGAGGTGCTGATGCGCACGCGGGCGTCACGGCCCGAGTCCCCCGCGCTGACCGTGCTCGACAGCACGTCGCCCGAAGCGGTGCGCGCGGCGCTCGCCGCGTACGACCCGAGGACGACGCTCGTCCTGGTGGCGAGCAAGTCGGGCGGCACGATCGAGGTGAGCGCGTTCGAGCGCGCCTGCTTCGCGCGCGCGCGCGAGGCGTTCGGGGACGATGCGGGCCAGGGCTTCGTGGCGATCACCGACGGCGGCACCGCACTCGAGCAGTTGGCGACGGAGCAGCGCTACGCGCGCACGCTCACGAACGTGCCCGACATCGGCGGCCGCTATTCGGTGCTTTCGTACTTCGGCCTGGCGCCGGCCGCGCTGATCGGCATCGCGCCGGCCGAGCTGTGCGACTCGGCGCTCGCCGAGCGTGAGGCGTTCCGGAACGAAGGCGGCGCCGCGCTCGCGATCGGCGCGGCGCTCGGCACGCTGGCGCTCGCGGGCCGCGACAAGCTGACGTTGATCCTTTCGCCGCCGCTGGCGGCGTTCGGCGCATGGATCGAGCAGCTCGTGGCCGAGAGCACGGGCAAGGACGGCCGCGGCATCCTGCCCGTGGACGGCGAGCGGCTGGGCGCGCCGGAGGCGTACGGCGCCGACCGCGTGTTCGTGGGTATGAGCCTGGGCGATCCCGAGCCCGCGACGTCGAGCGCGCTCGATGCGCTCCAGGCCGCCGGTCACCCCGTGATCCGCTGGCAGCGGCGCTCGATCGAACAGCTGGGCGCGGAGTTCATGCGCTGGGAGCTCATCACCGCGGTCGCCGGTGCGGTGATCGGCGTGGACCCGTTCGACGAGCCGAACGTGGCCGAGGCGAAGGCCGCCACGAAGGCGGTGCTGGAGCAGGTGCGCGAGCGCGGGAGCTTCCCCGCGAACCCGCCGGCCGCCTCCGACGGCGCACTCGAGCTCCACACGGCGCCGACGCTGGCCGTCGAGGGCGGTGACGCGCGCGCCTGGGCGCGTTCGCTGCTCTCGCTCACGCGGCCCGGTGACTACGCCGCGATCCTCGCGTTCCTGCAGCGCACCGATGCGCGGCACGCGGCGCTCGACCGCATCCGCCACGCGTGGCGCGGCGCCGTGCGCGTCGCCACGACGATCGGCTACGGCCCACGCTACCTCCACTCCACGGGCCAGCTCCACAAGGGCGGCCCGCCCACCGGCGTCTTCCTCCAGCTCACGGTCGAGGACGGCGACGAGCCCATCCCCGGCGAGGCGTACGGCTTCCGCACCCTGCGCGACGCCCAGGCGGCGGGCGATCTCGAGGTGCTCGCGAAGCACGGCCTGCGCGCGGTGCGCATCCACGTCCGCGGCGACCTGGAGGCCGGGCTCGCCAGTCTGGCGGAGGCGTTCGAGGCGGCGGCGAGCTGAAGCGCGTGCCGGGGCCCCGGACATTCGGGTACAATTTGCGGCCGCGATCCCTTCCATTCGAGGCTCTTCTGAACCGCCCGCTCCGCTCGCTCCCAGCCCTGATCGCGCTCGCCGTCATGGCGTGTGCAGCCACGCCGCTCGAGCCCAAGCCCCCGGCCACGGACCTGGTGGCGCGCAAGGCGGTCGAGCGCGTGGCCGATCGGTATCGCACGCTGAAGGGCTACCGCATCGAGGGCAAGGCCTCGACCACCGTGACCACGCGCAACGACCGGAACGAGACGGGCCGGGTGGTGCGCTTCGTCGTCCAGCGCCCGGGCCGGCTCGAGAGCGAGGTCCGCGAGGATCAGTACACGACGCGCGTGGTGGCGAACGGCGAGAGCCTGTGGACGGCCGTCCCCGAGCTGGGCCAGTACACGGCGCAGGCGCTGGCGCCGCTCCTCGCGGGCTCCGACAGCGCGCTCATCCGCGGCCAGCTGGACCCCGCCGCGGACTACGCGCACCTGCTGAGCGGCATCAAGCGCGTCCAGCAGCTGAGCCGCGACACCATCCGCACCGCCCGCGGCGTCGTGAAGTGCGATCGGTACGCGCTCACGGGCGCCCGCGCCGACAGCGCCGGCCAGGGCATCACCGTACACCCTCGCATCCTGTGGGTGGACCCCGCCACGCGCATGGTGCTCTTCGATTCGCTGCGTGTGGACCAGGACCACCCGCAGCTGGGACCTGTGTCGTCGGTGTCGACCACGCGCTTCGTGGTGTCCGACGCCGATCCGGCGGTCGCCGCCGACGCGTTCGTGTTCCACGCCGATCCCGACGCGAGGCGCGTGCGCCGGTTCATGGCGCGGTCGCCCGAGCACGAGGCGCTCGAAGGCCAGCCCGCGACCGACTTCACGCTCGAGTCGCTCGCGGACTCCAAGTCCGTGCGGCTCTCCGACCTCAAGGGCCGCGTCGTGCTGCTGGACTTCTGGGCCACGTGGTGCGGGCCCTGCCGGCGCTGGCTCCCGATCGTGGAGCAGGCGAACCGGGACTACGCCGCCAAGGGGCTCTCGGTGTTCGCGGTGAACGAGCGCGAACCGGAGTCCAAGGTGCGCGCCTACCTGGACCAGCAGAAACTCGACCTGCCCGTGCTCATGGACACGAGCGGGAACGTGGGCTCGATCTACCGCGCCAGCTCGATCCCGCTCACCGTGATCGTGGGCCGCGACGGGAACGTGCTGCGCATCCTCGTCGGCCTGCACGAGGCGGAGGACCTGGCGGACGTCCTCCACGAAGCGGGGATCGACTAGCGAACCGCTCGCGGCGCTTCAGCGGTCGCGAACCAGCGCGCCGCCTGCGCCAGGTCGACGTTGCCGCCGGAGAGGATGACGCCCACGCGCTTGCCAGGCAGCTTCACGCGGCCGGCGAGCAGCGCCGCGAGCGCCAGCGCGCCGGTCGGCTCCACCACCAGCTTCACGCGCTCCCACAGAAAGCGCATGGCGCGGATCACGTGGGCGTCGTCCGCGGTCACGATCTCGCTCGCGTAGCGCCGGATGAGCGCCAGCGTCAGCTCCGAGACGCGCTGCGTGCGGGCGCCATCGCAGATCGTGTCCGGAACCGGCACGCTCTCCACGTGCCCGCTCGCGAACGAGCGCACCGCGTCGTCGCCGAGCGCCGGCTCGACGCCGATCACGCGGCAGCCGCGGCCGTCGACCGCCGCCGCGAGGCCCGTGCCCGAGAGGAGCCCCGCGCCGCCGACCGGGGCGAGGATCGCGTCGAGCGGGCCGTGGCTCTCGAACAGCTCCGCGGTGGCCGTGCCCTGGCCGGCAACGATGTCGGGGTGGTCGAACGGCGGCACGAGCGACATGCCGCGCTCGCGCGACGTGCGCTCGGCGAGCGCTTCGCGGTCCTCGCCGAGCCGGTCGTAGAACAGCACCTGGGCGCCGTAGCCGAGCGTCGCCTCCAGCTTCGCCAGCGGCGCCGTCGACGGCATCACGATCACGCCCGGGATCCCCAGCAGCTTCGCCGCGAGCGCCACGGCCTGCGCGTGGTTCCCCGACGAGTACGCCACCACGCCGTGGCGGCGTGTCTCGTCCGGCAGCGCGCGGATCGTGTTCCAGGCGCCGCGGAACTTGAACGCGCCCATGCGCTGCAGGTTCTCGCACTTCAGGAACACGCTCGCGCCGCAGGCGTCGTCGAGCTGGCGTGACGTGAGCACGGGCGTCACGTGCGCCACGCCGGCGATGCGGCCGCGCGCGGCGGCGAGCCGCGCGGCCATGTCCTCGTGGCTCGGGATGCCGTGCGCGCCGACGTACTCGGTGGCGCTCAACCCCCCGCCCCGCCGCCCAGCTCGAGCCCGGGCTTCGTCTGGCGCGCCGGGTCGAGCGCCTTGTCGATCTCGGCCTTGGAGAGCTTCGTCATCTCCGCCGCCAGCTCGCGCACGGGGCGGCGCTCCTTGAAGCTCCTCTTCGCGATCTCGGCGGCCTTGTCGTAGCCGATGAGCGGGTTCAGCGCGGTCGCCATGCTGGGCGAGATCTCGATGTAGTCGCGGCAGGTGTCGGCGTTCGCCACCAGCCCGGCGAGCGCCTTGTCGGCGAACACGCGCGCCGCCGCGGCGAGGAGCTGGATGCTCTCGAGCAGGTTCCTCGCCATCATCGGCAGCATCACGTTCAGGTCGAGCTGCCCCCACTGCGCGCCGACCGTGATCGCGACGTGGTTGCCCATCACCTGCGCGGCCACCATGGTCACGGCCTCGCACACGACCGGGTTCACCTTGCCGGGCATGATGCTCGAGCCCGGCTGGATCGCGGGCAGTGACACCTCCGCGAGCCCGCAGCGCGGGCCCGAGTTCATGAGCCGCACGTCGTTCGCGATCTTCATCAGGCTCGCCGCGACCGTGTTGAGGGCCCCGCTCGTCCAGCACGCGCCGTCCTGCGCGCCCTGCGCCTCGAAGTGGTTCGGCGCCTCGGCGAACGTGGTGCCCGCGAGCTTGCCGATCTCCGCCGCCATTCGCCGGCCGAACTCGGGATGGGTGTTGAGGCCGGTGCCCACCGCCGTGCCGCCGATCGCCAGCTCGCGAAGGTCGGGCAGTGTGGCCTTCACGCGCGCGATGCCGTGCTGCACCTGCGAGGCGTAGCCCGAGAACTCCTGGCCGAGCCGGATCGGCGTGGCGTCCATCAGGTGCGTGCGCCCGGTCTTGATCACGTCGTGGAACTCGCGTGACTTCTCGTCCAGCGCCTTCCAGAGCCGCGCGAGGGACGGCAGCAGGTCACGCTCGATCTGGACCACGGCCGAGACGTGCAGCGCGGTGGGGATCACGTCGTTGCTGCTCTGGCCGAAGTTGACGTGGTCGTTCGGGTGCACCTTGAGCCCCGACGCGCGCGAGGCGAGCCGGGCTACGACCTCGTTCGCGTTCATGTTCGACGACGTGCCGCTTCCGGTCTGGAACACGTCGATCGGGAACTCCCCGTCCCAGCGGCCCTCGGCGACCTCGTTCGCCGCCTTCTCGATCGCCTCGGCGAGCGGCGGCTCGAGCAGCCCGAGCTCGCGGTTCACGCGCGCCGCGGCCGCCTTGATGAGCCCGAGCGTGTGCACGAACGCGGGCGGCAGCGGCCGGCCCGAGATGGGGAAGTTCTCCACCGCCCGCTGGGTCTGCGGGCCCCACAGCGCTGAGGCGGGCACCTGCATCTCGCCGAGGCTGTCCTTCTCGATACGCACGTCCGGCATGACGGGTCCTTTCATGGGTTCTCAGCCTCCGGTCTCGACGATCTCGATGACGTGGCGGACCGGAAGATCCGGGCGGAGGCAGTGCGACACCGAACAGTACTTCTCGAGCGACAGCTGCAGCGCCTCCTCGGCGGCCCGGCGCTTGAGGCCGCGGCCCGAGATCCGGTGCACGCAGTCGATGGAGAGGAACCGGCGCGGGTGCTCGTCCGCGCGCTCGCCGGACATGGAGATCTCGTAGCGGGTCAGCACCTGGCGCTTCTTGCGCAGGATCGAGACCACATCCATGGCGCTGCAGGCGACGAGCGCCGCGAGCATCGCCTGGACGGGGCTCGCATCCGCGGTGCCCTTGGTGTCGTCGAGGATCAGCGTGCGGGCGGCGAAGCTCGCCTGGAAGCGGAGTCCGTCGCCTTCGGGATCCTCGAGCGCGAGCATCCCCTCCGTCTTCATGTGGGCGATTTCTCCATGTTCGCGGCTTTTTCCATGTTCGCGCCCTCCGGGCGCGGCGTTGCGGGCGCAGCGTCTGATGCAGGGCCGGGTGCCGCGACCGGTTCGTGTGCCGCGCCCGGCTCGTCGGCGAGCGCCAGGTTCAGCTCCTCGTCGGTGAGCACGGCGCGGCGGTTCAGGATCTGCGACGTGTCGTGCTCGAACCACAGGTGCGTCAGGTGATCGATGCCGACCTCGATCTGCTTCCGGAAGCCCACCATCTTCACCAGGTAGGCGCCGGCCCACATGAGCCAGGCAAGCTTGCCGCTCATCGGCACGCCGAAGAGGTCCAGCACCGAGCTGTGCTTGCCGAGCGAGATGATGTAGCCCGCGTCCTTGAACGAGAACGGCTTCGGCGGCTTGCCCTCGGCGCGGCGGACCAGCGAATCGCCCACGTGCGTCCCCATCGCGATCGAGGTCTGCGAGAGCCCGGGCTGCATGCGGCCGTCGCTGCGCAGCGACGCAGCGCAGTCGCCGATCACGTACGTGTCCTCCACGGCGCTGCCATCCGGGCGCAGCGCCCGGAGCTGGCCGTCCACGCGCACGCGGCCGTCGATGTGGAACGCGAGCGGCAGCCGGCGGACGAGCTCGGGAGGGGTGACGCCGGCGGTCCACAGGCACGTGAACGCCTCCAGCGTGCGGCCGTCGCGCAGCGTCACCGCGTGCGGCTCGACACGGGTGACGAGCGCGCCCAGCACCACGCGCACGCCGCGTTTGGCGAGGAAACGCTCCACGTACCGGGAGTGCTCGGGCCGCGCCGCGGGCACCAGCCGGTCGCCCCCTTCCAGCACGGTCACGCTCAGGTGCGAGTCCGAGAGCGAGGGATAGCGCGGCAGCAGCGTCTCGCGGGACATTTCGATGAGCTCGGCTGCGACCTCCACCCCAGTCACGCCCCCGCCCACAATCACGAACGACAGCAGCCGCCTGCGCTGCTCGTCGGAGCGCGCCTGCTCGGCCATCTCGAACAGCT
>Ga0318493_10000233_pt1 | contig 14958 bp, 12 predicted proteins | sample GRESIP108b1f23_FD_203294 | JGI IMG/M metagenome (GOLD analysis project Ga0318493, IMG submission 203294) | Tropical soil microbial communities from Luquillo Experimental Forest, Puerto Rico - GRE.SIPMG.108b1f23 | ecosystem: Environmental > Terrestrial > Soil > Tropical forest > Bulk soil...
GGCTACGATCCCGCCAAGCACTGAGGTCCCGCTCTTCAACGAGCGGAACTACCTGAACGACAAGGCCGGCGTCTGGTCCTGGCTCACGACCGTCGATCACAAGCGGATCGGCGTGATGTACCTCGTGCTCACCACGATCGCCTTCGCGCTCGGTGGGCTCTTCGCGATGCTCATCCGGATCGAGCTGCTCACGCCCGGTCCCACCATCATGAGCGCCGCCACCTACAACCGGATGTTCACGCTGCACGGCGTGATCATGATCTTCCTGTTCATGATCCCGGCCATCCCGAACATCTTCGGCAACTTCTTCCTGCCGATCATGATCGGCGCGCGCGACGTGGCCTTCCCGCGGCTGAACCTCGCCTCGGTCTACATCTACCTGCTCGGCGCGGGTGTGGCGCTCTACGGGATGATCCACGGCGGCGCCGACACCGGCTGGACCTTCTACGTCCCGTACTCCACGACCACCGCCACCAAGGTGGTCCCGATCCTGCTTGGCGCCTTCATCCTCGGCATGAGCTCGATCGTCACCGGGATCAACTTCATCGCGACCGTGCACACGCTGCGGGCGCCCGGCCTCGGCTGGATGAAGCTGCCGCTCTTCGTCTGGTCCATCTACGCGACCGCGATCATCCAGGTGCTCGCCACGCCGGTGCTCGGGATCACGCTCCTCCTCGTGGCGGTGGAGGCGGGCCTGGGTTTCGGGATCTTCGACCCCGCGCGCGGCGGCGATCCGATCCTCTTCCAGCACCTGTTCTGGTTCTACTCGCACCCCGCCGTCTACATCATGATCCTGCCGGCGATGGCGGTGATCTCGGAGGTGGTCTGCACCTTCGCCCGCAAGAACATGTTCGGCTACAAGGCCGTCGCGTTCTCGTCCCTCGGCATCGCGTTCGTGGGCTTCTTCACCTGGGGGCACCACCTCTTCACGAGCGGCCAGTCCACGCTCGACGCCGGCGTCTTCGGTGTCCTCTCGATGTTCGTGGGTATCTTCACGGCCATCAAGGTCTTCAACTGGACGGCGACGCTGTACAAGGGATCGGTCGCGTTCCGAACGCCGTTCGCCTACTTCTGCGGCTTCCTCTTCTTCCTCGTCTTCGGCGGCATGACCGGCATCGCGCTCGCGACCGTGTCGCTCGACGTGCACTGGCAGGACACGTACTTCGTCGTCGCGCACTTCCACTTCATCATGGTGGGCGGGACGATCATGGCCTACCTGGCGGCCCTCCACTACTGGTGGCCCAAGATGTTCGGCCGGACGTACCCGGAGGGCTGGGGGCTCGTCTCCGCGGTGCTCATCATCCTCGGCTTCAACGCCACGTTCATCCCGCAGTTCCTGCTCGGGAACATGGGGATGCCGCGGCGCTATTACTCGTATCCGCCGGAGTTCTGGCCGCTGAACGTCGCCTCCACCGCCGGCTCCACGCTGCTCGCCTTTGGCTTCGGGATCATCCTCATCTACCTGCTCATCAGCCTGAAGCACGGCGCGCTCGCGGGGCCGAACCCGTGGCACTCGCGCGGCTTCGAGTGGATCACGCTCTCGCCGCCGCCGGCCGACAACTTCGGCCCGGTGAACCCGGTCTACATCCACCAGCCGCACGACTACCAGCACCCGGAGCCGGGGCCGGTGCCCGCGCCTGGGCCGGAGGTGCCGCATGCGAGCTGAGGCGCGCGTGGCGGCCGAGGCCCACCTCGCGCACCACTTCCCGAACCTCGAGCAGCAGGCCCACGCCGCGCGGCTGGGCATGTGGCTCTTCCTCGCCACCGAGATCCTCCTGTTCGGAGGCCTCTTCGTGGCCTACGGCGTCTACCGGTTCCTCTACGCCGACACGTTCAAGGCGGCGTCCACGCTCATCGAGACGCACTGGGGCGCGCTGAACACGGTGGTGCTCATCTCGTCCTCGCTCACCGTGGCGCTCGCGCACCACGAGGCGGAGCACGGGAGCATGAAGAAGGCCGGGTTGCTGCTCCTCGTCTCGGTGGCCGCGGGGGCCGTGTTCCTCGGAGTGAAGAGCATCGAGTATGGCCACCACTTCCACGAGGGCCACCTGCCCGGCCGCTTCTACACCTACGCCGGGCTGCAGGCGCCGGGCGCGTCGATGTTCTGGACGCTCTACTTCCTCATGACGGGTCTGCACGGCCTCCACGTGATCATCGGGATGGGCGTGCTGGGCCTCTTCGGCGTGCTGTGCCTGCGCGGGAAGTTCAACGAGGGCTATTCGACGCCGGTCGAGCTCGGCGGGCTCTACTGGCACCTCGTCGACCTCATCTGGATCTTCCTGTTCCCGCTCTTCTATCTGATCTGACCATGGCCATGGCCCACGTCCCGTCCGCGGAAGAAGAGCGCGCGTCGCGCCGGATCCCGACCTCGCGCTACTACATCGTGTGGATCGCGCTGCTCGCGCTCACGGCGGTCACGATCCTGGTCGCGCGCATGCACCTCGGCCACGGCTTCGGGCTCGTGGTCGCGCTCCTCATCGCACTCACGAAGGGGTCGCTCGTCGCGCTCTTCTTCATGCACCTGTGGGATCACGGGGGCGCAAACCGGCTCGTGCTCGTGACGAGCCTGTTCTTCCTCTGCCTGCTGCTCGGGATCACGTTGCTCGACAACGCCAGCCGGTTCCCGCTCACGAACCCGCCGAACACCGAGACGTTGCGATGGTCGCCGCCGGGCCCCGACATCCTCTCGCCCGGCGTCGGCGCGCACGGCACGAGCTCGCGGCACGAGCCGCCGCGCGAGCACGCTCCGCAGGAGCAGCAGTAGCGGCCGGTCCACCGATCGCGCCGGCCGCTGACCATTCACTATCTCCAGAGATAGCTCGGTTGGGGCGTGTCGAGATTGCGCTTGACGGCATTCCGGCGCAATCACGCTCTCGCTGCGCGCGAGGGGCTCTGACGGCCGCCATTGCGCGCGCCTCGCACCTTCCGAGTGCGCGCGGTGCTTCGGAATGCGTCCGCGCGGAACGCCGTCCGATCTCGCGCCCAGCGCGGTCCCGGGCGTTTCCAGAGAGCCCCGAGAACCGGCTGTAAGGTGGTGCATCGAACGAGGTGCACCCATGCACGCGACCACGCTCTCCAGCCTCGACGCCCACGCCCTCTCGGATCGCCTTCGCGCGCTCGCCGGTGAGGAACGGGACCTCCAGGCCGACTTTCTCCTCCATCTCGACGAGCTGGACCGCCGCCGGTCGTTCGCCGAGCTGGGCTATCCGTCGCTCTGGGAGTACTGCCTCCGCGCGCTTCATCTTCGCGAAGGCGCGGCCGGGCGGCGCATCGGCGCGATGCGCGTCCTGCGGCGATTTCCCCAGCTCGAGGCGGCGCTGCGTGACGGGCGCCTCTGTCTCTCCACGCTGTGTCAGCTCGGCCCGGTGCTCGACGCCGCCAACGTCGCCGACCTCTCGGATCGCGCCGCGTTCAAGACCAAGGGCGAGGTGGACGCGATCGTCGCGTCGGTGAGGCCCCGGCGTGCGCCTGCCGACGGCGTCCGGTTCCTCGCGCAGCCGGCTTCGCCGTTCGCACCGCTGATCGAGCAGCAGCCGGCCGCCCTCGACTCAGAGGAAAACACCGTGCCGAACACGCCGGCCTTGCAGTCGGTCGCGCTCGAGGAACTACCGCAACCCGCCGTGCCGGTGAGCGCCGCTGTTCCCGCGCCTCACCGCGAGGTCCACACCCCGCAGCATCGAAAGGAGGAGGTCCGCGCCATCGCCGCCGAGACGTGGTCGCTTCGCGTGACCCTCGATGCGGAGGCGAAGCGCGATCTCGAGGCGCTCACCGAGCTCCTTGCCCACAAGATCCGGGGCCGCGATCTCGCCGCCGTGCTGAAGGAAGCCCTGCACTGCGCGATCGAGAAGCACGGCAAGCGAAGGGGCGCCATCGAACCGGCACGGCCGAGGCCACCACGCCCGACGCTGGCGCACGTCTCCACGAGTGCCGCTGCCCCGGCGAGCGATCTCGTTGCCGCAAACGAGTCGGCTGCCGCGAGTGAACGCGCTGCCGCCGGGCCCGTGGATCCGCGCAGCATTCCGGCGGCCATTCGTCGCGAGGTCTGGAGGCGCGACGCGGGCCGGTGCACGTTCGCCTCGAGCGATGGCACGCGTTGCGGCAGTCGCTGGAAGCTCGAGCTCGACCATGTGAAGCCGGTGGCCCTCGGCGGTGCCGCCACGCTCGAGAACCTTCGCCTGCGATGCCGGACGCACAATCTCCTGCACGCGGAGGCGGCCTTCGGGCGAGCGCGGATGGAGCGCTACCGCTCGGCAAAGCTCGCGCGCTGACGGGCGCCCCAACCGACCTATCTCTGGAGATAGTGAGCGGGGTTGAGCCGGCGTGGGGCGACGCGATCGCCGCACCCGCCTCGACGGGCCGGCGCCTCGCGCGCCGCCCCGCGCTCAACCCACCTCTGCGAGCCCGTTCGACCGGCGGCGGCGGCCGCCCACCGCGCCGGCCTTGTACTCCTTCAGCCGGTACTGGATCTTCCGCACCGAGACGCCGAGCACCTCGGCCGCGCGGGCGGTGGACCCGCCCACCTCCTCCAGCGTCCGGAGGATCGCCTCCCGCTCGATCTCGAACAGCGTCGAGCCGGGGATGAGCCCGCTCGCGAGCCGGTCCGCCGGCGCGGCGCCGTGGAGCACGGGCTCGAGGTGCTCGGGCCCCACCTCCGCGTTCCCGTCGGCCGCGACCACGGCCTGCTCCGCGATCCGCGCCAGCTCGCGCACGTTCCCCGGCCACTCGTAGGCGAACAGCGCGGAGAGCGCGCCCGGCGAGAGCCGCGGGATCGCGAGGCCCCGCGCGCGGGCGGCGCGCGCCGCCAGGTGCTCGAAGAGCGCCGGGATGTCGGCCTTCCGGCCACGGAGCGGCGGCAGCGAGAGGTTCACCACGTTGAGCCGGTAGTAGAGGTCGTCGCGGAAGCGGCCGGCGTGCACCTCGGCCGCGAGGTCGCGGTTCGTCGTGGCCACCACCCGCACGTCCACCCGCAAGGTCTCGGTGCCGCCCATCCGCTCGAGCTCGCCCTGCTGCAGGAGGCGGAGCAGGCGGATCTGGATGGCCTGCGGCAGGTGTGCCACCTCGTGGAGCAGGAGCGTGCCTCCGTCCGCGGCGACGATCCGCCCCTCGCGCCGCGTCTCGGCGTCGGCGAACGCGCCGGGCTCGTGGCCGAACAGCTCCGCCTCGAGGAGCCCCTGCGACATCGAGGCGCAGCTCACGCGCACGAACGGCCCGTCGCGCCGCGGCGAGGCCTGGTGAATGGCCTGCGCGACCAGCTCGCGCCCCGTGCCGGTCTCGCCCGATACGAGCACCGTCGCCTTCGTCGGCGCGGCGCGCGCCATCACCTCGCGCACGAGCTGCAGCTCGGGCGCGGCGCCCACGAGGGCGTGACGCCGCCGGACCTGCTCGCGCAGGGCGGCGCTCTCGCGCTCGAGGCCCCGTCGCTCCAGCGCCCTCTCCGTCACGAGCGTGGTCTGCGTCGGCCCGAGGGACGCGATCGCGAACGCCGACGCCCCGGCCCGCATCGCCTCCACGCCGGCGTCGATCCCGCCCGCGGAGACGAGCGCGACGATCGCGGCGTCGGAGCCGAGCGCGCGCGTGCCGTGCAGCGCCTCCACCGCGTCGCGGCCGTCCGGGCCGGCCTGGACGAGCACCGCGTCGGGCGCCTGGATCCCCACGAGCGAGAGCGCTTCCGGCAGGTCGCTGGCCTCCGTGACGTCGTGGCTCCGGAGGAACGCGGCGCGCAGCGCGGCCCGGGAGCCGGCATCGGCGTCTACGATGAGGATCCGGGCGCGTTCCATCGGGAAACGAACGTTAGCAAGGGACGTACCCGCGTGAATCCGCTGATTTCTCGGCCCCCCGAGGGCGCCGCGCAGGGCTCGCGCGCATTTCGTGCGCCACCGCGTACACCCGTGCGCGGCGAGGCGCGAGCGCTGCCGGGGGCTACGGTGAGGCCATGCACTGGATCGGGGGCCGTCTCGAGGTGACGCGGGGGGATCTCACGCTGCTCCAGGTGGACGCGATCGTGAACGCCGCGAACACGAGCCTGCTCGGTGGGGGCGGGGTGGACGGCGCGATCCATCGGGCAGCCGGACCGGAGCTGCTCGCCGAGTGCCGGACGCTGGGCGGCGCCGCCACGGGCGAGGTGAAGCGGACCGCCGGCTACCGGCTGCCCGCGCGGCACGTGCTGCACGCGGTGGGACCGGTGTGGCGCGACGGCAATCACGGCGAGGACCGGCTCCTCGCCTCCTGCTACCGCGAGGCGCTCCGGCTCGCCGACGAGGTCGGGGCCACGAGCGTGGGGTTCCCGGCGATCTCCACCGGCGTGTACGGCTTCCCGAAGGAGCGCGCGGCGCGCATCGCCCTGGCCGAGGTGCGGGACGGCCTCGAGCGCCATCCGGACCTCGCGCGGGTGGTGCTGTGCTTCTTCTCGGAAGAGGACCGCGAGCTCTGCGAGCGCGTCTGTGGCGAGCTCCTCGGATCCGCCGGCCGATCCGGCTAGAGGACCGGATCCTGCTCGGCCGCGGCGGAGCTCGGTGCCGTCTCCGCGACCCGCGGCGCGGTCTCCAGCGGCTCGAGCCGCGGGAGCGTGCCCTCCGGCGCCGCGCCCAGCTCCTCGAACCGGCGCGCCGCCACGAGCACGCGCGACTCGATCGCGCCCACCCCGCGGTTGTACGCGTCCACCGCCTGACCGAGCGCGCGCCCCATCCGCGCGAGGTGCTCGCTCGCGGTGGCGAGGCGGCGGTGCAGCTCCCGCCCGAGCTCGCTCACCTGCCGCGCGTTCTCGGCCACCGCCTCCTGCCGCCAGCCGTAGGCGATCGCGCGGAGGAGCGCGATGAGCGTCGCCGGCGTCGCGAGCACCACGTTCCGCTCCGCGGCGGCCTCCAGCAGCGACGGGTCCTCGTCGAGCGCCGCGGCGAAGAAGCTCTCCCCGGGCAGGAACAGCACCACGAGCTCCGGCGCCGGCCGGAACTGCTCCCAGTAGGCCTTCCGGGAGAGCGCGGCGACGTGCCCGCGGACGCTCCGCGCGTGGTCGGCGAGGCGCGCGCGGCGGGTGGTCTCGTCGGCGGCGTGCATCGCGTCGAGGTAGGCGGAGAGCGGGGCCTTCGCGTCCACCACCACCTGCCGGCCGCCCGGAAGGCGCACCACCAGATCGGGCCGCTGCCGGCCGTCCGCCGACGTCGCCTGCTCGGCGAAGTCGCAGTGCGCGCTCATGCCGGCGAGCTCCACCACGCGGCGAAGCTGCACCTCGCCCCAGCGGCCGCGCGCGGCCGGGTTCCGCAGCGCCTGCGAGAGCCGCGCGGTCTCGAGCCGGAGCTGGGCCTGCGCCTCGCCGAGCGCGCGCACCTGCTCGCGCAGCTCCCCCTGCGACGCCGCGCGCGCCCGCTCGAGGTCGCCGAGCCGGGCGTCGAGCCGCGCGAGGCCGTCGTGCACCGGCCGCACGAGCTCCGCCACCGCCGACTGCCGCCGCGCGAGGTCGCGGAGCAGCCACGCCGCCGCCGCGCCGATCACGAGCCCCACGAGCGCCCACAGCACCGCCATGGGCGGGATCGTAGATGCCCCGTATGACACGCGCGCCGGCGCCCGTGCGGGACGCGCGGCCCCGCGCGACCTCCGGCGAGGCTCGCCGCCGAGCTCCGGACCGGCACCCGGGGACTAGGAGCGGCCCCTTCGCGCCCCCCGCCGCGACGCGGGCGCAGGGCGTGCGGGCGCCACCTCGCGCACCGCACGGGAGACGACCTCCGCCACCTCGCGCAGGGCCGGCTCCGCCGCCGACCTGCGGCGCCACGCGAGCGCGAGCGTCCGTGCGGGGGCGGGGGGCGCGAACGGGCGCAGGACGAGGTCGGCGCGCGCGGCCTCGGTACCCGCCGCGAGCGCCGGCAGGAGCGTCACGCCCGCGCCGCCCGCGACCATCTGCACGAGCGTGGCGAGGCTCGTCGCGCGGAAGTCGAGCTCGCGGGCCTTCGCGGCGGCACACACCTCGAGCGCCTGCGCCCGGAGGCAGTGCCCGTCGTCGAGGAGGAGCACCTCCGCGCCGCGGAGCTCGCCGGCGCGCACCGGCCCGTCGCCGCGCGCGAGCGGGTGATCGGGCGGCGCGGCGAGGAGGAACGGGTCCTCGCCGATGGGCGCGAGCTCGAGGCCGCCCAGGTCCGCCTCGGCCGCGAGGAGCGCTCCCTCGAGCTCGCCCGCCTCCACCCGCCGCACGAGCGCCGCGGTCCGATCCTCCTCCCATCGCACCGCGAGGCGCGGGAGCGCCGCGCGCAGCGCCGGGACCGCCGCCGGGAGCAGGTACGGGCCGATGGTGGGGAGCACGCCGAGCCGGAGCGTGCCGGCGCGCGGGTCGGCGTGGCGCCGCGCCGCCTCGACGAGGTCGTCCGCCTCGACGAGCACGCGGCGGAGCCGCTCGAGGATCGCCTCCCCGGCGCGCGTCACGAGGACGCCCCGGCGGTCCCGCTCGAAGACCCGGACGTCGAGGGCGCGCTCCGCCTCGGCCACCTGGGCGCTGAGCGAGGGCTGGCTCACGTGGCACGCCTCCGCCGCGCGCCGGAAGCTGCGCAGGTCGGCGACCGCCGCGAGGTACTGGAGCTGGCGGAGGGTGACGGGGTGGGGGCTTCTCGTCATAGCGGTAGACTATCAAACTCATCGTAACGTTGTGTTGGTCCGCGCGCAGCGACGTGGGCAGAGTGCGTCCATGACCGCCGCGCTCACCGCCGTCGGATCCGGCGCCCTGCACGCCCTGTCCGGCCCGGACCACCTCGTCTCCCTCACGCCGCTCTCCGTCGGCCGTGCCCGCGGCGGGTGGGCGGTGGGGCTCCTGTGGGGCATCGGCCACGGGATCGGGACCCTCCTCCTCGGCGCGCTGCTGATCGCGGCGGCGTCGCAGGTGCACCTCGCCTCCGCGGCGGTGTGGGCGGAGCGCGCCGCCGGGATCGCGCTCGCCGGGATGGGCGTGCACGGCCTCGTCGGGCTGCGCCGTGGGCTGGCGCCCGGCTCGGCCTCCAGGAGCAGTGCGCCGTGGAAGGCGCTCGTCACCATCGGCCTCGTGCACGGGGCCACCGGAGCGGCCGGCCTCCTGCTCCTCCTGCCCGCGGCGGCGTCTGCCTCCCTGGCGCACCGGGCCGTCTACCTCGCCGGGTTCACCCTCGGCAGCACGCTCGCGATGGCCGGGCTCACCGCGGCGCTGGCCCACGCCTCGCGCTGGCGCCGCGCGGCCGCGGTGGTCCGGCGCGCGCCCGCCGCCGCGGCGGCGGTCGCGATCGCGCTCGGGATCGCGTGGGTGGTGGCCGCGTGACCGGGCGGGGAGCCGCCCGCCCGGACGATAGGGAGGGTCTATCGATCGACCGCTGAACGTCGCCTGAAGCTCGTCTGGAGGATAGCTCACGTCCTCCCAGCCGTGGACCTCGAACGAACTCGAACGAAGGAGAACGCCAATGCCGAACCGTCCCACGCTGACCACCGAGGCCGGAGCACCGGTCACCGACAACCAGCACTCCCAGACCGCCGGGCCCACCGGACCCGTGCTCCTGCAGGACCACCACCTCATCGAGAAGCTCGCGCGCTTCAACCGGGAGCGGATCCCGGAGCGCGTCGTGCACGCCGTGGGCACCGGCGCCTACGGGTACCTCGAGGTCACGAGCCCCGAGGTTCCTCGCTGGACGAAGATGAAGGTCTTCTCGGCGGCGGGGAAGCGCACCCCGGTCTTCCTCCGCTTCTCGACCGTCGCCGGGTCCCGGGGCGCGCCCGACACCGCCCGCGATCCGCGCGGGTTCGCGCTCAAGGTCTACGGCGAGGACGGGAACTGGGATCTCGTCGGGAACAACACGCCCACCTTCTTCCTGCGCGACGGCATCAAGTTCCCCGACTTCATCCACTCCCAGAAGCCGGATCCCTTCACGAACCGCCAGGAGCCGGACAACGTGTGGGACTTCTTCGCGCGATCGCCCGAGGCGACGCACCAGTTCACCTGGCTCTTCGGGGACCGCGGCATCCCGGCCTCGCTGCGCCACATGGACGGCTTCGGCTCGCACACCTTCCAGTGGGTGAACGCCGACGGCGAGCGCTTCTGGGTGAAGTTCCACTTCAAGACGGATCAGGGGATCCGCTGCCTCACCTCCGCCGAGGCCGCGGTGGTCGGCGGCAAGGACCCCGCGTACCTGCACAAGGATCTCTACGACGCGATCGGCCGCGGGGACTTCCCGTCGTGGACCCTGAAGGTGCAGGTGATGCCCGCGGCCGCGGCGGCGACCTACCGCTACGACCCGTTCGATCTGACGAAGGTCTGGCCGTACCGGGACTACCCGCTCATCCCGGTCGGGAGGCTCGTCCTCGATCGCGTGCCGGACAACCACTTCGCCGAGGTGGAGCAGGCCGCGTTCGATCCGGGGAACTTCGTCCCCGGCATCGGGCCGTCGCCGGACCGCATGCTCCAGGCGCGCCTCTTCGCCTACGGTGACGCGCACCGCTACCGGCTCGGCGTGAACCACACGCGCCTGCCGGTGAACGTGCCGAAGGGGCTGGCCGGCGGACCGCGGAACTACGGCCGCGACGGCGCGATGCGCTTCGACGACAACGGCGGCCGGTCGAGCAACTACGAGCCAAACGGCACCGGCGGGCCGGCGCAGACCGGCGCCGCGTACGACCTCGGATACGAGGTCTCCGGGCTCGTCGGGGTGCACGCTCCGGTGCGCCACGCCGAGGACGACGACTTCGTGCAGGCGGGTGCGCTCTACCGCGTGATGGATCCGGAGGCGCGGACGCGGCTGGTGGAGAACCTGGCGGACAGCCTGGCCCAGGTGAGCCGCGAGGAGGTGGTCGCGCGATCCATCGAGCACTTCCGCAAGGCCGACCCGGAGTACGGGTCGCGCGTCGAGGCGGCCGTCGCCGCGAAGCGCGCGGCCGCGCGGAGGACGCCGTGAGCGCTGCGCTCGAGCACGATCCGGTGGAGGCCCAGGCGCTCGCGCTCGTCCGCGCGGCGCTCCAGCACGCCCGCACCGGTGACGCGGCGGCGCTCCGCGCGGCGCTCGACCGCGGCGTGCCGCCGGACGTCCGGAACGAGAAGGGCGACGGCCTGCTCATGCTCGCCGCGTATCACGGCCACGAGCCCGCGGTGCGCCTGCTCCTCGAGCGCGGAGCGGACCCGGAGCTGCGCAACGACCGCGGCCAGACGCCGCTCGCGGGGGTGGCGTTCCGGGGGGACGCGGCGCTGGCGGCCGCGCTCGTGGATCACGGCGCAAGCGTCGACGGCGCCTGCGCGGACGGCCGGACGCCGCTCATGTTCGCCGCGATGTTCGACCGGGTCGAGGTGCTCGGGGTGCTCCTCGAGCGCGGCGCCGATCCGGCGCGGCGCGACGCGGGCGGCAACACCGCCCTCGACCTCGCGCGGGCGATGGGGGCGGGCGCCGCCGTGGCGCGGCTCGCGGCCTGAGCAGCGGGGGCGGCGCGGCCGCTAGGCGTGCTCGGGCGGCTCGCGCCGCGGCGCCAGCACCACCGCGATCGCCTCGACCCGTCCGTCCGCGTGAACCGGCGTCGCGATCCAGGCGAGACCGCCCGGCTCCGGCCGGGCGCTCGCCGGCGCACCATCCGCCGCCGCCGCTGCTGCCGCTTCTCCAAGGATCGGGCAGTCGCCACGGGCGTGGTCCGGAGCGGGACCGTGCAGGAGGTCGTGCAGCGCGCGGCCGTGCAGCGCTCCCGCGGCGACGTCGAGGAGCGCGAGCGCGGCCGCGTTCGCGTGGGTCACCCTCCCGTCGAGATCGAGCGCGACGATCGCCGAGGGCGCGGCCTCGAAGAGGCGCGAGCGCCGCCCGAGCGCCTCGGCGCTGTCCGCGAGCGCGCCCACCGCGCGGCCCAGCCGGCCGAGCCCGGCGGTGCGGAGCCCAGGGCGCGCGGCCAGGTCGCCGGCCGCGAGCCGGTCGGCGGCGGCGGAGAGCCGCTCGGCGCGCGCGAGGAGGGTGCGGTGGGCCATCGCCCAGGCGCCACCGGCGGTCACCGGCCCCAGCGCGAGCGCGACGGCCGCCGCGAAGGCGTCGCGCGTGGCCGCGAGCACGCCGAGCGCCGGGAGGAGCGCGAGGGCGATCACCGCGGTGCGCAGGGCGGCTGGTGGGTGGGTGGAGAGATGCGGCATTCCGCATCGTACCTCGCGTACCTGCGCTCTCCACCTCGACGCGTGCGTCGCAGCCTCACCCCTCCAGCTGCTCCATCGTGCAGCTCCGCGGATCCTTGTCCGGCCGGAACCGCACGAGCCGCGTGCCGTGGCGGAACCGCCCTCCGCTCGCGTGGTGCACCTCCACCTCGACGACGCACTCCGGCCGCACCGGCACCCACTCCGTCGAGCGCTCTCGCGCCCAGCGCGACGGGCCGCCCGGCGCGTCGCCGGTGAAGCCACCGGGCCCGGAGGCCGCGACGATCGGCTCGAAGGCGTCGGCGAGCTCGGCGCGCGTGCGGGCGTCGAAGCTCGCCGCGTGGCCGACGTACTGGAGGAGCCCCGTGTCGTCGTACAGCCCGAGGAGGAGGGAGCCGACGCCGCGCTCGCGCCCCGTGGCCCAGCGCAGCCCACCGACCACGCAGTCCACCGTCCGCAGCCGCTTCACCTTCTGCATCGCCCGCTCGCCCGACGCGTATGCAGCGTCGAGCCGCTTCGCGATCACGCCGTCGATCCCGCGCACCGCCCCGGCGAGCCAGCGCTCCGCCTCGGAGCGATCCCTCGTCGTGGACGTGAGCTCGAGCCCGGCGCTCGCGAGCGCGGGAGCGATCCGCGCGAGCTCGGTCCGCCGGGCCTCGAGCGGCTCGCCCGTGAGGAGGCGCCCGTCGGGGGCGACGAGCAGGTCGAAGGCGAGGAGCCGGGCCGGCGTCTCCGCCGCGAGGCGAGCGACGCGCGACGCCGCGGGGTGGATGCGCTGGAGGAGCGGCTCGAAGGCGTAGCCGCCTTCGGCGGGGATGACGAGCTCGCCGTCCAGCACGAGCCGCGGCGGCTCGGCCCGCGACACGGTGTCCACCACCTCCGGGAAGTAGCGGGCGAGCGGCTGACCGGACTTCGACTGGAGCGCCACCTTGGCGTCGTCCTTGAAAGCGAGGCAGCGAAAGCCATCCCACTTCGGCTCGTAGCTCCACGCGTCGCCCACCGGCACCGCGTGGACCAGCCGGGCTTCCATGGGCGGGAATGGCGGAAGGAGCGGGAGATCCAGCGTGGGCCACGACATGGCGTTCGCTCCTTCGAAGGGTGTGGCCGCAGCACGCGAGGCGGGAGCGCCCCGAAAGTGCTCGATCAGGCGTCACCTCGCTGCACGAAAATCGCGCAGTTCCGCAATGAAATCGCTGGCTCTGTGCCTTGACCCGATGCTTCCCCGTCGTGGAAACTGACCGACCCCGCTTCGAAGGACCGAGATGAACGAGCACGGACTTCCCCCTCCGCAGGGCCTCTACGATCCCCGGAACGAGCACGACGCCTGTGGCTTCGGCTTCGTCGTCGACCTCCAGGGGCGAAAGTCGCACGCCATCGTGCGGAGCGCGCTCGAGGTGCTCGTCAACCTCGAGCACCGCGGCGCCTCGGGCTCCGAGAAGAACACCGGCGACGGCGCCGGCATCCTCATCCAGATCCCGCACGCGTTCCTCGCGCGCGAGGCTGCGAAGCTCGGGTTCCGGCTGCCCGCGCCCGGCCGCTACGGCGTGGGCATGCTGTTCCTGCCCCAGGACGCGCAGTCGCGCGCCACCTGCGAGCGGCTGTTCGAGGACGCGGTCGCGCAGGAGGGGCAGAAGATCCTCGGCTGGCGCGACGTGCCCACCGACAACGAGAGCCTCGGCGCAACCGCCAAGGCCGCGCAGCCGGTGATCCGCCAGGTCTTCGTGGGCCGCGGGCCCGACCTCGAGGACATGGCGTTCGAGCGAAAGCTCTACGTCGTCCGCCGCCTGGTGGAGAAGGCGGTGGGGCGCAGCGCGATCCCGCAGAAGGGCATGTTCTACGTGCCCTCGCTGTCGCACCGCACCGTCGTCTACAAGGGCATGCTGAACGCGTCGCAGCTCCGCGCGTTCTACCCCGACCTCTCGGACGAGGCCCTCGAGGCCGCGATCGGGATGGTCCACTCGCGCTTCTCCACGAACACCTTCCCGTCGTGGTCGCGCGCCCACCCGTACCGCTACATCTCGCACAACGGCGAGATCAACACGCTGCGCGGCAACATCAACTGGATGCACGCGCGGCAGACGCAGATGGCGTCGAAGCTCTTCGGCGACGACCTGAAGAAGGTGCTCACCGTCATCGACACCGACGGGTCCGACTCGTCGATGTTCGACAACGTGCTCGAGCTGCTGCACCTCAGCGGCCGCTCGCTCCCGCACGCCATGATGATGATGGTGCCGGAGCCGTGGAGCCGGCACGAGTCGATGAGCCCGGAGAAGAAGGCGTTCTACGAGTTCCACTCCTGCCTCATGGAGCCGTGGGACGGCCCCGCCTCCATCGCCTTCACCGACGGCACGCGCGTGGGCGCGGTGCTCGACCGGAACGGCCTGCGGCCCTCGCGCTACTACGTCACGAAGGACGACCTCGTGGTGATGGCGAGCGAGGTCGGCGTGCTCGACATCCCGGCCGACCGCATCGTCGCGAAGGGCCGGCTGCAACCGGGCCGCGTGTTCCTCGTCGACACCGCCGAGCATCGGATCGTCGCCGACGACGAACTGAAGCAGCAGATCGCCTCCGAGCAGCCGTACCGGCGCTGGCTGGACGAGTACCTCGTGGACCTCGACGAGCTGCCCCCGCCGCCCTCCGTGATCGCGCCCGACCACGAGACGGTGCTCCGCCGTCAGGAGGAGTTCGGCTACACGGCCGAGGACGTCCGCGTCCTCATCAACCCCATGGCCGCCGACGGCACCGAGGCCATCGGCTCGATGGGCACCGACACGCCGCTCGCGGTCCTCTCCGAGAAGCCGCAGCCGCTCTACTCGTACTTCAAGCAGCTCTTCGCGCAGGTGACGAACCCGCCGGTCGACGCC
>Ga0318493_10000250_pt1 | contig 14574 bp, 14 predicted proteins | sample GRESIP108b1f23_FD_203294 | JGI IMG/M metagenome (GOLD analysis project Ga0318493, IMG submission 203294) | Tropical soil microbial communities from Luquillo Experimental Forest, Puerto Rico - GRE.SIPMG.108b1f23 | ecosystem: Environmental > Terrestrial > Soil > Tropical forest > Bulk soil...
GACCGCGGAGCAGGTGCACGAACTTGCGCAGCTCGCCGATCGCGCGCGACAGCCACGGGTTGGCGGCGATCTCCTGGACGGCCTCGTGGAAGGCGGCGCTCCGCTCGTGGTAGGCGACCCGGTCGTCCGCCGCGGCGAGGCGCTCGAGCTCCGCGAGCGCGGCCGAGAGCCGGGCGAGGTCGGCGCTCGCCGCGCGCCGCGCCGCCTCGAACGCGCAGCGGCCCTCGAGGAGCGCCATCACCGGGAAGAGCGCGTCGAGGTCCTCTGCCGTGAGCTCGCCCGAGACGAACGCCCCCCGCCGCGGCGTGAGCCGCACGAGCCCCTCGGCGTGGAGCACCTTCAGCGCCTCGCGGAGCGGCGTGCGGCTGATCCCGAACCCGCGCGCCAGCGCCTGCTCGTCGAGCCGCGCGCCCGGCGCGAGCTCTCCGCGGTAGATGAGCCCGCGCAGCCGCGCGGCGACCTCCTGGTACAGCGCGGGGCGGGCGATCGGGCCTTCCATCCGGGGCTCACAGGCCGAGGTACGCCGCCCGGATCTCGGGGTTGGCCGCGAGCTCGCGGCTCGCCCCCTCGAGCCGCACGCGCCCGCTCTCGATGACGACGCCTCGGTCCGCCACCGAGAGCGCCTTGCGCACGTTCTGCTCCACGAGCAGCACCGTCACGCCGCCGCGGTGCAGCGCGGCCACCACGTCCATGACCTGCGACACGAGGACGGGGGCGAGGCCGAGGCTCGGCTCGTCCAGCATGAGGAGCGTGGGCTCGCTCATGAGCGCCCGGGCGATCGCGCACATCTGCTGCTCGCCGCCGGAGAGGCTCCCGGCGAGCTGCGCGCGGCGCTCCGCGAGGTGCGGAAAGAGCTCGAACGCGCGCGCGAGGTTCCGGTCCGCGGCGCGCCGGCACCTGCGGCCGTACGCGCCGAGCTCCAGGTTCTCCCGCACCGAGAGCTGCGGCCAGAGCTCGCGCCCCTCGGGCACGAGCGCGATCCCGAGCTCCGCGCGCGCTGCCGCGGGGCGGGAGAGGAGCGACGCGCCCCGGAACCGGACGTCGCCCCGGCGCGGCCGCCTGAGCCCCGCGATCGCGCGGAGCGTGGTCGTCTTGCCCGCGCCGTTCGAGCCGAGGAGCGTCACGATCTCACCTTCGCGGACGTGGAACGACAGGCCGTAGAGCACCTGCGCGTCCCCGTACGCGACGTCGATCGCCTCGACCTCGAGGAGCGGGACGCCCGGCGCGCTCACGTCACCGCCTCCCCGTCCTTCCCGAGGTACGCTTCCACGACCTGCGGCGCGCGCACGACCTCCTGCGGCGTCCCCTCCGCGATCTTGCGGCCGTGATCGAGCACGCAGACGCGATCCGAGAGGCTCATCACGGCGGGCATGACGTGCTCGATCATGACGATCGAGACCCGCCGCTCGTCGCGGATACGCCGGATGAGGGCGGCGAGCGCCAGCGCCTCGGCTGGATTCGTCCCGGCGATGGCCTCGTCGAGGAGGAGCACGCGCGGCGCCGTCGCGAGGGCGCGAGCGAGCTCGAGCCGCCTCCGGCCGGCGAGGGTCAGGGTGGCCGGGCCGTCGCCCGCGCGATCGGCGAGCCCGGTGAACGCGAGCACCTCGGCCGCGCGCTCGCGGGGAGTCCCGCCGCCGCGCCGCGCGCCGTGGATCGCGCCCACCACGACGTTCTCGAGGACGGTGAGGTTCGGGAAGGGACGGGCGATCTGGTGCGTCCGAACGATGCCGGCGCGGACGACCCGGTGCGCGGCGAGGCCGGTCACCCGCGCGCCGTCCAGGAGGACCTCGCCCGACGTGGGCGGCAGCGATCCCGCGATCAGGGCGAAGAGCGTGGTCTTCCCCGCGCCGTTCGGGCCGATCACGCCGAGGATCTCGCCCTGCCGCAGCTCGAGCCCGACCGCGTCGACGGCCCTGAGCCCGCCGAACCGCTTCGAGACGCCGCGGACCTCCAGGAGCGCCATCAGCAGCCCTCCTCGTTCGCCGACGCCGACGACGCGAGCGGGCCCGCGGCGTGGAGCGCGCGCGGCGGCTTCCGGCGCAGGCGGCGCCGGACGCGCAGCGCGAGACCGGTGAGCCCGAGCGGCTCGAACAGGATGATCAGGATGAGGAGGATGCCGTACAGCCCGAGGTAGAGCTGCGGGTACGAGGCGAGCAGGAACTGGCGGAGCAGGACGAACACGATGGCCCCGAGGACCGGTCCGAGCACCGTGCCGATCCCGCCGATCACGCACATGAGGACGAACGAGATCGATCGATCGAAGCCGAACATGTCGTTCGGCTCGATGAAGCTGAAGTAGGAGGCGTAGAGCGCGCCCGAGAGGCCGACGACGGCGCCGGACAGGACGAAGACCAGGTCCTGGAGGAAGGTCGAGGAGACGCCGACGTCGCCCGCCGCGTCCACGTCCGCCTTGATGGCGAGCAGCTGCAGCCCGAGCGCGGAGCGCCGGATGGCCCAGGAGGCCGCCGTCACGGCGGCCGCGAGCGCGAGGCCCCAGAAGTAGAGCGCCTCCTTGCCGCCCGCGACGAGCGGGAGCGAGAGACCCGACGCGCCGCCCGTGAACCGCTCCCAGTAGGTGAACACGAGGCGCGACGCCTCGCCGAGGCCGATCGTCGCGATCGAGAAGTACGGGCCGCGCAGCCGCAGCGTCGGGTGGGCGCCGAGGGCGAAGACCCCCGCGACGAGGCCGCCCGCGAGCCACGCGAGCGGCGCCGGAACCGGGGTCGCGAGCATGAGCCGCGCCGCGACGAAGCCGCCGATCCCGAACATGGCCGCGTGGCCGAAGCTGACCTGTCCGACGTAGCCGCCCATCCAGTTCCACGCGAGCGCCCCGGCGATCATGAGGAACGCGAGCGTGAACAGGTTCTGCGTGTACGCGTCGAGGAGGAGCGGGGCGGCGGCGAGCGCCGCGACGACGGCGGCGAACCCGGCGAGGACGCGCCACGGCGGCTCGCGCCCGGCGAGCGTCACCCGAGCACCCGCTCGCCGAAGAGGCCGCCCGGGCGCACCACGAGCACGACCACGAGCATGACGAACCCGACCGCGGCCGTGAGGTACGACGGGAGCACGAGGATCGCGAACACCTCGATGACGGCGAGGATGAGCGCGGCGACCGCGGTGCCGACGATGCTCCCGAGCCCGCCGAGGACGACCACCACGAACGACTTGAGGAGCTCGCCCGCGCCGAACGCGGGGTTGAACGCGAACAGCGTCGCGGAGAGCAGCCCGGCCAGCCCGGCGAGCGCCGTGCCGATGCCGAAGGTCACGGTGTAGATCCGCTCGACGTCCACGCCGACGAGCGTGCAGCTGTCCGCGTTCTGCGCGACCGCGCGGATGGCCTTGCCGAGGTAGGTGCGGCGGAGGAGGACGTGGAGCGCGGCCGGGACGACGAGCGCGATCGCGAGGACGGCGACGCGGTTCACCGACACCCACGTCCCGAGGAACGGGAGCGCCCGCGTCGAGTACGACGTCCGCAGCGCGTGGTCGTTCCCGGTGAAGAGCAGGTACGCGCCGTTGCGCAGCACGAGCCAGACGCCGAACAGGAGGAGGAGCGACGCCGGCCCGCCCGCCGCCCCGCGCGGCAGGTGGCGCACGAGCACGCGGTAGAGGACGGCGCCGAACGCGAAGGCGACGACGACCACGATCGGGATGGAGAGGTACGGGTCGAGCCCGAGCCGGTCGTGGAGCCACCAGCCGAGGTACGCGCCGGCCATGATCACGCCGCCGTGGGCGAGGTTCACCACGCGCAGCACGCCGTAGATGAGGCCGAGCCCGTACGCCATCGTCGCGTACAGCCCCGCGAGGAGGATCGCCGAGATGGCGAGATCGAGGAGGCGGGCCACCGGCTACTTCGCGCACCTCGGGTTCGGCGCGACGCCCTCGGCGAGCGCGACCTCCTTCGGGAAGACGAGGGGCGACCTCCCGCCGGGCAGGTTCTGCTGGACGACGAACGGGTAGTAGGCCTGCTGCCCGTGATCGGCCGCGAACGAAAGCTGCCCGCCCGGCAGGAGCGAGGGGATCTTCATCTCGGCGAGCTTCGCGCGCACCGCCTCGCGATCGACCTTCCCGGCTTGCTGGATGGCCGTGAACAGCGCGCGCGCCGTCTCGTACCCGAGCGCCTGATACCACTCGGGCGTGCGGCCGCCGTACTTCGCCTTGAACACCTCCACGAAGTCCTTCGCGAGCCCGCCCTGCCTCTCCGCGAGCTGCGGGCTCCACCACACGGCGGAGAGGATGTACAGGACGTTGTCCGGCCCGAGCGCGTCGATGGCGCCCTTCTCCGAGCCGCGCGCGCCGTAGCTCACGACCTTGTGGCAGAGCCCGGCGGAGACGTACTGGCGCTGCATCGTGATGTAGTCGGGGAGGTGTGCGTCGGCGAGGAACAGGTCGGCGCCCGACGCCTTCACCTTGCCGAGCAGCGCGCCGAAGTCCTTGCCGTCGAGCTCGAAGGACTCGTCGACGACGATCGGGTACGCGCCCTGCCGCTGCTGCGCGAACTCCTGGACGCCGCGCCGGAAGTCCTTGCCGTGGGCGGTGTTCTCCCAGACGAGCGCGATCCTCGACGGCTTCGGGAGCCGGCCGGCCTGCTGCTCGCCGTCGATCCACTGCATCAGCGTCGAGCCGAGGAGCTCGACCGGCGCGAGCAGGCCGAAGAGGTACTTGTACCCGCGCCGGTAGATCTGCGTCGCCCCGCCGCCGCCGTTCACGTACGGCACCTTGTTCTGCTCGGCGACGGTGCTCTGCGCCTCGACCAGGTGGCTCGCGTACGTGCCGAGCAGGAAGTCCACCTTGTCGCCGTTGACGAGGCGATCCGCGAGGCTCACCGCCGTCGCCTGCGTGGACGTGTCGTCGAGCAGCGTGAAGCGCACCGGAAGTCGCTTGCCGCCGACCTCGAGCCCGCCTCCCGCGTTCGCCTGCTCGACCGCGAGGTCGTAGCCCTCCTTGTAGAACCCGCCGATGCGAGCCTCGGAGCCGGTGAGCGGCAGCGTCGCGCCGATCTTGATCTCGGTCTTGCTCTCCGCGCCGGGGCCGCGCGACTTGCACGCCGCGAGCGCCAGGATCGCGGCGAGCGCGACGGTCCCGAACGAGCGGCGTCGCCACGGAGCTCGGTCCTTCATCGAAGCCCTCCCTGTGTCGCTGTAATGCTGAATGCAGAATGCCGTTAGGATGGGGGCGCGCGCGGCGCACGGGATCCGCCGATCCCGCGTGGGCCCGCGGCGACCGCACGCATGGTGATCGGCCGCCGGCCCGCTCGGTATGCCGCGCCAGGGAGACGACATGGCCGGATCCGCCCCCCTCGCCACCGTCCGCGCGCTCATGCGTCACGATCGCTTCGCGGCGCGCTGCGGCATCCGGCTCCTCGAGGTGCGCGAGGGCTTCGCCCGCGCGAGGCTGCGGCTCGGGCCCGATCACCTGAACGGCGTCGGCGTCGTGCAGGGCGGCGCGATCTTCACGCTCGCCGACCTGGCGTTCGCGGCCGCGTCCAACTCCCGCGGCGCGGTCGCGGTCGCGCTCGACGCGACGATCACGTTCGCTCGCGCCGCGATCCGCGGCACGCTCACCGCCGAGGCGCGCGAGATCTCGGCGAGCCGGCGCGTGTCGGTCTGCGAGGTCCGGGTGACCGACGCGGCGGGCGCGCTCGTCGCGGCGTTCCAGGGCACGGCGTTCCGCAAGGAGGAGGCGACGGCGGCCGTCCTCGCGGCGCGCCGGGCGCCGCGCCGGCCCCGCCGGCGCGCGGGACGCGGCGCGGCGACCTGATCTTCACCCGACGTCGGGGACCGCGGGCGGGGCCGCCGCGCCCGGCGCGAGCTCGGCCGCCTCGACCGGGAGCATCGCGTGCACCAGCTCGGCCAGCGCCTCGTCGGGCAGCTCGGGGTGGAGCTCGGCCAGGGCCACGGCGATGGGCAGGCGCAGGTCGTTCGCCGGCGCGCCGTCCCGCAGCAGCCTGAGCGCCGCTCGGGCCATCGCCGCCTGCCACCGCCGCGTCGTCCGCACGCGCTCGCCGACCCGGACGACGAGCTCCTCCGCGACGAGCCGGTCGAGCGCGCCCGGATCAGGCATGGGCCTTGGTCTCGATGCGGCCGGCGGTCTGCTGCGGCTGGTGCTGCCGCGCGAACGCGACCATGTCGAGCGTCTCCTTCCGGAACGTCTCGTAGTCGATCTGCTGGGCGTTCAGGAACGTGCTCGCGCCCATCGTGTGGGCCGCCATCATGCTCGCCTCGGCGATCTCCTCGTCGGTCGCGCCGAACATCCGCGCCGCCTCCGTGTGGAACAACGCGCAGTACTTGCAGCGTGTCGCCCCGGAGACCCCGAGGCCGATGAGCTCCTTGTACTTGTTGGGGATGCGCGTCTCCGCGAGCTGGAAGTCGCGCATGACCGACCAGAACCCGCTCACCGCCGAGGGCGGCATGTCCTTGACCCACGAGGGCACCTGGCCGAAGAGCTGCCTCATCTCGTCGAAGATCGGCTTCAGATCCGTCTTCAATTCCGTCGCCATGTCCACCTCCGTAAGGCCGCGCGCCGCGCCCGACGTGCCGGGACGGCCGGCCGAACGCGACGGTAGCGACGAGACGAGGTCGCAGAAAGGCCCCTCCCCGCGCGTCGGGCTGCGCTACGCTCCCCCGCCGGGCCGAGGTGTCGAGTGGCGTGCCACGGCGCGAGACCGAAGCTGTACACCCGCGAAAGGGGCGAGCGGGAACGACGCGCGGCGGCATTTGTTTGTCGACGCGCGACGCCGTCTCGCCGCGCCGGAGCCACGCCGCCATGCACGTCGCTCGCCCGCTCCCCCGCTCGATGGCCGCCGCGCTCGCCTTGCTCGCCGCGTCGCCGGCGCTGGCCGGGAAGCGCGAGCGGCCGCCTGCCCCACCGCCCGCCGCGAAAGCCTCGCCCGGGGCGCTGCCGCCCTCGACCCCCTACTGCAGCGGCGAGTACGCCGACGACCTCGCCGCGCTCTCCACGAAGGCGCGCGAGTTCGAGCAGCGCCAGCAACACTACACGTACTGCATCCGCTCGACCGCGATCTACGAGTGCCCGTCGTATGGGCCGGACGGCGCGCTCCGGAGGACGCGCCGCAAGGTGGTGGCCCATGGGACCGGCTTCGGGCTCCGCGAGCAGGCCGGTGACACCCTCGTCGTCACCAACGATCACGTCTCCGAGTGGCCCGCCGTGACGGACGAGGAGCACGCGGTCGACGACGTCCCCGTCGGCTGCCGCCGCGTATCGTCCACGCTGCGCATCGTGGACAACGAGGAGGACACGTACGAGCGCGACGACGTCCCGCTGACGCGCCTCGTCACGGATCCCCAGCTCGACGTCTCGATCCTGCGCGCGAAGGGGGCGCTGCCGGTCGTGCCTTGGAAGATCGGCCGGAGCGCCGCGCTGCGCGAGCGGAACGTCGTCGACGTCCGCGGCTTCCCGCTCGGCGTCCTGCGCGCGAACAACGTGGGGAAGGTCGTCTCGACGTACGACCACGACGACTCGAACGACTGGGACCACGACGACTTCGTCGTGGACGCGCTCCTCTCGCCCGGCAACTCCGGCTCGCCCGTGTTCGCCGTGTCGTGCCGCACCGGCGAGCTCGAGCTCGTCGGGATCTTCCACGCGCGCTACACCACCGGCAGCGCGCTCAACGTGGTCATCGGCATCGACCAGGCCCGCGACCTCCTCACCACGCTGAAGAAGCGCTCTCCCCGGCAGCACTCCGAGGCGGCCAGCCTCGACGGCGCCGCACGGGCGCGGCTCGCGGCGGCGGCCGCGGGGAGCCTCGAGCCGTTCTTCGCGTTCGGCGGGCTCGTGGCGGGGGTGCGCGCGCGCGCCGACGGCGCGCTCGTGTTCGAGCTCATGTCGAAGGACTTCCCCGTCCAGGCGAACGCGGCGCTGGTCATCGAGGATCTGCCGGGCGCCGTCGACGGCGACTTCGGCCGGCTCGGCCGGCTCTGGGCCGGCAACGCCCACGGCCTGCGCGAGGTCGACCCCTCGACCCTCGACGCCGACGGGAAGGCGCACGTCTCCCGCCTGCTCGACGCGCTCCGCCGCGATGCCACCCTCGCCTTCGCGTACCGGACCGCGGTCGCGCGCCCGGTCCGCTCGCGCGAGCAGTTCCAGGAGCTGAGGTCGGCGGAGCGCGCGCTCCAGAGGACCACGACGGCGCGGCAGGACCTGGCGCAGAACGCGCTCGAGCTCGCCGAACAGCTCTGCCCCCGGTCCGCGGACGCCTCCGGTACGCTCGCGGACACGCTCCGGGCGTCGCTGCCCTCCCCCGCCGTGGGCGCCGCGGCCGCCGCGGTGGCCGAGGACGGCTGGTGGCCCAGGCTGTTCGGGCCGCCTCGGGACGTGCTGTTCGAGCCCCTGTCGCCCGACGCTGCGGGCGGCCCCGCGCCGTGACGGCGCGCGATTCCGCCGGCGACGCTCACGCGCGCGCCGGCGCCGCCGAGCGCAGCCCGGCGCGGCCGCGACCCCGGACGCGGCGCACGGACGCCTCGACGACGTCGAGGACGGCGTCGACGTAGCGCTCGGGAGAGAAGCGCTCACGCACGTCCTCGCGGGCACGCGCGCCGATCGCGCGGACCGTCCCGCGGTGGGCGCGATCGAGCGCCCAGCGGATCGCGCCCTCGAGCGCGGCGCCGTCGCGCGCCGGGACGACGAGCCCCGTCCGCCCGTCGTCGATGTAGTCGCGGACGCCCATCACGTCGGGGACGATCACGAGCTTCCCGAGCGCCATCGCGTTCAGGTACGTCTGCTGCCCCGCGCCCCGGTCCCAGCGCGGGGCGAGCGGCACGACGACCACCGCGGCCTCGCGCATCCGGCGCATGTACTCGGCGTGCGGCACGACGCCGATCCGCACGCACGCGGGCAGCGCCGCCTTCGCGTCCGGCGCCACGCACCGCGTCGCGAGCGTCATCGGCACGCGCAGGTGGCGCGCCGCGACGAGCAGCGGCCGGTAGTCGCGGAGCGAGTCGCCGCCCGCGAACACGCCGCCGTGCTCCGACGTGGGCGCCTCGAGGTCCTCGTCGCCGGCCGTGTAGTAGAACGGCGTGAAGTGCACGCGCTCCGGCGCGACGCCCCACGTGCGCGGGAAGATCTCGCGCTCCGCGCTCGTCAGCACGCAGTAGCTGACGCGCGGGCCGTCGATCGCCGCGATCCCGAGCCGGCAGATGAGCCGGTCGAGCGCGCCCTCGCCGACGCTCCAAGTCGCGTCGGCGACGACGACCGCCGGGCCCGTGCGCTGCCGGGCGAGCGCCGCGGCCGCTCCGAGGTCGACGGCGCGGACGGCGCCGCCCGTCGCGCCGTCGAGCACGACCGCGTCCGCGGCGACGGCCGCGCCGAGGAGCCGCCGGAGCGCGGCGACGATGGAGCCATCGCGCCGGACGATCTCGACGCGCGAGGTCCAGCGCGGCCGGCGCCACCAGTCGAGCGTGCTGACGGTGCGCGGGAACGGCGCGCACGGCGAGGCCGGCTCGCCCCTGGATCGTACGGCCTCGTGCTCGGTCATCCGCCGTGCTCGCCCCGTCACCGTCGGTCGGGCCGTCCGCCCTCGCCGCGCCGTCGACGAGGAGTGACGTGCCGTCTCGGGGGCGCGTGGCGCGCTCCTCCCGAGACACAAGATGGCTCGCCGGGTGGGGTGTGCCAACCCGGGGCGGCCGCGCCCGCGCCGCGCGCGTCGCGCGCTGGGAGGTCGGCGCTCGCGCCGCCCGTCCGTGCGCCGCCCGACCGCGCCGATCGGCCGAGCGGCGGCGCGCTGCGCCGATTCACGCGCGCCAGCGCGAGGGCCGGCGTACCCTGTCGCGCGTGGAGCAGGGAGAGCGGCGAGGAGCGCAGTACGACGACGCCCGGGTGCGGCCGGTGCGGCGGACGGTGCGTTGCGACGATGGCGTGGCGTGGCTGCGGGGCCCGCGCCTCGACCCCGATCACGCCGTCGTGACGTCGCTGCCGGACGCCTCCGAGCTCCCGGCGCTCGGCCTCGACGGCTGGCGAGCGTGGTTCGAGGAGGTCGCCGCGCTCGCCTGCGTGGCCGCCGCGGATCCAGCGGTCACGATCTTCTACCAGACGGATGTGAAGCGCGATGGGCGCTGGATCGACAAGGGCTTCCTCGTCCAGCGCGCGGCGGAACGCGCGGGGTCGACCCTGCTCTGGCACAAGGTCGTGTGTCGCGTGCCGCCCGGCGCCACGTCGTTCGGCCGCCCGGCCTGGGCGCACCTGCTCTGCTTCAGCCGCGCCCTGCGCCTGGCCCCCGGTCAGTCCAGCCCCGACGTCCTCCCGCGCGCCGGCGCCATGACGTGGCCGCGCGCGATGCCCGTCGAGGCATGCGCCGCCGTCGCGCGCTTCCTCGTCGCCCACACCGGCTGCCGCACGGTCGTCGATCCGTTCTGCGGGCTCGGGACCATGCTCGCCGTCGCGAACGCGTACGGGCTGGACGCGGTCGGCGTGGAGCAATCGCCGAAGCGGGCGGAGCGGGCGAGGGGGCTCATCGTCGAGGTCGACGGAGGGTGACGCCGGTCGTCCCTCGACTTCGCCACGCCGCTGGCGCGGCTTCGCTACGCTCGGGATGAGCGGCCGTGAGCTCCGCGGTCGGGGTCGGGGTCGCGGTGGTCGTCTCGCTTCGTGAAGCAATCCCGAGTGAACCCCGCTCTCACATCGGTGCTTGATTCGCCTCCCGAACCTGCCATCCTCGCGCGCGGTGCTCTCGCTCGTCGTCGCCGCCGCCCTGGCCGCCGCCCCGATCGACGTGCCGCTCGGCGGGAGCGCCGTCCCGATCCGGATCGAGCTCGAGGTCCGGACCAGCTCCGGCCGGTCGTCGCCGGCGCTCGGGTGGGCGACCCGACCCGACGGCGGGCTCACGGGGAGCGCTGCGGGCCAGGCCTTCGACGCCGAGGTCCGCCTCGACCCGGTCGCGCCCGCCATCGCCGTCCTCGACGTGCGGCTCGCCTGGCGCGCCGAGGCCGGGCTCGAGCGCGCCGCGCTCCGCCTCGCCTGGCCCGGCGCGCCCCGCGCGATCGCCCGCGACCTCTCGTTCGCGCCGCGCGAGCACCCGATCCGCGTCTCGCGGGGGACGCCGCTCCTCGCCGCCGCGGGCCGCCTCGTCGTCGCGGGCGGGCCCGGCCTCACCGCGGCGGGGGTGGCCCCCGTCGCGGGCGAGACCGACGTCGAGCTCCTCCTCGACGATGCCGTCGAGCGGCCGTTCTCGACGTACGAGGCCTGCCTCGACCGGCTGCCCGCGCCGCCGGAGCCAGGAGGCCAGGTCCAGTTCGCCGCGTTCGAGGAGCGGCGACGGGAGCACCTCCTCGCGCCGCGCCATCCGGGCGACGTCGACGCTGCGCGCGCCTCGCTCTACGCGGTCGTCCCCGGCGCGCCGATCCTGCCGGTGGTCGTCGAGCGCTGGCCGCGCGGCGCGCGCGCCGCGGTCGTCTTCACCGATCACGCCGACCGGACCGACGCCGGCGCGCTGCGCGCGGTGCTCTGGGGCCGCTCCGACGCCACGGGCGGCGAGCGCGGCTTCCTGGGGCGCGGCGTCCGCCTCACCCGCACGTTCTTCGTGCACGCGCGCAGGGGCAGCCTCGACGATCCGGCCGTGCGCGCCCTCGCCGACGAGCTCGCGGAGCGCGGCTCGGAGGTGGCGCTCCACTCGATCACCCCGGACCGCGACGAGCGCGGCGCCGTGCGCGCCGGCCTCGACGCCGCCGCGCGGTGGCGCCCCGTCACGTGGATCGACCACGAGCCCTACACGAACTGCGAGGCGCTCTCGAGCGAGGGCTGGCGCGCGGACGGGCGGTTCGCGATCCGCGATCTCCTCGCGCCGGCGGGCATCCGCTGGGCCTGGGCCGCCGGCGACGTCCGGGGTGGCACACGAATCGTGAACGTGCTCGGCGGCGATCCCTCCTCCCCGCACCCCGCGATCTACCCGCTCGCCACGGACCCGCGCCTGTGGCTCTTCCGCTCGAGCCTGTTCTACGCCTCGCCGGCACAGCTCGCGGCCGCGCTCTCCGACGACGCGCTCGCCGCCCTCGAGCGCGAGCGCGGCCTCTTCGTCGCGCACACGTACCTCGGCGCCGGCCCCGGCGAGACGCACGACCCGGAGCACGTCGCCCGCCTCGCCGTCCGCGCCGCGCCGGGCGGCCTCGAGCTCGCGCCCGAGCTCGACGCGGCGCTCGCGCGCATCGAGGCGCGCGTCCGCGCCGGCACCCTCGCCTCGCTCACCTGGGCGGAGGCCGGGGATCGCCTCCGCGCCCTCGGGGACGTCGAGGTCGCCTACCTCCCGGACGGCGCGGCGGAGCTCCGCAACCTCGGCCCCACGCCGATCCATGGGCTCACCGTGGCGATCCCGACCGCCGGGATCGATCTCTCCGCCGAGGGCGCCGCGATCCTCGGGCGCGCGGACCTCCCGGGGATCTCGCGCGCGTTCCTCGATCTCCCTCCCGGCGCGCGGGTGGTGCTGCGTGCCAGCTCGGCCGGCGCGCCCGTCTCGCTCCTGCCGCTCGCCTCGTCCGCGCCGCCATGACCACGATCCGCCCGCTCGCCGACGCCGACGTCCCACCCCTCGCCGCCGGGCTCGCGGCGCTCCCGCTCATGGTCCGCTACGGCCGATCCGAGCCGCGCCTCGCCTCGGATCTCCGCTCCGCGCTCGCGCGCGGCGAGGGCCTCCTCGTCGCCGAGGACGGCGGCGCGATCCGCGGCCTGGCCTGGTTCCTCCGCTCCGGGACGCTCGGGATGGGTGGCTACCTCCGGCTGCTCGCGGTGCTCGGCGGCGCGCAGGGCGGCGGGACGGGGGCGTCGCTCCTCGCGGCGTTCGAGGCGGAGGTGGCGAAGGCGAGCGCGCACGCGTTCCTGCTCGTCTCCGACTTCAACGCGGGGGCGCAGCGCTTCTACGCGCGCCACGGCTACGTCCAGGTCGGCGCGATGCCGCGCCTCGTGCTCCCCGACGCCGACGAGCTCGTCTACTGGAAGCGCCTCCGCTAACCCGACGCCGCGCGCCGCCGCAGCCGGCGCCCCGCCGCGACCGCGAGGATCCCGAGCAGGACGGCGGCGAGGATCGCGAGCTCCGCGAGGCGAACGTTCCTGTGCACCTCCGCGAGCTGGCGCGAGAGCAGGTAGCCGAGCGACACGACCACGGGGACGGACACCAGCGCGGAGAGGCCGTCGGCGAGCAGGAACGTCCAGGGACGGACACCGTGGGTGCTGGCGAGCGCGAACGCCGGGAGGCGGAGGCCGGAGGTGTGGCGCGCGACGACGATGGTCCAGAACGCGTGGTGCGCGAAGTGGCGCTCGAGCCAGGCGCGCCGCCGCGGGGTCAGCACGCGGCGCACCGGCCGGCTCCCGAGGACGGCCGGGCCGTGCCGGCGCGCGAGCGAGTAGAAGAGGAAGTCGCCGCTGACGATCCCGAGCCAGCACGTGACGACCGCCGGCGCGAACCGGAGGTACTGCGCGTGGGCCAGGAAGCCCGCCGTGAGCTGCACCAGCTCCTCGGGGACCGGCACCCCCACCCCCCCGGCCACGAGCAGCGCGAAGATTGCGCCGTAGCCGAACCGCTCGAGGAGCGCCTGGATCACCCGCCAAGGATGGCACGTCTCGCGCCCGCACGAAGCCCCGCGAGCGATCGAACGTCTCCGTGACGGCGAGGCGGGCGAGCGATCGAGACCCGCGCCGGCTCGCGCGGTTGCCGGCCCGCGCGAGGGCGTTTCCGAGTAACCTCGCGCACGCCCGGGTGTCCCTCCAGTAGGCCCCCCTTCACCCCATGAACAGACGCCGCCTCGTCCTCCTCGCCCTCGCCGCCGCCCTCGTCGCGGGCGGCCTCGCCGTGTATCGCTCGTTCCACCGCCCACCTGCGCTCACGTTCGAGACGCAGCCCGCCGACCGCGGGGGCGTCGTGGCGAAGGTCACCGCGACCGGGACGCTCTCCGCCCTCGTCACCGTGCAGGTCGGCAGCCAGGTGTCGGGCCGGCTCGCGCAGGTGCTCGTCGACTACAACTCGCCGGTCAAGAAGGGGCAGCTCATCGCCCGCATCGACCCGCAGCTGTTCGAGGCCGCGGTCGAGCAGGCGCGCGCGAACCTCGTGGCGGCGCGCGGCAACCTCGCGAAGGCGCGGGCACAGGCCATCGACGCCGACCGGCAGGCGAAGCGAAGCGCGACGCTCGCCGAGCAGAAGCTCGTCTCCGAGGCCGACCGCGACACCGCGCAGGCGAACGCGGACGCGGCGCGCGCGCAGGTCGAGGCGTCGAACGGGGACGTCGCGCAGGCGGAGGCGTCCCTGCACCAGGCGCAGGTGAACCTCGCCTACACGCGCATCGTGTCGCCCACCGACGGCGTGGTGATCTCGCGAAACGTCGACGTCGGCCAGACTGTCGCCGCCTCGCTCCAGGCGCCGACGCTGTTCGTGATCGCCGAGGACCTCTCGCGCATGCAGGTCGACACGAACGTCGCCGAGGCCGACGTCGGCAAGCTCCAGGACGGCATGGACGCGACGTTCACGGTCGACGCGTACCCGACCGAGCGGTTCCGCGGCAAGGTCCGGCAGATCCGGAACGCCCCGCAGACCGTGCAGAACGTCGTCACGTACGACGCCGTCATCGACGTCCCCAACCC
>Ga0318493_10000276_pt1 | contig 14221 bp, 13 predicted proteins | sample GRESIP108b1f23_FD_203294 | JGI IMG/M metagenome (GOLD analysis project Ga0318493, IMG submission 203294) | Tropical soil microbial communities from Luquillo Experimental Forest, Puerto Rico - GRE.SIPMG.108b1f23 | ecosystem: Environmental > Terrestrial > Soil > Tropical forest > Bulk soil...
GGGCGGTTACGTGGGCGTGAACCTGATGGCCGCCATCCATCACGACGACTTCGCTCGCCTCGCGCGGACCGCCCTCGACGAGGGCGTGAGCTTCCTCGTGCAGGGCGCCGGCATCTCACGCGAGGTGGTCCGCTGGTGCCGCGACGCCGGTACGCCATTCGGCGGCATCGTCTCTTCCGGTCGCCTGGCGGCGATGTATGAGCACTGGGGCGCCGACTTCCTCGTCGCCGAGGGCGCGGAGGCCGGAGGCCACATCGGCGACATCGACCACCCGCTCGGCGCGCTGCTGCGCGAGGTCCGCGGCGCATCCACCCTCCCGGTGATCGCTGCCGGCGGGGTCGACGCGGAGGACGTCGCCGCCCTCCTTGCGGACGGCGCGGCCGGTGTCCAGCTGGCGACACGGTTCCTCGCCTGCTCGGACGGCGACAGCGCCCCTGCCTTCAAGGAGATGCACCTCGGCAAGGGCGCCGAGGACGTCACCGTCATCACGAGCTGCGTGAAGGGCATGAAGGCGCGCGCGATCCGCAACGCCTTCACGGACGCGCTCGCCGCAGGGCAGCACTTCCCACCGCGGTCGAAGGCGTGGTTCTTCGGGAAGGAAGGCTATCTCGGCCGCACGAAGGCCTGCATCGAGTGCCTCGGCCTGGGGCTCTGCAAGTGCCGCGCGAGTGAGTTCCGGGAGAGCTTCTGCATCACGGACGCGCTCCTGCGCGCTGCGATCCTCGGCGACACCGTGCACGGGCTCTTCTACACGGGCCAGAGCGTGACGCGCATCCGGGAGCGGACGCTCGCGAACCTCCCGTCCGTGCAAGGGATCGTCGAGCACCTCGAGGAGGTCGTGGGAGCCAGATCCCCGTCCCCTCGGGCGGCGCTGGGTTCCCTGTGACAGATCCCTCGCGACGCGCAGCCGGACCTACGGTGCTGGACGGGACGCTGAGCATCCTGAACGCGGTCGTGGGCGACTACCTGCGACGGCGCGGGAATCCGCTGCAGATCGAGCTCGCGTTCTACGACGGTGGCCGGCAGCTCACGTGCGACCGCGATGCGATCGCTCGCGCCCACCCTGCAGCGACCGATCGCGTCTGCCTCCTCGTCCACGGGCTCGCCGCGAACGAGGGTGCGTGGGCGTTCCCGGGCGAGCCCGCCCGGACGTACGGGGCTGCCCTTCAGCGCGACCTCGGGTTCACGCCGTTCCAGGTCCGCTACAACACCGGCCTGCACGTATCCGACAACGGGATGCTTCTCGCGCAGCTGGTCGAGGCGCTGATCCGGTGCCATCCCGCGGAGGTGCGGGAGCTGGTGCTCGTGGGCCACAGCATGGGTGGGCTCGTGGTGCGCAGCGCCTGCGAGGCCGCGCGGACGGCGGGGCAATCCTGGCTGCATCAGGTGTCGCACGCCTTCTATCTCGGGTCGCCGCACCGAGGCGCGCCGCTCGAGAAGGCAGGAAACGTCGCCGCGTGGGCGCTGGGAGCCATCGGCGTCGTTCACGCGAGCGTGCTGGCCGACGTCGTGAACCTGCGCAGCGCCGGAATCAAGGACCTGCGGTTCGGAAGCCTCGTCTCTGGCGACTGGGAGGGCCGCGACGCGAACGCGCTGCTCGAGGACACCTGCGCGGCGGTCCCGCTCGCGCGTGGCGTCGAACACCACTTCGGCGTGGGAGGGCTTGCGGCAAGCGAGCGACACCTCGTGACACGCCTGCTGGGTGACTCGATGGTCTCAGTCTCGAGCGCGAAGGCGAGTGGCCGGCCGCGCGACCGCGAGACACGCGAGGACGTGCGCTTCTTCCCGCGCGTGAGCCACGTTGGCCTCGCTCACGACGAGGACGTCTACCGCTGGATTCGCGGGTGTTGTGCGGGCGACCTGATACCGGAGGCGACGTGACGCGATGGCGAGGTGTCGTCGAGCTGGTTCAGGATGCGGTTCACCACGGAACGCTCGGTGTCGAGCGCATCCACCAGCGCGTGGCGCGGAGGCCCCTCGACGTCGTCGCCCACGTGCCGCCGCTCGCGGGCGCCGCGCGGTGCGTGGCGGGCTGCCAGGCTGCCGTGATCGGGGCTACGTATGCGGCGATACGCGTCGTGAACGGCGTCGTTGGCGCGGTCGCCGGCGCCGCGTTGGACGCGACGGTGGGGGAGGCGCCCCGGGATCCCGTGGCGCCCTCTGCAAACGGGCGATAGGCAAAGACGACCTGCCTCGGCGCGGCGTTCCGATCCGGGCGAAGTCCGAAAACGCCCCGGAGGTCGGCTGTGCCCGAGATCGTCCTGGTACCGACGCCCGCATCCGCGCCTGCGTGCCACTTCGCCGGGTGCACGTCGGCGGCACCGTTCACGCCGGTCCTGTGCATGGCGCTCGTCGGGCGGGAACGAGTGTCGCGGATCACGTTGCCGATGAACGTCTGTGGCGGGCATCGCGAGCGATTCGCACGTGCGTTCCTGACCGCGGAGCGACGGTCGACGGTGCGCGACTCTCTCCGGTCGAAGAGGCGCGCTGCGCCGGACTGGGCGCGCACTCACATCGACTTCGTGGCTTGGACGAGGCAGCCATGAGCCTTCCACCGGCCAGCGACCCCGTCGTCCACTCGTACGACACCGAGCGCCACGCGATTCGCTGCGGCGCCGCCGGACAGATCAACTCCACGAAGCACACGAAGAGTGTGACCTGCCCCGAGTGTTTGCAGTTGCTCGCCGATGTCCTGCTCGTGACCGACGACCGCAACTGAAACCTCGGAGCGCGTCAGCGGTTGGCCGCGCCTGCGGGCCGTACGGCGGCCATGAACTCGTCGGCGGGCAGGGTGTTCAGCACCTCGCCGCGCCGCACCCAGCCGCGGCGCGCGGTGCCGGCGGCGAAGCGCGCGAACTGGAGCGCGGCCGTGGAGTGGGCATCGACGGAGAGCACGAAGCGGAGCCCGCGCTCGCGGGCGAGGCGGAGCCCGTGCGGCGGCAGGTCGAGCCGCCGGGGATCGCCGTTCACCTCGATCGCGGCCCGGCCGCTCCGCGCCGCCGCGTCGAGGATCTCCTCCAGCCGGCAAGCCACCGGATCGCGCTCGCCGAGGAGCCGGCCCAGGCCGTGGCCCCAGATCTTGAACGCCGGCACCTCCATCATCCGGACGAGGCGGCGGGTCATCGCGTCCTCGTCCTGCCCGTGGCGCTGGTGGATCGACGCGACCACCACGTCGAGCCGCTCGAGCACGCGGTCGGGCCAGTCGAGCGCACCGTCCTCGAGGATGTCGGCCTCGGTGCCGCGCAGGAGCCGCACGCGCACCCGCTCCTGAACCGCCGCGATCTCGTCCCATTGGCGCGCGAGCCGGTCCTCGTCGAGGCCGTGCGCGTAGAACGCCGCCGAGGTGTGATCGGTGATGGTGAGGTACTCGAACCCGAGGGCGTCGGCCGCGAGCGCCATCTCCTCGACGGTCGCCCTCCCGTCGGACCAGGTGGTGTGGCAGTGGACGAGGCCGCGGAGGTCCTCCACCCGCACGAGGTCGTCGAAGCGATCCCCGGCGAGCGCGGCCTCGAGCTCGCCCTCGCCCTCGCGGACCTCGGGCGGCAGCCACGGCAGGCCCAGCGCCGCGTAGAGCGCCGCCTCCGTCTCGACGGGCACCCGCACGGCGGCGTCGGGCCCCACGAGCCCGTGCTCCCCGAGCACGTACCCGAGGTCGGCGGCGCGCGCTCGGAGCGCGGCATGGTGCGCGCGCGAGCCGGTGAGGTGGTGGAGCTCGGTCGCGAAGCGCGCGGGCGGGACGACGCGCACCTCGGCCTGGAGGCCACCCGGGAGCCGGAGCGCGGTGCGCGCCTGGCCCTGCGCGAGCGGCTCGAGCGCGAGCGGGAAGGCGAGGAGGTGGTCCGCGAGCGCGGCCGGGTCGTCGGAGGCGGCGACGAGGTCGATCCCGCCCACCGTCTCCTGCCAGCGCCGCACCGAGCCCGCGAGCTCGGCGCGGGCACACACCGGCGACGTGCGGACGTAGTCGAGGAGCCGCTCGGCCACCGGCAGCGCGTCGCCGATCGGTACCCGGTGCCCCCGCTCGCGCAGGCGTCGGATCCCGTCGGCGATCTTCCGCTCGGTCTTCTCCCCGAAACCCTTCACCTCGCGCACGCGCCCCTCGGCGCACGCCCGCTCGAGCTCGGCGAGCGAGGCGATCCCGAGCGCGGCGTGGAGCGTGGCGATCTTCTTCGGACCGAGGTCGGGCACCTCGAGCAGCTCGAGGACGCCCGGCGGGTGCTCGGCGCGCAGCCGCTCGAGGAGGGGGGTGAGGCCGGTGGCGTGGAGCTCGCCGATCTTCTTCGCGAGGGCCTCGCCGATCCCGGGGACGTCGGTGAGCGTTCCGCTCGCGATCTTGTCGGCGAGGTCGCCCTCGAGCGCCTCCACGGCGCGCGCGCCGTTCTCGTAGGCGCGAACCTTGAAGGGATTCTCGCCCTTCAGCTCCAGCAGCCCGCCGATCTCGCGCAGCGCCCGCGCGACCCCCATCTTGTCCAGCATCGCCGCAGCTATATACCCTCGGGTGCACGATGACGCTGCGCTCGCTCGCTCCTCTCGCCGCCGTCGCGCTCGCCTGCTCGGGCGCACGCCCGCGGCTCGATCAGGTGTCGCCCCCGGAGTGCCTGGTGGAGGTGCTGCCGCGCTCCGCGGAGCTGTCGGTGGACGGCGTGGCGGTGGGGCCGGGCGGACGCACGCTGCCGGTCCGCGACCCCGCCCGCGTCCTCCGGCTGCGCGCCACGTCGGCCGGCTTCGAGCCCGCGGAGCTGGAGGTCACCGGGGAGAAGGCCGCGGGCGCGCGCGTGGGGCTCGTGCTCAAGCCGGACGGGTTCGGTGAGTGGCGCACGCTCGACCTGGACGAGCCGGCGGGGCTCGCGTCGGCCGGCGCGTTGCTCCTGCGGGGCGGCCGCGCGGAGGAGGCCATCCAGTACGCGTCGCGCGCGGCGGAGCTCGACCCCGAGGCGCCGCTGCCGCGCCGCGTCCTCGGCGACGCCTGGCTGCGGCTCCGCCAGCGCGAGCGGGCGGCGGACGCCTACGCGGCCTACCTCGCGCACGCGCGCCCCGACGCGCCCGATCGCCGCGACGTGGAGCGGCTCCTCGGCGCGCTGCGCGGCGATCTCGAGCTGCAGGGGAGCGCGCGGTGAGCCGCGTGCCGCTCGGGAAGGCCGACCTGGCCGATGGGACGATGCGCGGCGTCGAGCTCGCCGACGGCCGGCTCGTGCTCCTCGCGCGGCTCGGCGGGGCGCTCCACGCGCTCGACGACGTGTGCGGCCACGAGGGCTGCCTCCTCTCGCAGGGGCGGCTCGAGGGGGTGCGGGTCGTGTGTCCGTGCCACGAGATGGCGTTCGACGTGCGCACGGGCGCGGTGGCGACGGAGTATCCGCTCTGCGGCCCCCAGCCGGCGCTGCGCGTGGTGGAGGAGGGCGGCGAGGCCTTCCTCGAGGAATAGATGGCGCGACGATCCAAACTGGAGGGCCGCTGCGCGCCCCCCCAGACCCCCCGCTCGCTCCGGTCGGGACCTGGCCGGTCCCTCCCTCCGCTCGCCGTCCGCCTCGCTGCGCTCCGCCCTGCGCTCGACCGGCTCGCCGCCGACGTGGACGCGCCGGCCCGCCTCCGCGCCGATCCGGTGGAGCTGCCTCGCCGCTACCCCGATCCGTCGGACGCCGAGGTGGCCGGGCTCCTCGCCGCGTCGCTCGCCTACGGTCGCGCCGATCTCTTCAAGCCGCAGCTCGAGCGCGTGCTCGTGGCGATGGGTCCTCACCCGGCCCGGTTCGCGGACTACTTCGCGCGCCGGCCCGACGCCGCGGCGTTCGAGGGCTTCCGTTACCGCTTCAACCAGCCCCCCGACATCGCGGCGCTCGTCGCCGCGGCCGGGGCGTCGCGCGCGCGTCACGGATCCCTGGGCGCCCGTTTCGCGGCGCTGCTCGGAGCCTCCGCCTCCGCGCCGGAGCCCATGCGCGCCGCGCTCGCGGCCTTCGCGCGCGAGCTGCGCGAGGCTCCGGAGGCGCGGGCTGCGCTCGGACGCCGTCCGCCGCGCGGGCTCCTGCACCTCCTGCCCGACGCAGCGCGCGCCGGCGCCTGCAAGCGCTGGAACCTCTACCTGCGCTGGATGGTGCGCGGGCCCGACGCGGTGGACCTGGGGATCTGGCCGGGCGTGCCGCGCTCGGCGCTCGTCGTCCCGCTCGACACCCACGTCGCGCGCATCTCGCGCCACCTGGGCCTCACCGATCGCGAGGACCTCTCGTGGCGCACGGCGGCCGAGGTCACCGCGAGCCTGCGGGCGCTCGACCCCGACGACCCCGTTCGCTACGACTTCGCGCTCTGCCACCTCGGCATGAGCGGCGCGTGCCCGCCGCGGCGGGACGCCTGCCGCTGCGCGGCGTGCGGTCTCCGGGAGCACTGCCGGGCGCGCGCCAGCGGCAGCGCCAGAGGTCGAACGTCGTCACTGGCTGGCCCTTCCTCCGCACGGTGAGGGGACGGAGCCGCTCCAGGGGAGCGCAGAAGTCGGCGCGCCGGGTGCAGCGCGAGCGGTCGCGCCGATCGAGGACCACGATCCCCTCGCGGCCGGCGAGCGCCGCCGCGGGCGACCACTCGCCGTACTGGACCGCGCTCTCGCCCATCGCGCTCGAGGAGAAGGTGGTGGGCTGGCCGGGCAGGTAGAACGCGAGCGCGCTCGCGACGTCGGCGCCGCAGCCCAGGACGAACGGATCCCCCGGCAGCTTGCGGCGTTCGGCGTCGACCCGGGCCGCGAGCTCGCGCCACCCGGCGGTCGCGAGCTCGCGGGACGGAAACGAGAGCTCGGGGAAGAGCGGCGCGAGGTGCAGCCACGTGGTCGCCGCGAGGCCGCTCACCACCGCGATCCCGGCGATGGCGCGCCGCCCGCGCGGCGCCTCGGCCAGGAAGGCGGCGGCGGCGAGGAGCGCGCCGGCGTAGCCCGGGGCGGGCCAGCTCGCGCCCACCGCGACGAACGGCGAGAGCGCGAGGGAGATCCCGAGCGCCGGGACCGCGAAGATCGCGCAGAAGCGGAGGACGGGCTCGCGCGCGCGGACGGCCGCCGCCGCCGCGGCCACCCAGAGCACGCTGCCGAGCACCGGCGTCGCGAGCAGCGCCTGGCCCACGAGGAAGCGCATCACGCGGTCGAGCGAGGGTGGACCGAGCGCGGCGGCCTGCCCTGCGGCGTGGTACGCGACGCTCGCGCCGCCGCGGTGCGCGTTCCAGACGAGCACCGGGGAGAAGAGCGCCAGCGCGAGCACGAGGCCGAGCCAGGGCCAGGGCGTGCGCAGGTGCCGCCGGCCTCGCCGATCGAGCGCGAGGACGGCCAGGATCTGCGGCGCGAGGAGCCAGCCGGTGTACTGGCCGAGCGCGGCCCAGCCGGTGGCGGCGCCGGCGGCGAGGAGCCAGCGCCCGTCGCCGTCGAGCGCGCGCAGCGTGAAGTAGAGGGCCGCGCACCACCCGGCGAGGAGCGGCGCGTCGGGGGTGGCGGCGGCCTGGCCCAGGGCGAAGAGCGGCGTCGCGAGCGCGGCGAGGAGCGCGATCAGCGCCGCCCGGCCGCCGAGGAGGCGGCGTGCGGCGAGGAAGAAGAACCAGGCCGCGAGGGCGGCGTGCAGCGTCGCCGCGAGGCGGACGGTGCGCTCGCTCGCGCCGAACGCCGTGGTCGCGCGGATGGTCCAGGCGAGGAGCGGCGGGTGGTCGAGGTACGAGAGGTCGAGGTGGCGGGCCGCCTCCCACGCGTACGCCTCGCGCGGCGCGAGCGGCACGGCGCCGGCGTACCAGACGTGCAGGAGGCTGGTGACGCCGATGAGCGCGAGCGCGGCGGCGGTGGCGCGGCCCCTCGCGATCGCGGGCACGCCCACCTCCGCCACGGTCAGATCCTGCGCGCGGTCTGGTGCAGCTCGAGGACGATCTCGCCCTCCTTGAACACCCGCACGGCGCCCGTGGTCTGCGACACTGTGATGGCGACCGCCTTGGTGTCCAGCGTCACCGCGGCGGCCGCGGTGTGGCGCGCGCCGAGGCCCATCGGCACCTTCGCGTCCTTGTTCGCGGCCACCTGGAGATACCGCCCCGCGGCGAGCACCACTCCGTCCTCGCGGATGACGAACGCGCCGTCGAGCACGGCGAAGGTCTTCAGCGCGTCGCGGATCGGCGGGTCGAGGCAGTTCCGCTCCGCCTCGCTCATCCCCTGGAACGGGTTGAGGGTGAGCTGGCGGCTCTTCTCCATCACCGCGGTCGAGTCGCCGACGACGAGGATGGTGCCGGTAGGGTGCCCCTCGTACCCCTGCGCGCCGATCTCCATCGCGGTGTGGATGAGCGTCTCCACGACCTGCGAGCTGAACTCGGGCGGCAGGCCGATGGTGTCGATCCGGATCTGCTCCTCTTCCTCGTCGCCGATCCGGACCCGCAGCATCGTGTCGAAGTCGCGCCCCTCGCCCGCGCCGGTGAGCGCGAGGATGGTGTCGCCGTCCTTCGCGAGGCCGTCGCCGCGGCAGGCGACGAGCGCGACCTTGATCTTCTCGAGGCGGGCGTAGTCGTAGGGCGGGATCACCACCGCCCGGTACTTCTTGGCGATGAGGTTCCGCGCGAGGTCTTCGCTGGTGACCGCGTAGACGAGCTTGCGCTTGATCGGGCGCCCGCGGAGCTCGGCCGGCTGCAGCGGCTCGTCGGAGACGACGAGCAGCCGATCGACCTCGCTCCGGCCGGCAAGGGCCAGCGCCCCGCGCACGAACTCCCGCTCGAACTTGGCGTCGGCCATTCGGAGGAAGGATCGTTCCAAGTCCTTGGCCTGTAAAGAAGAATGGCGCGCCGCGTCCGGCCGGCCAGCGGGGACTCTCCGCCTCCGGTTGGCTTGACATGGGCGGCACCCGACGACTAGGTTCGCGGTCCTTTTTTGCGAAGCGGCCCGGGGGCCCCATCGAGGAGGGTACGCCTTTGAACAAGAAGGACCTCAAGAAGTTCAAGACGATGCTGGAGGAGTCGAAGCGCCAGCTCCTCGCCTCCGCGAAGAAGACCCTCTCGGAGGAGTCATCGTTCGACACGGACGACCTCCCGGACGAGATCGACCAGGCCTCGAGCGAGTACGCGCAGTCGATGATCTTCCGCCTGCGCGATCGCGAGAAGTTCCTCATCGCCAAGATCGACAAGGCGCTCGCCCGCATCGAGAACGGCACGTTCGGCATCTGCGAGAAGTGCGAGGAGGAGATCTCCGCCAAGCGGCTGGAGGCGCGGCCGGTGACCACCCTCTGCATCCGCTGCAAGGAAGAGCAGGAGCAGAAGGAGCGGAGCTTCGGGTAGTCCCCTCCGTTCACCCTCGGTGAAGCGCTTCGGCCGGGCCTCTCGCGAGGACCCGGCCGTCGTCGTCTCGGGAGGTGCTCAGCCCTCGGCCGACTCCACGCGCAGCCGCTCCGCGCCGAGCAGCAGCTCGTCGCCGGCCTCGAGCGGCTCGGGTGCCGCCAGCCGGAGCCACGTGCCGGTGCGGCTGCCGAGGTCGGAGATGATGTGACCGGTGGGCGTGGACTCGAGCCGCGCGTGCCGCGGGTCGACGTGGTCGAGGCGCAGGTCGCCCGCGCGGCCGATCGACGTGGCCCCGGCGCGTAGCGTGTGGATCGCGAAGCTCACCCCGCTGGTCCCGAGCTCTTCCAGCACCGCCCCCGCCGGCGTCCAGGCGAGCCGCAGCCGCTGATCGCCGATCCGGATCTCGTCGCCGAAGCCGAGCGGGCGCGGCGCGCGCAGCCGGATCCAGGTGCCGTTCAGGCTGCCGAGGTCCTCGACGACCGCGTGGCCGTCGCGGACCAAGAAGCGCGCGTGGTGTCGCGAGACCGTCTCGCCCGGAACGACGAGGTCGCCGTCGCTGCGCCCGCAGACCACTGGGGATGCGCCGAGCGGCACCGAGGTGACTCGACCGTTCGCACGCACCACGCTGAGCTGCAGCGCGGCCCGGACTGCGGGATCCGTCCGGGGAGCCGGGGCGGGCTTGGACCGGCCGGTGCGCTGGAGCGTGGGCGGGTCAGCCGGAAGCTCCGATCGACTGGACTTCGAGGCCGCGGCCGAAGCCGGGCTCGGGGCTGGGGCTGGGGCTGGGACTGGGACTGGGACTGGAGCCGACGAGGTCGCGGTCGCGGTCGAGGTCGGGGTCGCGGTCTCGGCCGCGGCGTCGGGATCGGCCCTCCACTCGCTCCCGCACGCCGCGCACGCCCGCGAGCCCACCAGGTTCCAGGCCTCGCAGGCCCCACAGACCAGGCCCACGCCCTCGAGCGAAGCGCACGTGTCGGCGCCGCACGCGCAGGCGGGCGACGTGAGGACGAGCAGGGAGCTGCAGCGAGGGCAGTCGAGCAAGGGCGCGAAATCTCCAGTGTGCGCGCGAGCGTACCGCACTCGGCCCCCACGCGGGGTCGCTGGAACGAAGCTTGCTCGCCCCATGACCGGGCGATACGCTAACAAATTGGCCTTGCTACGCCTCAACGACATCCTCGACCGAGTACACGGCTACTACCCCGACGCCGACCTCGATCTCATCAAGAAGGCCTACGTCTATTCGGCGAAGGTCCATCAGGGTCAGATCCGGAAGTCTGGCGAGCCGTACCTCGTCCACCCGCTCGAGGTGAGCGGCCTGCTGGCTGAGATGCGGCTCGACGAGGCCTCCATCGTCACCGGCCTCCTCCACGACACCATCGAGGACACCCTCGCCACGAAGGAGGAGATCGCGGAGCTGTTCGGCCCCGAGATCGCCGACCTCGTCGACGGCGTGACGAAGCTCTCCCAGTTCAGCGCCGGGAACACCCAGGAGGAGAAGCAGGCCGAGAACTTCCGCAAGATGGTCGTGGCGATGGCGAAGGACATCCGCGTCCTGCTCGTGAAGCTCGCGGACCGCACGCACAACATGCGGACGCTCGAGCACATGAACCCGGACAAGCAGGAGCGGATCGCGCGCGAGACCCTCGACATCTACGCGCCCCTCGCGAACCGGCTCGGCATCCAGTGGATCAAGAGCGAGCTCGAGGACCTCTCGTTCAAGTACCTGAACCCCGGCGTCTACCAGGACCTCGCCGACAAGGTGGAGGCGCGCGCGAAGGAACGCGACCGCTACATCGCCGAGGTCGTCGCGACGATCCAGGGGAAGCTGAGCGACACGGGGGTCAAGGCCCAGGTGTACGGCCGCGTGAAGCACCTCTACTCGATCTGGCGGAAGATGCAGGTGCAGAGCATCGACTTCGCCGAGGTGCACGACGTCATCGCCTTCCGCGTGCTCGTCGACTCGGTGGCGCACTGCTACGAGTCGCTGGGGATGATCCACGCGCTCTGGAAGCCGGTGCCGGGGCGCTTCAAGGACTACATCGCGATCCCGAAGCCCAACATGTACCAGTCGCTCCACACCACGGTGATCGGGCCGGGCGCGGAGCGCATCGAGGTGCAGATCCGCACCCACGAGATGCACCGCATCGCCGAGGAGGGCGTCGCGGCGCACTGGGCGTACAAGGACCAGAAGAGCGGCCGGAACGGCGTGTCGGCGAAGGACGCGCAGAAGTTCGGCTGGCTGCGGCAGCTCCTGGAGTGGCAGCGCGACCTCACCGATCCGAAGGAGTTCCTCGAGACGGTGAAGGTGGATCTCTTCGCGGACGAGGTGTTCGTCTTCACGCCGAAGGGCGACGTGAAGAGCCTCCCGCGCGGCGCCACCCCGGTCGACTTCGCGTTCGGCATCCACTCCGACGTCGGCGCGCACTGCGTCGGCGCAAAGGTGAACGGGAAGATCGTCCCGCTCCGCTACAAGCTGAAGAACGGCGACACGGTCGAGATCCTCACCTCGCCGCACTCGCACCCGTCGAAGGACTGGCTCACGTTCGTGAAGACGAGCCGGGCCCAGACGCGCATCCGCGCGTACATCCGGCAGGAGGAGCAGAAGCGGTCGCTCGAGATCGGGCGGGAGATCGCCGAGCGCGAGCTGCGCCGCTACGGCGCGTCGCTCTCGAAGTCCGACAAGTCGGGCGCGCTGGAGAAGGCCGCGAACGCGCTCGGGTACAAGCAGTCGAACGACCTGCTCGTCGCCGTCGGCTACGGCAAGATCTCGCTCTCGCAGCTTCTCCAGCAGCTCCTCCCGCCCGAGAAGCTCGCCGCGCCTCAGGCCGACGGCGGCGCGCAGCCCGCGAACCGGCTCACCGAGCTGTTCCGCAAGGTCGCGTCGCGGAACAAGCCCTCGGGCGGCGTGCGGCTGCACGGAATCGACGACGTGATGGTGCGCTACGGGAAGTGCTGCAACCCGGTGCCGGGCGACGAGATCGTCGGCTTCGTCACCCGCGGGCGCGGCATCACCGTGCACACGGCGGCGTGCGACAAGGTCATCGAGCTGGATCCGCTGCGGAGGGTCGACGTGGCGTGGGACGAGAAGGCAGCGGACGTGAAGCGGCCGGTGTCGATCCGCGTCATCACCGACGACCGGCCCGGCGTGCTCGCGAAGATCTCGGCGACGATCAGCGAGGCCGGGATGAACATCTCGCAGGCCACCTGCCGGACCACCGGCATCGAGCGCGCGGTGAACACGTTCGAGGTGTCCACCACCGACGCGAAGCAGCTCCGCGGCGTGATGCGGAACATCGAGCGGATCGAGGGCGTCGTGTCGGTGGAGCGCAGCTACGGGACGGAGCGGGCTGAAGTCTGACGCCGCGGGCTCTCGGCTCCGGTCCGAGTTCCTATGGCCGCTCGCGTGGCTGAAGGCCGCCGCGCAGAGCGCGGCGGCGCGAGTCAGTCGGCCATCGCCACGATCTCGATCTCGACGCCCGCGCCGCGCGGGAGCGCCGCGACCTGCACCGTGGAGCGGGCCGGGAACGGCGCCTGGAAACGGCGGCCGTACACCTCGTTCATCTTCCCGAAGTCGGCGAGGTCGGCGAGGAACACCGTGGTCTTCACCACGTTCGCGAAGGTCATGCCCGCGGCCTGCAGGAGCGCGGCGATGTTGGAGAGGACGCGCTCGGTCTGGGCGGCGATGTCGCCCTGGAGGAGCTCGCCCGACGCGGGGTCGAGCGGGATCTGGCCCGAGCAGTAGAGGGTCTTCGAGCCCTGGCGCTCGACGAGCACGGCCTGGCTGTAGGGGCCGATGGCCTTCGGGGCGGCGTCGCTCTGCAGGATGCGGGTAGGCATGGGCCGCATGTAACACGCCCGTGCACGGAGCGCTCCCGGTTTGGCGCTGCGACTCGAGTGGTGTCGTCGGGCGCGGCCGGCTCAGCGGGACGGCAATCGCTCTCCGGTCACCGCGGCGCGGAGCACGTCGGGATCGAGGTCGGCGCCATTCGGCCAGACGATCGTGCCGAGCTCGCGGTCGACCCCGACGGCGCCGAAGAGGGTGCGGTCGGCGCGGACCGGCTCGAACACCGGGCCGCGCAGGAATGGTGCGAGGTCGAGGGACGCGACGAAACCATCGGTGAATGTGAGCTCCACCGAAAGTCCCGCCAGCGGACGCACGGACGAGATGCGAACCATCGGGCGAATTCTAGTAGCAAGCGGGTCGGCTTGCGCCGCGCCGGTGGGTGTACCGATCCATGAGCGAGTCTCCGAGCTGCCTTCGCGCGGAGAGGTCGTTGTGGGATCGGCAGAGGATCCGGACGTTGCCGATTGTGGACGTGCCTCCGCGGGCGAGCGGGACCACGTGATCGAATTCGAGACGACACGTAGAGCCGCAGACGCCGCCCGAGGAGAGGGGCCATTGGCAGCGGCCCTGGTCGCGGGTCCACACCTCGCGCCGGATCGCGGCGGGGATGCGACGGGTCGATGGTGGGGAGGCCGGCTCGTTCGCGGCGGGGAGCGGCGCACTGGTGCCAGCGACCGGTGGCCGCGAGCAGACGCCCACGGTGTTCGGGGTCGCCGCCTTGGGCCCGCCGGCGAGGCGGGGCTTCTTCACGACGGCGGCCTTCCGCTTCGCGTGCGCCTCGAGGAGCAAATCGAGCGCGGCCTCGAGCACATCCTCGGTGGAAGCCCTGGGGCGCGCGTGCGAGAGCGCGTCGCGCGCGGCGTCGAGCTTCGAGAGGAAGCGGCGCGAGACGGTCACGTGGAGGCGCCGGAGGTCGGCGGTGAGCGGCTCGGCGACGTCGCGGGAAATGGGAAGCGACGTAGGAGGAGCGGCTGCCACGGTGGGGGTGGCGGCCCGGGCTGGCACGGCGGTCGGTTCACCTGGATGAACCGTGACCTGCGCACGATCAACTCGCGGTTCATCTGGATGAACCGCGGATGGAGCGAGATCAAGGGCTGTCCCAGCCCCCCTCACCCCGAC
>Ga0318493_10000278_pt1 | contig 14156 bp, 13 predicted proteins | sample GRESIP108b1f23_FD_203294 | JGI IMG/M metagenome (GOLD analysis project Ga0318493, IMG submission 203294) | Tropical soil microbial communities from Luquillo Experimental Forest, Puerto Rico - GRE.SIPMG.108b1f23 | ecosystem: Environmental > Terrestrial > Soil > Tropical forest > Bulk soil...
AGCACCGACCCGGTCGGGCCCGGTGGCAGCAGCCCGATGGTGATGCCAAGATCGGTCACGCGCGGCATCCCGCGATCGTAACGTGACGCACATGAGCTTGCCGGTGCCGGTGGTGTGGAGCGAGGACTGCGTGCGCCACGAGCCTGCGGGCGAGGTGTGGCTCGGCGTCAGGGACCCGGGCACCGAGGTGCCGGCCCGGGCGCTGGTGCTGCGCGACGCGCTGGCGGCGGCGGGCGCGCCCGTGGTCCCCGCCCGCGAGCACGACGACGCGGTCCTGCGCGCGGTGCACGACCCGCTCCTGGTCGACCACCTGGCCGGGATCTGGCGCGACTGGGCCGCGGCGGGGCTACCCGCCGAGTTCGGGCGCGACCGCGTCGTTCCGTATGTGTTTCCCACCGCGGGAATGCTGGGCGGGCTGCCGCTGCGCTCGCCCCCCGCGGTCCACGCTCGGGCCGGGCGGTTCTGCTACGACACGATGACCCTGGTCGGCCCCGGCAGCTGGGCGGCCATCCGCGGGGCGGTGGACGCCGCGCTGACCGCGGCCGACCTGGTCAGCTCGGGCACGCGGCTGGCGTACGCGCTGTGCCGCCCCCCGGGTCACCACGCGACCCGGGAGGCCTACGGGGGATCGTGCTACCTCAACAACGCCGCGGCCGCCGCGCAGGCGCTTCGGGCGGCCGGGGCCGGACGGGTGGCGGTGCTGGACATCGACGCGCACCACGGCAACGGCACGCAGATGATCTTCTACGACCGGGCCGACGTCTGGTACGGCTCGCTGCACGTCGACCCGGGAGCGGGCTGGTTCCCGCACTACGCTGGCTACCCCGGCGAGCGGGGGACCGGGCCGGGGGAGGGCGGCAACCGGAACCTGCCGCTGCCCCCGGGGACCGGCGACGACGGCTGGCTGGCCGCCGTGGACATGCTGTGCGGCGAGGCGCGGGCTCGGGGCGCCGACGCCCTGGTGGTCTCGCTCGGCCTGGACGCCGCGGCCAGCGACCCGGAGAGCCCGCTGCGGGTCACCGAGGACGGCTACCGCGAGGCGGGCCGCCGGATCGCGGCCCTGGCCCCGGCGGTCCTGGTGCAGGAAGGCGGGTACGACCTAGCCTCGCTCGGCGGGCTCGCCGTGGCCGCGCTCCGCGGCGCCGCGGACGGCGCTTTCGGCTGAGGTGGCCGCCGGCGCCGCGGTCTGCAACGGGAAATGGCAGGCCGCCACGTGCCCGGGCCCGAAGCTGCGCAGCAGCGGCTCCTGCTGTACGCAGATGTCCTGCGCGTACGGGCACCGGGTGCGGAACCGGCAGCCCGACGGCGGGTGGACCGGGCTGGGCAGCTCGCCCTTGATTCCCTCGCCCGCCGCGGCCTTCGCAGCCTCGGGATCAGGGACCGGAATGGTCGCGATCAGCCCGGCCGTGTAGGGATGCGCGGCGCGCTGGTAGATGTCGTCGGCCGAGCCCATCTCGACCAGCTTGCCCAGGTACATGACGCCGATCCGGTCGGCCATGTACTTGACCACCGCGAGGTCGTGGGAGATCACGATGTAGGTCAGGCCGTGGTCGGCCTGCAGCCGCTTCATCAGGTTGAGTACCTGCGCCCGGATGGACACGTCCAGCGCGCTGACCGGCTCGTCCGCCACGATGACCTTCGGGTTCAGGGTGAGCGCGCGGGCCAGCCCGATCCGCTGCCGCTGCCCGCCGGAGAACTCGTGCGGATATCGCTCCACCGCGTTGCGCGGCAGGCCGACCTCGTCGAGCAACTCGAACACGCGCTGCTGTTGCTGCTGGCGGCTCCCGACATGCTGGATCGTAAGCGGCTCGCGGATGATCGATCCCACCCGCATCCTCGGGTCGAGCGACGCGTACGGGTCCTGGAACATCAGCTGCAGGTCGCGGCGCTGCCTGCGCAGGTCGCTCTTGGCCAGGGCGGAGATGTCCTGGCCGGCCAGGAGCACGCGGCCCGCGTCCGGGCGTTCGAGCGCCACCACCACCCGCCCGATGGTGGTCTTGCCGCAGCCCGACTCGCCCACCAGGCCGAATGTCTCCCCGGCCTGCACGGTGAACGAGACGTTGGACACCGCGTGCACGCTGGCCACCCGGCGCTGCAGGATCGCCCCGGCCGTGACCGGGAACTCCTTGACCAGGTCGCGCACCTCGAGCAGCGGCGTTCCCGGCGGCACCGCCCCGTCCGGAGCGCCCGGCCCGCCGGCGACGGCCCGCGCGACTACCGTCCGGCCGTCCGGGGATCCGGTGCCGGCCGGGCCGTCGACCGGATGCCAGCACGAGAACAGGTGCGCGCGGGTCTCGCCGGTCAGCGGCGGCTCGTCGGTGCGGCACCGGTCGGTCGCCCGGCGGCACCGCGGCGCGAACCGGCAGCCGGGCGGCGGGTTGGCCAGGTCGGGTGGCAGGCCGCCGATGGTGAGCAGCCGCTGCGACTGGTCCTGGCTCAGCCGCGGGATGGAGGCCAGCAGCGCCTGGGTGTACGGATGGCGCATGTGCCGGAAGAGGTTGCCGGTCTCGGTGACCTCGACCATCCGGCCCGCGTACATCACCTGGACCCGGTCCGCATGCCCGGCGATCACGCCCATGTCGTGCGTGATCAGCAGCATGGCCATGCCGAGACGGTCCTTGAGGTGGTGCAGCAGGGTGAGGATCTGCGCCTGGATGGTCACATCCAGGGCGGTCGTCGGCTCGTCCGCGATCAGCAGCTTCGGCTCGCAGCTCAGCGCCATGGCGATCATCACGCGCTGGCGCAGCCCGCCGGAGAGCTGGTGCGGGTAGTCGCCCAGCCGCTCGGCCGGCCGGGGCAGGCCGACCAGCCCGAGCACCTCGGTGGCCCGCTCGCGGGCCGCCGCCTTGCTCGCGCCCTTGTGCAGCCGGACCGGCTCGGCGACCTGGTAGCCGATCGTCTTGGTGGGATCCAGCGAGGTCAGCGGATCCTGGAAGATCATGGCGACCTCGTTGCCGCGGATCTTGCGCAGCTCGGGGTCGCTGAGGCCGACCAGTTCCCGGCCGTCCAGCTTGATCGACCCGCCGACGATCGAGCCGCCCGCGGGCAGCAGGCCCATGATGGACAGCCCGGTCATCGACTTCCCGCAGCCCGACTCGCCCACCAGGCCCAGGGTTTCTCCGGGCTCGATGGCGAGGTCGACGTTCCCGACCGCCTGCACGACCGACTTGGTCAGCTGGATGTGGGTCGATAGGTCGGTGATCTCCAGTACCGGGGTCACCGTCGGCGCAGCCTTACGTCGAGGGCGTCGCGGAGCGCGTCGCCGATCAGGTTGCAGGCCATCACGACCACGATGATGCAGATCCCGACCGGGAAGACCAGCCACCAGTACCCGTCCTGCAGATAACTGATCCCGTTGTTGAGCATGTCCCCCCAGTCGAAGGTGGGGTACTGCAGGCCGAAGCCGAGGAAGCCGAGGGTGGCCACGGCCAGGATCGCGTCGGCCACGCTGAACGTGGCGGTCACGATGATGACCCCGAGCGAGTTGGGCAGCAGGTGCCGGTTCATGAGGCGGAACCACCCGGAACCGGCCACCTTGGCCGCCGAGACGAAGTCCCGCACCCGCAGCGTGAGCACCTCGCCGCGGACCAGCCGGGCCGGGACCTGCCAGGTGAAGATGCCGATGATCACGCTGAGCCCGATCACGGACGCGCCGTACCGCACCGCGATGATCAGCACCACGAACAGGAACGGGATCGACAGCAGCACATCCACGATCCGCATCAGGAACCCGTCGAACAGGCGGCCGGCCATCCCGGCTACTGCGCCCCAGACCGCGCCCCACACCATCCCGATGAAAGCGGACAGGAAGCCTATCTCCAGCGCGGCCTGGCCGCCGACCATCAGCTCCTCGAGCACGTCGAAGCCCTGGTTGTCGGTACCCAGCGGATGCCCGGGGCCCGGCGGCAGGTTCACGGCCTCCAGGTCGGAGCTCAGCCCGCCGTGGTAGACCAGCGGCCCGAGGTAGCAGAACAGCACGAAGAAGATCAGCGCGGCCAGCCCGGCCACGGCGAGCTTGTTCTCGGCGAACTCGCGGACGGCCAGCCGCCAGCCGCTCTGCACCAGGATGTCGCCGCCCTCCGGCGCGGGCGGCAGCCCCGGCGGCGGAAGCTCGGGGGCGATGTTAGTCACGGGTCAACTCCTGGGAATGCGGGCGGTCACACGAGCCGGATCCGCGGGTCGGCCACGGTCAGGGAGATGTCGGCGGCGAAGTTGCCGACCACGACCAGCACGGCGCCCACCAGGGTGTAGGCGAGCAGGACGGGGTAGTCGGCGGTGCCCAGGCTGTCGTAGAACAGCAGCCCGAGCCCGGGGAAGTTGAACACCGCCTCGCAGATCAGGTTGCCGGCCAGCAGGTCCGGTATCGACAGCCCGATCAGGGTGATCATCGGCAGGAACGCGTTGCGCAGCAGGTGCCGCAGCAGCACCAGCCGCTCGGGCAGGCCCTTGGCCCGGGCCGCCTTGATGTAATCCTGGGCCACCGTGTCGATCGCGGACGAGCGCATGTACCGGGAGTAACCGGCCAGGTTCAGCAGGGTCAGGCAGACGATCGGCAGGGTCATCGCGCGCCAGTCGAAGATGATCGACACCATCGAGGTGGTCTGCGGGCCCTCGAAGCTGAAGATCGGGATGGTGATCGCGAACAGCTGGATCGCGATCAGGTACAGGAAGAAGTCCGGCATCGCGTAGGTCACGAACGCCCCGGTCGTCACGACCGCGTCGCCGACCGTATTCCGCCGGACCGCCTGATAGATGCCGACCGGGATGGCGATCACCACCGACAGGAACAGCGTGATCCCGGACAGGTAGGCGCTGCGCAGCCAGCGCTCCTGGAACAGCGAGGCCACGCTCTGGTTCAGCTTGTAGGAGTAGCCGAGGTTCCCGTGCAGCAGCTGGTTCATGTAGTGCAGGTACTGCTGGATCCACGGCTCATCGAAGCCGTGCTGCTGGTTCCACTGGTTGATGGAGAACTTGTTGGCGTGCGGGCCGAGCACGTCGATGGCCGGCGTGGGGTAGATCAGGTGCAGCATCAGGAAGATGAAGATCGAGACCCCGATCAGCACCACGATCGCCGTGGCCGTGCGGCGGATCAGGTAAGCCGTCACGGCCCGCGCCCCTGGTTAGCTGGCATACCACCGAGCTGACACCCCACGCCGGATCTCGTCACTTCGTCAGGTACATCAGCTCCGTGTTCAGGTAGAACTGGGTCAGGGCCTGGATCGCGGCCGGCTGGCCGGAGACGTTGGTCTTCCAGACCACGATGAAATCGGCGTTGGGCTGGAACAGGCTCGGCTGCTGCTGCGTGAGGTAGGAGGCCTCGGCCTTGACCGCGTCCGGGTTGCCGCCGGTCACCGACGCGTTGATCAGCTTGTCCGCCTGCGCGTCCTTGTAGAAGCCGCCGTTGAGCGAGCCGCTCGTGTTGAATTCGCCGAACGTGGTCGGGTACGGCGAGTTGGTGAAGCCGCCCCAGGCGGCCATCGCCCACTGGTCGATGGTCTTCGGCGAGCCGGGATCGTTGGCCACGGTGACGATGTGGTTGAACGTGCCGGACTGCAGCGCCATGGTGATGCCGACCTTCTTGGCCTCCGACGCCCAATCGGTGACCTCCTCTCCGGCGTAGGCCGGGTCGTTGACGTACAGCACGTTGAACGCGAGCTTGGTGCCGGCCGGTATCCCGGCGCCGCACTCGCCCGAACCCGTGCCCGGCTTGGCGCAGGTGGTGGTGCCGCCGGGTACCACGTTCCAGCCGTGTGACTTGAGCAGGCTGGCCGCCGCGGCGACGCTGAACGGGTACGGGTTCTTCAGCGCGTTCGCCGGGCTGTACGGCGTCGCCGGGACGGCCGGCACGGGCCCGTAGGCCAGCCCGCCGGCTCCGTGGAAGAACGCCTTGATGTAGCCCACCTGGTCCTCCAGGTGCGCCAGCGCCTGCCGGACGTACAGCTGGTTGATGATGTTGTTGAAGTCGCCGGTCTTGTCGGCGAAGTTGTAGTTCACGAACGTGTTGCCCCAGGCGGGGTAGCCGAAGACGTGGTACCCGGCCGCCTTGACCTTGGCGGCCTGCGGCACGTCGCTCTGGGGCATGTAGCCGATGTCGATGCTGTGCGAGAGCACCGCGTTGAACTCGGCGGTGTCCGAGGTGAACGGGACGGCCTGCAGAGTCGGGACGATCTTCGAGTGCGGGCCGCCGTAGCCGGGGTTCGGGACCATGGTGTAGGCGCCGGTGGTGTTGTTGAACACGGTCAGCCGGTAGGGACCGTCCACGACCTGCCAGAGCGGGTTGGTCGCGTAGGTGCCCGTGGAGCCCGACGCCTTGGCCAGGTAGTCGTAGATCTGCTTCGCGTTCGCCGGGTTGGTGAAGTCCAGGACCGGGCTGGTGGCCGAGGCCTTGGCCCAGGCGTGCGCCGGCATGGGCTGGACCAGCGCGAGCATGTTCTCGGTGAACCACAGCGGGTTGACCGCCTTGTTCAGGTTCAGCACCAGCGTGGTCGCGTTCGGCGTGCTGGCCCCGGTCACCTGGTCGGGTATCCCGAGGCCCGGCGAGTAACTCCCCCAGTTGGCGCCGCTCTCCTTGACGGCGGCCCGCACCTCGTCGATGTAGAACAGCGCGTCCTTCGAGGTCACCGGCTGGCCGTCGGACCACTTGTAGTCGGTCTTCAGCCGGATCGTGACCGTCTTGTCGCCGTTGGAGTACGTCGGCGTATCCGCCAGGCTCAGGGCGGGGTTGATGGTCGGGCTGACTCCGTTCTGGGTCCAGTACAGCGGCCGCCACGACTCGTAGTTGAAGGAGTTGGTGCTGTAGACGGTGTAGTCGGCGCCCGGCACGATCGGCAGGATCCAGGTCGGCGCGGTGCCCGGCGACTCCGCCCAGGTGATCGTGCCGGCCTGCGGGGTGCCGCTGGCCGCGGACACCGAGCCGAACCCGCCCGTGTTCGAGTTGATCGATCCGCTGCCGCCGGAACTGCTCGCCGAGCAGGCCGCCAGGGCCAGGGATGCGGCTGCCGCGGCGGCGACGGCGCACGCCGCCAGGGTCCGGGGCCGTCGCGAGATGCTCATCGGTCGGCCTCGCCTTCGTCCCTACCGTCGACCAGCCGATGGGCCGGGCCGGGGTCGTCGTGTCTGGCCGTGCTCGGTCGGGTCATGACTGCTACCTTCCGTCGTGGCCAACCTCGCGCCGCGGGACCCCGTGGCGCCCAATAGATCTTGGCTAGTTGGCGGCCTGACGCGAGCATATGGATCGCTCCATGGCGATCTGGGGCGAATATTGTCACAAGTTGTCATCGATGTGAAGACGAGCCGGGAGCGGTCCGGCCGCGGGCCACAGCGTGGTCTGCACCTGGCCGCCACCCATGCGCTGTCGCCGACACCGAACGCCGGGCCGACAATAGAACGTCGAGCTACCCGGCGCGGGCAGCGACAGGGAGCAGCCTGATGAGCGATCGCTTCACCGGCGAGTTGTGGCAGGGTTCCGCCGACATCTACGGCGCGATCCTGGCCCACCCGTTCCTCACCGGGCTGACCGACGGCAGCCTGCCGCAGGACACCTTCACGTTCTACGTGGTCCAGGATGCGCTGTACCTGCTGGGCTACGCGCAGGCGCTCGCGGCCGTGGCCAGCCGCGCACCGGACCCCGGGGGGATCGAAATGTTCGCCGGCCACGCCGCCGCCGTGATCGCCGAGGAGCGCAAGCTGCACGACACGCTCCTGGCCGACCTGGGCATCGATCCGGTGGCGGCCGCTGCCGCCGAGCCCGCGCCGACCACCCTGGCCTACACCAGCTACCTGCTGGCCGCCGCCCGCGGCGGGTCCTACGCGGAGGGCGTCGGCGCGGTGCTGCCGTGCTACTGGATCTACTGGGAGGTCGGTAAGGAACTGCTGCGGCACGGCTCGCCCAACCCGCGCTACCAGCAGTGGATCGACACCTACGGCGGCGAGGAATTCGGCGACGTGGTCCGCGAGGTGCTGGCCGTGGCCGACGCGCTCGGGCCCGGCCTCGCGCCGTCCGAGCGCGCCCTGGTCCACCGGCACTTCCGCGCCACCAGCCGCTACGAGTGGATGTTCTGGGACATGGGCTACCGCCGGGAAGCCTGGCCGGTGGCCGGATCGGAGGAGCCGTGACGTATCCGGACGTGCCGGGCCGGGTCCCGGCCGGCGCCACGCCCGAAGGTGACGGGATCGTCGTCGGTGATGGCCCGGTCCGCGTCGATGCGTTCATCGACTTCCTGTGCCCGTACTGCCGGCAGTTTGAGCTCTCGTCGGAGCACGCGCTGGCGGGCCTGATCTCCGGCGGGCTGGCCAGCATCGCCTATCACCCGATGAACTTCCTGGACCAGGCCTCGACGACGAACTACTCGACCCGCGCTGCCGCGGCCTCGGGCTGTGCCGCCGACCAGGGCCGGTTCCTGGACTTCGCGCACGTGCTGTTCACCCATCAGCCGCCCGAGGGCGGCCCGGGGCTGAGCGATGCCGAACTGGCCGGCCTGGGCCGGGCCGCCGGGCTGGCCGACGCGCCGTTCACCGACTGCCAGTCCGAGGCGCCCTACCTGGACTGGCCCGCGTACGTGACCGAGCGCGCCACCGCAGCGGGGGTGACCGCGACGCCGACGGTCCTGGTCGCGGGGGCCATGGTGCAGGCGGACGGGCCGACGATCGTCCGCGCCGTGCAGCGGGCCGCCCGCGAGCAGTAACGGGCCTGGCCTCAGCGAGCTAGCCGGACATGGCCTCGCGGGCGGCCCGGATCGACGCGCGCTTCCCGGAATCGAGGTATTCCTCGATCCGGGTGATGTGCCCGTCGCGCACCTGCAGGTACATGGCCGCGTGCAGCTCGACCTCGGTCCCGTCCGGCAGGGTGCCGCGCAGCACGTGCTGCTGCAGCACGCCGTCGGGCGCGGGCACCCGCCGGACAATGTCGTAGCGCAGGCCGGACACGGTCCGGTGCAGGCCCCGCAGCACCTTGAGGTTGTCCTCGACCGGCTGCTCGACCAGGTCGTCGTTATGCCAGATGACCGCGTCGGGGGCGTAGATCTCGCGCACGGTCTCGATGTCGCCCGCCTCCAGCGCGGCGAAGAAGCGGATCACGAGTTCTTCACTGATGGCGTTGCCTCCTCATCCGTGCCGAAGGCGGCGATCGCCGCCTCGTAACCCCAGTCGCCGCCGACCGGCATCGGAAACAGGACCGGCAGGTCCACCCCGGCGGCCCGGTACTCCGCCAGCCGGCTCCGGCACGTCTCGGCGTCCCCGTGCGCCACGAACGCGTCGGCCACCGGCTGCGGCACCCGCGCCGTCGCGCCGGCCCGGTCTCCGGCCAGCAGCCGCTCGCGCACGGCCGGCAGGTCGCCGCCGGCGTCCTGCGGGCCGAACAGCGGGGCCACCGCGGGGTGCAGCACGTAGCGGGGAACCACGTCGCGGGCCGCGGCCGCGGCCGCGCCGGCGTCACCGGCCAGGCAGCAGTGCACCACGCACACGACCTCGACCGAGACCGGGTCCCGCCCGGCCGCCGCGGCCGCGGCGCGCACCGCGCCGGCCGCCTGGCCGGCCTGCGCGGGTGACATCAGGTTGAGGATGACGCCGTCGGCGATCCGCCCGGCCAGCCCGAGCATGCGCGGCCCGAGCGCGCCCAGGTAGATCGGCAGGTCCCGGCGGACCGGCGGGCTGTCGAGGGGCACCATGCCGGTGCGGTACACCCGGCCGGCGTGCCCGCCGGCCTCGCCGGCCAGCACCGCCCGGATCACGGCCACGTACTCCTCGATCATCGCCAGCGGCGGGAACGGCTGGATCCCGAACCTGCCGTTCATCACCGGGTTCCCGACGCCGAGGCCGAGGGTGAACCGCCCGCCCGCCGCCTGGTCCAGCTGCGCGGCGGTCTTGGCGGTCAGCACGGGCGGCCGCAGCGCCGCGTTGGCGACCGCGGTTCCGATCCGGACCCGGCGGGTGGCGGCGGCCACCGGGTGGCACAGCGCGAGCGCGTCGCCGTGCCCCTCGGCCACGGCCACCGCGGCGAACCCGGCCCGCTCGGCCGCCGCGGCCAGCGCGCCGATGCTGGCGGGCGGGAGCCCGCTGTGCGAGGCAATGGACAGCCCGAGCACGGATCCGGTCACGGCCGCACCTCCGGCCACGCCGCGAGCTGGGCCCGCAGCTCCCGCTTGAGCACCTTCCCGGTGGTCGTGCGCGGCAGCGAGTCGGCGAACTCCGCGGTCCTGGGGCACTTGAAGTGGGCCAGCTCGTCCCGGCACCAGGCGATGATCTCCTCGGCCGAGGCGGATGAGCCCGGCCGGGGGATGATCACGGCGTGCACGGCCTCGCCCCAGGTGGGGTCCGGCATGCCTACCACCGCGGCCTCGGCCACGCCCGGGTGCCGGGCGAGCACCGCCTCGACCTCGGCCGGGTAGATGTTCTCGCCGCCGCTGATGATCATGTCCTTGGCCCGGTCCAGGATGTAGAGGTAGCCGTCCGGCGTGAGCCGGGCGATGTCCCCGGTCCGGTACCAGCCGCCCGCGGCGAAGGCGGCCGCGGTGGCGACCGGGTCGCGCCAGTACCCGGAGAACAGGCACTCGCCGCGGATGAGGAGCTCGCCCGGGGTGTCGGCGGGCACGTCCCGGCCCGCGGAGTTCACGATCCGCACCTCCCAGCCGAACGAGATCCGCCCGGCGCTGGCCAGCCGCGGATGGCCGGGCTGGTGGTCTTCCGGCGCGAGCAGGCTGATCATGCTCTGGCTCTCGGTGTTGCCGTAGATCTGACGGAACCGGCAGCCGAACGCCTCCAGCGCGGCGGCGAGCGAGGAAGGGGTGATCGGCGCGGTGCCGTAGGCGATCTCGCGCAGGCTGCTGAGGTCGGCGCCATGGCCGGCCCCCTCGCGGCGGCGGATCTCGGCCACGAGCATGTCGATGAGCGAGGGCCCGGCGGTGAAGAACTCGATCCGGTCCCGCTCGATCGCGTCGATGACCGCGGCCGGGCTGAAGGCGGTATGGATGTAGACCGTCCCCGCGGTCAGCAGCGCCTGCAGGCACTGGCCGAAGCCGCCCAGGTGGAACAGGGGCAGGATCTGCAGGTGGCGCGACCCGGTGACCTGGTCGCCGATCTCGATGGCGAAGTCCGCGACGCTCATCATCAGCGCGCCGTGCCGCAGCGGGATCGCCTTGGCCTTCCCGGTGGTGCCGCTGGTATGCACGAGCGCCAGGACCGTGCCGCCGGACAGCTCGGGCCGCGGCGGGACCGGCCCGGCCAGCATCGCGCCGTCGGTCCAGCCGGGCGGCACCGGCCCGCCGCCGATCACCACCCGCGGCCCGAGCCCGGGCGCCGCGGTGTCGACCAGGTCGGCGAACTCGGCGTCGGCGGCCACGGCCACGGGCTCGACCAGCGCCAGCACCTCGGCCAGCTCACGGCCGGACAGCCGCCAGTTCACGAACGCGGGCGTGGCGCCGGCCCGCATCAGCGCGAACGCGTGCACCAGGAAGTCCGCGCTGTTCTTGGCCACGATCGCGACGATGTCACCGGGGCCGGCCCCCAGCCCGGCCCAGCCGCCGGCCCGGCGCTCCAGCTCGGCCCGCAGCGCGGCGTAGCTGTAGTCCGCGCCCCGGTCGTCGGCCAGGGCGGTCACCTCGGGCCGCACCGTGGCGCGCCACTCCAGGACGTGAATCCAGCTCTGCATCGGCCGCGTCCCCTTCGTTCGCCGGTCGTATCGTTGCAGAGACGAATTCGGTAAGACAGACTCCCGAACGAGGAATTTCAGCGTTCCGGGAGGAACGATGCGGCAGCCCGACCTCGCCGCCGTGCTCAGCGATGTGCGGTCCGGCCTGATCCCCGCGCACGTCTACAACGATCCGGAGATCTTCGCGCTGGAGCGGGAGCGGCTGTTCAGCCAGGCCTGGGTGTTCCTGGCGCACGAGTCGGAGATACCCGCGCCCGGCGACTACGTGGTCCGCCGGGTACTGGCCGATTCGTTCATCGTGGCCCGGGACGAGGGCGGCGAGGTCCGGGTCCTGTTCAACATGTGCCTGCACCGCGGCATGCAGGTGTGCCGGGCCGAGATGGGCAACGCCTCGCACTTCCGCTGCCCGTACCACGCCTGGACGTACCGCAACGACGGGCGGCTGGTCGGCCTGCCGTTCCACGCCGAGGCCTACGGCGGCGAGGACGGCTTCGCCCGCCAGGGCCAGGCCCTGCTGCCCGCCCCGGCCATGGCCCGCTACAACGGGCTGATCTTCGTCAGCCTGGATCCCGGCGCCCCGCCGCTGCCCGAGTTCCTCGGCGACTTCGCGTTCTACCTGGACTTCTACACCCGGCAGAGCCCCGCAGGCGTCGAGCTGCGCGGCCCGCAACGCTGGCGGATCAAGGCGAACTGGAAGATCGGCGCGGAGAACTTCGCCGGGGACAGCTACCACACCCCGCACACCCACGCCAGCGTGGTCGACATCGGGCTGTTCCGCGAGCCGACGGCCAGCAAGCGCAAGGAGGGCGCGCTTTACACGGCCGGCCCGGGCGCGGGCACCACCTACAAGCTCCCGGCCGGCGGCGACTTCGCGTCCGGGCTGAGCTACGTCGGCTACCCGGACGCGATGATCGGCGCGATGGCGCGGGCCTGGTCGGCGGGCCAGCGCGCGCTGGTCGGCGACAGCGGGTTCATGGTCTCGGCCGCGACCTTGTTCCCGAACCTCAGCTTCGTGCACAACTGGCCGCAGATCGACGCCACCGGGACCGTCGTCCCGTTCATCTCGCTGCGCCAGTGGCAGCCGGTCAGCGAGCGGGAGACCGAGGTGCTGTCCTGGTTCGCCGTGGACGCCGCCGCGCCCGAGGCGTTCAAGCGCGATTCCTACAAGGCCTACCTGATGTGCTTCGGCAGCTCCGGCATGTTCGAGCAGGACGACGTGGAGAACTGGGTGTCCATCACCGACATGGCCGGCGGGTCGATGGCCCGCCGGCTGAAGCTGAACAGCCGGATGGGGCTGACCTCGTCCGGCCGGCCGGTCAAGCCGCCGATGACGCGGTTCGCCGGCCCGGGCACCGCCTACCAGGGCTTCGGCGAGTTCAACCAGCGGCACTGGCTGGCGCAGTGGAGCGACCACCTGGAAGCCGGGCCGGCCCGGTGACCGCCGACCGGCCGCTGCCCTACGGCGACCCGGCCCACCTGGCCGCGCACCAGTTCCTGGTCGAGGAGGCGGCGCTGCTGGACGCCGGCGACTACGCCGGCTGGCTGGGCCTGCTCGATGAGGACATCCGGTACCTGATGCCGGTGCGGGTGACCACCGGGCGCGGGGCCGGCTTCGACTCCCTGGCCGACATGGGCCACTTCGACGAGGACCTGTACGCGCTGCGCAAGCGGGTCCAGCGGCTCGCCACTGAGCACGCCTGGACCGAAGACCCGCCGTCCCGGACCCGGCACTTCATCACCAACGTCCGGACGTTCCGCAACGGTACGGCCACCCTGCGGGTCGAGTCCGCCCTGCTGCTGTTCCGCAGCCGGGGCGACACCCGGGCGCCCGACCTGGTGTCGGCGGGCCGCACCGACCTGCTGCGGGAAACCGTCGACGGGCTGCGGCTGACCCGGCGGGAGATCACCGTGGACGAGTCGGTGCTGCGCACCCAGAACCTGGCGGTGTTCTTGTGACCGGCGGACCCGGCGAGCGGGACGAGCCCGTGATCGAGCTGGCCAACGAGTTCACCGAGGTGGTGGTCGAGCGCGTGCGCACCCGCAACGGCGCCCGGCTGCGCATCTCGGTGCCGAGCTCGGGCCGCCAGATCCTGCTCTGCCCGCTGGAGCTGGAGGCGCTGACCTGGCAGGACCACGAGCTGTTCTCCCGGCTGCTGCAGACCCCGCACGGCCCGGAGGACGGCTGATGGGCTGGCTGGACGGCAAGCGCGCGCTGGTGGCGGGCGCGGGCTCCGGGATCGGCCGGGCGGTGCTGGCCGCGTTCGAGGCCGAGGGCGCGCGGGTCGCCGCGCTGGAACTCGACCCCGCGAAGGCCGGGCGGCTGGCGGAGGAGATGCCCGGCTGCGTGGTCACCCAGGGTGACGCCACGGCGCTGGCCGGTGCCCGGGCCGCGGTCGGCGCGGCGGCCGGGGCGTTCGGGGGCCTGGACGTCCTGGTCAACTGCGTCGGGATCTTCGACTTCTACCGCGGGCTGGCCGACCTCGACGACGACGTCCTCGACGCGGCCTTCGAC
>Ga0318493_10000281_pt1 | contig 14126 bp, 10 predicted proteins | sample GRESIP108b1f23_FD_203294 | JGI IMG/M metagenome (GOLD analysis project Ga0318493, IMG submission 203294) | Tropical soil microbial communities from Luquillo Experimental Forest, Puerto Rico - GRE.SIPMG.108b1f23 | ecosystem: Environmental > Terrestrial > Soil > Tropical forest > Bulk soil...
TGCGCGCCGCGGCGGTGACCCGCGTCGCCACCGAGGTGGGCCGCGCGGCGGCGATGGTCGTGGGCGTGCTCGTCACCCGCGACGTCACCGGCCTCTTCGCAGGGATCCTCGTCTCCTCCGCGATCCGCGCCGCGCTCTGCCTCGGGCTCCTCGGGCGCGAGTTCGGCCTCGTCCCCTCGCGCGAGACGGCGCGCGAGCTCCTCCGCTACGCGCTCCCGCTCGCCGCCGCCTTCCTGCTCGCCATGCCGCAGCAGCAGTTCCACCAGTACGCGGTGGGCGCCGCGGTGCCGGCCGCGGCGTTCGCGGTCTACATGGTGGGCTGCTTCCAGCTCCCGCTCGTGGACGTGCTCTACACGCCGGTGTCGGAGATCCTCCAGCTCGGGCTCGCCGAGGAGGACGGCGCCGGCGGCCGCGGGCACCTCGCGCTCTTCCACGAGGCGGTGTCGCGCCTCGCGTTCGCGCTCCTGCCGGCGATGGTCGTGCTCTGGGTGGTCGCGCCGACGTTCCTCTCGTTCCTGTTCGGCGAGGCTTACGTGGGCGCGGCGCCGGTGATGCGGCTCGCGCTCCTCTCCATCGCGTTCTCCGCGCTGCCGCTCGACGGCGTGATGCGGGCGCGCGCGCAGAACCGGTTCATGCTCGGCGTCTCCGCGCTGCGGCTCGCGCTCACCGTGGCGCTCGTGCTCGCCGGGCTCCGGGCGTGGGGGCCCGTGGGCGCGATGGCGGGACACCTCGTGGCCGAGGGCGCCTCGCGCGCGCTGCTCCTCGCGCGCGCTGCGCGGGTGCTCGGCGCGACCCTCCGCACGGTGCTCCCGCTCCGCGACCTCTCGCGCCAAGCCGCCGCGGCCCTCGCTGGCGCCCCGGCGGCGTGGCTCGGGCTCGGCTTCGCGAGCCACGCCTTCCCGCGGCTCGCGGCCGCGGGGCTCCTCTACGCCGCGGTCTATCTCGCTGCGCTGCGCGCGCTCGGAGGCCTCGACCTCTCGTTCCTCAGGCCGCCTTCGCGGGCGCGTCCTCCGCTTCGGGAGGCGGCGGCGGGGGTGTCCGCCGGCGGGCCCCTCTCCGGACCACACGCGCAGTGAGCGCGACGACCCCGAGGAGCGCGAGCGCGCTGGTGCCGCCGCCGCCCGAGCAGCCGCCGTGCGCCGGTACCGCCGCGACGGGGCCGGCCACCGCGCCGACGGGGCCGATGGCGGGCTGACCTCCGGATCCGGGGGAGCCGCCGGAGACCGCCACCGGGCCGAGGATCGCGGGCGTCGCGGGGACGGGATCGACGCTCGTGCCGCCGCCGAGCGCCGGCGCGGAGGGCGCGGTCGCGGGATCTCCCGCGAGCGGCTGGGGCACCGCGCCGGGCAGGGTGGAGATCCGGATCGTCTCGCCGTCGCGGGTGAACGGCACCTCGCTGCCGTTCAGCCAGGCGTGCGTCGCGTGAGGCGCCCACACCGTCGCCGCCCCGTCGAGCTGCCCGGAGAGGAGCACGTTGTCGGCGCCGAGCCCGTCGGCCTCGAGCGCGTTCGACGTGCCCTCGAGGACGAGGAGCGCGCGGCCGCCGTCGGAGAGCGCGCGGCCCTGCACGACGAGCGCGCGGACCGGCGCGCCGGCCGCGTACGACACCGCGCCGGCGAGCCCCTCGAGGTGGAGGCCGCCCGCGTCGCGGACGCCGCCGGGGAGCGTGTTGAAGACCGCGCGCGAGGTGCGATCGGGCTCGACGATCTCGAGCCCCGCCGAGGGCTGGGCGGCGTCGATCGCGCGGACGGTGGGCCGGGTCGCCCACGCGTCCGCGGTGGTGGGGACGAGCGCGGTGAGGAAGGTGGCCTCCGCCGCCGGGGCCGACGGGGTGATCGTCACCGCCGACACCGCGCCGTCGGGATCGAGCGCGTCGCCGCTCGGCGCCGACTGCGAGGTGGTGGAGAAGGAGAACGAGTCGGGGCTCACGACGGCGACGCCGAGCACCTGCCCGCCCTTCGAGGCGCCCTTCACCCAGCTCCCCTCGCGCGTCGCCTGGTCGAGCACGTGCACGAGCCAGCCGAAGTCGTGCGGCGCGCTCGCCGAGATCGCGTCGCGCAGCACGACGAAGCGGCGGTCGAGGAAGAGCGCGTGCCGGTCGAAGCGGGAGAGGCCCATCGCCGTGGGGTAGAGCTTCGCGCCCTCGGCCACCGCGTAGGCGTGGTGCGCGGTGGAGGCCTGGAACGGGATGCCGCCCTGGCGCTGCTGGAACCAGGAGTACGCGCCCGACGAGTCTCCGTTCGCGCGCACGCCCTCGCCGAGCTGGCCGGTGCCGTCCACGAGCAGGGAGTTGTGGAACGCCGTCTGGTTCGCCTGCGGGCCGGGCGAGTCGGGGTGGCCGATGTAGTAGCCCGCCGCCTCCGGCGCGAGCCAGGCGCCCGAGCCGTAGAGCCAGAAGCCGTTGTCGTCGGCGTGGTCGTGCGCGAAGTTGATCGTCGGGAACGCCGGGTTGCCGGCCGCGACCTGCGCCGCCGCGGTCTTCCCGCCGTAGGGCCCGCTCTTCATCGCGAAGAGGAGCGCGCCCTTCTCCCAGCCGCTCCGGAACGCGACCGCCTGCAGATCCTTGCCGTACCAGTCGAGCGGCTCCTGGGCGAGCTCGGCCGCCGGCACCGCAGGGTCGTAGAAGAGGTACTCGAACACCTGGCGGGCCGACTCCGGGCCGTAGGTGTAGCGGGGCGTCCCCGCGGTCCAGCGATCGGCGGCGAGCTGCGCGAGCCGGCTGCCATAGCGGGAGGCGGCGAACCGGAGCGGCGAGAGCTGGTCGTCCTCCCCGAAGCCCACGAAGTCGCCGAAGGAGAGGAAGAACGCGTTCGGCTGGTCGGGGATCTGCACGTGCGCGCGCGCGGTGCCGAGGCCGCGCAGCAGCGCGAGATCGGTGAGGTCCTCGCGGCCGGAGCGCTTCAGCGCCTCGACGAACGGGAGGTGCCAGATGAAGCCGTACGAGAGGTAGCCGAAGCCCTCGTGCCAGGTGCCGTCCTGGAGCGCGTCGCAGATGGCCTTGATGGTGCGCGCGTTCCCGGTGGCGTAGGCGAGCCACGCGTCGCTCCGGGCCTGCTCCACCTCGCCCTCGAGCGCGAGCGCGGCGAACCCCACCGCGGCGTGGTCGATCCAGTTGTGGTTCTGGAGGACGTCGTTCTCCCACCAGGCGCCGCCCGTTCCGGCCGCCATGAGGCTCGCCGCCTCGCGCGCGATCGCGCTCCGCACCGTGGCGCGCTCCGCGTCGGTGAGCTGCGGGTAGAGCACGTCGTAGGCGAACGACGCGCCGTAGAGGAGGTGGCCCTGCACGAGGTCGTGCGTGCCGTCGAGGTCCCACGTGGACCAGGAGGCCACGGCGAGGAGCCAGCCCTTCGCGAGGTCGAGGTACGGCTGCGTCCCCTCGAGCTGCCACACGAAGGACCAGACGACGAGGCCGTAGCCGATGTCGCGCGTGTCGCCGAGGTCGAACGTCCGTCCGGTCGCCGCCCAGGTGACCGTCCCGGAGGATGCGACGGTAGTACCCAGGAACTCGTCCGTGCCCTTCTTCAGGCTGCCGCGGATCGAAGCGTGCGACGACTGCGCCTGCGCCTCGAGCCTCGCGACGTCCGCGGCCTTGTACAGGAGCCGCGGGTGCTCCTGGGCGGTGGCTGCTGCGGGGAGCGTGAGGGCGAGGACGAGGGCAATCGGCGCGATCCGCAAGGGCACGCTCCCGGGCTGGGCCGGATCCCGGTCGGAGGCTCGTTCGTGCAGCCTCCCACCTCTCCGGCCGAACCCAGGTCTGTCACAGGCGCGGGGGCGTGGTCACCACAGGGCAGGACGTGGGCTCGCCCGCCCGCCTCTGGGAAGAGCGATCGCCAGCGTCCTCGAAAAGCGTCGAAAAGCGAGCGGCCCGGACCGTGAGGCCCGGGCCGCAAGGAGCGCTGTCCGGATTCGAGGACTAGCTCTTCGCCTTCAGCGCCGCCGCCTGCACCTCGTGCTCGGGCATCGCGCGGGCGAGCGTCGCGATCGCGGCGCCGGCCACCGCGCCGCCGACGGCGAAGAGGCTGCCGATCGAGACGACGCCCATCACCATGCCGAAGACGACGAGCGCGCGGACGAGGAGCGTGGCCTGGAGCGGCGTGCCGAAGATGCCGCCCGCGAGGAGGACGCCCGCGTAGCCTCCGTAGAGGAGCGCCGGGAGGAGCGCGAGGGCGAGGAAGACGGCGAGGCCAGCAGCGGCGCCAATGAGCGTGTAGTGCTTGCGGTTCATTTTCGTTCTCCGTTCGTGCTGCGAAGGGTTCGGTGTCCGACGGTTTCTTCGGTCTCCGGGTGCCGAGCCCGTCGGCCACCCGCGGGAGAGAGATTGCACGGGGTTTGCCAATCGAGAGCGGACGACGTTTCGCGGGTTTGCGCGATCGCGTGTCGGGTTCCCGCGACGTCCGCGCCGAAGAGCGCGACAGCAGCACGCACCGCAACCAACGAAAACGGCCCCGGTCCGCTCGGACCGGGGCCGCTGGGCCCTCCCCGCTGAAAGCTGGATTACTCGACCGTGGAGCCGCGCTCGCGCTCGCGCTCCGCGGGCGTCGAGGCGCGGACGAGCGCGGAGATCGCGGCGCCCGCCGCGGCGCCGCCCACCGCGAAGAGCGCGGCGACGCCGGTGACCCCGAGGACCATGCCCATGATGATGAGGGCGCGCGCCGCGAGGTGCGACGGGATCGGCGTGCCGAAGATCCCGCCGGTGAGGAGGACGCCCGCGTAGCCTCCGTAGAGGAGCGACGGCAGGAGCGCGATGGGGAGGAAGAGGGCGAGGCCGACGGCGGCACCGATGAGGCTGGGGGTCCTGCGGGTCATGGCGTCTCTCCTGTTCTTCCGTCCGGGTGGGCGGGCCGTACGCCCATCCCTTTCTGCACGTCCGCGGCCAACTCCGGGTGCGTGGGTTTTCGCGAGGTTCCCCGCGCCCGCTGTCGGGAAGCCCCGACGCACGGTCAGGGAATCCGACGCGGGCAGTTCGCACCTGCGGTGAAACGTCGCAGAGACCCGCAGCGCTGCTCCGCGGCGCAGGGGATCGCGATCTCGCGTCGAACCGTCAGTGGATTCGCGGCTCGAGCGGCAGCGCCGCGACGATGCGCGCCTCGGCGCTGGCGAGCTCGGTCAGCCGGCGCAGCGCGACCGCCTCGCCCGCGACCTCCCCGGCGAGCTGCACGAAGAGCCGTTCGTGCCCCCCTTCGGAGGCGGCGAGCCGCCGGTAGAGCTCGCGGAGCCCCGGCTCGGCGAGCGCCTCGCCCAGGATCGCGAGCCGCTCGCAGCTCCGGGCCTCGACGAGCGCCGCCACGAGGAGCCGATCGAGGAGCCGGTCCGGTCCGTGCCGCACGAGCGCGAGGAGCTGCCGGACGTAGGGGTCACCGGGATCGGGCGGCAGCGGCACCCCCCTGCGCTGCAGCTCCACGAGGACGGCGAGGAAGTGCTGCGTCTCCTCCTGCGCGAGCTTCGCGAGCGCGCGCACGAGGCCGGGACGATCGGGGTGATCGGCGACGAGCTTCAGCGCGCTCGCGGCCGCCTTCTTCTCGCAGTGCGCGTGGTCGCCGAGCGTGCGGTCGAAGGCGGCGAGGGCGGCGGCGGCCCAGCGCGGGTCGGTGGCGGAGCGGAGGATCGTCACCCGCCGGATGTAACCGCGGAAAGCAGCGCGGCGCGGCCCCGGTGTGGGACCGCGCCGCCGTGAATCCGGTTCCTTCGCGGGCGAGCTACGCGCTCTCGGCGGCGCCGCTGCGCTCCGGGATGGCGCGGACGAGGGCGTGGGCCGCGGTGGCCGCCGCGGCGCCCGCCGCCGCGAAGAAGGCCGCGCCCACCGTGACGCCGCCCACCATCCCGAGGACCACGAGCGCGCGCACCGCGGCGGTCGCCGCGACCGGCGTGCCGAAGATCGCGCCGGCCAGCATCACGCCGGCGTAGCCACCGGCGACGAGCGTGGGAAGGAGCGCGGCGGCGAGGAAGAGGGCGAGGCCAGCAGCGGCACCGAGGATCGCGGTCTTGCGGGTCATGGCGTGCTCCTTTGCTCCGGTTCGGGGCCGTCTTTCGTGGCGGCCAGACGCCCGGACCAGATTGCACGCGCCCGGCCAGCGCCCCGGCCACGTGTTTTCGCAGGGTTGACCCGCTGACGCGTCGGGAGATCCGGACGCGCGCGCCGGGAAGCGGCGACGAGCAGGCACGCGCTCGCGATCGGGTCACCCGCGAGGCCCGCCCGGCCTGGGGTCAGCGGAGGAGCGCGGCGACGGCGTCCGCGCCGAGGCGGGCCGGCTCGCGGGAGAGCCGCTCGATCGCGAAGCCGCGGACGAGCTCCGCTGGGCCAACCCGGAGGCCCGGCGCGCAGAGCCCCGCCGACGCGGCGAGCAGCCCCACCACCGCCCGCGGATCCGCCCCACGCTCCCGCAGCTCGCCCACCGACAGCGCGCCGTGCCGCTTCGCGAGGCGCGCGCCGTCGTCGCCCACGACGAGCGGCACGTGCGCGAAGCGCGGCGGGGCGCCGCCGAGCGCCCGCCACAGGAGGAGCTGGCGCGCGGTGGAGGAGAGCAGGTCGCTGCCCCGCACCACGTCGGTCACCTCCATCGCGAGGTCGTCCACCACGACCGCGAGCTGGTAGGCCGGCACGCCGTCGGCGCGCATCACCACGAAGTCGCCGGTGGAGGCCGCGACGTCCACGGCCTGCGGCCCGAACACCGCGTCCTCGAAGCGGAGCTCCCCTGCCGGCGCCCGGAAGCGCCAGGCGGCCGGCTTCCCGCGCGCCGCCCGCGCGTCCCGCTCATCCTTCGTGAACTGCGCGCAGATGCCCGGGTAGCGGGGCCCCTCGTCGGCGGGGCCGTGCGGCGCGTGCGAGGCCGCGGCGATCTCCGCGCGCGAGCAGAAGCACTCGTACACGAGCCCGGCCTCGCGCAGCCGCGCGAGCGCGGCGGCGTAGCGCCCGAGCCGCTCCGACTGACGGTACGGCGCGTGCGGGCCGCCCACGTCGGGCCCCTCGTCCCAGTCGAGGCCGAGCCAGCGCAGCTCCGCGAGGATGCGCCCCTCGAGCCCCGGCCGCACGCGCGGGCCGTCGAGGTCCTCCACGCGCATCGCGAGCCGCCCGCCGCGCGCGCGCGCGTCGAGCCAGGCGAGGAGCGCGGTGCGCGCGTTCCCGAGGTGCATCGGTCCGGTGGGCGTGGGCGCGAAGCGTCCGCGAGGCATCACGCCGGCGACGCTAGCACGGCGCCGAAAAGAACTTGCCGCGCTCGGCACGCGACAACAGGCTAGGAGCCACCATGAGGCAGGCAGGCGTGCTCATTCCCCTCTTCTCGATCCGCACGCCTGCGCAGTGGGGCGTGGGCGAGATCCCCGATCTCGTCCCCTTCGCGCGCTGGGCCGCGTCCGCGGGCTTCTCGCTCGTGCAGGTGCTCCCGGTGAACGAGGCCTCGCGCGGCCAGAACAGCCCCTACGCGGCGCTCTCGGCCTTCGCGATCGACCCGGTGTACCTCGCCCTCGACGCGGTGGAGGACTTCCTCGCCGCCGGCGGCCTCGACGCGCTCGGCGACGCGGCGGCGGAGCGCCTCGCGCACCTCCGCGCGGCGCCGCACGTCGCCTGGGAGCAGATCCGCGTGCTGAAGGGGCGCGCGCTCGCGCTCGCCTTCGAGCGCTTCCTCGAGCACGAGTGGCGCCACCGCACGGGCCGCGCGCGCGAGCTCGAGGCCTTCGCCGCGACGCACGCGGCGTGGCTCGACGACTACGCGCTGTTCGTCGCGCTCCACGACGAGCGCTTCCGCGGGAGGCCCTGGGGCGAATGGGAGGACGCCGCGCTGCGCGCCCGCGACCCGGCCGCGCTCGCCGCCGCCCGCACCGCGCTCGCCGACCGCGTCCTCTACCAGCAGTACGTGCAGTGGCAGCTCGACCGCCAATGGCACGCCGCGCGCCGCGCCGCGAACCAGGCCGGCGTCGAGCTCATGGGCGACCTGCCCTTCATGGTCGCCGGCGACTCGGCCGACGTGTGGAGCCGGCAGGACGACTTCCGGCTCGACGCGCGCGTGGGCGTACCGCCCGACGTGTTCAGCGAGACCGGGCAGGACTGGGGCCTCCCGGTGTACCGGTGGGACCGGATGCGCGCGCAGGGCTTCCCGTGGCTCGTCGAGCGCGCGCGCCGCTCGGCCAACCTCTACGGCGTCTACCGGGTCGATCACCTCGTCGGCTTCTACCGGACCTACTTCCGCGAGGGGAACGCCGTGGAGGGCCGCTTCTCCCCGGCCGCGGAGCCCGAGCAGACCGCGCTCGGCGAGAAGGTGATCGACATCTTCTCGCAGGGCGCGCGCGTCGTCGCCGAGGACCTCGGGGTCGTGCCCGACTTCGTGCGCGCGTCGCTCGCCCGGCTCGAGGTGCCCGGCTACAGGGTGCTCCGCTGGGAGCGCGCCTGGAAGGAGCCGGGGCAGCCGTGGCGCGATCCCGCGACGTACCCGGAGGTCTCGCTCGCGACGAGCGGCACCCACGACACCGAGTCGCTCGCGGACTGGTACGACGAGCTCTCGGTGGAGGACCGCGGAGCGCTCTTGGCGCTCCCCGAGCTCGCCGCGCTCCGGGCGCGCGCGCCGGACACCTACGACGACGGCGTGCGCGACGCGCTGCTGGACCTGCTCTACCGCTCCGGCTCCGACCTCTTGCTCCTGCCGTTCCAGGATGCGCTCGGGGCCCGCGAGCGCGTGAACGTCCCCGGCACCGTGACCGAGGACAACTGGACCTACCGGATGCCGGTGGAGGTCGCGCGCCTCGCCCAGGAGCGCGGCACGGTCGAGCGCCTGCTGGGGCTTGCCCGCCGCGGGGGGCGCGCCACCGTATAGGCGTGTCCGAGCCCGGCGCGGACGAGAACTCCCTCCACGAGGTGCGGCGGCTCCTCGCGCGGGGCGAGGGCGCGTGGGCGCGCCCGGCCTCCACCTACCGGCTCCAGCTCACCGCCGGGTTCGGCTTCGACGACGCGGCCCGGATCGTCCCCTACCTCCACGCGCTCGGGGTGACCCACGTCTACCTCTCGCCGATCCTCGCCGCCGCGAGCGGGTCTCCCCACGGGTACGACGTCGTGGACCACGGGAAGCTCGCGCCGGCGCTCGGGGGCGAGGAGGCGTACGCGCGGCTCTGCGACGCGCTGGGGGCGCGCGGCATGGGGCAGCTCGTGGACGTGGTCCCGAACCACATGGGCGTGGGGCCGGAGAACGCCTGGTGGATGGAGCTGCTCGAGAACGGCCCGTCGTCACGCCACGCGCCGTTCTTCGACGTGGACTGGCGCCCGCTGAAGACCGAGCTCGCGCACAAGGTGCTCGTGCCGGTGCTCGGCGCGCAGTACGGCGAGGTGCTCGAGAAGGGGGAGCTCCGGCTCGTGCGGGAGGACGGCGCCTTCTTCCTCGTCTACTGGGATCACCTCTTCCCCATCGCGCCCCGCTCGGTGCCGCAGGTGCTCCGCTTCCGGCTCGAGGAGCTCCGCGAGCGCCTCGGACCGGAGGAGCCCGACGTCTGGGAGCTCGAGAGCATCTGCACGAGCCTCGAGAAGCTCGCCCCCCGCTACGAGACCGACCCGGCGAAGGTGGCCGAGCGCGCGCGGGAGAAGGAGGTGGCGAAGCGGCGCCTCGGCGCGCTCGTGGAGGCGAGCCCCGCGATCCGCGCGCACGTCGACGGAAACGTCGCGATCTTCAACGGCCGCGCAGGCGAGCCGCGCAGCTTCGACCTCCTCGACCGGCTCCTCGACTCGCAGGCCTACCGGCTCGCGCACTGGCGCGTCGCCGGCGAGGAGATCAACTACCGGCGGTTCTTCGACGTGAACGGGCTCGCCGCGATCCGGATGGAGGACGCGCGGGTGTTCGAGGCGGCGCACCGGCTCGTGCTCCAGCTCGTGCGCGAGGAGAAGATCCACGGCCTGCGGATCGACCACCCCGACGGCCTCTACGACCCCACGGCCTACTTCCGCCGGCTGCAGGCCTCGGCGCTCGCGGCCCGCGTCGAGCCCGACGAGGCCGCCCGCGGCCCGCTCGTCACGCGCCTCGAGGAGGAGCTCGCCGCGGGGCTCCTGCCGCCGCGCCCGCTCTACGTCGTCGCCGAGAAGATCCTCACCGGCGCGGAGCGCGTGCCGGAGGGCTGGGCCATCGACGGCATCACCGGCTACGAGTTCCTCGTGGCCGCGAGCGGGCTCTTCGTGGACGCCGCCGCGGAGCGCGCCTTCGATCGGCTCTACGCGCGGTTCTCCGGCGTGCGCGCCCCGTGGAGCGAGCTCGCGTACCAGCAGAAGCGGCTCGTGATGTCGTCGTCGATGTCGAGCGAGGTGAACATGCTCGCGCACCGGCTGAACCGGATCAGCGAGACCAACCGGCGCACGCGCGACTTCACCGTGAACGAGCTCACCCGCGCGCTCGTGGAGCTCGTGGCGCTCTTCCCGGTGTACCGGACCTACGTCTCGCCGTCCGGCGAGGTGGACGAGCGCGACCGGCTGGTGGTGGAGCGCACGGTGGCGCGCGCGCGGCGGAAGAGCCCCGTCCTCGATCCCTCGATCTTCGACTTCCTCCGCGACGTGCTCCTGCTCCGGTACCCCGAGGCGCTCGCGGAGGAGGATCGGCGCGAGTGGCTCGAGCTCACGCTGAAGCTCCAGCAGGTCACCGGGCCGGTGACCGCGAAGGCGCTGGAGGACACCGCGTTCTACGTGTACGTGCGGCTCGCGTCGCTGAACGAGGTCGGCGGGGAGCCCGACTCCTTCGGCACCTCGCCGGCGGCCTTCCACGCGCTGAACGCGCGGCGGCGCGCCTCGTGGCCCGGCTCGCTGTCGGCCACCTCCACGCACGACACGAAGCGGAGCGAGGACGTGCGGGTCCGGATCGCTGCGCTGTCCGAGATCCCGCGGGAGTGGCGCGGCCGGCTCGTGCGCTGGGCGCGGACGAACCGCGGGCATCGCGCCGAGGTCGACGGCGCGCCCGCACCGTCCCGGAACGACGAGTACCTGTTCTACCAGACGGTCGTCGGCACCTTCCCCGACGAGGCGCGGCCGGGCACGCCGGCGTGGCAGGACTGGGCCGTGCGCGTGCAGCGCTACATGCAGAAGGCGATCCGGGAGGCGAAGGTGCACACGAGCTGGACGAACCCCAACGCAGAGTACGAAGCGGCGACGGAGGCCTTTGCCGGCGCCTTCCTCGGCTCCGCCGAGCTCGTGGACGACCTCGCGCCGTTCGCGCGGCGCGTGGCGGCCGCGGCGCGCCTCTCGTCGCTCGCCCAGGTGGCGCTGAAGCTCGCCTCGCCCGGCGTGGCCGACGTGTACCAGGGCTGCGAGCTGTGGGACCTCTCGCTCGTCGATCCCGACAACCGGCGCCCGGTGGACTTCGCGCTCCGCGCGCGCCTCCTCGACGAGCTCTCGCGCCGGCTCGCGGAGGGCGGCGCCGCGCGGGCCCGCCTCGCGCGCGAGGTCTCATCCCCGGAGGGGCTGCGTGACGGCCGGGCGAAGCTCCTCCTCCTCCGCGAGGGACTCCGGCTCCGCCGCGCCGAGCCCGCGCTCTTCCGCGAGGGCGACTACCTCCCCCTGGAGGCGGAGGGCCGACACGCCGGGCACCTCGTGACCTTCGCCCGCCGGCACGGCGAGCGCAGGCTCCTCTGCGCAGTCCCTCGCCTCGTCCTGCAGCTCCTCGACGAGGGCGGCGGCGCGATCGGCTGGGACGCGCGGCTCCCGCTCCCACCCGAGCTGCGAGGCACCTACACCGACCTCGTCACCGGCGAGCGGCGCGCCGGCGACGCCCTCGACGCCGCCGAGCTGTTCGCTGGCTTCCCGGCGGCGATCCTCGTAGGAGATCCTGCGTGAGCCGCACCGATCCCGGGACCGTCCGTGTGTACCTCGTCCGCCACGCGCGGGCAGAGAAGGAGGCCCCGCACGGCGACGCCGCCCGCCGCGTCACCGCCGAGGGGCGCGCCGCCTTCCACGCGCTCCTCGCCAGCCTCGGGCAGAAGCTCGCCGTCTCCCGCGCCATCACGAGCCCGTTTGCCCGCGCGCGCGAGACCGCCGAGGTGCTCGCCGCCGCCACCGGCGCGACCATCGAGGACGATGCCGAGCTCGCGAGCGGAAACCTCGACGGCCGCGGCATCCTCGCGTTCGCGCGCCGCGCCGGCGCCGGATGTGCGCTCGTGGGCCACAACCCGGAGATCGGGGAGGCGATCACGCTCGTGGCCAAGGAGATCCGCGAGGTGCCTCCGGGGACGGTCGCCGCGATCGACCTGGAGCGTGACGGCCCGCGGCTCGCATGGATCGAGTCGCCACGTTGGACCCCGCGCTGAACGGTATGATGCGCCGATGGACGGCGCCCCGCCCTCGCTCCCCGAAGCGCCTCGCCCGGCGCCGACGACCCCGCCGTTCGTGCGCGAGCTCGATACGCTCGTGCGCGCCCGGTACCCGCTCGTCTACCTCGTGTCGTGGGAGGAGCAGCGGCTCGACACGATCCTCGCCGACCTCGCGCGGACCCACGGCAAGGCGCTCTTCACCTGGTCGGTGACGCGCGGGCTGCGCCGCGAGGAAGGCGGCCGCGCCGGGCAGCCCGAGGCGCGCGATCCGGTGGAGGCGCTCGCGGCGGTCGAGAAGCTCGCCGACCCGGCGCTCGTGGTCCTCAAGGACTTCCACCCGTTCCTCTCCGACCCCACGGTCGTCCGCGCGCTGCGCGAGCTCGGGCAGGCGCTGAAGAGCACCTACACCACCGTGGTGCTGCTCTCTCCCACGCTCGCGCTGCCGCCCGAGCTGGAGAAGGAGATCACGGTCCTCGACGTCCCGCTCCCCACCACCCGCGATCTGTTCCAGCTCCTGAAGGAGATCGTCACCGTGGTGCGCGAGGCGAACCGCGCCACGGTGGACCTCGACAGGCCGTCGGCGGAGCAGATCATCCAGGCCGCGCTCGGCCTCACGCTGAGCGAGGCCGAGAACGCCTTCGCGAAGGCGATCGCGGGGGACGGCCGGCTCGACCGGGACGACGTGCAGCTCGTCCTCGACGAGAAGCGGCAGGTGGTGCGCAAGAGCGGGCTCCTCGAGTACTTCGCCGCCGACGAGAAGCTCGCGAACGTGGGCGGCATGGAGTGCCTGAAGCAGTGGCTCTCCCGGCGCGGCTCCGCCTTCGGCGAGGCGGCGCGGAAGTTCGGCCTCCCCGAGCCGAAGGGCGTCCTCCTCCTCGGCGTGCAGGGCTGCGGGAAGAGCCTCACCGCGAAGGCGATCGCCTCGTCGTGGCGCCTGCCGCTCCTGCGGCTCGACATGGGGCGCATCTTCAGCGGGCTCGTCGGCTCGTCGGAGGAGAACCTCCGGCGCGCGATCCGCGTGGCGGAGGGGGTGGCGCCGGCGGTGCTGTGGGTGGACGAGATCGAGAAGGGGATGAGCGGCGTCGCGTCGTCGGGCCACACGGACGGCGGCGTCTCGGCGCGCGTGTTCGGCGCGCTCCTCACCTGGCTCCAGGAGAAGACCGCGCCGGTGTTCGTGGTGGCCACCGCGAACCAGATCGAGGCGCTCCCGCCGGAGCTTTTGCGCAAGGGGCGCTTCGACGAGATCTTCTTCATCGACCTGCCCGCGGCCCCCGAGCGCAAGGAGATCCTCGGCATCCACCTCGCACGCCGTGGCCGCAAGCCCGAGGCCTTTCCGCTCGACGCGCTCGCCGCCGCCGCCGAGGGGTTCAGCGGCGCCGAGCTGGAGCAGGCGGTCGTCTCCGCGCTGTACGACGCCTTCGCCGAGGGAACGGAGCTCGGTCCCGCGCACGTGGAGCGCGCGCTCGGCGAGACCGTTCCGCTCGCGGTGACGATGCGCGAGGAGATCGAGCGGCTCCGCGAGTGGGCGAAGCACCGCACGCGGCAGGCGTCGTCCGCGCGGGCGGAGCCGGTGCCGCGGCCGATCGCCACGCGCTTCGGGGGCCCCTGACCGTGGCGCCGCCCCGGCTCCGCCGCTTCCTCCACCTCGAGCGCGCGCGCCCCGAGGCGCCCGACGGCGAGGCCGGCCTGCCCTCGCGCGAGCGGTTCGGAGGCACCCCGGCCCCGGCGCCAACCCGGACGCCACCGGCCTCGACCCCGACCTCGAACGCGAGCCCGGTCGCCGGCAGGTTCCTCCGCCCGGATCTCCGCGCGCCCGACGTGGCGCCGGTCCCCGCGGGCGCCCAGCCCTTCGTCCGCTGCAT
>Ga0318493_10000282_pt1 | contig 14122 bp, 2 predicted proteins | sample GRESIP108b1f23_FD_203294 | JGI IMG/M metagenome (GOLD analysis project Ga0318493, IMG submission 203294) | Tropical soil microbial communities from Luquillo Experimental Forest, Puerto Rico - GRE.SIPMG.108b1f23 | ecosystem: Environmental > Terrestrial > Soil > Tropical forest > Bulk soil...
GAGCGGCGCCTGCGCGGGCGAGCGCGCCTCCTCGCGCAACGCGCCGGCGGCCGCCGCGCATGGCGGCGGGCTGGCGCCGAGGCAGGCGCGGAGCCTCCCGCTCACCGCGCCGGTCGGGCTGGGCCTGGACGCGGCCGGCAACACCTACCTCGCGGGCACCCTGTTCTCGAACGCTCCGGTGGACTTCGCCGGCCGAACGGTGAAGCCCCTCGGAGACGGCAACCTCCTCCTCGCCAGCCTCGATCCGCGCGGGAACGTCCGCTGGCTCGAAGCGATCGGCGACGCCAACCCGGACAACGTCGCGTCGGCGGCCGGGACCGCCGTCACGCAGGACGGCCGGATGGCTGTCATCGGCAGGTTCTCCGGGCAGCTCACGTTCGGCGTCGCCACCGTCGAGAGCGCGAAGGACGTCGATCTCGTCGCAGCCGTAGACGCCTCGAGCGGCGCCCGGCTCTGGGCGAGGAAGCTCGACGAGGGCTCCAACGGCTCGATCCTCGCGATCGCCGCGAACCCGCGCTCGCCCTCGAACCGGATCGCCGTCTGCGGGACCGCGAGCGCGGCGGCGAAGGACCTCGTGCCGGGCGCCACGTTCGGCGGCGGCATCCACGACCTCGTCATCGGGGTGTTCGACTCGGCCGGGAACCGGCTCTGGTCCGCCCAGATCGGTGGGCCGGGCTACGAGTCCTGCACCGCGCTCGCCATGGACGACGCGGGCGACGTGTACGCGGCCGGCCAGTTCGACGGCGCCTCGATCACCTTCCCCGGGCCCACGCCGGTGACGCTGACGGGCCCCGGCTCTGCGGCGCGCAAGGCGATCTGGATCGCCAAGTTCAGGGGCGCGGGCGAGGGCGGAGCGGCGTCGACCCTCGCGGCGGTGGCCTTCCAGGGCGCCGCGGGGCTGGCGCGGCCGAACGCGCTCGCGCTGGATCCCGCCGGAGCGCTGCTCGTCGCGGGCTACTTCTCCTCCTCCCTCTCCTTCACCGGCGCTCCGTGCAGCGCGGGCGCGGATCCCGCGCCGGCGGGCTGCCTCCTCGGCGCGGGCTCGACGGACGCGTTCGTGGCCAAGCTCCAGCCCTCCGCGGGTTTCACCGCGGCGTGGGCGGTGCGGCTCGGCGGCACGGGCCGCGACGAGGCATACGGCGTCGCCGCGGGCGGCAGGGACGTGGTCGCGGTCGGACGCGTGAGCACCTCACCGCCGTCGTTCCGGAGCGCGAACGGGGGCAAGGACACGACCGGCGCGGCCCGGCTCGGCACCTCGGGCACCGGGAACCCGGACGCGTTCCTCCTCCGACTCGACGGCGAGACCGGAGCGACGCGGTTCGCCGGCGCGTACGGGGACGGCAGGGTCCAGCAAGCGGACGCGGTCGCGGCGAGCGGCGCAGGCGCGACCGCCCAGGTCGTCGTCACCGGGACGCTCGGGGGCTCGGCGACGTTCGGCTCGGCGGGCACGGTGACCTCGGCCGGTGCGGGTGTCGGCGCGTTCCTGCTGTTCGCGGGGCTCGAGTAGTCGAAGGGGTCGGAACGGAATCCGGGAGCGCGAACGTGACGAAAGTCTTTGGCGAGCGAACGGCGCGCGGGGCTCGACGGCTGTGCGGAGCGGCGCTCGTCGCCGCGCTCCTCTGGCCCGGCGCCGCGCCCATGGCGGGGAACATCCTGCGGCGCGGCAGCACCAGCACCGCCGGCCCCGCCACGACCGACGACGCCGCGGCGGCGGCCGCAGCGGCCGCGGCTGCGGCTGCGAGCACGGCCGCGCAGCAGACGGCGGGCGTGAAGAAGGCGCTCGACGCGATCCGCGCGTTCCAGGCCGCGCAGGCCGCGGCGCGCGCCGCCGCTCAGCAGGCCTCCAGCTCGGTCCCGAACGGCCTCGTGCCGTCGGGGCTCCAGCTCGATCCCGCGGGCGCCCTGGTGGGCGCGAGCGCCCCCACCCAGACCATCGGCTCGGACGGTCGCACCGAGGTGACGATCACCCAGGGCGACCAGCGCGCGATCCTGAGCTGGACGACCTTCAACGTCGGCAAGGAGACCGACGTCCACTTCGACCAGACGGCCGGCGGCACGAATGCGAGCAACTGGGTCGCGCTCAACCGCGTGAACGATCCCTCGGCGAGGCCGAGCCAGATCCTCGGCAGCATCAAGGCCGAGGGGCAGGTCTACGTCATCAACCGCAACGGGATCGTGTTCGGCGGGTCCTCGCAGGTGAACGTCGGCACGCTCGTGCTCTCCGGGCTCGACCTCACCGGCGGCAACCAGGCGTTCCTGGGAAGCAACCTCTACGGCCTCGCGTTCGCGGCGACCCCGCCCGCCTCCCCGGCCGAGCAGGCCAATCCGTTCTTCGGCCGAGTCCGGATCGACGCCGGCGCGCAGCTCACGACCTCGTCCCAGGGGCGCGTCGTCCTCCTCGGCGGAGCGGGGACGATCGACGACCCGTCGGTCCTGAACGCGGGCTCGATCGAGTCGCCCGACGGCCAGGTCTTCCTGGCAGCCGGGAGCCAGATCCAGCTGAGCCAGGCCAACCTCACCGCGGTGCGCGGGCTCGCTCCACCGCAGAGTGGAACGTTGCCGTTCACCGCCGGCGACGGCGTGGTGGCGAACACCGGCATCCTCTCGGCCCCGCGCGGGAACATCACGATGGTGGCCGGCACCGCCGAGCAGGACGGGCTCGTCACCGCCACCACCGACGCCCAGGCCAACGGCTCCATCTACGTTGGCGCCGACGGGTTCACGACCCTGTTCGGCCCCGGGAGCGTGACGCAGATCCTGCCGGACACCGACGGGAAGAAGGTCATCGGCGCCGGGACGGACTTCAAGCCCTCGCAGGTCCAGGTCCTCGGGGACCAGATCCAGGTCCTCGACGGCGCCACGATCTATGCCCCGTCGGGCAAGATCTTCCTCCTCGCGACGATGACGCAGACGCCCGGCGCGATCACGGCGATCACGAATCCCGACGGCACGATCGACACGACGAAGCTCGACGGCTCGATCGATCCCACCGTCCTCGACGACACGCGCATCTACATCGCCCCCGGGGCTCGCATCGACGTCTCGGGCCTGCGCGACGTGAGCGCCACGATGGAGCAGAACACGATCCAGGCGGAGCTCCGCGCGAACGAGCTCCGCGACAACCCGGTGCTGCGCGACGGAGCGCTCCGGGGCCGGACGGTCTTCTTCGACCTCCGCCAGGGCAGCAGCCTCGAGAACGGCACGGGCGTCGCGAACCTCGGAGGCTACTACGACGTCGTCCAGCGTGACGTCTCCCAGCTCATGACCGCGGGCGGCTCGATCACGCTGGCCGCGAACCAGGTGATCCAGCGCCAGGGCTCGGTCATCGATCTCTCCGGCGGGAGCGTGCGGTACGCCGACGGGTTCGTCCGGAACAGCGTCCTCATCGACGCGAGCGGGAACCGCGTCTCGATCGACGACGCAGTCGCCGGCGTGAAGTACGTCGGGATCGACGGAGACTACGTGCGGAGCCACCCGCGCTGGGGACAGAGCGAGACCTATGCCTCCGTCCTCGGCCGCGGCGCGAGCCCGCAGCTCGAGGCGGGCTACGTCGAGGGCGCGTCGGCGGGGACGCTGACGCTCCAGACCCAAGACACCCTCTGGTACTCCAACGCCCTCAACCTGAACAACACGCTACATTTCTCGTCGTCCATCCCTCCCCCGCCGAATCCCTCCGCCACGGCCGCCGTCCGCGTGCTCGACGGGAGCATCGTCGCCACCACCGTCGTGGGCCCGAAGCAGCGGGAGACGCCCACGGGCACGACCGATCCGGCGCAGGCGTGGCGCCAGCAGCCGAAGGGCGCGTCCATCGTGCTCGGCGACGCAGGGGACGTCACGTTCTCGAGCGGCGGCGCGCTCCTGCCGGCCACGTTCGGGCCGAACGACAAGGTCGACGCCTCGCTGATGCACAAGGACGTGCTCGACACCCGGTGGTTCGACGGGGCGACGATCCAGAGCCTCACCATCTCGAGCGGGAGCGACCTCCACGGCAGTCCGGACGGCACCGTCCCGGCCGCGTCGAACCGCGCGCCCGGGGGCCACCTGACCGTCGGCGCCGGCGTCGTCGTAAACCTCGGCGACGGAGGGTCGTTCACCTTCTCCGGCAAGTCGGCCGAGATCGACGGGACCATCTTGGCGCCCGGCGGCAGCGTGGGCATCGGCACGCTGCTCACGGGCGCCGCCGGGGACGCCGCAGCGACCACGCTCCACGTGGGCGCGACCGGCGTCATCGATGTCGCCGGACGGCTCACGAACGACGCGCTCTCCGGCGCCGGCCCGATGCGGGCGCTCAACGGCGGCACGGTCTCGCTGACCGGCGCGACGATCACCCTCGAGCGCGACTCGGTCATCGATGTGTCCGGCGGCGCGCGCCTCGACGCGACGGGGACCAAGCTCACCGCCGGCAGCGGCGGGAAGATCGCCCTCGACGTAGCGGAGTTCCCGGTTCCCTCCACGTCGAATACAGTCTGGTATGCGGGCCAGCTCAACCCCGCGGGACATCTGTTCGGATACTCGCTCTCCACGGGCGGGACCCTGTCGATCAAGACCGGGAACGACGTCGCGATCTCCGGCGACGGCCAGAGCCCGTTCAGCCCGGCGCTCTTCGGCGCCGGCGGCTTCTCGCACTACACGATCGCGGCGCAGGACCTCACCGTGACCGCTGGCGCACAGCTCGCCCCATCGGTCCAGAGCTTCGTCAAGCCGGTGAACGCCGGCGAGCTGCCCACCGGCACGCGGCTCCTCGCGGTCTCGCCCCACGAGGTCGTGACGGACGCGAGCGGCTTCGGGAATCCGATCACGATCGATCTCGCCGCAAACGCGAACCTCTCCGTGGAGGGAGGCGCCACGATCCGCACGAGCCCAGGCTCGACCGTGAACCTCACCGCGCAGAACGCGCTGAGCTTCGACGGGACGATCCAGGCGCCCGGCGGGACGATCTCGCTCGCGTCGACGACGAGCCAGGGCGGCACGCCCGGCACGACTGGGATCACGCTCGGGCCGGACGCCCAGCTCCTCGCGCCGGGCACCCAGCGGAGCCAGTACGTGAAGGACCTCGTCGTGCGCAGCGTGCTCGCGGGCGGCAGCGTCTCGATCTCCTCGGGGACGGACGTCGAGATCGATCCCAAGGCCGTGGTCGACGTCTCCGGGATCGCCGGTACGTCGGACCTGCAGTCGGGCGCCGGGAGCCGGTACGTCGCGCAGGCCATCGCGGGCAGCGCAGGATCGGTGACGATCCACGCCGCCACCGGCACCGTCGCGGGCGACCTTCGGATGGCGCCCGGCGCCGAGACGGGTCAGGGCGGCGCGCTCGCGATCGCCGCGGCGCAGCCGATGGTCGTGACCCAGCGGGCGGGCGGCCCGAGCAACGCCGTCGCGCTCACGGTGGTGGCGGACTCCGTCAACGCCTCCGGCGCGGACGACGTCACCCTGAAGGCGGGCGACATCAACGTCGGCTCGGTCGACAACGCGCACGCGATCCTGTTCGACGGCAACGTCACGCTCGCGTCGCGCCGCTCCATCACGCTCGTCGCGCCGGTGCTCGGGACGACCGTGGCCACGCTGCCGGGCTCGCAGGCACAGCTCACGTCGGGGTACGTCGCGCTGGTCGGCGAGGGCAACAGCGTCGCGGACCTCGGGGTCGACGCGAGCAACCTCCGCGGCGAGCTGACCGTGAAGGCCGACCTCATCGACGTGGCGAAGACGGTGTTCCTGGGCTGCGCCAGCTCCTCGGGGCTGTGCCCGGGGGCCGGCTTCGCGGCCGCGCACCTCCTCGCGACCGGTGACCTCCGGCTCTCGGACCACGACCCCGCGGGCAGCGATGTGGACGGGGGTAATCTCGGGAAGTACCCGGGCCTGTTCTCGGCGGGCCCGCTCGAGCTCCAGGCGGCGCAAGTGTACGTGGCCCCGCGCGGCCGGAGCGCGACCTCGACCGACTCCGTGCAGCGGCCCGACGCGGACCCAGGCTTCCTCGTCGAGTCCGACGCTCGGATCACGATCGAGCGGCCTCCGGGCGCGACCGGACTGCCGGCCCTGCCGCTCTCCTTCGGCGAGCGGCTCACGTTCCAGTCGCCGGACATCGAGCAGGGAGGCGTCGTCCGCGCGCCCCTCGGCCAGATCCGGTTCGAGGCCGTGGACTCGAGCGGCAGTGCGAGCGGGTCGGTGACGCTCCTCCCCGGCAGCGTGACGTCCGTCGCGGTGCCGCAGGACACGGTCGTCCCGTTCGGCACGGTCCAGGCCGGCGGCGTCTTCCTCGGCTATGGCGCCGGCGCGGCGCCCACGAAGACGGTCCGCATCGACGCGGCGAAGGTGACGGTCGCGCCGGGCGCGGTGATCGACGTCTCCGGGGGCGGCGACCTGCTCGGCTACGCGCAGATCCCGGGAAACGGCGGCTCGTACGACGTGCTCGACTTCGGTCGGAACGCGAACGGCCAGATCGTCAGCGCGCCCGGTGTCGGCCCCCTCGCCGCGCCGAGCCTGGGAAAGAACACGGCGGCGCCATTCGCCGTGCTGCCCGGGTGGGGAACCGCGGCGGCTCCGATCGGCCCGGTGAAGAACCTCACCGACCCGCGGCTCCAGGTGGGAGATCAGGTCTGGCTCCAGGGTGTGCCGGGTCTCCCGAGCGGCTACTACACCCTGCTCCCGGCGCACTATGCGCTCCTCGGCGGCTTCCTCGTGCAGCCCCTCGGCGGCTCGTTCGCGTCCTTGCCGGCGAGCTTCACGCGCCCGGACGGCGCCGTGGTCACGGGCGGCCGGCTCACGCACGAGGCGCTCGCGAACCCGGCCGATCTCTCGGAGGGCCACGTCCGGATCGACGCCCCGGGCTACACGCGGTTCGCCGTGATGTCCCCGAGCGTCTTCGGCCAGTACAGCCAGATCGTCGCCTACTCGTTCGACGACTACGCCCGCAAGCTCGCGGCGAACGCCGGCGTGCCCGTGCGCACGCCGTGGGACGCCGGGAGCCTGGTGCTCGCGGCGAGCGACGAGCTCACGCTCCAGGGGACGGGGCGCTTCGGCGCGCCGAACGGCGGGCTCCTCGGCGACCTCGACATCGCCGCGCCGAAGATCGCGGTCGTCAACCCGAGCACCGCCTCGTCCTGGGCCGGCTACCTCACGCTCGACTCGCAGTCGCTGAGCGCGTTTGGCGCCGGGAGCGTGCTCCTCGGGGGCACGCGCTCGACCTCGTCCGATCCGACGCGGCCCGGGACCCTCGTCACGGTGACCGCGTCGAACGTCGTCGTGGACGTGGGCCAGCAGGGCTGGACCGGACCCGAGATCCTCCTCGCGGCGCGCGACGTCGCGATCAAGGACGGGTCCGTCCTGCAGGCCGCCGGCGCGATCGCGAACGACCCGAGCTCGCTCCTCCTCTCCGGCGACGGCGCCCTCGTCCGGCTCTCGACGGGCGACCGTGTGGGGATCGTCCGGAGCGGCTCGAGCGGGACGGCAGGCACGCTGAGCGTCGGCGGCGCGAGCCTCTCGGCGACGGGGTCGCTCGCCTTCGAGGGGAGCCAGACGGTCGCGCTCGCGCCGTCGGTGTCGCTCTCGGCGCCGAAGCTCGACCTCGCGTCCGACCAGGTGTCCCTGGGCGACGCGCCCGCGGGTGTCGCCGGGACCGTGCTACCCAGCGCGCTCATCACCCAGCTCGCCGGCCAGTCGGATCTGCTCATCCGCGGCCAGCAAGGGATCCACGTCTACGGCACCCTGAGCCTCGGTGGCTCGTCGGTGCCTGGGATCACCTTCGACACCCCCCTCCTCGAGGGCGAGGGCGGCGCGTCGGCCAGCCTCGACGTGGGCACGCTTACGCTCCGCAACAGCGGCTCGACCGTGGCAACGGGGATGAGCGGGACCGGCACGCTCCAGGTGACGGCCGACACTCTGCTCCTCGGTCCGGGGCAGGTGCAGATCGCGGGCTTCTCTGCGGTCACCGGCACCGTCGGATCGATCGAGGTCACGGACCAGGCCGCGAACGGCGCCCGCCCCGAGAGCAAGCTCGCGGTGGCGGGGAGCCTCTCCCTCGCGACGAACGAGATCTGGGCGGCCGCCGGCTCGAGCTACACGGTCGACGTCTCCGGGTCCGCCACCCTCGCGCACGGCCCCGGGACCGCAGCCGCGGTGAGCGCGCTCGGCGGGCGGCTCGTGCTCGCGGGCGCGAACGGGGTCGCCGTCGACACCACGGTCGCGCTCCCCGGCGGCAGCTTCACGGCCAGCTCGAGCAACGGCGACGTGCGGCTGCTCCCGAACGCGGCCATCGACGTGAGCGGCCGCGCGGTTGACTTCGACGGCCAGCCGAGGTTCGCGCCCGGCGGAACGGTGCGCCTCGCCTCGTCCTCCGGCGCGGTCGACGTCGCGAGCGGGGCGTCCATCGACGTGTCCGGCTCGAGCCAGGGCGGCAACGCGGGCGGAATCCAGCTCTCCGCCGGTACGGCGATCACGATCGAGGGCAACGTCAGCGGCTCCGCGATGATGGGGTTCCAGGGCGGCTCGTTCTCCGCGCAGGCCGCCCAGGTCGGCTCGGGGCCCGCGCTCGACCTCGCGGCGATCGACGCCAGGCTCGACGCGACGAAGAGCGGGTTCGCGACGTCCTTCGACCGCTCGCGCACGTTCGAAGTGACGGCGCAGGACATCGCGCTCGGCGCGGGCGACCGCATCGTCGCGCACGAGGTGGTGCTGCGCTCCGAGAACGGAAAGGTCACGGTCGACGGCACCGTCGACGCATCGGGCAACTCCGCGCAGCCGGACGGCGGGAGGATCGAGGTCACCGGCGCAAGCGTCGAGGTCACCGGCTCGCTCGACGCGCACGCGTACGCGGGGAACCTCCCCGCCGACGCGTTCGCCCCCTCTAGCGGCACGATCCTGCTCTCCGCGACCGGCGGGACCCTCGACGTCTCGTCGAGCGCTCGCATCGACCTCTCCGGAGGCAGGACCCCCGGCGCCGGACCGCTCCTCCCGGGCGGCGCGCTCGTCCTCCGGGCGCCGCGCGCCGGCAACGACGTCGCGATCGACATGGCGGGCGCGGTGAGCGGCGCGCGCGAGGTCCTCGTCCAGGGCGTCGACACCTACGACGTGGGCGCCACGCTGGACACCGCGACGTCCCAGCCGATGATCGCCGCGTCGACGGCGTGGCTCGCGAACGCGAGCGCGATCGCCTACCGCCTTGCGTCGGCCGACCTGACGCTGAACAACCTCCAGATCGGCGCCGGGATCCAGGTCCGTGCGACCGGCGACCTCACCGTCGCGAACGACATCCACCTGGGCGGCGCGCTCGGCTCCGGGTTCATCGGCATCCGCGCCGGCGGGAACCTGGCCATCGCCGCGAACCTCAGCGACGGGTTCGACGACGCGGGGGCGCTCGCGGCAGGGAAGACCGTGCGGCAGGCGGCGCTCCTCTCCGGACCGTCCTCGAGCTACACCCTCGAGGCGGGCGGGAACCTCACGGTCGCGTCGAACGCGACCGTCCGCACCGGGACCGGGTCGATCTCGCTCCGCGCGGGGTCGGACGTGACGCTCGCCGACGCCACCGCAGCGATCTACACCGCGGGGCGCAAGACGGCTCCTGCGGCCGGGTTCCTCGGCGCGCCCGCCGGCGCCGTGCTCGGGGAGTTCCCGACCGATGGCGGGGACATCGAGATCCGGGCCGGTCACGACGTCGTCGCGCCCGTCCCGACCGAGACGACCTCGGCGTGGCTCTTCCGCTACGGCGCGACGAACTGGGGGTCGAAGAGCGCAAGCGGCGACACCACGACCGCGACCGTCGCCCAGCAGACGAGCTGGTCCGTCGTCTTCCCGAACTTCCAGCAGGGCGTCGGCGCGCTCGGTGGCGGCGACGTGCGGGTGAGCGCGGGGAACGACGTGAAGCAGCTCGCGGTCGCGATCCCAACCACCGGCCAGCTCGCGACGCCGGTGGGCGGGCACGCGAGCGCCGCGGACCTGGTGGTGCAGGGCGGCGGTGATCTCGATCTCACGGCCGGCCGCGACATCCTGGGCGGCTTGTTCGTGCTCGGACGCGGTCATGCCGACCTGCGCGCGGGACGCAACGTCGCGGCCGGGGCCCCGGCGGCGCTCCGCGTCGGCTACGTGAGCGCACAGCGCGGGAACCCGACGCCGGTCGGGATCCTCATCGGCCTCGCGGACGCGACGGCCACGGTGACTGCGGGTTCGAACGTGTACTTCGAGGGGGCGTTCGATCCGATGCGGCAGGGACAGATCCTGCAGAACCTCGTCGGGCAGAGCGGCTCCGCGTTCTGGGGCTACTCCGACCGGACCGCACTCGACGTCACCGCCCTGGGCGGCTCGCTCCGGTACGAGAACGACCCGTGGGCCTCGACCGATCTCAGTCTCTCGAATCCGGCGACCGCGTACCAGGTCGCGATGCAGGGTGGTGGTTCGGACACGCTGAGCGATTCGTTCTCCCGCGCGCCGCCCACGCTCCGGCTCGCGTCCTTCTCGTCCACCCTCACCATCGAGGATCACTTCCAGAGCTCGAGCACCCTCACGCTGGCGTCGGCGCCGCGCGGCACGCTGGAGCTCCTCGCGAGCGGCGACGTCTGGATCGCTCGCAACATCGCCGAGGACGACAGAGGGGCGCTGTACCAGCGGGGCGCCCTCGACCCGTTCGCGATTCAGCGCCTGCCCGGCGGCGACACCGTGCAGATGGGCGTCATCGACAACGTCGCCTCGAACACCCAGCGTGGGGCGGTGCCGGTCCACCTGGGCGACCCGGAGCCCGCCCGCGTCTACTCGCTCGACGGTTCGGTGTGCCTGGCGGGGAACACGCAGGCCTGCGTGCCGGGGCTACACCCATTGATCCCAGCCGCCGTGTACCTGGCGCTACCGAAGCCGATCGAGGTCATCGCCGGGCAGGACATCGTGCGCGGGTACATCCAGCCGCAGAACAACTCGGCCCAGGACGTGTCGTCGCTCGTGGCCGGACGCGACGTGTACGAGCCGATCGTCGAGATCTCGGGGCCGGGCACGCTCGTCCTGCAGGCCGGCCGCAACGTCGTCTTCGGACAGGAGGGCACGCAGCCGTCGTCCCAGAGCCTCGGCGGCGCCGTGTACAGCCTTGGAAACGTGGCTGAGAAACCCCTGCCCGATCTGGGTGGGACGGATTTCAACCGGAACGGCCTCGTCGTCAATTCAGCACTCCCCGCCGGGAAGGCCGCGAACGTCGTCATCACGGCCGGCGCGGCCCCCACCGCGCAGGCCGACGCGAACGCCACGGCGTTCGCCGCCGCCTACCTCGATCCTTCGAACTCGGCCCAGCGCGCGGTGCACGACTACCTCCCGTCGCTCCGCAGCTACATGGCCGGCCTCGACGCGAACTACGGGAACCTCTCGGACGCGGACCTCGTGGCGGCGTTCGCGGCGCTCCCGCTCGTGCGACGCCAGATCTTCCTCGACCAGGTCTACTTCACCGAGCTGAAGGAGACCGGCATCGACTACAACGACCCGAAGAGCCCACGGTTCCAGAGCTACGATCGCGGGTTCCGCGCGGTGAACCTGCTCTTCCCGCAGGACGCGGCCCATCCGCTCGCCGGCGACGTCATCCTGAGCGGGAAGTCGGTGCAGACCCGGGCCGACGCGGACATCACGATCCTCGCGCCGCACGGCGGGGTCCAGGTCGGGGCCGCCATCGTGCCCTCCTTCTTCAACGAGGGCGCATACGGCGGCGTGCTGACCCGCCGCGGCGGCGACATCCGGATCATGGCCGATCAGGACATCGCCCTCTACACCTCGCGCGTCTTCACGCTCCAGGGCGGCGACATCACGATGTGGAGCTCGAACGGCGGCGTCAGCGCCGGCTCGGGCTCGAAGACGTCGGTCTTCCAGAAGCCGCTCGCCTACACGATGACGAGCGAGGCCGGCGTCGACGTCGACGCCTTCGGCCTCGCGACCGGCGCAGGCATCGGCGTGCTCGACGCGCTCGACGACGCGGGGGACCGGCCGCCGAGCCGGCTCGACATCATCGCGCCGCACGGTGAGGTGAACGCCGGCGACGCGGGCATCCGCGTGGTCGGGAACATCAACATCGCCGCGCACGTGGTCGTGGGCGTCGAGAACATTCAGGTCTCCGGCGTCGCGGTGGGCGTGCCCAAGGTGGACGCCCCCAACCTCGGCGCGCTCACCACCGCCTCGCAGGTCGCGCAGGCCGCGGCGAAGCAGGGGGTCGGCCCGGAGGCGCAGCCCAGCACCGCGCTCGCAGACCTGCCGTCCGTCATCACGGTCGAGGTCGCCGGGTACGAGACCACGGATCCGTCGGCCGCCGAGGACCCGAAGAAGAAGCGCGGAGCCAAGTAGCCGTCCCTGAACGTCCCGATCCGCGCCTCCAAGCACGGCTCGCCGCTCCAGGCGGCGAGCCGGATCACGGAGCGCGAGCGAGAAAATCCATCGCCCTGTCACCCCACTGTCACCGGCAGTCGGATACCGTCCCACTCCCGCCGAAGCCGCTTCACATTCGAAACGCGATCGTGACCCGCCTCGACACGTCCATCCGACGGCCGCCATCGGCCTGTACTCGCACTGGCTGCCTGCCAGCGCGGCGTGCGTGGTGGATCGCCATCGCGATCGCCTCGACGGCGCCGCTCGCGTCCGCGATCGCTGCGGACGACGGGGGCGGCACGCCCGCGCCGCGGCGCGCGATCGACATCAACGAGTACCGCGTTGAGGGAGCGGACCACCTGTCGCAGGTGGAGGTGGAGACCGCGCTGGCCCCGTTCATGGGGCCCGGCCGCGACCTGGAGGACGTGGAGAAGGCCCGCCTCGCGCTCGAGAAGGCTTACTCCGACAAGGGTTACCAGGCGGTCACCGTCGCGATCCCGCCGCAGAAGGTGCGCGATGGGATCGTCACGTTGAAGGTCACCGAGGGGACCGTGGGGCGGCTCCGGGTGCGGGGCTCGAGCTGGTACTCGCTCTCGGAGATCAAGCGCGAGGCGCCCTCGCTGGCCGAGGGCACGGTGCCGAACTTCAACGACATCGTCCGCGACATCGTCGTCCTGAACCAGCTCCCCGATCGCCGGGTCACCCCGGCGCTCCGGGCCGGCGCGCTCCCCAACACGATCGACGTGGACCTGAACGTCACCGATCGCTCGCCGGTCCACGCGTCGCTCGACGTGAACAACCGCTACAGCGCCGGGACGACGCCCACGCGCCTCAACGGATCGCTCCGGTACGAGAACCTCTGGCAGCAGGGCCACTCGCTGAGCTTCGGGTTCCAGACCGCCCCGGCCCGGTTCTCGGACGCGAAGGTCTTCTCGCTCACCTATCTGGCGCGGTTCCTCGACGTCCCCTGGCTGACGGCGTCCGTGAACGGTGTGCTCCAGAACAGCGACATCTCGACGCTGGGAGCCGACGCGGTGCAGGGGCGCGGGCGGACGGCCGGCGCGCGGCTCGGCTTCACGCTGCCGGGCCCCTCCATGCTGTTCCACAACCTCAGCGCGGGACTCGACTTCAAGTACTACGGCAAGGACATCCCGAACGATCCCTTGGGCATGCCCGTCCACTACGTCCCGCTCTAGGCGCAGTACGTCGCGAGCTGGGCGGGAGACTCCTCGCAGACGCAGGCGAGCGCGACGGTCCTCTTCAACCTGCGCGGCCTGAGCAGCAGCGACGCAGCGTTCGACTCGAAGCGCTACAACGCGACCGGCAGCTTCGTCACGACCCGGGTCGAGGCGTCCCGCACGGAGGAGCTGAGGGGCCAGTTCCAGCTGTTCGCGCGCGCGCTCGGGTTCTTCTCTCCCGGTCCGCTGATCCCATCCGAGCAGCAGACGCTCGGCGGCGCGGAGTCCGTCCGCGGGTACCTCGAGGCGCAGGCGGCCGGGGATCGGGTCGCGCTCGGCGCGTTCGAGGCCCGCAGCCCATCGCTCTTCCGTTGGCTCGGCGGCGGGTCCGGGTCGTGGCTCCAGGAGTGGCGCTTCCACGTGTTCGCCGAGGGCGGTCGCGTCGCGCTGCGCGATCCGCTCCCGGAGCAGCAGTCCCTGTTCTACCTCGCGAGCACCGGAGGCGGGACGCGCGTGCAGCTCGGGATGTTCCACGGCGAGCTCGACGTCGGGGTCCCGCTCCGATCGGTGGGCTCCATCGAGCGGTACAAGCCCCGGTTCCATTTCCGGCTCGGCGGCGAGTTCTAAGG
>Ga0318493_10000289_pt1 | contig 14088 bp, 14 predicted proteins | sample GRESIP108b1f23_FD_203294 | JGI IMG/M metagenome (GOLD analysis project Ga0318493, IMG submission 203294) | Tropical soil microbial communities from Luquillo Experimental Forest, Puerto Rico - GRE.SIPMG.108b1f23 | ecosystem: Environmental > Terrestrial > Soil > Tropical forest > Bulk soil...
GTACCAGGTCGCGCGGCATGCCGCCGGGGACGGGCAGGATCCCGAGGACCTGGTGCAGGAAACCTACCTGCGGGCCTACGAAGCGTTCAGTTCCTGGCGGGGCCAGAACATGCGGGCATGGCTGGCGGCAATCTGCCTGAACGCCGCCAGGTCGCAGGCGCGCCGACGGCGGCGCCGGCCGTGGGAGGCGTCCTTCGGGGTTCCGCTGGACGCGTTTCCGGTGGCCGACGCCGCGGGAAGGCATGCCGATGACGTGGCCGACGTGGTGATTGCGGGCCTGGACGCGCAGGCGGTGGCCCGCTGCCTGGCGCTGTTGCCGGAGCCGCAGCGGGTGTGCATCGTGCTGATGGATGTGGCCGGGTACACGGCCCGGGAGGCGGCGGAGGCGCTGGGCTGTCCCCGCGGCACGGTGCTGGCCCGGGTGCACCGGGGCCGACGCAGGCTGGCCCGGTTGCTCACCGAGGCGGGGGTAAGTTATGGACGGCCATGACACCGGCCACCGGCTGCTGGCAGCATTCCTGGCCGGCGACCTGAACTCAGCGGATGCCAGATTGTGGGATGAACACCTGCTGGCATGCGAGCACTGCTGGCAGGCGGTGCGCGAGGACCGGGCCGGCCGCCAGGCCGCGCAGCTGCTGCGCCAGCCTCCCCCGGCGGGGCTGGCCGACCGGGTCGGGTTCGCCGTAGAACTTGCGGCCGCGGGCACCGTCGCGCAGCAGCGACACTGTCACGGGATGAGGCTGCGCTGGCGGTGGCTCGCGGCCGCCGGGGCCGTTGCCGCCACCGTGGCGGTCACCGTTTCGGTGCTGGTGCCGGGCGGGCGCGAGACCGGGACTATGCCTGCCGCAGTGGCCGCCGTTGCCCGCTACGCCCAGGAACTCCCGCCCGCGCAGCAGCCTGCGCCTGGCCCGGGAGGGCCGGGTGCGCCGGTGGAAGTGGGCAGCCCGGTGACGGTGGCCGCAGGCGGGCAGCAAATGGTGCTGCGGGTGTTGTGGCTGGGCGACGTGGAGGCGGTGGTCGCTGTCTCCGCCCAGCCCTTCGCCATGCCCGCCCGTGCCCACGGCGCTGCCGGCCCGGGCATGGCGTGGATCGCCCGGCTGGGAAGCCTCGGCCTGTACTGCCGCAACGGCCATGCCTCAGAACTGGTAGCGGCACGGGTCCCGGAAGCCCAGCTCGCGGCGCTGGCCGCCCGGCTGCCGCCGGCCTGAGCACGCCACCCCCCGCTGGCGTGCACCGGGCGGTGCCGCCAGCTATGCACGGTGCGGCTGGCACAGCCGGTCAATGCACGCAATCACCTGCCCGCTCATGGCGTCTATAGCCAGCATCCGCCGGATCCGCCCAGGCGGTGCCTGGCGTGCATGCCAGGCACATGAGAAGCAGAGGTGAGCTAGATGAGCGATGCGGTTCTCACCCGCCCGAAAACTATCGAGGTGCCGCGGCTGGCCGGGTACGGCGCGCTGGCGGGACTGGCGGGCGGCATCGGCATGGCCCTGTGGCAGATGATCGACTCCGTCGCCACCAGCAACGGGTTCTGGACACCGCTGAACCTGTGCATGGCCTCGTTCGTCTGGCGCGGGCAGGCAGCCATGATCGAGCAGGACATGATGATGCACCCGGGCATGAGCATGAACATGCCCGTGGCTGCGGGTCACCTGGCCGTCGGGATGATCTTGCACCTGGCCTTCTCCGTGCTGGTCGGGATCGTGTTCATCGCGGTCCTGTTCGTCCTGCGCCGCGCCGGGCTGGGCGTGCTGCGCACCGCACCCGGCTACGCGGCCGCATCGGTGGCGGGGGCGGCGCTGCTGTACGTGGTGATGATCTACCTGGTGCTGCCGTGGGCGAACCCGCTGATGTGTCATATGACCCCGCGCGGGCCGTTCTTCATCGGCCACCTGATCTACGGGCTGATCTTCGGCCTGGTCGCCTACCCGCTGGCCCGCCGTGCCGCACCCTCGGGCACATGAGCTAGCCACGCCTGACATGAGTCGTCAGCCCGGGCCGGTCAGGTCGCGGGCTCGCTCGGCCCACAGTTGCTGGGCTTTCTCGAACTCCGCCACCGCACGCGGGCCGTTGCGCAGCAGGTGCTGCATGAACCGCTTACGGTCGGGGTAGCGGAACTCAGCCTGCTGCGTCTCATACATCACGGGCAAGGTCCCGGCCGGGTGCTCGGCCCGGCCGGCCAGGAACCGGTCCAGGAAGGCTTCCACATTCGCGGCGCCGGTCCAGTTGGCCTTGTAGACGACCCGGCCGCCCCGGTCGATCACCCAGGTCATGTTCGGCATCAGCCCGTAGGCGCGGTGCACCGTGCCGTCCAGGTCGTCCACCAGGATGTCCCGGCCGATCCCGGCCTCCTCGGCCAGCAGCCTGGCGCAGGCCAGCTTGCGCTCGAAACTGTCGTGGTAAAGAACGTTCTCGCCCGGGTGCGCCTCCCTGGTGTAGATGAACACCCACGCGGCCTCGGGGTGGCGGGCAGCCGCGGCATCAAGCAGAGGACCCTCCGCTGAGCAGTACGGTCAAGTGAACGAGCCGAACTCCATCACTAGCGGCCTGGACCGCCACAGGTCCGATAGCCTGACACCCGCCCCGTCGCCCAGCCGCGGCAACGTGAAATCCGGCGCCCGTTGCCCCGCCCAGGGCGAGGCCCTGAACGCGTCCTCATCCGCCCTGTCACCCCCAGCGGCAACATACTCGTCGAAACGGGGATAGTTGTACGCGGCCGTGCTTTCGCGGTATTCCTCACCCATTGCGCTCCTCCGCTCGCCGGGCGCGGCCCGCGGCCGGGCCAGCCTCCATCGTCTCACCGCCCGGGCCTGGGGCCCAGGAGCGTCCCGCGGCCCTCGCCTGGACGGGCCGCCGGTGCGGAAGAAGGCGGCGAGCCCGGTGAAGAAGCACTCGATGTCATCAAGGTGAGCGCCGGGGCGTTCGATGGGCGCCGCCGGTCATGGCTGCTACTTCCCGACCTGTGCCGGGCGGGCAGCCCGTTCCCCGTATCCGGCGAAGAACTGGGCCGCCGTCTGCTGAATACCCAATGACCATGCCGGGTAGACGTGGGTGGTCTGGGCGAGCCGGCCGGTGAACATCCCGGTCCGCATCGCCAGCGCGATCTCCCCGATCATGTCCCCGGCCCGGGCCGCGACGATCGTGGCGCCCAGGACCCGGCCGCCGCCGATGCTGCCGGTGAGACGGCGGGAGCCGGCGATGATCTTGATGAAGCCCGCGGTCCGCCCGGCGGTGACCGCTCGGTCCACTTCCCCCACCGGCAGATACGCCACCCGCGCGCCAGGGACGTGCGCGGCGGCCTGCTCCTCGGTCAGGCCCGCCTGGGCGACCTCGGGGTCGGTGAACACCGCCCAGGGGATCCTCGCCGGGCTGAACCGTTCCGGCGGCCGGCGTTTGCGGAGGGCGTTGCGAGCCGCGATCCGGCCCATCGCATAGGCGGCGTGGGTGAACGGCATCAGCCCGGTCACGTCCCCGGCCGCATAGACGCCGCGTGCGGTGGTGGCGAGGGTGCGGTCGACGACGAGGGCGCCACGGCCGTCCAGGCGGATGCCGGCACTGGCCAGGCCCAGGTCAGGGGTATTCGGGGTGCGCCCAGCGGCGACGAGCAGCTTCGCGGCCGCCACCTCCGCCGAGTCATGGAGCCGGAGGAGACAGCCGCTTCCGTTCGGAATGCTGCTGATTGTTTCCACCGCGGAACCTGTGCGCACCGTGATTCCTTCCGCGGCGAAAACCTGGCTGAGGACCTCGGCGACGGCGGGTTCGGCTGCCGGCAGCAGCCGGGGCGCGGCCTCGATCAGCGTGACCTGGCTGCCGAGACGGGCGAACGCCTGGGCCAGCTCGCAGCCGACAGCGCCGGCGCCGAGGATGGCCAGGCTGGCCGGGAGGCAGGTCAGGTCGAAGACGTTCTCGTTTGTCAGGTACGGTACCCCGGCAAGCCCGGAGACCGGGGGGACGGCGGGCCGGGAGCCGGTGGCCACGACGAAGCCCCGTGCCCGCAGCACGCTGCCGTCCACGGTGATCTCCCGGGGCGAGCGAAAGGCAGCGCGGCCCCGGAGGACCTCGATTCCGCGGCGGCTGAGCACCGCAGGCGTCTCGGTGGCGGCGATGGTGGCCACCGCCCTGCGCACCTCGGCGGTCGCCTCGGTGAAGGCCGCGCCGCGCGCCGCGGCCTCGATGAGTGTCTTGGACGGTACGCAGCCGGTGAACGTGCACTCACCGCCGATCTCCCCCTCGGCCACCAGCAGCGTGCGCGCCCGCGCCGCGGCCCCGGCCTGGGCGGCGGCCAGCCCGGCGGCACCGCCGCCGATCACGATCAGGTCATAGTCGCGGTCCACAGGCTCAGCATGCCCGCCGCCCGGTGCTGTCAGGCCGGCTTTGTCGGCTCGCTGACATGATGAGGTACCTGCCGGGTGCACCTGCCTGGCTTACCTCGCGAGCCGAGTGAGCCTGCTTGCGTCGAGGATGTCGATGGTGGAGTAGCTGATGCTGATCAGCCCGTCGCGCTCGAGGTCCTTGAGCACCTTGTTCAGCGAGGGGCGCTGCACGCCGAGCATCGCCGCCAGGGTGCGCTGCGGCAACGCGACCCGGCCGTCGTCGGCTTCCTCGGCAAGCAGCCGGGCGGCCTGGGCGGTCAGCGACCCGCCGAGCAGGCCGAGCACCCGAGCCTGGCTGGCGGCAAGCCGCTGCGCCACGCTCGACAGCCAGCGGCGGGCGACCGGCAGCCGGGTCGCCAGCAGCTTCTCGAAGTCATCGCTGCCCAGGTACAGGCAGCGGGCATCGGTGAGCGCGCGCCCGGTATAGGGCATCGGCATGGCGAGCAGCAGCGGGATGTCGCCGTCCACGTCACCGGTCCGCAGCAGGTGCACCACGGCGCGGCGGGGACCGGAGCCAACTGACAGCTCGATCCGGCCCGCACGGACGATCCACACCCCCGCCGCGGGATCGCCGGCCCGGAACACGACCTGTCCCGGGGTCAGCTCGCGGACCCGCAGCATGCCGGCCAGCGCGGTGACGTCATCCGGCCGCAGCGGCGCCGCCTCGCCGCGGCCGACGCAGCGGGCCACCCAGGCGGCCTGCCTGATCCGCGCGTCCTCCTCGGCCCGATGCGCGGGCAGCAGCCTGGCAACAGCCTCCGCACCGGGAACCCGCGACACACTCATGTCACCATCGTGTCACCGCGCTGACACTCCCGTCCGCGCGGCACAAACGTCCGCGTTTACTCCCGCAGGCAATCCGATCACCGACTGACGGCGAGCGCCACGTCGATCTCATCCAGGGAAAAGGTGGTCTGTGCAGTCATGGGCGGATGCTCCCTTGATCGCTGCTGTCGGGGGCTGGCCTGCGGGTTTTCTGGCGGGCTCCGTTGCACGCTACGCTAAAGCTTCCAGTCCGCTGGAAGGTCAAGGGGTGCGGTATGCAGATCGGCGAGGTGGCGAGCCGGTCCGGGGTGCCGGCCAAGACGATCCGGTTCTGGGAGGACCAGCACCTGCTGCCTGCCCCGGCCCGGACCCCGGCCGGGTACCGGGACTACGACCCGGGCGTCCTGGAGCGGCTGGCGTTCATCCGGCACGCCCAGGCCGCCGGGCTCACCCTGGATGCCATCCGCCAGGTCCTGGACATCCGCGATGGCGGCCAGCCGCCGTGCGTCCACGTCGCCGATCTGATCGCCCGGCGGTTGGGCGAGGTGGAGGCCCGGCTGGCCGAGCTGACCCGCGCCCGCGACCAGCTGGCGGCACTCAGCAGGCGGGCAGCGGCGCAAGACCCCGCCGACTGCCGCGGCTACTGCTCGATCATTGCCGGCTGACGCGCCGGCATGCGCCCTTGACCTTCCAGCGAAGGGGAAGGTTTAGCCTGGGGCCAGACCCGGGTGAGGACCGGAGTTCAGACCCGGATGTCCAAAGTGGAGCCTGATTCATGGACCTGACGCTGCTGACCGTCCCGGACTGCCCGCACGCTGCCGCGTTCGAGGAGCGGCTCGCGGCCGCGCTGGCCGGCCGGCTGTCCGCCAGACGCCGGGCCGGGAATGGAGATCATCATGCCGACCGTGATCGGGCGCGACGAACTGCGGGAGCTGACCGGCCAGCAAGCCAAGCTGGTTGAGGTCCTGCCCGCAGACGACTATGCCTGGGCGCACCTGCCGGGCGCGGTCAGCATCCCGCTCAAGGAGCTGGACGCCAGGACCGGCCAGCTGGACCGGTCCCGGCCGGTCATCGTGTACTGCCACGACTGGTATTGAGACATGAGCCCGCGGGCCGCGTGGCGGCTCGAAGAGACCGGGTTCGGCCCGGTGTATGACTACGCCGCGGGCAAGGCCGACTGGCTCGCCGCTGACCTGCCATTCGACGGGACCGCCCGGCTGGCGGGACCGTTCACCCGCCGCAGCGTGGGCACCGTCACCGAAGCCACCCTGGCCGCCGAGGCCCTGCGCCTGCTCGACACCCAGGGTTTCGGGCCGGTGCTGGTCCTCAACCAGGCCGGGGTAGTCATGGGCGCCGCCTTCCGCGACGCCTTGGCATCGGCCTCCAGGGAGGCCGGGGTGGGAGCGGTGATGCGATCCGGCGTGTCCACGGTGCGGCCCAGCGAGGACGCCGCGGCGCTGGCCCAGCGGATGAGCCGCGCCGGGGTGACCCGAGTGGTGGTGACCCGTTCCGACGGCACCCTGGTCGGGCTGTTCTTCGCCGCGGACCTGACCTCCTAGCCCGATAGCCGTCTCCGCCGCGGTCACGGCGGCAGCCAGTACCTGGTGGCCTGGCGGCGGCGGTGCCTCCGCGTCCAGCCGGCGTCGCTGTACCGCCAGCCCTGCTCCTCAGCCCGGTCGAGATTGGCTTCCAGTTCCTCGATCAGGCACGCGTCCTGCTCGACATGCAGCGCCGCAGCGCGGACCTGGGGGCTCGGATCCTTCTGCAGCCGCTTCACCTCAGCACGGAACCGCTCATACACCAGGAACCCAGCGGCGCACGGGCAGACCCGGTGCAGCGCCTGCACACGCACCTGTTCATCGGCGGAACGAAGCTGTGCGAGCACCGCCTCAGGGTCAGGGCCAGGCCGGCACCCCCGGTGCGTCCCCTTCCCCACAGCGGCCTTATCCCGGCCATCCGCCGGCGGCCGGGACGCGGCAGCATGCCGGTGCTGGCGGCGTACCCGCAGCACGGCCGGGTCCTGGCGCCAGCACTGCAGCCGACTGCACCCGTCGGATCACATGACTCATGGCCGACATCGTCACCCTGGCATTACCCCCGCGCAACACTATTTCCAACCCGCGCCATCCGGCGATGGAGGTCGCTGACCCGCATCATCAAGGGCCATATCCCGAACGGACGGTGGCTTTACCGCGGCCGCCAGCCGGTTTCCGGCCGGTTCACGCCGATGCCGCGGCGTGCTCGCGCACGTATTGAAGAACTGCGCGCTCAGATCGTCGTAACGCGGCCCCGTGGCCGGGTCTTGCCCCAGGAGGGAGACCTCGTCCATTTCGCTCCTCAAGCACGCCGTTCCTATCGACCGGCTGCAGGCCTAGTGGCCGCTGGTGTTGAGGACCAGCGCAACGGCAAGCAGTCCGGCGGTGCTAACGGCCCACAGCAACACCATGGCTTGCTGCAGGCCAAGGCGCCGGTATAGACGGCGCGCTTGCGGGGAGGCTATGCCCCGGCGCGGGTGCGACCGGGCGCGGCGCGGACGGTGGGCAGCCGACCGCCCGCGCGTTACCCGGATCCTCTCGCCTGCAGGCATCTCCTCGCCTGCGGCCAGCCGGCTGAAGATGTGCAGCATGGAAGCCAGCCTGGGGTCAGAACCAGCCAGGCTGTCCTCAATCCAGCCCAGGGCCTGCATCTCTGTTTCGTTGGGGCTCATCATCATCACGTCCGAGGCTGGGGCATGAGCAATGCCGGCTTTGGATGCACGTCGCTGGTCAGACCGTGCTTGGTGGCTAGTGCCGGTGGGAGGCCGAGATGGGGGTTAGCCGCGGGCTTCTATCAGGCCGATGCGGGTGTTTAGCCGGCGCAGCGGTGCGGGCGCGTACCATGCGGCGCGACCGAGTATCCGCTGGCAGGCCGGCACCAGCACGGCGCGTACGAGCGTCGCGTCGATGATCACTGCGAGCCCCGCGCCGAGGCCGAATAGCTGCAGGAAGCTGACTGTCGAGGTGACGTTGGCGAAGAAGGTCACCGCGATCAGCGCCGCCGCGGTGGTGACGATACGTCCGCTGCGGGTCAGCCCGTCGGTGACTGCGGTGCGGTTGTCGCGGCCCTGGTCGTGCAGTTCTTTGATGCGGCTGAGCACGATGACCTCGTAATCCATGGACAGGCCGAAGGCGATGCAGAACAGCAGCACCAGCATGTTCGTGTCCACCGGCAGCGCGGTGAAGTGCAGCGCCCCGGACAGGTGCCCCTCCTGGAAGATCCACACCAGCAGCCCGGCGGTCGCGGCGAGGGTGACGCCGTTGAGCACGAGGGCGCGTATCGGCTGCACCACGGACCCGGTGAACAGGAATAGCACGATGAACGTGGTGAGCAGGATCAGCAGTCCGGCCAGCGGCAGCCTGGTGCCGATCGCGTGCGTGGTGTCGATCAGCTCGGCGGTCTGGCCGCCGACGTAGACACGGACGCCGTCCGGGTCAGGGAGGTCGCGCACGGTTCGCACCAGGTCCTTCGAGGCATTCGAGCGCGGATCGGCCGCGCTCACGACGGACAGCCGCTGCGCCGTGGGGCGCGCGAGGGTCGGGTCGGCGGAGTTAGGAACGGTCTCCCCCTGCACGAACGTCGCGACGCTGGTCTCGACGCGCGCGACACCGGCCAGGTCGGAGAGGCGGGTCGCGTAAGCGGCCAGCGCGGCGCGGTCGAGCGGGCCGTCGGTGATGACGTTGAGCGCGGTAGCGCTGTTGCCAGTGAAGTCCGCGCGCAGCACGTCGCCCACCGCCCGGCTCTGCGTGGTGGTCGGCAGCACCCGGTCGTCCGGCGTACCGAACTGAATGTGCAGCAACGGCAGCGCGATCAGCACGAGCAGGGCGAGCACCGGGATCGCGATGAGCGCCGGGCGGCGCATGGCCTGCCCGGCGAGCCGTCCCCAGAACGGCGCGGCGGTGGACGGCTCGCGGTTGCGTGCCCACGGCAGCCGGCCAGCGTTCACGCGCCGGCCCAGCACGGCCAGCAGTGCGGGCAGCACCACCACCGCGGCGGCCATCGAGATGATCACTACGCCGATCCCCGCGTAGGCGAACGAGCGCAGGAAGTACATCGGGAAGATCAGCAGCACCGCGAGCGCGGCCACGACCGTCGTGCCGCTGAACACGATCGTGCGCCCGGCCGTCTGAACGCTGCGCATCACCGCCCGCGCCGGCTCCTGCCCGCGCCCGAGCTCCTCCCGGAAGCGGCTGACCATCAGCAGGGAGTAGTCGATGGACAGCGCCAGGCCGAGCGCGGTGGTCAGGTTGATCGAGTAGACCGCCACGTTGGTCACCGAGCCGAGCACGAACAGCTCGGCGAACGTGCCGAGGATCGCGATCACCCCGATCGCCAGGGGCAGTAGCGCGGCCACGACGCTGCCGAACGCGAGCACCAGCAGCACCAAGATGATCGGCACGGCGATCCCCTCGGCGCTGCGCAGGCTCTTGGTGACCTGTTTCAGGATGTCGTTGACGATCGCCGAGCCGCCGCCGACCGTGACGTCGACCAGCCTGCTGTGCGATTGCAAGCTCGCCAGCTCCGATGATGTGAGATCGTGGTCGCTTCTGGTGCTGCCGAGTACGAGTGCGTACTTGCCGTCCTTCGACCTGAGGCCGGGATTGCGCGTCTGCCAGTAGGACACCACGTTCGACACGCCGGGCACCGCCGCAAGACGGCGCGCCGCCTCGGCGCCCGCCACTCGTGCCGGAGCGTTGTCAACCGTCCCGGCCTCGGCGTGGACGAGCAGGACGACACCGTCGGAACCACCGAAGCGCTGGTCGGTCAGCGTCTGCGCAGTTGTGGACCCGGCGCCCGGGTCCTGGAAGCCGCCGGTCTGCAGCTTGCCGAACGCGCCGAACCCGAGGACGCCGAACCCGACCACGGCCAGCATCGCCGCAACCAGCACCAGACGGGCGCGGCGGACCACGAAACTTCCTACCGGCCCGGTCATCCCGCGCCTTTGCCCCTTATCCCGCAGGGCAGGATCCCGGCTGCTTGCAGTGGTCATATCATGCTCCCTCGGCTACTGACCCCGCGGCCGGGGCCAAGCCCGGCCCTGCTGGCCCGGCTCTCCGGGGAACGGTACGAATTCCGGCCGTAGTGGCGCGTCACCTGAAGGTGCCTGCCGGGTGGAATGTCGCGTCGCGGCGGTCGGTCACCCGAAGGTGCTACCGGCTGGCTGGGGTCGCGGTGTCAGGGGATCAGGCCGAACTGCCGGGCGCGCGCGACGGCCTCGGTGCGGTTGGCCGCGCCGAGCTTGCCCAAGACGTGAGTCACGTGCTTTTTGACCGTGTCGAGCGCCACTACTAGGTCGTGGGCGATGCGCTGGTTGGACCGGCCCTCGGCCAGCAGCCGCAGCACCTCCAGTTCGCGATCGGTCAGCGGCTCGGCCAGGCCCGGCGCAGCGCCGACGGCCAGGGTGCGGGGCGGCACGGCGTCTGGCTGGCCGCAGGCACGCACGAGCGCGGCCAGATAGCCGGGGTCGATACGGCCGGCCGCGTGCTGCTGGCCCGGCCGGGCAGCCGGCAGCTGGGCGAGCATGGCGCGCATCGGCCCGCCCTCGTCGGCGAAGACCCGCAGGTAGCCCTGCGGGCAGGCGAGCGTGAGTGCCTCGGTCAGCGCGCCGAGGGCGCTGGCCTGGTCACCGCAGGCGGCCAGCGCGAGGGTCCGCAGCGCCTGGATCTCGATGATGCTCCCGGCCCGGTTCTCGTTGGCCGCGGCGTCGAGCAGCCGCTGCAGCAGCGTGAGTGCCGGGCCAGGGTCGTTGCGGGCCAGCAGCACCCGGGCCAGCACGAGATAGGCAGGCTCGCGGGGGTAATCTGGCTCGTCGTCCGGGCTAAGACCGGCAGCCGTTGTCCACTGAGCGGCCGCGCGGACGTCGCCCCGGGCCAGCAGGAGCCGCGCCCGCTGCGACGGCACCGGGTTGAGCAGGGCGACCACCTGCGAGCTCAACTCGGCCTGCCCGGCCTCGCCCATCGCTTCCAGAGCCCCGGCCGCATCACCCTGCACCTGCCGGATCCGGGCCACGACAGCCAGGCCAGTGGCCAACGACTGAGTGAAGGTAAGCTGCCGGCACAGCTTGACCCCCCGGGTGGCGTGGTCAAGGGCAGCGGTCAGCTCGTCCCGCTCGTACAAGACCTGGGCCAGGCCCACATGTGCCGGGCCCGTGAGGGCTGTCTGGCTGCTCTCGCCGGCCTCCTCCAGCACTTGCCGGTAGGTCGCCAGTGCCGCATCCAGGTTGCCTTGGGCGCGCTGCACCTCGCCTAGGTCGTAGCGGACGCGCATAGGGAGAAAACCGCCGAAGAACTCGGCGCCGGCGGCCTTCCGTTCGGCGAGCAGCACTGCCAGGCCGCGCTCGGCCGGCCCTAGCCGGCCGTCCAGCCAGTCCGCCGCCGCCTGGTTCCAGCGCACGAAGGAGCGCATCACCCAGTCATCCTCGCCCAGTTGGGCCAGGGCCTGCTGACTGTAGCCCGCCGCAAGGGCGGCGTCACCGCGAAGCCGCGCGAGCGAGGCGCGCAGGAACGCGATCCCCGCGGGGACATTGGCCAGCACGCTCACCGGCCGCCCGGCGGCGTCCTCATACGGTTCGTCGCCGCTGATCGCGAAGGCGCGCTCGGCGTCATCAAGCAGGGCCTCGAGCGCTTCCAGTTGATAGCCCATGGCGGCGCCGTACGCCTGGGCCAGGCACAGTCGCGGACGGTCGCGGACTGACTCCGGCGGCAGCGCCGAAAGCCAGCGGCGCAGGGTCACGCCCTCGCTGCGGCCGAGCAGCTCCTCGACGTGCCGCTCCACCAGCCGCGCCGCCCATGCGGCGTCCCCGGCCGCCAGCGCGTGCCGCACCGCGTCGTCTGCCAGGTCATGCTCCTCGCACCAGGCGGCCGCGGCCCGGTGCAGCGCCTGCACCCGGCCGGGCTGCTCAGCCTGCAGCCGGGCGCGCAGCAGATCGGCGAACAGGTGGTGGTAGCGCCACCAGCCGCGCACCTCATCAAGCGGCACCACGAACAGGCCCGCCCGCTCGACGTCCTCCAGCATCGCCTGGCTGCCAGGCCGGCCGGTGACCGCATCACACAGCTCTCCCGACAGCCGCGCCAGCACCGAGGTCTCGAGCAGGAACGCGCGCACCTGCCCGGTCTGGCCGTCAAGGACCTCATCGGCCAGATAGTCCAGCACGAAACGGTGACTACCGCTGAACGCCGCAGCAAACCCGGCCGGATCCGCGTGCCCCCGCAGCGAGAGCCCGGCCAGCTGCAGGCCCGCAGCCCACCCCTCCGTGCGGGCCGTCAGCGCCGCGACAGCCGTGCCGGGTAGGCCCGGCCCCGCCGCCTCGCCCAGCAGCGCCGCCGCCTCCTCAGGAGTGAAGCGCAGGTCAGTGGCGCGCAACTCAGCCAGCTGGCCGCGGGCCCGCAGCCGCGCCAGCGGCAGCGGCGGGTCAGCCCGGCCAGACAGCACCACCCGCAGGCCCGGTGGCAGGTTCTCCAGCAACAGCGCCACCGACTCGTGCACCGGCCCGGGATCGACCAGATGGTAGTCATCCAGGACCAGCAGCACCTCATCCGGGCCCGGATCGGCCGCCAGCTCATTGATCAGGGCCGCCACCAGCCCGTCAAACGAACGCGCGGGCAGCGGGCCCACCCGCCCGGCCAGCCCCGGCCGGGCCCGGTCCAGCGCAGCCACCGCGTAGCGCCAGAACCGGGCCGGATCGCTGTCGCCGCCATCCAGGCCCAGCCACGCCACCGGCCACCCGCCGCCGCGGGCCCAGTCGGCCAGCAGCGCCGTCTTGCCGAATCCCGCCGGTGCGCACACCAGCACCCGTCCCCGCGCCAGCCCCTCGCCCAGCGCTTCCGCCAGTCGCTGGCGCGGCACAAAACCCGGCCGCGGGCGGGGCACATGCAGCTTGGTCGCCAGCAGGGCATCCTGCCCGGACGTGGCGGTCCCCGCCGGGCCCGGCACAGACGGGGCAGCCGTCGGTGGCCTGCCGCCCAGGCCAACAGGCTCATCGCGCGAAACCGAGCCACTGTCTGTCATCTGGTGTCTCCACGCGCCCCGGCGGCGGCTCAGGGCTGTGAGTCATCGTCAGGCCATCCGCCCACGAGTACATTACCGCTTGCGCGATCGCGCGCGATGGTCCCGGATAGGCGCGCCCATCACCGCAAGATTCCACTCGCATGCCACCTTCGGGTGACGCCCAGCCCCGGCGTCCGCTCCTACCGTCCAGAGATGAAGGAAACACAACCGGCGGGAAGGACACGAATGGGCGGGCCTGCCCGGTACGAGATCCGCGTGGCGGGGGTGCTGGACGGCCGGTGGGCCGCCTGGTTCGGCGGCCTCCAGGTCAGCGGCCAAGGCGAGGAGACGGTCATTAGCGGCCTGCTCGCTGATCAGCCCGCGCTGCACGGCGTGCTGACCAAAGTCCGCGACCTCGGGCTCTGCCTGATCTCCGTGCGCCGGCTGGACACCGGCCGGCCCGGGCCCGACCACCCTGGTCACCACAGCGTGACCTGAGCCAGAACTCGCGGCCAGAACTGGATCATCAGCAAACGTGGAGGAAGACATGACCGAGCTCCTGGGCACCGATGGCGGCCAGATCGCCGGCGAGGTGACCGGGCTGACGGCGGCCGCCGAGGAGGTGGTCGCCGCCCGGCCGGAGCTGGTGTGGGACCTGGTTGCAGACGTTCCCCGGGTCGGTGGGTGGAGCCCGGAATGCATCCGGGCGGCCTGGCTCGGGGAGCCCGGCCAGCCGGAGCCCGGTGCCAGGTTCACCGGGCACAACCGGTTCCCCAATGGCTTCGAGTACGAAGTGACCTGCGTGATCACACAGGCGGACCGGCCCATTGCGTTCGCGTGGGTGGTCCTGGATGACAGCGGTGACCCCGCCCGCCCGTCCTCGTCGTGGCGGTACCGCATCGACCCGCTTCCCGGCGGCGGCAGCAGG
>Ga0318493_10000290_pt1 | contig 14071 bp, 12 predicted proteins | sample GRESIP108b1f23_FD_203294 | JGI IMG/M metagenome (GOLD analysis project Ga0318493, IMG submission 203294) | Tropical soil microbial communities from Luquillo Experimental Forest, Puerto Rico - GRE.SIPMG.108b1f23 | ecosystem: Environmental > Terrestrial > Soil > Tropical forest > Bulk soil...
CCCGCGATCTGGTGCGACACGGCGACGCGGCTCCTGGACCGGCTGCGGCTCGTGCAGGGCGTGTTCCTCGGCGCGCGCGCGAACGTGCTCTGGCTCTTCAACACGAACGCCGAGCCGGCCGAGCGGCTCCAGGTCCAGACGCAGGCGCGGCTCTCACGCCCGGTGCCGGGCGTCACCGCGGCGGGCGACGTCCTGAGCGTCGCCTCGCTCCCGCCGGGCGGCCAGCTCCGGCTCGAGCTCGACCAGCCGATCGAGGCGCGCGGCCGCACGGCCTTGAAGCTCGATGCCGGGGGCCGCGGGGGCGCATCGTTCGGGCACGGCGTCGCGTGGTTCACGGCCGGCGACGAGCCGTGGAACACGGGCAGCCTGCGCGTCCCGGCGCATGGGCACGCACTGCGCTTCGCGCCCGGCCTCGAGGACGCGGCGCCACGCTCGCGCGCCGGCGATGCGGAGCTGTCGCGGCTGTTCGTCACCCAGGCGGCGATCGTGGGCCGCGAGATGCTGTTCCGCGGACGCAGCCTCGACAGCAACCGCTGGCTCGGCGCGGATACGATCACGCTCGAGGACCACGGCAGCTGGGACTAGACGGCGGGGACGGCGGAGCCTACGCCGCCTGCCGGCGCTCGCCCTCCGCGACGCGCGCGCGCACGCGCTCGATCAGCGCCTTCATGTCGTACGGCTTCGTGTGCACTTCATCGGCGCCCAGCTCGACCGCGAGCCGGCGGTCGACCTCGCCGGAGCGAGCACTCAGGATGAAGATTGGGATGCGCTTGTAGCGCTCGTCGAACTTGAGCGCGCGGCACACCTTGTAGCCGTCCATGCGCGGCAGCATGAGGTCGAGGATCATCAGGTCGGGCAGGTGCTGGCGCGCGAGCGCCAGGCCCTGCTCGCCGTCGCTCGCCTGGGCCACCGCGAATCCTGCGGCCTCGAGACCGAATCGCAGCACGGTGAGGAGGTCGGGTTCGTCGTCCACGATGAGGATGAGCGGCTTGGTGTCCGGCATGCGGTCCCCCGGGGGAGGGTCGTGGGTGTCGGTCTCCCGGGGTTATCGGCTGCGGCCCGAGCCGACATGAGCGCCGGCGCCGCGCCGTCAGCGCGCGTCCGGCTCGCGGGTGAAGAACGCGGTGCGCTTCTGCTCGTCGCCGGTCAGTACGTCGCGTACCACCAGGTCCAGGCGGTAGTGGCCGGGCGCCAGCGAGCGGATGGGGACGCTCACGAACTGGCGCCGCACCGTGCCGAGCACGGCGTCCTGGCGCGTCACGCCGAGCCCTTCGCCCTCGCGCCGCGGCGAGAGCCAGCGCTGGAGCCACATCCGGTTGTCGGCCTCGGCGGATCGCACGGTGGTCTCGTACTCGAAGCGCCCCGCGCCGTCGGCGCCGCGCGCGAGGTGGTAGACCTCGAAGTACGCCACGAGCGGCTGGCCTGCGGGCACGCGGCCGGACGGGTTCGCGTCCAGCTGCACGCTCGACTCGAGCACGGGCGGCACGCCGCAGGTGACGAGCAGGTCGCTCACGCTCAGCACGGAGTCGATCGCGGGCACGGTTAGGAACTCGCGCCGCGCTCCACGCGCACCGCCGCCGCGCACGCTCGTGCCCACGACGTAGGCGCCGGGCGGGAGCGGCAGCTGGAAATCCGCGACGCGCTGCCCGCCCGCGTCGCACGCCGACGGCGACAATGGCCGGCGCAGGCGCGCCACCTCGTGCATCGTGCTGTCGAGCACGACGAGGTCCGCGTTGAGCGTGTCCGTGGGATTCCCGGGCGCGGAGATGCCCGCGAACAGCATGGGCACGCCGTGCTCGCCCTCGAACCGTGCGAGCTGCGACGACACCTCCAGCGGCCGCGCGCCGGGCGGCAGCGACGGGAATACGGCTTTCAGTCCGGGTGTCGTCACCACGTCGAGGCCCGCGACCACGTGCGGGTCGGGGATCGGGTCGGTGCTGTACTCCATGGATGGCGGCAGCTCGTAGTGCTCGGAGAGCTGGCGATCCTGCATCACCGCGACCATGCCCAGCTGCGGGTAGGCCCAGACCAGCACGTTCACCGGGAACGCCACCTGGCTCACGCCGCCGCTCAGGCCGTAGAGGCCCGTGCCCACCGGGTTGTACGTCGCCGCCGACGGCGGCCCGTAGCGCACGTAGATGTCGCCGCGCTGGTCCCACTCCCGCCGCGCGGGGTCGTAGAACAGGAAGTACGCCTGTGCCACCCGCGCCCAGTACTCGAGCTGGGCCTCGTTCTCAGGTGTCACGAGATCCGGGTCGTTCTCGCTCCAGAACCGGCGCACGAACTCGGGGCGCTGGTTCTCAGGCAGCCGTCCGAACGCGGCCGTGTCCTCCTCGGTCACGAGCGGCGCGAAGTCCTCGAAGCGCTGGCGCACGCTGCGCCGGAGCCGTGTGAACGCGAGGCGGAACAGGCTGTCGGCGCCATGGACGTCGCCCTGCCGCCAGTGCAGCGACGCGCCCGCGAGCAGGCAGTCGGCGCGCGAGCGGTCGGCGTCGAGCGCACGCTCCGCCGCGGAGCGGCCCGCGGGGAGATCGCCCTTCTCCACCTCGAGCGCCGAGAGCATGAGCCACGCGTCCGCGCGCTGCGGGTCCAGGCGCCCCGCGGCCGCGAAGTGCTCGATCGCGCGGTCGAGCGAGCGGCGCTCCAGGTACTTGAGCCAGTCGCGGCGCCACGCCATGCCGAGCCCCATGCGCGCGTCGGCGTTGTCGGGCGCGATCCTGAGCGCGCGCTCGAAGCGCAGTCGCGACTGCTTCGTGAACCCGGCCTCTGCGTACGTGCGCGCGAGCAGCAACTCGAGGTCGGCGCGCTCCGGCGCGAGCGCGCACGCCTGCTCGAGCTCGCGGAGGGCGATGCGGCGGGCATCGAACGTGTGCCGTTTGAGCCGGAGCTGAGCTTCGGCCGCGAGCCGGTCGGGCTCGTTCGGCCGTGGCAGCGTTGCCGGCGGGAGCGGCTTGGCCCACGCCAGCGCGGGGAGCATGACCAGCAGCGACAGCAGGAAGTTTCGCGCGAGCATGTCTTTCGTCCGAACCCGGGCCACGGCGGACCCGAATCCGCCTCCGGCCGCGCGCCCGGCGCCAGCGGAACCCGGAACGGGGAGGACCGGGCGACCACCAGTATCGAGTTCGCGACGGGCGCGGGTCAATGCCTGAAGCCCCACCGAGGTCGATGCGGCACACGAGCTTGACGGCCGGCGACCGCGCCGTGGATAGTGCACGCCATACGTGAAGATATTCTCAACTGTTCACGTCCGGGCTCACATCCCCGGGCCACATCCTTCAGGAGGCCTCATGCCCACACCCCGAACGTCCCGCCGCGCCCGCGCGGCGCGCCCTCGCCGGCCCTCCGGCGCGCGCCCAGCCGCAGGCGCCGCGGCCGAGCGCGCGCGCCGGGCGCTCGAGGACCACGCGCACGTCGGGCGCCTGTCGCGCATGTTCCGGGCGCTCGGCGATCCCACCCGGAGCAAGATGGTGTACGCGCTCTCGCTCGGCGAGCTGTGCGTGAGCGACCTGGCGGTCGCGCTCGGCGCCACGCTTTCGGCCACGTCGCACCAGCTGCGCATCCTTCGTGACCTGGACATCGTGCACGTGCGGCGTGACGGCAAGAGCCAGCGCTACACGCTCAACGAGGCGGCCTTCGGGTTCTGCTCGCCGCGCGTGTGCCAGGCGTGGAAGTCCGCGCTCTCACCCACGGAGGCGGCGGCGTCTCCACCCGCGGGCGCGCAGGCGGCCGCCGCGGCGCTCGTCCGCCCCGAGGAGCGCTGACGCATGTTCGAGGCCCTGGTCATCACGCTCCGCGAGGGCGTCGAGGCGGCGCTCGTGCTCGCCATCGCGTCGGGACTCCTGCGCCGGCAGGGACGCGGCGACCTGGTCGGCGCGCTGCTCGCGGGCGCCGGTGTGGCGCTCGCCGTCTCCACCGTCCTCGCCGCGCTCGCGACCCACATCCCGTACAACGAGGAGATCGTTGAGGGCGTGGGCATGCTCGTGGGCGCCGTGTTCGTGCTCACGCTCACGGTGTGGATGTGGCGGGCGGCGCCGCACATGAAGGAGGAGATCTCCTCCGGGCTCGCGCGCGGTGCGGCGCGCGGCGCGTTCGGCGTCGCCGCGTTCGGCTTCGTGATGGTGGTGCGCGAGGGCTTCGAGACCGCCGTGTTCCTCGCCGCAGCGCATTTCAACTCCAGCGGGCTCCAGCTCTGGGCCGGCGCACTCATCGGCCTCGCGCTCGCCGCCGGCTTCGGCGTGTCGTTCGCGCGCGGCGCGCTCCGGATCTCGCTCAAGCCTTTCTTCTCGCTCACCACCGCCGTGCTGCTCCTGGTGGCGTTCCAACTCGTGGTCGGCGGGCTGCACGAACTCTCGGAGGGCCGCGTCCTTCCCGCCTCGCGCACCGAGATGGCGCTCGTGGGACCGATCGTCAAGAACGAGCTGCTGCTGTTCACGCTCACGCTGGCGCTGGCGGTGGGCTGGATGCTGATGGGCGCCGGGCGCAGTACCGCAACGGCGGCGCCGGAGGTGCCGCAGCATGCAACATCCGCGTCCGCGCGCCTCGCACGCGCGGCGGCGTCGCGCGAGCGCACCTGGCGGCGCGGGCTCGCGGCGCTCGGGCTCGTCGTCGTGGCGCTGCTCGCGGCGTCGTTCGTCTCGCGTGCGCGCATCCCCGCCGCCGAGCCGGCCACGGCGCTCACGCCGGCCGCGGGCTCGGTGTCGTTCGACGCCGGGCTCCTCGCCGACGGCCGCATGCACTTCTTCGAGGCCCCGATCGGCACGGCGAGCGTGCGCTTCTTCGCCATCCGCGTCGCCGGCGAGGTGCACACCAACCTCGACGCCTGCGAGATCTGCGGCCCGATCGGCTACTTCATGGACGGCGGCGCGGCCGTGTGCCGCAACTGCACGTCGCCGATCGCGCTCACCTCGCTGGGCCGTCGCGGCGGCTGCAACCCGATCCCGCTCCGCTCGCGGCTCAAGGGTGCGCGCGTGGTCGTGGACGTGGCGGACCTCGCCGCCGTGGCGCCGCTGGCGAAGGGGCGCTGACCGTGCTCATGAGACTGTCGTGGCGCTCGCTGCGCGCGCGGCGCTCGCGCGTGCTGCTGGCGCTGCTCGCAGTCACACTCGGCACCGGCGTCGCCACCGCGCTCGGCACGCTCGCGCTCCAGGTCGGCGACGACCTCGCGCGCACACTGCGCGCGGCGGGGCCGAACTTCGTGATGCGTCCCGAGGGCGCGTCGTGGCGCCCCGATGCCACCGGCGGCATCGACGTCGCGCGCGCGGGCGTGGCACTGCCCGAGAGCGCGGTGGCGGCGCTCCGCTCGACGTTCTGGCGAAACAACGTGCTCGCCGCAGCGCCCGAGCTCGACGTGCACGTGCGGATCGCCGGCCGCGACGTGGAGGCCACCGGCACGTGGTTCGCGCACACGGTCGCCACGGCGGCCGGCACGTGGGCGACCGGGCTCGCGGCGCTCCACCCGCGCTGGGCGATCGAGGGCGCGTGGCCCGGCGACACGGCCGCCGCGGTGGCGCTCGGACGCGGGCTCGCGCGCGAGCTCGGCGCGGCCGTGGGCGGCTTGCTCGAGCTCTCGGCGCCGCGCGGCCGCGAGACGGTGCGCGTCTCGGCGCTCGTGGATGCGGGCGGGCTCGACGAGCGCCGGCTGTGGCTGCCGCTGGGACTCGCCCAGCGGCTCGCCGGTCGAGGCGGCGAGGTGGATCGCGTCGCGCTCTCGGCGCTCGTCAAACCCGAGCCGGGGCTGCACGGCGTCCGCGCCCCCGACCCCGCACGCGACCCGCAGGGTTACGAGCGCTACATGTGCACCGCGTATCCCGCGAACGTGGCCCGTGATCTCGCCGCCGCCGTGCCGGGAGCCGAGGTCCTGCCGCTCACCGAGCTGGTGGCGGGCGAGGCCGGCGTGGTGTGGCGGTTGAACCTGCTCATGCTGACGCTGGCGCTCGCGGCGCTAACGGCGTCGACGCTCGGCCTCGTCTCCACCACCACCGCCGGCGTCGTCGAGCGCGCGCGCGAGTTCGGGCTCATGCGCGCGCTGGGCGCCACCTCCGCTCAGCTCGCGGCGCTCCTCCTCTGCGAATCGCTGCTCGTGGCGCTCGCCGGCGGCGCGCTCGGCTGGCTCCTGGGCACGGCCACGGCCGCGGCGATCCGCGGCGACGCGTTCGCGGCGCCCGCGGCGGCCCAGCCGCTGCTCCTGCCGGTGGCGCTGGTCGTGGCGGCGGCGGTGGCCGTGGCTGGCACGATCGGGCCGCTGCGGATGGCGCTCCGCTTCGACCCCATCGAGGCGCTCCGTGCTTGACGCGCGCACACGCATGGAGGCCCGCCTGCTCTGGGCCTCGCTCTGGCAGCGCCGCGGGACCGCGGGGCTCGCGGCGCTGGCGGTGGCGATCGGCGCCTCGGTCGCGGCGGCGCTGCTGCACGTCTCGGGTGACGTGGAGGTGAAGCTCTCGCGCGAGCTGCGGGCGCTGGGGCCGAACCTGGTGCTCGCGCCCTCCCCAGCGAGCGGCGAGGACTATCTGGACGAGCGCGCGGCGCGCGACCGGTGCGCGAACGCGAGCGTGACCGCCGTTCCCATCCTCTACGCGACGGCGCTCGCGGGCGGCCACGCCATCCCCATCGCCGGCGCAGACCTGGCACGGCTCGGCCTCGTCCACCCGTCGTGGAAGTGGAGCGCGCCCATGACCCACGCGGTTGCGGAGCATGTAACCGAGGGACACGCCGGCGCGGTGCTCGCCCGACGCATGGGCTGGCGCATCGGCGAGCGGCTCGTGCTCGCGAGCCCGGACGGCGCCCGCCGCGTGACCGTACAGCTTGCGGAGACGTTCGCCACCGGCACCAGCGACGAGGAGGCGCTCTGGCTGCCGCTCGAGCTCGCGCAGTCGCTCGCGGGCGAGCCCGGTCGCGTGAGCCTCGTCCAGGCGCGCATCGAAGGTGGCGCCGACGCGGTCGAGCGCGCGGCCGAGCGGCTCCAGCGCGGCGGCGGCATGGAGGCCCTGCCGCTGCGCGCGCTCTCGGCCACCGAGCAGGGGCTCCTGGATCGCATGCGCCGGCTCATGCTGCTCGTGACGCTCGCCGCGCTCGCCGCGGGCGCGCTCTCCGCGTACAGCACGCTGACGGACCTGGCGCTCGAGCGCAAGCGCGAGATCGCGCTCCTGAAAGCCGTGGGCGCGCCGCGCCGGCGCATCGTCGGCCGCTTCCTCGCCGAGTCGGCAGCCATCGGCCTCGCGGGCGGCGTCTCGGGCTGGCTGATCGGCGCCGCGTTCGCGCTCTTCATCGGCCGGCTGGTGTTCCACGCCACGCTCCGGCTCCAGCCCGGCGTGCCGCCCGTCGTCGTGGCGCTCGCCATGCTCACGGCCCTCGTGGCCGCAGCGGGGCCGATCCGCCTCGCGCTTGCCGTCGAGCCCGCGCGCGCGCTCCGGGAGGACGGATGAACCACGATCCGCTCGTGAGGCTGGAGGGCGTCTCGCGCGCCTACGGCGTGCTCAAAGCGCTGGACGGGGTGGACCTCGAGATCGCGCGCGGCGAGTGGCTCGCCGTCATGGGTCCGTCGGGCTCGGGGAAGAGCACGCTCATGCACGTGCTCGGGGCGCTCGATTCTCCCACGGCCGGGCGCGTATGGGTGGACGGCACCGAGGTCACGGCCATGAACCAGAGCGAGCGCGCCCGATTCCGCCGGGAGAAGATCGGCGTCGTGTTCCAGCAGTTCCACCTCCTCCCCTACCTCACCGCGCTCGAGAACGTCATGGTCGCGCAGCACTATCACTCGGTGGCCGACGCCGACGAGGCGCGCGCCGCGCTCGACCGCGTCGGCCTCGGCGACCGCGCGCAGCACAGGCCTGGCCAGCTCTCGGGCGGCGAGCAGCAGCGCGTGTGCGTGGCGCGGGCGCTCGTGAACCAACCGAAGCTGCTCCTCGCCGACGAGCCCACCGGCAACCTGGACGAGGCCAACGAGAGCAGGGTACTGACGCTGTTCGAGGAGTTGCACGCCGAGGGCCACACGCTGGTCACGGTGACGCACGCCACGCGCGTCGGGCTCCTCGCCGACCGGCGCATCGAGCTCTCGCACGGCCGGCTCGCCGACCTGACGGTCCCGAGCCAGGAGATCGAGCGCCGCTACGACGAGGTGCTGATCCAGCTCTGGCTCGCAGATGAACGTCGCGCCACGCTGGCCCCCGAGCGTGTCCAGCTGCCGGATGTCGTGGACACGCGCCGCACGCTGAAAGGCATGCACGAGAGCGGGCTCCTCGCCTCGCCCACGGCGCCGCTCGCGTTCACGCCCCGCGGCAAGGGCCGCGCGCGCGACCTGATCCGCCGCCGCCGGCTAGCCGAGGTGCTGTTCTCCTCCGCGCTCCACCTGCCGGAGGACGAGGCCGAGCAGACCGCCTGCCTGATGGAGCACGTCATCGATCCGTCGGTCGCCAACTCAATTTGCGCGTTCCTCGGCCATCCGCGTCGCTGTCCGCACGGTCGTCCCATCCCCACGGGCGACTGCTGCGACCTGCCGATCGTTCACGGCTGACGCTCGGCCAGACCCGAGGGTAGTATCGGGGGTCGATCCCCACCTCCAGGACCTCGATGCCCGCTCGCCGCTTCCTTCCCGCGCTGCTCCTCGCCGCGGTGGCCACCCGTTCCGCCCGCGCCGACGGTGCGCCCATCGGCCCCGTACCGACCGAGGCGCAGTCGCGCCCCTCGGTCACGCCCGACGGCCGCGGCGGCGCCGTGGTGGCGTACAAGACCGCCTCGCTCAAGGTCGGCACCGTCCACGTGGACGGCAGCGCAGTGCCCGACGGCGGCCTCGGCTTCGCTCCGGCGGTGATGCCGTTCGAGGTGGACGCGGGCGAGCCCGTGCGGCTCTCGCTGCCCACGGACACGCAGGTGGTGCTGGCCTCCGACCACGCCACCGCGACCGGACCGGTGATGACGAGCCTGCGCTCGGGCGGGGGCGCCACGTCCGGCTTCCCGGTGGGCATGTCGATGCCGTATCGCTACCCGGCCGTGGTGCCAGGGCTCTCCGGGCGCACGCTGATCGTGTCCAAGAACAGCGACGCGTCGACGTTCTGGACGATGCGCGCGGCCATCATCGGCGCGAACGGCCAGGTGGTGTCGTCTGTCCAGCTGTCGTCGACGCTCCAGTTCTTCAACGCCGACCGGCTCGACGCCACCACCGACGGCGCGGGCGGGCTGATCGCCGTGCTCCCGTTCTACGACGCCACCAACAGCGGCAGCAAGGACCTCGCCGTGTTCAGGTACACCGCCTCGGGCACGCGACCCTGGGGCGACGTGCCGGTGCCGGTCGTGTTCGCGAGCAACGACCAGACCGACCCGCACATCGTCGCCGACGGCAAGGGCGGCGCGCTGTTCGCCTGGACCGACCCGCGCACTCCGGTCAACGGTTCCGACATCTACGCGCTGCACATCGACGGCAACGCCCACTGCGTCGGGAACTGGTCGTCCTACGGCCAGCCGGTGTGCGACGCGCCCGGCGAGCAGAGCCAGCCGCGGCTCGTGGGCGACGGCGTGGGCGGTGCCTGGGTCGTGTGGCTGGACCAGCGCGCGGACCTGGCCGGCGACCTCCGCTACTCGCACGTGCTCACGGACGGGTCGTTCGCGCCGGGATTCACGAGCTCGGGCAGCGAGCTCTGCACCGCGCCGGGCGCGCAGGTCGAGGCCGAGGTGGCCGGCGACGGCGCCGGCGGTCTCTTCGCGGTGTGGCACGACGAGCGGAACGGGAATGCCGACATCTTCGCCCAGCACGTGCTCGCCGGCGGCACGCTCTCACCGGGCTGGCCGGTGAACGGCCGCGCGCTCACCACGGCGCCCGGCGCGCAGGACGAGCCCGCGATCGCGAACGTCGGGGTCGGGCGCGTGGTGGTGGCGTGGCGCGACGCGCGCACGAGCCCGTCGCGCATCTACGGCACCGTCGTGGCCGACGCCGGAACGACCGGCGTGCCCGCGACCGCGCCCGGAGGCCTGCGCCTCGCGGTGGTGGATCCGGCGCGCGGCGAGGTGAGCCTCAGGCTCTCGCTCCCCGTGGCGGAGCCGGCGCGCGTGGAGCTGCTGGACGTGAGCGGCCGCGTGCGCGCGCGCCGCGACCTCGTGGGACCCGCGGACGGCGTCGCGGTGACGCTGCGGGGCGTGGACGGCGCGCTCGAGCCGGGGCTCTACTTCGCGCGCCTGCGCCAGGGGCGCTCGAGTACCGCCGCGCGCGTGACGATGCTTCGATGAGCGTCACCCGCCCGTGACGCCGAGCACGGCCGCGAGCAGGAGCGCCCGCGGTTTCGCGACGCTCGCCGCCGCATTCGCGGCATTCCCGGGCGCCAAGGTCCTCGATGCGCGCGACGAGGCGGCGTTCGCGCGCGGCCACGTGGAGGGCGCCGGCCGGCTCTCGCCCGGGGAGTTCGTGCCCCGGCGCGCCGAGCTGCCGTCGCGCGAGCAGCCGGTGCTGGTCGTCCACGACGAGCCGGCGGGCGCACGCGAGGCCGCGGAGGCGCTGGCCGTGCTCGGCTACGCGCACCTCGCCTGGCTCGACGGCAGGCTGGATCGCGAGCCGGAAGGGCATGCGTCGCGGGCCGACGCCGCGCGGCTCTGGTCGCCGGGGGCGTTCATCGAGCGCGAGGCGCTCCGCGCGCGGGACGCCCGTGCGGGATCGCGTCCCGGCCGCGCGCTGGACCTGGCGTGCGGCTCGGGACGAGCAGCGGTGTTCCTCGCGCTCTCGGGCTTCGAGGCGGAGGGCTGGGACGTGGACGAGTCGGCGCTCGAGCGGGCGCGCGCGCTCGCGAAACGGCATGGGGCGAGCGTGCGCTTCACGCCCGCCGATCTCGAGCACGAGCCACCGCCGGATCCGGACCCGGCGTTCGACCTCATCGTCGTGGTGCGCTACCTCCACCGGCCGCTCTTCCCGTGGATCGAGCGCGCGCTCGCGCCCGGCGGAGCACTTCTTTATGAAACGTTCCGCGACGGCCAGCAGCGCTTCGGGCGGCCACGGCGCGCGCGCCACCTGCTGCGCACGGGCGAGTTGCTCACGGCGTTCCCGTCACTCGTGGTGGAGCGCCACGAGGAGACGCCGGACGGCGCACCGCCACTGCTCGCGCGGCTCGTGGCGAGGAAGCGCGGCTGAGCGCGCCTCAGCGCGGCATTGGAGCTTGCGGCGCCTCCGGCCCCCGTGGAGCGAGCAGTGCGGCGCCGGTCGCGGGCTCGAAGAGCAGCACGCCGTCGGGTCGCGCCGCGAGCGTCGCGCGGGCACCCACCGCGGGCGTCTCGCCGCTGGTCGCGCGCGAGACGTGGTTTCCGGCCGTGGACTTCCAGTAGAGGAGCGTCTCGCTCCCGAGCGGCTCCACGACCTCGAGCGTGGCGGGAACGCCCTTCTCGTCCTGATGGAGGTCTTCCGGGCGCACGCCCACGGTGACGGCGGCGCCGGAGCGGCCGGCGAGTGCCGCGCGCTGCGCCTCGCCCACGCGCCAGAGCGCGCCGCCCACCTCGACGCTCGCGCCGTACTCCTGGACACGCGCCTCGAACAGGTTCACGGGCGGCGTGCCGATGAAGCCCGCGACGAACGTGTTCGCCGGGCGGGTGTAGAGCGTGCGCGGGTCGGCCACCTGCTGCAGCTGGCCCCGGTTCAGCACCGCGATCCGGTCGCCCATGGTCATGGCCTCGACCTGGTCGTGCGTGACGTAGATCATCGTCGCGCCCACACGATGATGGAGCCGCCGGATCTCGCTCCGCATTTCGACCCGGAGCCGGGCGTCCAGATTGGAGAGTGGCTCATCAAAAAGAAACACCTTCGGCTCGCGCACCATGGCGCGGCCGAGCGCCACGCGCTGGCGCTCGCCGCCCGAGAGCTCCCGCGGCCGCCGCGCGAGGTAACGCTCGATGCCGAGCGCAGCGGCCGCGGCCTCGACGCGCTTGCGTGTGTCGTCGCGCGGCACCTTGCGCAGCTTCAACCCGAACGCGAGGTTCTCGAACACGGTCATGTGCGGGTAGAGCGCGTAGTTCTGGAACACCATGGCGACGTCGCGGTCGCGTGGCGGCACGTCGTTGACCACGCGCTGACCGATGCGGATCTCGCCGGCCGTCACCTCCTCCAGGCCCGCGACCATGCGCAGCAGCGTCGACTTGCCGCAGCCCGAGGGCCCGACGAGCACGAGGAACTCGCCGTCCTTTACCGAAAGCGTGACGTCCTTGACCGCGTGGCCGTCGCGGCCGAACGACTTGCTGACGGCGTTGAGCTCAACCCCTGGCATCGGCACGCCTCCACCGCCGGCCGAGCAGGTCCACGGCCACGTAGCCCGCGAGCAGCGCCACCGCCCCGAGCACGAGCCACGCCAGCTTCGCCTTGAGCGCGTGCACGAGCGCGTCGGGATCGGTGAGCAGGCGCGGGTCGCCGCCCAGCACCTCCTGGCCGAACCACGCCAGCACCCAGCTCCACGTGAGCGAGCCGAGCAACGTGCTGAGCGTGAACGGCAGGAACTTCATCTTCGCCACGCCCGCGGGCAGCGACACGAGATGCCGCACCACCGGCAGCAGGCGCGCGAAGAAGATGCCCACGACCGAGTAGTGGTGGATCCACTGCTCGGCCAGCTCCCACTTCTTCTCCGGCAGGAACACGTAGCGCCCGTAGCGGAGGATGAGCGGCCGGCCGACGGCGCGCGCGACCCAGTACGACACCGACGAGCCGAACCACGAGCCCGCGGTCGCCGCGAGCACCACGCCCCAGAACGTGAACCGCCCCTGCGTCGCCCAGTACGCGGCGGGCGGCACTACGAGCTCGGAGGGCAGCGGGAACACCGTGGATTCCACCGCCATCATCAGGAACACGCCCAGGTAGCCCTGGTCGTGCACGAAGTTCATCCACGACGCGAACAGCGAGTGGAACATGCGGCGGCCTCCGCCTCCGATGCGCGGCGCTAGCGCGCCGCGGCCCCCTGGACGGCCGGCACGCGCTCGGCCCAGGTGAAGTCGTCGCCGTCCGCCGCCGCGCGGCCCATCGCCGTCTCCGGATCGTGCTCGAGCACGATCCACGCGTCCTCGGCCACGGCGCGCGAGAGCAGCGCCGCCTTCTCCTCCATCGTCTCGATGGCGGCGACGTCGTAGCCCATCACGTACGGGATGCGAACGTGCGCGGCGGTGGGGATCAGGTCGCTCACGAAGTAGGCCGCCTGTCCCCCGCCCGAGACGCGCGCGAGCTGCTGGCCGCGCGTGTGGCCGTTGACGAGGAGCGTCTCGAAGCCCGGCCACGGCTGCTGCGGTCCGTCCCAGAGGGTCAGCACGCCGGCGTCGTTCAGCGCGTCGTAGTTCTCGGACATGTAGCTCGCACGCTCGCGCGGGTTCGGGGCGTGCGCGTTCTCCCAGTTCCGGCGCTGCACGTACCAGCGGGCGTTCGGGAACGTGGGCTCGAGCCCCCTGGGCCCGCGCTTCGTCGAGCCGCCGGCATGATCGAAGTGGAGGTGCGTGAGCACGACGTCCGTGATGTCGCCCGGCTTCAGGCCACGCGACGCGAGCGAGTGCTCGAGCGACGGCTCGGGCTCGACGCGGTAGATGTCACGGAGCTTGTCGCTGAACTTCTCGCCCAGGCCGTCGTCGACGAGCACGGTCCGCCCGTGGCCGCGGAGCAGCCAGCAGCGCATCGCGAGCCGGATGCGGTTCCGCTCGTCGGCCGGGTTCGTCCGGTTCCAGAGCGGCTTCGGCACCGAGCCGAACATGCTGCCGCCGTCCAGCCACAGATAGCCCGCGTCCACCGTGTCCGCGGTCCAGTCCCCGAGCCTGAGCGTGGTCATTCACGGGAAGATGCGCGACGGGGCGCGACGGGGTCAACCGCGCGCCACGATCGCTCCGTCCCGACGCATGCCGTGGAGGACCGGGAACCCGCGTCGCTATTTGTACAGCGACTTCACCGCTCCCCAGGTCGCCGTCCGCGTGGGCACTGGCGACAGGCCCCAACTCACGAAGTCCGAGGATTGGCCGTCCAGGGCACCGCTCACGATCAAGTTGTTGGCCGGCGCGTCCGTGACGACGTAGACCTGCCGGAGCAGAACATGCAGCGGCGTGCTGCAGCCACCGCACGCGCCCGTCCCCACCGTCTTGG
>Ga0318493_10000315_pt1 | contig 13677 bp, 8 predicted proteins | sample GRESIP108b1f23_FD_203294 | JGI IMG/M metagenome (GOLD analysis project Ga0318493, IMG submission 203294) | Tropical soil microbial communities from Luquillo Experimental Forest, Puerto Rico - GRE.SIPMG.108b1f23 | ecosystem: Environmental > Terrestrial > Soil > Tropical forest > Bulk soil...
GACGCGGTGCTCGCGGCCGCGAAGGACCTGCGGGCCCGCTCGTTCGGGCCGGCCACCGCGAAGTACCGGGAACTCGGCACGCTGGCCAACCTGCTCGCATTCAACGCGATCAGCGCCCTGCCGACGCGCAACTTCCAGGCCGCCACGTTCGCCGGGGCGCCGCGGCTGGCCGCCGAGGAACTCGCCGAACTGCGCACCGTGGCGCGCAACAGCTGCGCGTCCTGCACCATCGGCTGCGAGCACATCTACGCCGGTGGCGGCAGGAAGATGCGGGTGGAGTACGAGAACGTGTTCGCGCTCGGCCCGATGTGCGGTGTGTCCGATCCCGACGCGGTGCTCGCCGCCAGTGCCCTGTGCGACGAGCTGGGACTTGACACCATCTCCGCGGGCGGCACGATCGCCTGGGCGATGGAATGCGCCGAGCGCGGCCTGATCGATGCGCCATGGCTGCGGTTCGGCGACGCGGGCGCGCTGATGCGGGCGCTGGCGGAGATCGGCGCGCGCGAGGGGCTCGGCGCCCTGCTCGCCGAGGGGTCGCGGCGGGCGGCGGAGCAGGTCGGCGGCGGTTCGGCGGAGTTCGCGCCGCACGTCAAGGGCCTGGAGCTGCCCGGGTACGAGCCACGCACGATGCACGCCATGGCGCTGGGCCTGGCGGTGAACTCCCGGGGTGCCGACCACAACCGCTCCGGTGCCTACGAGGCCGACCTGTCCGGTGACCTCGACCGGTTCGCCGGCGGCGACGCCCAGGTCGCGGCGGCGGTCGAGACCGAGGACCGGGCCGCGGTGATGGACTCGCTGATCTTGTGCAAGTTCCTGCGCGGGGTGTTTCGCGAGCCGTTCGGGGAGTGGGCGGCGCTGCTCGCCGCGGTCACCGGCTGGGACGCCGACGGCGCGGAACTGCGCCGCACGGCACGGCGGATCGTCCTGGCCAAGCGGGTGTTCAACATCCGTGAAGGCTGGCGGCCCAGTGACGACTGGCTGCCGGAGCGGCTGCTGTCCCAGCCGCTGGAGACCAGCTCGGGCCGGGTCGCGGCGCTGACGCCGGAGCGGCTGCGCGCGATGATCAGCGGCTACTACGCCGCGCGGGGGCTGGACTCCGGCGGCCGCCCGGCACCGGCCGACCTCGCCGGTCTCGGGTTGAGGTAGGTCGGGCCGCGACCGATACTGTCTTCTATGGTCCTAGCCACTACGCGGACCGTCACGCTCACCATCGACGGGCAGCAGGTCACCGTTCCCGACGGCACCACGATCTGGGCCGCGGCCAAGGCCGCCGGCATCGACATCCCGGTGCTGTGCCATGACGAGCGTTACGATCCGGTCGGGGTCTGCCGCATGTGCGTGGTGGACACCGGGGCCCGCGTCTACGCCGCGGCATGCGTGCGGCCCTGCGAAGCGGGGATGGAGGTCAAGACCGCCACGCCGGACGTAGAGCGCAGCCGGGCCACGCTGACCGAGCTGCTGCTCGCCGACCAGCCGCCGGCCGGCCGCGACCCCAAGCAGACCACCACCGGCGACAACGAGCTGCTCGCCCTGGCGCAGCGGTACGGGGTGACCCGCGAGGGCGGGCTGCCGCTGTCTTCCGGCCGCGGCACCGATACCTCGAACCCGGTCATCGCGGTGGACCACGACGCGTGCATCCTCTGCGACCGGTGCGTCCGGGCCTGCGACGACATCCAGGGCAACGACGTCATCGGGCGCACCGGCAAGGGCGGCGCGACCCGCATCGCGTTCGACCTGAACGACCCCATGGGCTCCTCGTCCTGCGTCACCTGCGGCGAGTGCGTCGCGGCGTGCCCGACCGGCGCGCTGACCAACAAGCCGATCAGGAACATCCCGATCCGCCCGCGCACCGAGCTTGACCAGGTGGACAGCGTCTGCCCGTACTGCGGCGTCGGCTGCGCCCTCACCTACCATGTGGACCGCGAGCGCGGCGCGATCGCCTTCGCCGAGGGCCGCGACCAGCCGGGCTCGAAGAGCCGCCTGTGCGTGAAGGGCCGGTACGGCTGGGACTACGCCGCCTCCCCGCAGCGTCTCACCACGCCGCTGATCCGCAAGGATGCGTCCTACCCCAAGGGGCCGCTGTCCGCCGACGTCCGCGGCGAGATGAACCGCCCGCCGGGGGGGAACGGCAGCGGGCCCGCGGGTGACGGCCGCAAGGGCGGCAAGGAAGGCGAGCGACGGCGCAGGCGCAGGCCGGGCGGCCTGGTCGACTACGCCGAGGTGCTGCCGCACTTCCGCGAGGCGACCTGGGAGGAGGCGCTGGAGCTGGTCGCCAGGCGGCTGACCGAGATCTATGCCGAGGGCGGGCCAGGGGCGATCGCCGGCTTCGGCTCGGCCAAGTGCTCCAACGAGGAGGCCTACCTCTTCCAGAAGCTGATCAGGACCGGGTTCCACACCAACAACGTGGATCACTGCACCCGGCTGTGCCACGCCTCCAGTGTGGCCGCGCTATTTGAGGGCATCGGCTCCGGCGCGGTGTCCACCACCTACGGTGACGTGGTGAACGCCGACGTGGCGATCGTCACCGGCAGCAACCCCACGGCCAACCACCCGGTCGCGTCGTCGTTCTTCAAGCAGGCCAGGCGCAACGGCACGACGATCATCTACATCGACCCCCGCGCCGACAAGATGTCCGACCACGCCGACATCTTCTGCCAGCTCAAGCCGGGCACCGACGTCGCGTTCTACAACGGCGTGATGCACGAGGTGATCCGGCTTGGGCTGATCGACCGGGACTTCATCGCCCGCCGCACCAGCAACTACGACGCGCTGGCCGCGACCGTGGCGGACTACCCGCCGGAGCGGGCCGAGCAGATCACCGGCGTGCCCGCCGACGTCATCCGCCGGGTGGCCCGGGCCTGGGGCGAGGCGCGGGCCGGGGTCATCTTCTGGGGCATGGGGATCTCCCAGCACACCACCGGCACCGACAACGCCCGCTGCCTCATCGCCATGTGCGCGATCACCGGGAACGTGGGCCGGCCTGGCTCCGGGCTGCACCCGCTGCGTGGGCAGAACAACGTGCAGGGCGCCTCGGACATGGGCCTGATCCCGATGTTCTACCCGGACTACAAGAAGGCCGATGACCCCGATGTCCGGGCCAGGTTCGAAGGGCTGTGGGACATGCCGGACCTGGATCCCAAGCGCGGCCTGACGGTCACCGAGATCATCGGATCCGCGCTCAAGGGCGGGGTGCGCGGGATGTACATGATGGGGGAGAACCCGTTCCTGTCCGACCCCAACATCAACAAGGTGCGCAAGGCGCTGTCGGCGCTGGAGTTCCTTGTGGTGCAGGACATCTTCCTCACCGAGACCGCCGAGTTCGCCGACGTGATCCTGCCCGCCTCCTCCTACCTGGAGAAGGACGGCACCTACACCAACACCGACCGCCGGGTGCAGCTCGGCCGCAAGGTCCTGGATCCGCCGGGCGAGGCGCGGGTGGACTGGGAGGTGGTCCAGGACATCGCCAACCGGATCGGGCTGGACTGGAACTACGCCTCCGCCCGGGAGATCTTCGAGGAGATCGTCTCGGTGATGGCGAGCTACAAGAACCTGAGCTACGACAACCTCGGGCTGACCGGCAAGCTGTACCCCAACCCCGACCCCGAGCACAGCGACGGGACCGTGGTGATGTTCGGGGAGCGGTTCAACACCGACGACGGGCTGGCCCACCTGGTGCCCGCCGAGTGGCTGCCGGCCAAGGAACTGCCCAGCCGGGAGTACCCGTTCGTGCTGAACACCGGGAGGCTGCTGCAGCACTGGCACACCGGGTCGATGACCCGCCGGTCGTTCGCGCTCGATGCCATCAGCCCGCGGGCGGAGGTGTACGTGAACCCGGACGACGCGGCGGAGCTCGGCCTGGCCGACGGCGACATGGCGCGGGTGACCTCGCGCCGCGGCATGATCGAGCTGGCCACGCGGGTCTCGCACCGGGAAGCGCGGGGCAACTGCTTCATCCCGTTCCACTTCCGCGAGGCAGCGGCCAACCTGCTGACGATCGACGAGATCGACCCGTTCGGCAAGATTCCCGAGTTCAAGTTCTGCGCCGTCCGGATCGAGCCCGTCCCGGCCGGAGACCGGTGATGGCCAGGGCCCGGGAGCGGATACCGGGTGTCGAGGCGAGGGCGGGCAAGTTCCCCGGCCCGAGCCTGATCCCGGCGCTGCAGGCGATCCAGGAGCGGGTCGGCTGGCTGCCCCGCGAGGAACTGGTCACGCTGGCCCGCGACGTCCGGCGGCCGCTGTATGAGATCGAGGGACTGGTCTCGTTCTACCCGCACTTCCGCACCCGGCCGCCGGTCAAGGTGGAGGTGCACGCCTGCCACGACCTGACCTGCTGGCTGCAGGGCGCGGACCGGCGGATCGCGGCACTGCGGGACCGCTACGGCCGCGACGCCGACGTGGAGGTCACCGAGGTGTCCTGCATCGGCCGGTGCGACGTGGCCCCCGCGGTCGCGGTCAACGAGAACCCGGTCGCCGCATCGGCGGATCTGGACGCGGTCATCGGCGCGGCCCGGTCCGGCACGGCTAGCCGACAGGGCCAAGGCCCCGTGACGAAGGAACGGGGCCTTAAGCCAGCGGGGGGTTCCGGGGGGTCGCCCCCCCGGGCTAACACTTCCTGGCCGAACGACCCCTATGCGGCGGGCGAGGAACGGTACCGGGTACTGCGCGCGGTGCTGTCCGGTGACCTGGACGCCGAGCGGGTCACCGCCGCGCTGAAGGACGCCGGGCTGCGCGGCATGGGCGGGGCCGGCTTCCCCGCCGGCCGGAAGTGGGAACTGGTCGCGGCGCAGGCCGCCGCGCCGAAGTACGCGATCTGCAACGCCGACGAGTCCGAGCCGGGCACGTTCAAGGACCGGCAGATCCTCGCCGAGCAGCCGCACCTGGTGCTGGAAGGGCTGCTGCTCGGCATGGTCGCGGCAGGCGCCGGGGAAGGCTGGGTGTTCATCCGGCACGAGTACGGCCCCGAGGAGGCGGCGATCCGCCGCGAGATCGAGGCGCTGCGCGCCGCGGGCCTGGTCGGGCCGGATGCGGGCGGCAGCGGCCGCCGGCTATCTGTGGAGGTGTTCACCTCACCCGGCGGCTACATCCTCGGCGAGGAGTCGGCGCTGATCGAGTGCATGGAGGGCCACCGCGGCGAGCCGCGCAACAAGCCGCCGTTCCCCGGGGTCTACGGCCTGTGGGGCAAGCCGACGCTGATGAACTCGGTGGAGACGCTCGCGCACGTCCCCGTCATCGCCGGGCGCGGTGCGCAGTGGTGGAAGGCGCAGGGGGTCAACGGCGGCACCGGGCTGAAGTTCTTCGCGGTGTCCGGCCACGTCGAGCGGCCCGGCGTCTACTGCGTGCCGATGGGCAGCACCGCCCGGGCGCTGCTGGAACTGGCCGGCGGGGTGTCCGGTGGCCGGGCGCTCGGCGCGATACAGCCCGGTGGCGCCTCGTCCAACTTCCTCGGGCCGGAGGGGCTGGACGTGCCGCTGGACTTCGACGCGGTGGCCAAGGCGGGCTCGATGCTCGGCTCGGGCGCGGTCGTGGTGCTGGCCGAGGGCACCGATCTGCTCGCCGCGGCCACGAACGTGCTGCGGTTCTTCCGCGATGAGTCGTGCGGCAAGTGCGTGCCGTGCCGGGCCGGTTCCACCAAGGCGCACCGGATCCTCAGCGAGCTGCTGGAGTCCGGCGGCGGCCCCGGCGACGTGGACGAGCGGATCGGCCAGCTTGAGGAGACGATGCGGCGAACCTCGATCTGCGGGCTCGGCCAGGTGGCTCTGGGGCCGGTGATGAGCGTGGTGCGGCTGAACGGCCGGGGGAATGGCCACAGGGGCTGACGTCCACGGCCACGCGGGCCGGGAGTTCTTCACCACCCGGACGGTCGCCGAGGCACTCGCCGGGTTCCTGCCGGCCCGGCGCACCCGGACGGAAACGGTTCCGCTGGCCGGCGCGCTGCACCGGGTACCGGCGGTGCCGGTCACCGCGCCGCACCCGTTGCCCGGTTTCGCCCGCTCCACCGTGGATGGCTACGCGGTGCGCGCCGCGGATACCTACGGCGTGTCCGAGGGCCTGCCCGGATACCTGGACGTGGCCGGCGTGGTGCGGATGGGCGCCGAGCCCGACGTGACGGTCGGGCCGGGGACGGTGGCAGTCATGCCCACCGGCGGGGTGCTGCCGCCCGGCGCGGACGCCGTGGTCATGGTCGAGTACACCCAGGAGGCGATGCCGGGCACCATCGAGGTGACCCGGCCGGTGGCGCCCGGTGAGGGCGTGGTGCGCGCCGACGAGGACGTGGCCGCCGGTGCCCAGCTGGTGCCGGCCGGGCGCCCGCTGCGCGCCCAGGACCTGGGCATGCTGGCCGCCGCCGGGGTCACACAGGTCAGCGTGTACGCAAGGCCCCGGGTGACGGTGTTCTCCACCGGCGACGAGGTGGTGCCGCCGGACACCGGGAAGCTGCGCCCCGGGCAGGTCCGTGACGCCACGGCGACCGCGCTCGCGGGGCTGATCACGCAGGCCGGCGGCGAGGCGCGCCAGGGCGGGATCATCCCCGACGACCAGGCGGCGCTGGAGGCGGCGCTGCGCGCCGCGCTGGCCACCACCGACATGATCGTGATCTCGGCCGGCTCGTCGGTGGGGGCGCGCGACGAGACCGCCGCGGCGGTGGCCCGCCTCGGCCCGCCGGGCATCTGGTGCCACGGCCTGGCCATCCGGCCGGGCAAGCCGACCCTGCTGGCCGAGTGCGCGGGGGTGCCGGTGATCGGGCTGCCCGGGAACCCGCGCTCGGCGCTCGTGGTGTTCCGGCTGATCGGGATGCCGCTGGTGTACCGGGCCGGCGGATGCACCAGCCCGCCCGCAGAACCGGTGGTGCGGGCCCGGCTGGCCAGGGACGTGGCGTCGGCGGCCGGGCGGCTCGATGTGGTCCAGGTCCGGCTCGAAGACGGCGCCGCGGAGCCGCTGTTCGGGCTGTCGGCACTGCTGTCCATCCTGACCGCGGCCGACGGGTATGTCGTGGTGCCCGAGGACGCAACGGGCCTGGGCTCCGGCACGGACGTGGACGTCACGCTGTACCGTTGACCACGATCATGACCGGTAGCCCGTTCCTCCGCGACGTGCCCGCCGCCCGCGCACTCGATGCCTGGCGTGCCGCGCGCGAGGCAGGCGGCTGCCCGGCCAGGCTGCCGGCGCACCGGGTGCCGCTGGCGGAGGCCACCGGCCGGGTCACCGCCGAGCCGGTGTGGGCCACCCGGTCCTCGCCGCCGTTCGACGCCGCGGGCATGGACGGGATCGCGGTCCGCGCCGCCGACACCCTCGGCGCCAGCGAGACCACCCCCGTCCTGCTGGAGCCGGGCGCCTACGACGTGGTGGACACCGGAGACCCGATGCCGGACGGCCGGGACGCTGTGGTCATGCGTGAGCACGTGCACTACATCGGCGGTGCCGCCGAGGTGCGCGCGGCCGTGCCGCCGTATCAGCATGTGCGGTCGATCGGCGAGGACATCAGCACCGCCGAGCTGCTGCTGCCCGAGGGGCACCGGCTGCGGGCGGTGGATGTGGCCGCCGCCGCGGCCGCCGGCGCCACCGAGCTGCTTGTGCGCCGCCGCCCGGTGGTGGCCGTGCTGCCCACCGGGGACGAGGTACGGCCGGTGGGCACGCAGACCGGCCCCGGCGAGATCCTCGACACCAACTCGCTGATGCTGGCCGCGCAGGCCCGTGAGGCCGGCTGCGAGGCGCACGCGCTGCCGATCGAGCCGGACGACCCGGCCGGACTGGCCAAGGCGGTCAGCTCGGCCGTGGCTTACTGCGACCTGCTCATCATCATCGCCGGGTCGAGCGCGGGCCGGGACGACTACACCGCCCAGATCGTGGGCCAGCTGGGCACGCTGGCGGTGCATGGGGTCGCGGTGCGGCCCGGTCATCCGGTGGTGCTCGGCGTGGTGGACGGCACACCGGTGCTTGGCGCGCCGGGTTACCCGGTGTCGGCCGCGCTGACCTTCGACATCTTCGCCGGGCCGCTGCTGGCTGAGCTGGAGGGAGCGGCGCCGCGCAGCCGCCCGCGGGCCAGGGCCAGGCTGGCCCGCAAGCTGGCCTCCCCGCTCGGCATGGACGACTGGGTACGGGTGCGCCTGGGCGTGGTCGGCGGCACCATGGTCGCCACGCCGCTGCCGCGCGGCGCCGGGGTGCTCACCTCCCTGGTCCGCGCCGACGGGCTGCTGGTCGTGCCGGCCGGGCAGGAGGGCCACCATCCCGGCGAGGAGTTGGACATCGCGCTGCTGCGCGGCCTGGACGAGATCGAGCGGACGATCGTCGCGATCGGCTCGCACGACCTGGTGCTCGACCTCGCCGCGTCCGCGCTGCGCGCCGAGGACCCGTCGGTCACCCTGGCGTCCTCCAACGTCGGCTCGCTGGGCGGGCTGGTGGCGCTCCGCGACAGGCTGTGCCACCTGGCCGGGTCGCACCTGCTGGACCCGGCCACCGGCGAGTACACGATGCCCTACGTCCGGCGGGTGCTCGGCGACGCCGAGGTCGCCGTGGTGCGGCTGGTACACCGGGACCAGGGGCTGATCGTCGCGCCCGGCAACCCGCTGCGGCTCGGCGGCGTCGGCGATGTGGCCATGCCCGGGGTGCGGTACGTCAACCGGCAGCGCGGCGCGGGCACCCGGGTGCTGCTCGACCATGAACTGGCCGCGCTCGGCATCGCCCCGGACGGCGTGCACGGGTACGCCAGGGAGGAGCCCACCCACCTGGCGGTGGCGGCGGCCGTGGCCGCGGGCCGCGGCGACGCGGGCCTGGGCATCCTGGCCGCCGCGCGCGCATTCGGCCTGGACTTCGTCCCGGTGACCAGGGAGCCCTACGACCTGGTGGTGGCCGCGGACGCGATGGAGGGACCGCTGCTGGCCCCGCTGTGGGCCCTGCTGGCCTCGGACCGGTTCCAGGCGGCGGTCACCGACCTTGGCGGCTACTCGACCAAGGAGATGGGCCGGCGGCTGCGCTGATCCCTGGTTACACCGGGTAGGTCACCCCGGTGAGCCGCTCGGATTCGGCCCACAGCCGCCGTTGTGCGGCCTGGTCGCGGGACCTGGCAGTGGAAGAGACCCGCACCGGATAGCCCTTGACCTGGGCCAGCCCGCCGGGCCCGTAGTACTCACCGCCCGCCGCCGCCGGGTCGGTCGCCGCGCGCAGGGTGGGCAGCGCGCCCATCGCGGCGCTCTGGGTGAACAGCCCGCCGACCGCCGGGTAGGCCGCCTGAATCGCGGCAGGCAGGTTGCGGGTCAGTTCGGTGAAGGCCACGCCTGGATGCGCGGCCAGGGCCGCCGTCGGTGCCCCGGCATCGTGCAGCCGCCGCTGCAGTTCGTAGGTGAACATCAGGTTCGCCAGCTTGGACTGCGCGTAGGCGGCCATCCGGCCGTAGCGCCGTTCGGACTGCAGGTCGGCGAAGTTGATCCGGCCCGTCCGGTGGCCGGTGCTGCTCACGGTGACCACCCGGGACCCCGCGACCGGCAGCATCGCCTCGAGCACCAGGCCTGTGAACGCGAAGTGGCCGAGATGATTGGTACCGAACTGCAACTCGAAGCCATCGGCGGTCTTGCCGTAGGGCGGCCACATCAGCCCGGCATTGTTGATGAGCAGGTCAAGCCGGTCATGGGTGGCCAGGATCTGGTCGGCGGCGGCGCGGATGGACGCCAGCGAGGCCAGGTCCAGCCGCACCACGGAGACGGCCGCCTCCGGCACGGCCGCCGACAGCCGGGTCAGCGCGTCCTCGGCCCGGCCGGCGTTGCGGCAGGCCAGCACGGTGTGCGCGCCGTGCCGCGCGAGCACCATGGCGGCCTCGAAGCCGATTCCTGAGTTCGCGCCGGTCACGACCGCGACGCGGCCGCTTTGGTCCGGCACGTCCGCCACCGTCCAGGGGCCTTGCCTGACGATCATCGGCGCGTGTCCTCCCGCGGTACCGGCCCGCCATTGACGGATAAGGGTCTCGCGGTTGCCCCGCCGTGTCGAGGCCGCACCGGAGGCCAGGTGGAGGGCGGCCTGGCGGGCACGCCGCGCGGCCACGGCAGGGGCGGCTACGCTCGGAACCATGGCCTTGCATATCCCCAGCCCGTCGGAGAACGGCTTCCATCTCGGCCCGGTGTTCGTGCACTACTACGGGCTGATGTATGTGATCGGGATCACCCTCGCGATTCTCATCACCCAGCGGCGCTGGCAGCGCATGGGTGGCGATCCGGGGCTGGTGGGGGATGTCGCGCTGTGGGCGGTGCCGGCCGGCATCATCGGCGGCCGGATCTACTTCGACATCACCACGCCGAAGTACATCCCGCATCACTGGTACGGGATCTTCGCGGTGTGGGACGGCGGGCTTGGCATCTGGGGCGGGATCGCGCTGGGCGCGGCCGCCGGGATCTGGCGGGTGCGCAGGCACCACGCCGACGCGGGGCTGTTCGCCGACGCGGTCGCCCCCGCGCTGCTGGTGGCGCAGGCGGTCGGCCGGGTCGGCAACTACTTCAACAAGGAACTGTTCGGCGGTCCGACCAGCCTGCCGTGGGGGCTGTACATCCCGCCGAGCTACCGGCCGCCGGGTTACCTCAGCGCCCAGACCTTCCAGCCCACGTTCCTGTACGAGCTCATCTTCGACCTGGCGCTGGCGGCCGCCCTGGTGTGGCTGGGCCACCACCGCGGCGTCAAGGCGCCCGGGCTGTTCGCGCTGTACGTCACCGGGTACTCGGCGTTCCGCATCTTCGAGGAGGCGCTGCGGGTCGACCCGTCCGAGCACTTCCTCGGCCTGCGGCTGAACATGTACGTGGCGATCGCCGGCACGATCGCGGGCGGGGTGTGGTTCTGGTATACCCAGCGCTACGGCAAGGGTGTGCCCGCTACGGATGGCGCGGTGGCACGCAGCGCGGCGGCCCGCGGGGCCGGTGACGGTACCGGGGCGGACGGCGGCGGAGCCGGCGAGGCGGAGCAGCCCGCCGGGACGGCGGGGGAGCCGCCCGGTGACACAGCCGCCAGTGACGCAGCCGTTAGTGATGCAGCCGGTAATGACGCGGCCGCCGACCGCGCGGCCACCGAAGGCGTGGCCGGGCCCGCAGCGGATACCGGCCCCGGCGGCGAACCGCCCGCCGAGGTCGGCGCGGACGTAGGGGGCGACCACTCCGCCGAGACCCCGCCGTCGGCGTAGTCACGGTCCGGGAGAACCGGCCGTCAGGCCTGGCTCAGCCGCCGTCGACGCACAGGCAGAACGGGTGGCCCGCCGGGTCGGCGTACACGCGGAAGTGGTCACCGGGCTGGAAGTCGAACTTCGTCGCGCCGGCCGCCAGTACCTTGGCCTCGGCCGCATCCGGGTCGTCGACCAGGAAGTCCAGGTGCATCTGCATGGACGAGGCCGGGTCGGGCCAGGGCGGCGGCTGGTGGCCGGGGGCGGTCTGGAAGTCGAGATCTCCGCCCGGGCACTTGACCGTCGCCCACTCCTCGTCGGCGGAGGTCACCGTGCCGCCGGTGATCTCCGCGTAGAAGGCGGCCAGTTTCCCGGCGTCCGGGCATTCGAGCGCGACCGAGGCGAACTTGATCGAGTCAGACATGCGGACCAGTATCCCCGCCGCCTACGACAGTCACCGGCGCCCCGCTGTTGGCGCGTCTCATATAACGGACAGCTAGGATCAATATGTGGATATTGGCGGATCACGGCGCTGGCTGACGCTCGCGGCCGGGACGATCGCGCTGACCGCTGGCTGCACGTTCCAGTACGGGCTCGCCTACCTCATACCGGCGCTGCGGGCGCACGGCCTGTCCCTGGAGCAGGCCGGCATCCTGGTCGCCTGCCCCACCGCGGGGCTACTGCTCACCCTGGTCGCCTGGGGAGCGGCGGCGGACCGGTTCGGGGAGCGCCTGGTGCTGGCCAGCGGCCTGGCCGGCGCGGGCGTGATACTGCTGCTGGCCGCGCACGTCCAGGGACTGGCCGCGCTCGGCGCGTGCCTGGTGGCCGCCGGTGCCGCGGGCGGGTCGGTGTACGCGGCGAGCGGGCGGCTCATCCTCGGCTGGTTCGCCGCGTCGCAGCGCGGGCTGGCGATGGGCATCCGGCAGAGCGCCCAGCCGCTCGGCGTCGCGGTGGCGGCGGTCAGCCTGCCCACGCTGGCCGCCCACGGGCTGGCCGCGGGCCTGACGTTCCTTGGCGCGTTCTGCCTGGCCGCGGTGCTGCTGGTGATCGTGGTGGTGCGGGACCCGGTGCACCAGGCCCGGGCCGGGGCGCAGCGGGACGGCTCCCCGTACCGGGCCCCGGCGCTGTGGCGGATCCACGCGGCCAGCGCGCTGCTCGTCGTCCCGCAGTTCACCGTGGCCACGTTCGCGCTGGTCTTCCTGGTCACCACGCGCCACTGGCCGGCCCCGGTCGCCGGGGCGCTGCTGGGGGTTACCGCGACCGCCGGCGCCGTGTCGCGGCTGGCCGCCGGATACTGGTCGGACCGGGTCGGCAGCCGGATGCGGCCGATGCGGGCCCTGGCGCTGGCCATCTCGGCGATCCTGGTGGCGCTGGCCGCCGCCGCGGCGGATACCTCGGTACTGGCGGTGCCCGCGCTGCTCGCCGCCGCGGTGCTTGCGGTGAGCACGAACGGGCTCGCCTTCACCGCGGTGGCCGAGTACGCCGGGCCGAACTGGGCCGGCCGTGCCCTGGGCATCCAGAACACCGGGCAGAACCTGCTGGCCGCCGCCACGCCGCCGGTCATCGCCGCGCTGATCGCCGCGCACGGCTATGCGATCGCGTTTGCGGCCGCCGCAGTCCTGCCGCTGATCGCCGCGGCACTGGTACCGGTAGCCGCGGTGGATGCGGCCACAGCCGTGGACGCTACGGCGCGCGGCGCGAATGCGCGCGACGCGCAGGCGCGGGATGCGAGCGCGCGGGATGCTACGGCGCGGCCGGGCTAAGGCCGGTCCCGGCCGTGGCCAGGCCGGCCCCGGCCGTCGCCAGGCCGGCCCCGGCGCGGTCGCGGTCGCGGTCCAGCCACCACCGCTGGCCCTCGGCAGGCAGGGTGTGGATCGGGTCGTAGTAGGCGTACTCCCGGCGCAGCGCGAGCGGGTCGTCGGCCTCCACCGCGGTCCGGTAGTTCTTCGTCCAGTAGGAGATGCCCAGCCGGGTGTCGTACCTGGCCACCTGGTGCACCCAGCGCTTGCCCACGTACGGCACGTCGCAGACGATCCGCGGCGTGGCGAACCCGGGCAGGTAACCCATGATCTGGTGCTGCAGGTGCTGGGCCTGCGCCAGCGAGATCCGCCAGTGCTCACTGCCGGGGATCATGTCGCACATGTAGAAGTAGTAGGGCATGATGCCCGCCCCGTCGAGCAGCGTGAAGGACAGGTCAAGCAGGGCTTCCACGCTGTCGTTCGTGCCGGACAGCAGCACACCCTGGTTCCGCACGTCCCTGATGCCGGTGTCGAGCATCGCCCTAGCCGCCCTGGCCACCAGCGGCGTCACCGACTGGGCCGCGTTCACATGCGTGTGGATCGCGATGGACACGCCCCGCTCCCGCGCCGTCGCGCCGAGCCGCCCCATCCCGGCCCGTACCTCGTCGCTGAGCCAGAACTGCGGCAGCCCCATCAGCGCCTTGCTGGCCAGCCGGATGTCGCGGATGTTCTCGATCTCCAGCAGCGCGGCCACGAACGCCTCGAGCCGCGGCCAGGGCAGGTTGGCCACGTCCCCGCCGGACACCACCA